>Ga0105243_10002091_pt1 | contig 16915 bp, 19 predicted proteins | sample KBSM34metaG_FD_81525 | JGI IMG/M metagenome (GOLD analysis project Ga0105243, IMG submission 81525) | Miscanthus rhizosphere microbial communities from Kellogg Biological Station, Michigan, USA - KBS M3-4 metaG | ecosystem: Host-associated > Plants > Roots > Rhizosphere > Soil | place... | reverse complement strand
GAGCATGGCCATGAGATCGCTCTCGGCGACGAATCGCTCGCCCAGCGACAGCACGTTGGAGTCGTTGTGCGCGCGTCCCAGACGGACCGACTCGACATTCCATCCCACCGTGCACCGGATGCCGGAGAGCCGGTTGGCGACGATGGCCTCGCCATTCCCCGACCCGCCCAGCACGATGCCCCGCTCATGCTCGCCGCGCACCACCGCCTCGGCCACCGGCCGGATGAAGGTGGGATAGTCAACGGGCGTCGACGAGTCGGTCCCGAAATCGCGCACCTCGTGCCCGCGCGCGACGAGGGCCGTCTTGAGGATCTCCTTGTAGCGGAAGCCGGCGTGGTCGGAGCCGATCGCGATCTTCATCTATTTGCCCCCCAGCGCGGCGACGACCGGCGCGAAGGCGTCCAGGAATGGCTCGAAGACGACGTAGTAGGAGATGCCCCACCGCTCCCTGCGGGCGAGGAGATCCTCGACCATCTGCTCGATGGTACCGACCAGGACATAGGGGCTCGCCAGGATCTCGTCCGGGGTCAGCTGCGCCCAGCGCCGCGCCAGGTCCTCGGCCGCCTCGCGACGCTTGTCGGTCACGACCACGCGCTGGACGAGGGCGTTCAGCTCGAGCTGCGCGAATCGAGCGCCGGCCGCCTCCCGGACGAGCCGGAGCCGCTCCTCGACGCCCGCGACGCGCCAGCCCGATATGTCCCGCTCCGTACCGCCGCCTCCGAACGTGATGCCCGTCAGCCCCACGATGTCGGCTTGCTTCGCTGCCAGCGTGAGGAGCCGCCGGCCGTTGCCGCCGATCAGGATGGGTGGGCGCGGCCGCTGGACGGGCCGCGGGTGGATGGTATGCCCCGTCACTCGATAGTGCCGGCCGGTGAACGTCACCGCCTCGCCGGCGAAAAGCCCCTTGATGATGGCGACCGACTCCGCGAGCCGGTCGACGCGCGTGGCGCCGGCTTCGAAGCGCAGCCCCGCCTCGTCGTACTCCGACTTCATGTGGCCCGCGCCCAGGCCGAGCTGCACGCGGCCGTCGGTCAGCACGTCAGCGGTGGCCGCCTCGCGCGCCACGATCACGGGATGCCGAAAATCGTTGTTGAGCACGTTGGTGCCCACCCGGAGACGCGTCGTCGTCGCCGCCGCGCTCAGCAGCGCCGGGAGAGGCGCGAAGAACTCCCCCAGGTGATCCGGTACGGTGAGGACGGAATAGCCCAGCGCCTCGACCCGGCGCGCCTTGTCCGCCCACTCGCTCCGGGAGGCCGCGCCCCACACGTTCACGCCGAAGCGAAACGGCCGCGCGGTCGTCACTCCACTACCCGGTCCGCGCGCCCGGCCAGTGACCGCGGAATCCTGATCCCGAGCGCCGCCGCCGCCTTCATGTTGATGACCAGCTCGAACGTGGTGGGTTGCTCGACCGGCATGTCGGCCGCCCGGCCTCCCTTCAGGATACGGTCCACATAGGTGGCGGAGCGCCGGTACGCCTCGACATAGTTCGGGCCATAAGTGATGAGGCCCCCGGCATCCGCGTAGTCGCTCGTCCCGCTCACCGCGGGAATCCGGTGCCGGGCCGCCAGGTCTGCAATCCGCGCCCAGTGGGAGGAGAACATCGGGTCCGCCAGGATGAGGAGCGCGTCCGGACGCTGCTTGGCCATCAGCGTGAAGGCAGGCTCCAGCCGCTCGGGTGTCCGGGCCTCGAAGAGCTGGAGCCGGAGTCGCAGCTTGGCGGCGGCCGCCTTTGCCTCGCCGAGCTGCGAGTGCTGGAACACGGGATTCGCCGGGTTCCAGAGCGTGGCCACCCGGGACGCCCTCGGCAGCAGCTCCTCCAATACTTCCAGCTGCTTTCCGACGAGGTCGGCGGCCAGGGTCGAGGTCCCGGTGACATTGCCGCCCGGTCGCGCGACGCTCGAGACCAGCCCGACCCGGACCGGGTCGGACACGCCGACCATCACGATGGGAATGGTGGCGGTCGCCTTCCTCGCCGCGAGGGCCGCGTGGGTCACCACCGCGACCAGAACGTCCACCTTGAGCGCGACCAGCTCCGCCGCGAGATCGGGAAGCCGCTCGAAGCGCCCATTGGCCGACCGGTACTCGATGGCGAAGTCCGGCCCTTCCGCGTAGCCGAGCCGGGTCAGCTCACGACGGAACGCTTCTTCGCGCGCCGGCTGCGCGCTGGGGGTGAGGTAGCCGATGCGAACGACCCTGGCAGACCGTTGAGCATTGGAGAGCGGTGGCGCCCACAGGACGCCCAGCATGACGACCGCGAACAGCAGCCCTCTCGTCATGTTTCCCACCGGGACGGCTATCGCTCCACCATGTGATCCACCCGCGCGAGCATCGCCGGTGGCAGCGTCAGCCCGAGGGTCCTCGCCGTCTTGCGATTGAGGACGAGCTCCAGCTTGGTCGGCTGCTCGACCGGGAGATCGGCAGGCCGCGCGCCCTTCAGGATCCGGTCGGCGTAGACCGCCGCATCCCCATACATCGTGGCGAGACTGGCGCCGTAGAACATCAAGCCCCCGGCATCCACGAAGGTGCGATCGCCGTACACGGCCGGTCGGCTCTTGGCGATCCCCGCCACGATTCGATTGCGATGGGTGATGAAGTTGGCGTTCGTTTGCACCATGAGCGCGCCGACGCGCTCGGCGGTCGCCGTGGCCAGCACCTTCTCGAGGGTGTCGGCGTCGTGAACCTCCAGCATGCGTAGCTCGACGCCCAGCCTCCGGGCCGCGACGTCCTTTTCCTTCAGGAACGGCGCGGTGTAGTAGGAATCGGGATCCACGAGCACTGCCACTCGCGTGACTCCGGGCACCGCTTCCTTGATCAGCTCCAGCCGCTTCATGTCGAGCGCCTGGCCCAGGGCAGTGACCCCGGTGACATTGCCGCCGGGCCGCGCGAGACTCGCGACGAGCCCGTCCCGGACGGGGTCTCCCGTGGTCACCATGACGATGGGAATGGTGCCAGTCGCTTTTTTCGCCGCCAGCGCGCCGGGGGTGGATCCGGTCAGGATGAGGTCAACCCGCTGCCGGATGAGCTCCGCCGCCAGCTCGGGAAGCCGCTCGGGCTGGCCGTCGGCAAAGCGCGACTCGATGGTGAAGCTGCGCCCCTCGACCCACCCCAGCTCGCGCAGGCCCTTCCGGAACGCCTCGAGATTCGGCCGGTCCGTCTCGGCGGACAGCGGCGACAGGCGGCCGATCCGCGCGACCTTCCCCGCCTTGCCCTCCTGCGCGCCCATCGCGAGCGGGAGGCTCAAGACGCCGAGAGCAAGGGCCATGACCGCGACCAGCAACCGGTTGATCATCTCGAGTCCGATCTCCTGAGGTCGATTCTGAACCGAAGAACCTCGGTCGCCCCGAGCGCGGCGGGCGTGGTGAACCGATCGACGAGCACTCCGCCATTGGCGACGATGACACGCTGAGAGGCGATGTTCGCCGGCTCGGTGGTGAGCTCGACGAACGGCAAGCCTTGCGCGCGCGCGTCCGGCAGCAACAATCCGAGCGCGAGTGTGGCATACCCTCTCCCCTGCTTCCAGGGCACCACCGCGTACCCGATATGCCCCAGGCAATAGGGCGGAAGCGCCGTGGTGCCGGGCTGCCAGCGAAAGCCGATACTCCCGCAGAGCTCGCCATCCCACATCCAGCGGCGATAGCCGGGAAGCCGCGGGACGGTGGAGCCGTCGGGCAGCGTGATGGGCGGCCCCTTGCCGTCGCGATCCACCAGCCCGGCCAGGAATGCCGCGGGGTCGGCGGCGATCTTTGCCAGCTCCTCGCGCGCGGCGACCTCCCCGCGGAGGTTGTCCGGCGACCAGCCGCGCTCGAGAGCGGCCGCGTAGCTCGCGAGGTGCTCCGGGGCGGGCCAGACGAGCTTCATCATGCGTCGCCCTCCCCGGAACCCGCGTGCTGGAACGCCGAACGACACCATGCCTCCTCGCCCCGGAACCACCCGCAGAACACCCACTGCGGCCCGAAGTCGTCGAGGTCGAACCGGAGCCGGCCCGCGGGGTACTCCTTGATCCGCGTCGCGCCGGCGGCGATCGCTTCGGCGCGCTCCCGGTCGGGCAGCCGCAGCGCATACGTGTGGGTGCCCCTGGCGAAGCCGAAGACGATCCCGGTGGTCGGGTGCATCAGCACCGGCATTCCCTGAAAGACCATCCGGCAGCCGGCGGGGAGCTTGCCTCCCAGCTCATCCCAGAGTCGCGTCACCAGATCAGGGTGGGCGCCCAGCGTCTCGTACGGATTCACCACCTGATCGGGCGAAGCGAGCGGCGGCACGCCCGGCGGCTGGGGCCACGACTGGGAGTGGCGGCGCAGTCCCGCGTTCGCCGGGTGGTCGAGAGCGGAGCGCTTCACCGGGCGGCCGCGCCGGGCGCTACGAGACATACGGATCCCAGAAACCCGGCGCCGGCTCGGTCTGCTCCACGATATCGATCCAGCATCCGGAGGGATCCCGCAGCGCGAAGCGGCGCTGGCCCCACGGCTCGTCCCGCAAGGCGTAGGCGAAGGTCGCGCCGGCTCGCTCGAGCCGCGAGAACTCCGCGGCGGCATCGGCCACCTGGAAGGTGAGGAAGGCGCCCGCGCCGCTGAAGACCTCCGGGCCCGGCGGCGTGGAGGGGTGGTCGGGGGCCATGAAGGCCAGGTGACGTGGCGGATCGCCCGGCAACGACAGCAAGACGAACCACGACGCCTCGAACACCACCGCGGCGTCGAGCCAGCGAGCATAGAAGTCCCGGCACGCCTTGTGATGCGGGGTGACGATGACCGCGTACATGTCCTGGAGCCGCATCAGGCGCGGTCCACGAGCACGAACACGCACCCGGTGTCCACGAACACACCCCTCGCCACCGCCGACGACCGCCAGGGAAGGCCGCCGGCGTTCACACACCTGACCGCGCCGCGCTCGAGATCGTCCATGGGCCCTTCACTTCTCCTTCATCGAGCGCGTGTCCCAGAGGCGAACCAGGTATCCGTCGGGATCGACGAGCTCTACCCCATAGCCCCAGTACGACTTCCGCGGGCCGTGGACGAACTCCACACCCCGCGCGGACCAGTCGGCGAACGTGGCCTCCACGTCGGCGACCTGGAACCACAGCGCGCACTGGTTCGGGACGACGGTCACCGGAGCCTCTTGAAGAAAGATCGTGAAGCCTTCGGTGTCCTGGAGCGCGACCGTCTGCCGGTCCGGAACCTCGAACTCGACGGTGAGGCCCAGCGTCCGCATGTACCAGCCACGGGACCGCGCGAGGTCCGTCACCGGGATCCGGAGGTGGTCGAACCTGACCATGGCGGGTCAGCGTCCGCGGGCGGCGATGCGCATGAGGAAGAGCGCGAAGGCCAGGTCGCTGAACGCGCTGCGAATCGCGTGCAGCCGGTTCCAGCGCGCCCGGAGAGCCGCCGCCTGGCCGCTGCGAGGGTCGAGGCCAGGATCCAGGAGCTGCTTGTTCGTGGGAAAGATGACCAGCAACGTCAGCGGCACCACCAGGCCCATGAGAACCGTCGGGGCGGCGACCTGTACATCGCGCAGGACCCAGGCGCTCCAGAGCCCGGCGACCAACCCCGGCACGGCGAGACCGCCCTGCATCCACACCCGGGCCGGATGCTCGACGAGATTGACGTAGATCGCCGCACCGAAGAAGACGCCCGCACAGGCGGTGGCGAGCATGAGGGCAAGCACGGTGCCTCCTACCGACGAGACCGGATGACCCGCCCGGCGTTCACGAGGACCACGGCCAACCATAGCACCAGCAGCCACAAGGCCGCATTGGCGGCGGCGGCAAATGCGACCACCACCGCGGCGGCACCGGCGAGGGTCAGCGCCGCCGCCGCGAGGAGCCACTACCGGCGCGTGAACGGGCTCATGAAGGCCGGGAGGCTCATCTATTCGGTGAGGACCTTGTCCGCCCATTCGACCAGCCCCACGAAGATCGACGGGTCGGCGAAGCGGGCATTCTTGCCGACCAGATCGGTATCCAGGACCCCACGGGCCCGTGAGCAGGCGCCTCAGACATGAATCGGTACACGATGGTCGATGACCTTGCCCAGTGCCTCGGACAGCGGCGCCCATCCGACCGGAATCACCGCGCCGGCCACCACCGTCCGCATGAGTGAGACGGCCTCGCCCAGGAGGAAGATCTGGACCTCGTGCCGCGCGTCCACGAAGGCGTTGGCGTGATGGAAGGGAAATGCGGCTTGCGTGGGATCGGCCGACCCCCACGCGCTCTTGATGAGAACTTTCATCGTCTTGCCCTCCCTTTGGCTCGGGCGGCCCGATCGCGCCTTGTCAATCTGCCGGCGCCTCGGCAAGGATGTACACGCGGCGGGTCGCGACCTCGACGTCCGGGTACGGGTCCCGCTCGGTCGCCTCCTCGATGCGCCAGCCGCCGGCTTCTAGATACCCCACGAGCTCCGGCACTTGAAAGAACGTGAAATCCACGTCCACCTTGTGCCCCCACCACTCATCCAGGTGACGGACCTCCTCGCCGATGTGGGCGGCCAGCAGGAGCCAGCCGCCGGGCTTGATGGCGCGCCGCCACTCGAGCAGGGTCGGAGTGACCGCCCGTCGATCCAGATGCAGGATCGAGTAGAAGGCCACGATCCCGGCCCCGGCGTGATCGGCAGCGGGAAGGCGACGGAAGTCGCCCTGCACGAAGGAAATGCCCGGGTGCAGCTTTCTCGCCCAGGCGACGAGCGCCGCCGAGAGGTCGAGACCGGCGACGGACCCTCCTCGGTCGTGGAGATAGCGGGCGACATGGCCGGGTCCACACCCGAGATCCCACACCGTCCCCCGCCCGGCGAGGCGGCCGGCACAGCGATCGAGCAGCGCCCGGTCGAACGGCTTGCCGTCGAGCTCCGCGCTCATACGGCGGACATACTCCTCCGCGACGGCATCGTAGCTCGCTCGCAGGGCGTGGTCGGAGCTCACTCGCCGAAAGCGCTAGCCGCCCTTGAAGAACGCGAGCAGGTCAACGTGCACCAGGTCCTTGTGGGTCGAGCACAGGCCGTGCGACAAGCCCGGGTAGACCTTCAAGGTGGCGCCCTTGACGAGCTTGGACGAGAGCATGGCGGAGGCGCCGATGGGCACGATCTGGTCGTCGTCGCCATGCAGGATGAGGGTGGGGACGTCGAACTTCTTGAGATCCTCGGTGAAGTCGGTCTCGGAGAACGCCTTGATGCAGTCGATCACGTCCTTGTGGCCGGCCAGCATCCCCTGCAGCCAGAACGAGTCCCGCAGGCCCTGCGAGACCTTCGCGCCGGGCCGGTTGGCGCCGTAGAAGGGCGTGGTGAGGTCCTTGAAGAACTGCGAGCGATCGGCAAGAACTCCGGCGCGAATCTGATCGAACGCGTCCATCGGCAATCCGCCGGGATTGGCCGCCGTCTTCAGGCATCCGCGCTCAGCGGCCACCCGTGGCTGAAGACCACGGGCTGCCCGCTGCCCCAGTCCTTGTAGTAGATCTGGGTGCCGTCCTTGTCGTGATCGCGCTCATGATTCGTCTATCCTCCGCCCATCGTTTCGGAAGCCTCCGCCGCGCGCTTTCCCGTGATCGCGGCGCTGATACGCTGCGCCTCCCGCGCAATCTCTCGCAGCATGCCGGTCGGGGACACATTGTAGCCGCAGAAATAGAGCCCGGGGAGTGCGGACTCGCGCCCGCTGGACGACGTCCGACGATGGTGGTGCCCTGTTCCGCGACCTCGCGCCCGTCGTCCTTGCTGCTCACCTGACGGCGAAGAAGTAGTAGTCGGCCGTATAGCTGATGCGAGCGGGGGCGCCGGCGGTGGACTGAGAGCAGCCGCCGCGGGGCGCCACGCCCCCCACGGTGTTCACGCGCTGGATGCTCGTCACCTTGCTGAACGAGCCCTCCGGGCCCACGGAGCTGGCGATCAGGAGCAGCCAGGGGATGGCGTCGGCGACCGGCGCGTCCGCGCGCTCCTTGACGGTCCCGGAGATCTTGCTGCCGTCGGCCGCTTCCCAGTGCGGGCCCGCATAGTGCCGGCCGATCCGATTCCCACGCGCGTCGAACAGGTCCGCTTCGGGGGCCACGAACGCCCACTCGTATTCCCCCGCTTGATCTCTTCGCGCGCGGCACTCGTAGACCTGCACACCCTTGGCGGGAACGACCCTCACCAGGGATTCATCGGCGGCGGGCTTGAGCTTGTCCGGCACCGCGACCATGGGCCGCGAGGGCGGCGCGCTCGCGCAGCCGGCGGCAAGAAGTCCCAGCACGAGCGCCGTCACCAATGCTCTGAGCATGTCCTCACCTCACGGGAGCAAGTGCTTCACGAAGAAGGCCGCGATCCTTCGGTTGATCTCGGAGATCTCCGCGCGGTCGAAGCCGGGGGGGTCGTTCAGCAGGTCGCCGAGGAGCCCGGACAGATTCGGCGGCAGCGGGGAGAGAAGCGCCCCATGGCCGCCGGTGGCGAAATCGCCGATCCGATCACAGGGGTGGCACGCGAGGAGAATCCGGTCGCCGTGGAAGCGCGGCACCAGCCATTTGTCCTTCCGCGCCGTCACGATGCCGAGCGGTACGCGCGGCGAGGCCAGCGAAGCGGCGTCGAAATCGGCGGAATACGGCACGGCGGCCGCGACGGCGGCGATCCGGGTATCGGTATGGGTGTACCACGTCGCATCCTGAAACCGGCTGCGGATCACCCACAGGGCGATCGTCTTCTTCAGCCCGTCGAAGATGCCGCCGTTCAAGCGCGCGGCCAGACCCACACAGGAGTAGAAGTCCTCGGCGATGTCCGTCTCGCAATGCTCCTTCATGCGCGCGGGCGACCACCGTCCGCCCGCCATGCTCAGCGCGGTATGGCCGCCCGCGGACATCCCGTACATGCCCACCTTGTCGAGGGCCAGCAGCGGCTTGAAGCGCGGCTCGCTTCCGACCGCGTCGATGGCGCGTGACACTTCCGCCGGCCGGCGCTTCCAGCTCTCGGGGCCGGGCGTGCTCATGTCCTTGTAGTTGTCCGCGCGGTGCTCGGGCATGGCCACCACGAAGCCGGCGTCCACCAGCGCGCGCGCCAGGTCGGAGTGAACCCAGGGCGAGCCGCCGGAGCCGTGCGAAAGGACGACCAGGCGCCCATTGCCGCGCGCCGGCGCAGCATCCAGAGCGAGCGCGAGCGTGAAGGGCCCACGCTTGAGCGGCTGGGCATTGGCGCGGGTGGGGTAATAGACGGTGACCGGACCATCGCCGTCCTTGCCGGCAATCTCGGTGACGCCCACGGCGGCCTGCGCCACCGGGGCCACCAGGACGAGCGCGGCCGCGAGGACGCCGCCGGCGAGGAGCCGCTTCAAGTACATGTACCGGTCCGCTAGCGAGCGCTCAGGACGCGCGCCTCGATCCGCTCGCGCACCACGTGATGCGGTCGACCACCCCCTCGGCGTCATGCCGGGGAGACTCCTCCCCGAACAGGCCTGCCTGCATACCGATCACCAGGAGGACGGTCACGAGCTATCCGGCATAGGCCCGCTTCAGCCCGGCAATGTCGAGCTTCTTCATCTTGAGCATCGCCTCCATGGCGCGTCCGGCCTTGGCCGGGTCGGGGTCACTGATCATCTCGACCAGCACGACGGGTACGATCTGCCATGACACGCCGAACCGGTCCTTGAGCCACCCGCACTGCTGGGCCTTGTCATCTCCGCCCGCGGAGAGCTTCTCCCAGTAGTAATCCACTTCTTCCTGCGTTGCGCAATTGACCTGCAACGAGATGGCCTCGTTGAACTTGAACACCGGCCCGCCGTTCAAGGCCGTGAACGACTGCCCATCCAGCTCGAAGGACACCGTCAGCACCGTTCCCGGCGGCCTTCCGTGGACCTCTCGGCCGGCCTCCCCGTAGCGAGACACGTTCACGACCTTCGAGTTCTTGAAGATGGCCGTATAGAAGGCCGCCGCCGCTTCCGCCTGGTCGTCGAACCACAGGCAGGGGGAAATCCTCTGAATCACTGGCATCACATGCCTCCTGTTTGGATCGAATCACGGGTCGAGATCGCCGTGTCTACTGACTAGTCGTCCGAAGATCCCGAGATCGACACGCGTGGACTACCGGGACATTGCTCCTCAGGCCATGGCGGCGAGCTGCGCCTGGAGGCGGTCGAGGTTCTGCTCGTTGGCCGCGGGGATGAAGGCCCGGACTCGCTCCAGCTCGGCGACCGACTCGAACTCCATACGCCAGGTCAGCCGCGTCTTGCCGGCCTCCTCGGCGAACGTCATCGTCATCAGGAACCGGTGCATCGGCCGGAGGTGCTCCAGGACGATCCGCTCGGGGCTGACAACCTCGATGAACCCGGACTCGTTCCGATAGTCGGCCCCGTCGGGTCCGTGCATGACGAAGCGCCAGGCGCCGCCCGGCCGGAAGTCGAACTCCTGGAAGGTGCTCGTGAAGCCATCGGGCCCCCACCATCGCGCCAGTACCCGCGGGTCACTGAACGCGCGGAAGACACGCTCGCGGGGCGCGTCGAGCACCCGCGTGGACACGATCTCCCGGTCCGCCGGCCGTGTGCCTATCGACGCCATACCACGCGCCCATCGCGGATGACGAGGTCGATCTGGCGTAGGGCGCCGATCGACGCGAGGGGATCCGCGCCCAGCACCACGAGATCGGCGATCTTGTCGACCTCCAGCGTCCCGAGCGTCCGGGCCTGGCCGAGAAACGCCGCCGCCGTCCGTGTCGCGGCGGCGAGCGCCTCGCTCGGCGACAACCCCGCCTCCACGAGCAGCTCCAGCTCTCGGTGCAGTGAGGCCCCGGGCACCACGTACGGGTTCGACGTGTCGCTACCGGCCACCACCCGCCCGCCGGCGCGCTGCAGCCGCGCCACGAAAGGTTTCAGACATTCGAGCCGGCGCGCCGCCGCCGCCGTCCGCTCGCGCGACGTGTCGGCCCTGCGCCAGTACTGCCGCCGCCCGGCCGGGATCTCACCCAGCAGCGGCATCGCCTCCTGCTCGGGCGAGCCCAGGTGCGAGATCTGCTCGGTGATGGCCAGGGTCGGCACCACGTACGCCCCGCGCGCGACCACGCGGCGCGCGACCTCCGCGGCGGCGGTCTCGTCGCAGACGTCGAACCCGAAGGCGTGCTCGAGGCCGTGCACGCCGGACCGCAGGGCCTGCAGCGCGGTGGTGTCGCGCAGGTGGGCGGTCACCGGAACGCGCATGCCCTCGGCCTCGCGTACCACCGCCTCCACCAGCGCCGGGGTGAGCTGCTCGTAGATCTTGAGGCAGTCTACCCCGCGATCGAGGAGCCGCCGCGCCGCGTCGCGCGCTTCCGCCACCGTCTGCACCGACACGCTGATCCTCGCGCCGTGCCGGGGCCACCGACCGTCGATCAACGGCCCGCACGCAAAGATCCGCGGCCGCGCAATACCCGGAACCCGGCTCTCCTCGCGCAGCGCGAGGATGGGGTCGAGCCCGCTGCCCACGTCGCGCACGGTGGTGACGCCGTGCCGCAGGAACAGCCCATCCATCCATCCGGGCAGATAGTGCACGTGCATGTCGATCAGGCCCGGCACGATCCACTTGCCCCGCGCGTCGATGCGCTCGGTCTCCGCGCCCAGGCCGGCGACCGCCTCCGCCGTGACCTCGGCCACGCGGCCGTCGCGAACCACGATCGTCGCGCCCGGAAGCGGCCCACGGCCGGTGCCATCGATCAGCGTGCCCCCGCTGATGACGAGCGTGCCACCGCCACTCCCTGGCGCGCTCGGCGCGAGCGACAGTATGGCGCCGAGCATGGTCGCGAGCAGGGCGACGACCGCGGCCGGGCGCCTGCGCGATCGCACCGCGTTCTACCTCGGAAGGGCGTCCAGCTCCACGATGGAGCCGGGGCCGCTCTCACCGGGCTTCACCATGAGCCGGCGCGTGTGGAGGGCGTCCAGCGTCGTCCGATGGCCGATGCTGAACATCATCGTGTCCGGGAGGCGCTCGCGCACCAGCGCATAGAGGTGGGCCTCCGTCCCCTCGTCGAGCGCCGAGGTCGCCTCGTCGAGAAAGAGCCACTCGGGCTTCTGGACGAGTGTCCGCGCGAAGGCGATGCGCTGCTGCTCCCCGGGGGAGAGCTGGAGCGCCCAGTGAGCTACCTCATCCAGCCGCCCGGCGAGCTCGGGGAGCCCCACGTCCTCGAGCGCCTCGCGCAGGATCTTGTCGTCCACCCCGTCGGCAGGCATCGGATAGCTCACCACGTCGCGGAGCGCGCCGATGGGCAGGTACGGCCGCTGCGGGAGAAAGAGGACCCGGGCGTCCCGCGGCACGCGGATCTCGCCGCGCCCGAACGGCCAGATGCCGGCGATGGCCCGGATGAGCGTGCTCTTTCCCGAGCCCGACGCGCCCCCCAGCAGCACCGTCTCCCCTTGCCGGAGCGAGAGGTTGATGCTTGCCAGCAGCGGCTGGCCATTGGGCAGGTCGAGATTGACCCCTGCCAGCGTGAGGCGTCCGGGGACCCCCGCGACGACCCGGACGCCGCCCGCGCCCGCCTGCCGGCGCACCTGCTCGAGCGCGCGCTCGAAGCCGGCGAGCCGCTCCACCACCGCGCACCACGCCGCGATCTCCTTGTAGGACTGGACGAAGAAGCTGAGCGCATCCTGCACCTGCTGGAAGGCCTGGCTCGTCTGCATGAGGCCGCCGAGCCCGAGCTCGCCCCGGAAATAGCGCGGCGCCGCCACGATCGAGGGCACGATCCACGCCCCCAGTCCATAGCCGGACGTGAAATAGGTCATCCGCTTCTGCCGCCGCATGATGCCCCACCAGTTGCCCACCACATCCTCGAAGCGCTGGCGAAAGCTGCGGAACTCGTCCGTCTCGCCGCGGTGGAGCGCCACGCCCTCGGTATTCTCGCGGAAGCGCACGAGGCTGAACCGGAAATCGGCCTCGTACCGCTGCCGGTCGAAGTTCAGCCGGACGAGCGGGCGGCCCAGCCAGTCGGTCATGAAGGTGCCGACGATGGCATACAGCACCGCCACCCAGACCATGTAGCCGGGCACCCTGATGGAAGCGCCGCCCACCGGGACGGTGAACGTGCCCGACAGCCCCCAGAGAATGGCGACGAAGGTCACCAGCGTGACGATCGCGCGCAGGCCCCCAGTGAACAGGCCGAGGGTGTGGGCGGCGAGGAGGTGCACGTCCTCGGCGATACGCTGGTCCGGGTTGTCGGTCTCGCGCGACACGAGCTGCATCCGGTAGTAGGCGCCATCGGTGAGCCAGGCCCGGAGGTAGCGGTCGGTCAGCCAGCGGCGCCAGCGGATCTCGAGCATCTGGTTGAGGTACACCTGGTACACGGCCAGGAGAATGAAGATGCCGATCAGCCACACGACGCGGACCAGCTGGCCTCGAAAGGCGGCCAGGTTCTTGTCCTGGAGGGCGTTGTAGAAGGCGGCATTCCACTGGTTCAAGAGCACGGTGAGGTAGACCATGCCGAGGGTGAGGAGCACGACGGCGAGCAGGAGTCCCCGCCCCGCCCACCGGTCCTCGGAGAACCAGTACGGGCGGATCATGGCCCATGCCCGGGGAAACGTCCGGCGCAGGCTGATTCCCGCCGGCCCCGCCGAGGAGTTGGTCGGGCTATCCACGAGCCGCTACGACTTGTATCGCCTTGTGGCAAGATCCATAGTGAGATCTCACGCAACGATCTTACAGGATCGACCCTTGGCGGACTCGTCGGAGAACGCCCGAGAGGATCTACCGGACTCATTGTTATCAAATATCCGGGACCCCTCCCCCGGGCAACGGAGAGCTGAACGATGCGCCAACTGCTGTATTTCATGAGCGTGGCGGTGATGGTGGCGGGGTGCGCGACCCACTCCCTGATGCCGGAGTCGCAGGCGGCCGCCGTCAAGGAGCGCGACCGGGCGCTCGCGTCCCACTCCAGCGCCATTCACGCCGCCATCAGTCAGTCCGGGCACGGGGGTGCCCTCGCCTTCCTTGACGCCCGCGATGGCCGGCTGGTCGTGCTGCCGGGCGACAGCCCGGCCGACGCCTGGGCCCGCCACATCGCCGCGCCGGAGAGCGGGGCCGCGAGCGCGGAGCCGCCGCCGGTGCTCACCTTCGTGCATCGGGCGGACGTGCCCAAGGCGCCCGAGGTGGTGACCCGGACCGTCCTCCAGCAGCAGCACGCCCTGCGGATATCCGTGGCGGCGCTCGAGACCGAGCTCCGCGAGGCCCATCAGCGCATCGAGGAGCGATTCGGACTCGTCCAGCGCGAGCTCACCGATTCGATCACGGCCGCGAAGCAGCAGGCGGACGTCTCCCAGGCTGCGGCCCGCGCGGATATTCAGAAGGCCCTGAGTGCTCTTTCCGATGATCTGGCGGCGGCGCGCAAGTTCATGCTGCAGACGGCCCAGCTCGGCTGGCTGAATCATGAGCTGACGATCGAGAACGCGGGCGGGATCCGGAAGGTGGCGGCGGCCAGCCAGGAGCTGTCGGCGAGCGCGGCCAAGCTGGAAGAGACCATGCGCCAGCTCTCGGAGACGCTCGCCGCGCAGCTCAAGGACCTGGCGAATCGTCTCGACAATATCCAGGGCAAGGTCAGCAGCCTCAAGTGAGCCCTTCCCTCAGCGCCCTGGCGGCCGGCCTCCTGCTCTCGCTGATCGCGATCCCGGACGGGTTCGCCGGCGAGTGGGAGGACATGCGTGACCGCCTCGACAACACCCTCCGGACTCATGCCCGGCGGATCGCCGAGATCGAGTCCAGGGATCGCACGGCGCCGGCGGATCAGCTCCGGCGGGCGGAGAAGATCACGAGAGATCGGATTGCCGGCGCTGAAGGCGCTCTGAAGACCACCGCCAAGGCGCGGAGCCTCGAGGATATGGCCGAGTGGAGAGCCGACGGAGCGGAGCGCAAGAAGGTTCGCGAGTCCCTCGTCGCCGGCCAGAAGAACTTGGAGCTTGCCAATTCGACGGTGGGGTCCGCGATCGAGGTGGCGGAGAACACGGCCCGGCGCGTGCCGCGATCCGGCGTGGTGGAGAAGGTGGCCCGGATCGAAGGGGAAGCCAAGGCGCGGGCGAGCTGGCAGCGCGAGCAGGACAGGCTGGAACGGGAACGCCACCAGAGGGAGCGCGCGGCGGCCGAACGCGAGCGGGGCGTGCGCTGACGCCTCAGAGGTGCAGCTGGCCGCCGACAACCCGCGCGTAGTAGCCCTGCTGGGCCAGGAGGTCCTCGGGGGCGCCCATCTCGGTCAGGCGGCCACCATCCACGACCAGGATCTTGTCGACCCGCCGGATCGTGGTGAGTCGGTGCGCAACCATCAAGGTCGTGCGCCCGCGCATGAGCGCGAAGAGGCTGGCCACGACCTGGGATTCGCTCTCCACGTCGAGCGCGCTCGTGGGCTCGTCCATGAGCAGGATCGGCGCGTCCTTGAGGAACGCCCGGGCCAGATTGATCCGCTGCTTCTCCCCCACGCTCAGGCGAGCGCCCCCGTCGCCGATCACCGTTCTATAGTGGTCGGGCAGCTTCTCGATGAGCTCGTCGGCGCGCGCGGCGTGCGCGGCGGCCTCGATCTCCTCCATGGTCGCGTCGGGCTTCCCGTAGGAGATGTTCTCCGCCACGGTGGAGGGCAGGATGATCGGCTCCTGCAGGACCAGGGCGATCTGCGCCCGCAGGTCTTGCAGGCGGAGGTCGCGCAGGTCCACGCCCTCCAGCAGCACCGCGCCGTGCGCCGGGTCGAAGAACCGCGGTAGCAGATTCAACAGCGTGGTCTTGCCGGCGCCGCTCGGCCCGATGATGGCCGCCGAGGTGCCCGCCAGGAGCTTGAAGCTCATGTGGCGCAGCACCGGCCGCGTGCTGTCGTAGGCGAAGGAGACGTCGTCGTAGGTGACGTTGCCGTAGACCGGAAGCGGCGGACGCGGCACGCCGGCGATTGCTCCTCCCCCGGCGGCGAACATGTTGTCAGCCGACGTGGGCAGTGCCGCCGACCCGTCGAGATCCCGACCCAGGCAGACCCGGAGCGCCTCGGGGCGATCCTTCACTTCCTCGGGCGTGTCCAGGATCTCGAACACCCGCTGGGTGCTCGCGCGCGCGCTCGATAGCGTGGCGCCGACCTGGGAGAGCTGGTGGAGCGGCTCGAAGAGCTGGGCGACATAGGCCAGGAACACCAGCAGCTCGCCCACCGTCAGGTTGGAGGCCAGCACCTGCTGGGCGCCCACCCAGGTCACCCCGAGCGTGCACGCGCTCAGGATCACCGAGATCGAGCCCCAGTAAAAGACCTCGAGCCCCTGCTGCGCCATCTTGTGCTGCCGAGCTTCTTCGGTATGCGCGGTGAAGCGCTGCTGCTCATAATGCTCGCGCGCATGGCTCTGGATCAGCGGCAGGGCGCTGATCCCCTGGTGGATCAGCGAGTAGACCTTGCTCTCCGCTTGCTGCGCGGCCGTGCCCCGCATCCGCATTGCCCGCCCGAACACCTTGATCGACAGCAGCAGGATCGGCACCGCGACGAGCGCCACCGCGGTGAGCTGCAAGTTCAGCCGGCCCATGGCCACCGCCATGAACAGGAGCGTGCCGGTCGCGCTGATGAAGGTCAGCAGGCCCTGGAGGAACAGGGTCTGGAAAGCGACCGTGTCCGTCCCCGCCCGGAAGATGATGTCGCCCGCCTCGGTACCGTGGTGATAGCGCAGCGAGAGGCGCTGGAGCCAGCCGAAGACGTCATCGCGGACCCGCCGCAGGCCGCGAAGTCCCACGCCGATGGAGAGGTACACGTGCCCGGCGCAGGCGGCGGCGTGGACCAGATGCAGCGCCAGAGACGCGGCCACGATCGCGGTGAGCTGGGCGGGGTGGCTCCAGGTCCGCATTGCCTCGGGGAGCCATGCCGGGTACGGCTTGGCCCCCAGGATGCTGTCCACCAGGAGCGCCAGGGGCCAGGGCTTCAACAGGTTGAGCCCGATGCTGAAAAGCAGCAGGCCCAGGGTCAGGGCGACTCGCCCAGCGTCAGGCCGGAAATAGCCCAGCGCCCGGATGAGCTGG
>Ga0105243_10002089_pt1 | contig 16918 bp, 17 predicted proteins | sample KBSM34metaG_FD_81525 | JGI IMG/M metagenome (GOLD analysis project Ga0105243, IMG submission 81525) | Miscanthus rhizosphere microbial communities from Kellogg Biological Station, Michigan, USA - KBS M3-4 metaG | ecosystem: Host-associated > Plants > Roots > Rhizosphere > Soil | place... | reverse complement strand
TGGGCGGCGGCGTTCGACCCGGCGATCGGGCTCGCCGCCGACGGGGTGGGCGTCAGCCGGTCGCTCCGCGGCGAGCTCGAGGAGGACGCCGAGCTGTTCGGCGGCGACCCCGGCCTGGCGTCGATCTACTTCCCCGGCGGCGTGCCGGCCGCCCTGGGAGACGTCGTGCGTCAACCCGCGCTCGCCCGCACCCTCGGCGTGATCGCCGACGGTGGCCCCGAGGTCTTGTACGGCGGTGAGGTCGGGGACGCATACGTCGCGGGCCTCCGCGCGGCGGGCTCCCCGATGGCCCTCGACGATCTGGCCGCGCATCGGGCGAGCGTGCTCGCGGCGATGCGGTCGCGCTTCCGCGACCTCCACATGAGCGTCGTCCCGCCCAACTCGCAGGGCTTCGCGCTGCTGCAGATGCTGGCCCTCATCGAGCGGCTCGGGATCGACCCCGACCTCGACGGACACGAGGCCGGGCGGATCGCGCGTGTGATCGACGTCGTGAACGCCGATCGCGACCGGCACCTCGCCGACGCCGACCGGATGCTCGTCCATCCCTCGACCCTGCTCGAGGACGGCCACCTGGCCGGTCTCGCCGGCCAGACGGCCCCGGCGCCCGCCCATACCCACGCGGACGGCGACACGATCGCGCTCGTCACGGCAGACGGAGAGGGGAACGCGGTGTCCCTGATCCAGAGCCTCTTCTGGGGGTTCGGCTCCGGCATCTGCGAACCGGCCACGGGGATCGTTGCGCAGAACCGCGGCGCGTGCTTCACGCTCGCCGACGAACATCCGAACCGGTTCGCGCCGGGCGTCCGGCCGTTCCACACGCTCATGCCGGTGCTCGTGCACGATGCCGACGGGCTCGTCGGCGTGCCCGGCACGATGGGCGGCTACCACCAGCCGCAGATCAACCTGCACACGATCACGCGCACCTTCGTCGGCGGTGCGCACCCCGCCGACGCCGTCGCCGCGCCGCGATGGGTCGTGCTCGGGGCGGAGGACGGCGGCACGCCGTCGACGGTTGGGGTCGAGGAGGGCGTCCCCGAGGCGGCGCTCCGGTCGCTCCTCGTGTCGGGCGGATTCGGCATCACCGAGGCGGACTCGTTCGGCCACGCGCACCTGATCCGCCGGCACGGCGGACGGCTCCTCGCGGGCTCGGATCCGCGCGCCGACGGCTCCGCCGCGGCCGGCTGACACAGCCCTCACCCTGCAGGGCTGGCGCGGCCCCCGGAACTGCTGCGAGACTCGCGACGGACGCCTGATGCCACATCCGCCACTCCAACCATCGGGTCCGGGACCGGACCTGCAGCGATTGCTGCGCGACCTAGACGGGACCGTCTGGGTGCTCGACCCTGCCACCCGCGCATGCACGTTCGTCTCGGACGGCATCCGACGACTGCTCGGCACCGCCCCCGAGGAGTGGCTCGACGACCCCGACTTCCGGCTGCACCGGCTCCATCCCGAGGACCGCGCCCGGATGGAGGCGCTCTGGTCGCGCCTCGGAACCGCGGGTGGTTCCTTCGACGTCACGTACCGACTGCGCGCGGCCGACGGGTCCTGGCGCACGATCCGCGACATCGGCCACGCGGCGATCGACGACGACGCCTCGGTCGGCTCGATCCAGGGACTGATGGTCGGCGCGCCGCCGCCGTCGGCCGAGGAGGGCCCGGACGAGGACCGGTTCCGCAGCGTCGTCGAGCACCTGACCGCGATCGTCTACATCGAGGACATGCCGACCACCAACGAGGTCGGCCGGATGCTGTACGTGAGCCCGCAGGTGGAAGACCTCTTGGGCTTCACCCAAGAGGAATGGATCGACGATCCGGTCGCCTGGTCGCGGCAGTTCCACGCCGAGGATCGTGACCGCGTCCGCACGATCTACGAAGAGGTGGAGCGAACAGGCGGTCCGTTCCTCGCCGAGTACCGGATGTTCGCCCGGGACGGCTCGATCCGGTGGTTCCGCGACGAAGCGATCGTGGTTCGCGACGCAGCGGGCATCCCCCGGTACTGGCAAGGCGTCATGTTCGACGTCACCGACCAACACCGAACGCGGGAGCAGCTGGCGGACACGCAGGACCAGTACGAGACGCTCGTCGAGCAGATCCCGGCGATCGTGTACCGCGAGGCCGTGCGCGGCGACGCCCTCGAGGTCGTCTACATCAACTCGCGGGTCGAGTCGCTCCTCGGGATCACGCCCGCCGAGTGGGTGGCCGACTCGGGCGTGTGGATGCAGACGATCCACCCCGACGACCGGGCGGCCGTCGAGGAGGAGAACCGGCGGACGGAGGTGACCGGCGAGCCTTTCGTGATCGAGTACCGGATGATCTCGCGGGACGGTCGCGTCCTGTGGTTCCGCGACCAGGCCACGCTCGTCCGCGACGAGCTCGGCGAGCCGGCGTTCTGGCAGGGCGTGATGATGGACGTGACGCAGCGTCGCGAGGCCGAGGCCGGGCTCGCCGAAGCAGAGGCGCGGTACCGCGCGCTGGTCGAGCAGTTGCCCGCGATCGCCTACATCGACCCGGTCGACCGGCACGGCACCGTCTACATCTCCCCGCAGACCGAGCCGATCTTGGGCTACACGCCCGACGAGTGGTACGCGAACCCCAACCTCTGGCGACAGATCGTGCACCCCGAGGATCGGGAACGCCCGACGCCGACCGGCACCGACCCGTATGCCTCGAGCTACCGCATGATCGCGAAGGACGGCCGCGAGGTGTGGATCCACGACCAGTCCAGGCCGGTCTACGACGACGCCGGCAACCTCGTCTACTGGCAGGGGCTGCTGCTCGACATGACCGACCAGCGCCGGACGCTCGAGCTCGAGCGCGCGCTGGAGATCGAACGGGTCGAGGCCGAGCGCCTGCGCACCGAGGACGAGGTGAAGACGACGTTCCTGCACGCGGTGTCGCACGACCTGCGGACGCCGCTCGCGGCCATCCTCGGCCTCGCGGTCACGCTCGAACGCGAGGACCTCACGCTCGAGCCGCGCGAGGCGCGCGATCTCGCGCATCGGATCGCGCAGAACGCCCGGCGTCTGGACCGGATGGTCGGCGACTTCCTGGACTTCGAACGGCTCGCCCGCGGCGTGGCCGAGCCCAACTACACGTCGGTTGACGTCGGCGCGCTGCTCCGCGAGATCGTCGCCGCCAACGAGCTCGTCTCGGACCGGAAGCTCACGCTCGAGATCGCTCCCGCGACCGTGCGGGCAGACGCCGCGATGCTCGAGCGGATCGTCGAGAACCTGCTCGGCAACACCGCGAAGCACACCCCTGCGAGCGCGCGCATCTGGGTCCGGATGACCCCATGGGACGACGGCGTGGAGATCGTGGTCGAGGACGAGGGCCCCGGTGTTCCGGACGCGGACAAGGAGCGGATCTTCGAGCCGTTCCGGCAGGGCTCCGCGTCGGCGACCGGATCGGGCGTGGGCCTCGCGCTCGTCGCTCGATTCGCGGAGATGCACGACGGCGGTGCCTGGGTCGAGGACCGGCCGGGCGGCGGCGCGTCGTTCCACGTGACGATCGCGTCCGAGCCTGCCGAACGGCGGATCGACCTGACGACGATGGAGCCCGAGGATCAGCCGACCGAGACGGGCTCGTCGGCCGACAACCAAGCGTAGGCCTCCTCTTCCTGCGCGAAATGCAGGCGCAGGATCGCATGCAGGCCGTACAGCACCCTGCGGAGGTCGACGAGGTCGTCGCGGTCGGGACCGCCGGCGGGGAGGTCGTCGACCAGCTGGCGGTAGACGCGGATCAGGTGCTCGATCTCGACGTGCGCGCGCTGCATGCTCGACATCGGGTCCTCGCCGCCCATGAGCTTGGCTACCACGGGGTAGACGGCTGCCTCTTCCTCTTCCTCGTGCTGCGGGAGCCGCTCGCACAGGAACGTCTTGACGGCCTCAAGCTCGGCGCGGAGCTCGGCCGGCTGGTACGTGTCGAGCCGATCGGCCACCGTGCGGATCCGTTGCACCTCCGGCGCGAACTCGACGTGCTCACGCCGGAACCGCTCGGCGACGTCGGTCCCCGGCCCGCCGGCCTGCGCCTTGGACCCGGATCCGAGCGCCCGGAGCGCGTTCAGGATCGAGGCCACGTCGATCGCCTCCTGGAACAGCGCGCCCACCGCCGGGGTGAACAGCCCGAACGCGCCGAGCCCCATCAGGAAGAACGCGAGGCCCATGCCGAGCAGCACGCTCTGCACCGCGATCGTCCGCGAGCGCTGGGCGATCATCATCGCGTCGACGAGACGATCGAGGCGATCGACAGTCAACACGACGTCGGCGGCCTCGGACGACGCCGTCGCGCCGCGCGCGCCCATCGCGACCCCCACGTCCGCCGCGGCCAGGGCCGGCGCGTCGTTCAGACCGTCGCCGACCATCATCACCACGCCGTCGGCCCGCTCCGCCTCGACGGACTCCACCTTCTCCGCGGGGTCGCGCTCGGACAAGATCCGGTCGACACCCAGCGCGGCGCCGACCGACTCCGCGACGTCCGGATGGTCGCCGGTGACCATCACGACCCGCTTGATCCCGGCCCGGCGGAGCGCACGGATCACCCGCGGCGTGTCGGGCCGGATCGGATCGTCGATCACGATCGCACCGACCACCTCGCCGTCCAGGCCCACGAACACGCAGGACGACCCGTCGAGCATCGTGCGGCGGCGGACATCGCGCGCCCGCGGCGGCAACGGCGCGCCACCGGTCACGTAGGACGCCTGCCCCAGGACGACCCGGCGCCCCTCAACCCGTCCGCTGATCCCCGACCCGTACCGCTCGTCGACGGCCTCGGGGAAGGTCAGCTCGCCGGAGCCCCGTTCGCGCGCCGCGCGGACGATCGCGCTGGCAAGCACGTGCGGGGAGACCTGATCCAGCGAGGCCGCCAGCCGCAAGACCTCGGCCGGGTCGATCGTGCCGAACGCCTCGACGTCGGCGAGCCGAGGGACCCCGGAGGTCAACGTCCCCGTCTTGTCGAACAACAGGATCGTCGATCGTGCGACCGTCTCGAGCGCGCCCCCGCCCTTGACGATGATGCCGCGCTTCGCGGCGCGTGAGATGCCGGCGACGATCGCGATCGGCACGGCGAGGATCAGCGGGCACGGTGTCGCGACCACCAGGACCGACAGCCCGCGGACCGCATCGCCCGAGATCGCCCAGGCGGCGCCCGCGATCACTAGCGTGATGGGGATGAACCATAGGGCATACCGATCGGCGAGCCGGACGGCAGGCGCGCGCTCAGACTGCGCGGCCTCGACGAGGCGCACGATGCCCGCGTACGTGCTGTCGGCCGCGGTCGCCGTCGCGTGCAGGTCGAACGCCTGCCCCGCGTTGACCGCCCCCGAACGCACGAGGTCGCCGCGCGGTCGCTCGACCGGCCGGGACTCCCCGGACAACGCGGACTCGTCGAGCACGGCGTCGCCCTCGAGCACGCCGTCGACCGGCACGACCTCTCCCGACTTCACGAAGAGCCGGTCGCCCAGCACCACGTCGTCGACGTCCCGCGTCTCGAGACCGCCGTCCTCGTACCGATGCACCTGCCGCGGCGCCCGAGCCAACAGGTCGGAGAGCTCGCGGTGCGCACGCCGGTCGGCATAGTCCTCGAGCGTCTGGCCGCTCGCGAGCATGACCGCGATCACCGCGCCCGCGGCGTATTCGTGCAACGCCAGGCATCCGATGATCGCGATGATCGCGATCAGGTCGACCCCCGCTTCGCGTCGCGAGAGCGACCGGATCACGTCGATGGTCACGGGGATGCCGCCGATCACCGTGGTCACGGCCCACGCGAGGTGCCCCGCCTGGGTGTGATCGGTGAGCACGAGCGCAGCCCCGGCCACCAGGCCGATCACGCACGCGCCCAGCCACAGCCGCGTGAACCCGATGCCGTCGCGGGTCACGCGTCCCTCCGCAGGCTCCCGGTGAGGTGCAGCGTCATCGGCGTGGCGCCGGTCGCCATGTCGATCTCGTACGTGAGGGCATCGCCGTCGACCCGATACCGGCGCTCGAGACCCCGGACGTCCAGGCCCGTCGCCGCGCGGCCGATCGCGAGCTCCTCCCCCCGGAGACGGAGTTCGTCTCCCTCGAGGCGGCCGTGTGCGACCTCGGTGACCCCGATCGGGTGCGCGAGCACGAGCTCGACGTCGCCGGGCGCCGAACCCGGGCGCACGAATCCGCGCTCGAAGTGGAGCGGCTCATCCTCGGGGCTCCAGCTCTCTTGGATGTACGAGATCCACGCGTCTCCGACGTGATCGAACCGGAGCGTCTCGCGATACGCGAACGGCTCGATCGTCGGGTACCTGCCGGTGCCCTCACCCCGCCACGTCCCGAGCAGGAATGCGATCCCAACAACGTCGGGATGCAGCTCGGAAGACATGCGGCGACCGTACCACGCACCCGCGGCACGACCTGCGGTTACGGTGTGGCGGGCTCTTCGCTCGCCTCGTCCTCATCGCCGACGGTCGGGCGCTCGTCCACGACGTGTTGGAGCTCGCCCACGTCGGTCTCGATCGGTGTCGCCGGCTGGGCGTCGTGCGGCTCTTCCGCGGCTTGTTCGTAGGCGTCGATCTCGAGCTCGAGGTACTCGAGGCGTCGGCGCAGGGTCTCGATCCGGCGCTCCGGGTCGGCCTCGCGGTCGCCGACCGTCACGCTCAGGTCGCCCTCGCGCACGGTCGTCGCGTCGTCACGGCGGCCGTCGCGCGGCAGGACGAGCGAGGCCGGGTCGCCGCGGAGTCTCGCCTGCAGGTCCATCAGGTTCGACACGACGGCGTCGTGCTGCGCACCGTCCCGGTCATAGCCTCGTGACGCCATCTCGGATCCCCCTCTGGTCGCCGGCTCCGCCTGCGTGAGAACGCTGCGGCGGAGGCGCAACCACGATCATAGGCCGAGATACCCGCTCAGGTCGATCCGACTTCCGGATATATCCTCCGCCCGTGGTCACGCTGGCTCGGATCAACGTCACACCGGTCAAAGGCACTGCGCTGCAACATCCGACTTCTGTTGACCTCGCGCAGATCGGCATCGCCGGGAACCGTCGGTTCCATCTGGCCGACGAACGGGGCCGCTTGTACAGCGGGTTGTCGCACGGTCCCCTCGTGCAGGTGAGCTGCGAGATGGAGGACGGCGAGCTGCGGTGCCGGTTCCCCGATGGGCAGGTCACCGTGGCGGCGACGGAGGACCTCGGAGAGATCGAGGCGACGGACTTCGACGGGCGGGCAGTACCCGGAAGGCCGGTCGGCGGTGAGATCTCCCACGCCTTCTCCGACTATGTCGAGGCAACCGTCCGGCTGATCCGGACCGAGCGAGACGGCGACGGGCCGGACGAGATGCCGCTCACGATGGTGTCGTTCGCCTCGGTTGAAGAGCTCGGTCGCCGCGGCGGCTACGAGGGCCGGCTCGATCCCCTCCGCTTCCGGATCAACCTCGAGCTCGATGGGGCCGCCCCGTTCGAAGAGGACTCGTGGGACGGCCGGCGCGTCCGGATCGGCGGCGCCGTGGTTCGGATCGACGGTCAGATCCCCCGGTGCGCGGTCACCACGCAAGATCCCGCGACCGGCCTGCGGGACTGGAACACGCTGAAACAGATCGCCGCGATCAGACCGCTGATGCCGACGCGGCAGGTGCCGTTCGGCGTCTACGCAACCGTCGAGGAACCCGGGCGCGTCGCCGTCGGCGACCACGTCTCGCCGCTCGACGCCTAGCGCCTGTCCCCCGAGCAAACTCCCCCGAACGGGGTATCCGGGGCCCTTCGGGCCGGTCCGATATCTGCTCGGACGGAATGGGTTCCCTGATCGAGGAGGTATCGATGACCTTCCGCAAGTTCTCGAAGCGCGCGATCATCACGTCGCTGTTCCTGGGCATCCTGCTCGCGGGCAGCGTCGCGTTCGCGTGGTGGACCGCCGGCGGTTCCGGCACCGGCTACGCGAAGGCCGCGTCGGCCAGCCCGCTCACCACGGTCGACGTCAGCGCCTCGACCACGGCCGACCTGTACCCGGGCGGCACGGGCACGTTGAAGATCCAGATCCACAACCCGAACACGTACGCGGTCACCGTGACCGACATCGCTGCGACGGGTAACGGCACGTCGGGCAACCCTGCGTGTGACGCGGCTAACACCGTGTCGATGGTCGCTCCGTTGACCGGCTTGTCGATCAGCGTCCCGGCCGGTGGGAACTCGACCGTCCAGACGTACAGCAACGCGGTGGGGATGAACTACGGCGCTGCGGCGGACAACTCCTGCCAGGGCAAGACCTTCTCCATCCCGGTCACCCTGACGGGCGTCAACAGTTAACTGACGCGCTCTTCGGAGCGTGCGGCGTCGGGGGCGGGGCGTGAGCCCCGCCCCCGACGTATCCGCAGAGGCGGTGGACCTGTGGCCCGACCCGTTCGCAGCACCGTGATCGCCCCGGTCATCGCGGGCGTCCTCGCCGTGTCCGCGATCGCCGTGGCCGGCACCATCGGGCAACACGGGTCGATCACCGGCCAGCCCGCCAAGCGCCACCTCGCGATCCACGGGCACGTCCGGCACCTGATGCCCGGCCGACCGAAGATCCTGCGGGTCCACGTGCGCAACCCCTTGGGTGCGAGCGTCGCCGTGTATCAACTCCGCGCGGTCGTACGCACGGGGCGTGGGCGGCGCGGAGCGTGTCCCGCGCAGGTCATCCACATCCGCACTTGGAAGGGCTTCCGCAAGGTCGCCGCGAGCTCGCGCCGGACCTTCCGGTTGCGGATCCGTCTGCGCAAGCGGGCGCCGGACCGGTGCCAGGGCGCGCGATGGACGATCCACTACCACGCGCGATCGGTGCGTCTGTGAGTCGCTGGCGAGTCGTTCTCGCGACCGTGGTCGCGGTCCTCGCGATCCCGAGCGTCGCCGCCGCGACGTGGACCTCGACCGGCAACGGGCGCGCGTACGCGAAGGCCGACGTCGCTCCGACGGGAGCACGCCCGACCGTCACGGTGACCGGCCGCAACGCGGCCGTCGCGTGGACCGTCGCGAAGTTCGCCGACGGAACGAGCGTCCAGGGCTACCGGGTGCAGCGCTACGACGCGACCACGGGGACCGCAGCCACCGTCGGGACGGGGTGCGCGGGACTCGTGACCACGCTCACGTGCACCGAGACTGCCGTCGATCCCGGCACATGGCGCTACGCGGTTACGCCTATCCATCACAACTGGTCGGGTAGCGAAAGCCCCCAGAGCCTCAGCACAACGATCGCCGTCCCGTCACTCACCCTCGCCGGTTCGACGACGCTGACCAGCGTGCCCGGCACACTGAACGGCACGATCGCATCGTTCGTGACCGGCAACACCGTGACCTGGCGCCTCGACAACGCATCGAGCGGGCCTATCGTCACCGGCTCGATCACGCCGAGCCCGGTTCCCGCCAGCGGATCGGCGTCGGCGACGATCACGATCCCCAACGGCACGGCCGATGGGACCCATACGCTCTATGCGATCGGCTCGGGTGGTGCCTCGACGGCGAGCGCGACCTTCACGGTCGACACGCTGCCACCCGTGATCGGCGCCGCCGTCATCCAGAAGGCGGCCGGCGGAGCCGTCGGCGCGATCAGGCCCGGCGCGACGTACCGCGTGTACGCCTCGATCACCGACGCGGGCAGCGCGATCACGTCGGCGACCGCGAACGTCACGAACATCACGGCCGGCACGACGGCGGCCGCGTTAACGGCCGGCACCTGGACGCTCCAGGGCGTGACCTATAACTACCGGAGCGCCGTCCTCACCGCCGGTGGCGGCCTCACGAACGGGGCGAAGACGTTCTCGATCACCGCCACCGATTCCAACGCACACACCGCGACGACCGGTGGGTTCACGGTGACGGTCGACAACACGAAGCCCACCGCGACATCCCTCACCACCACCAACAAGGCCGGGGGCACGGTCGGCAAGGCCGAGACCGGCGACAGCATCACGTTCACCTACTCCGAGCCGATGGACCCCTCAACGATCCTGGCGGGTTGGGACGGCACCACATCCACCTCGGTGACCGTTCGGCTGCTCAACGCGAACGGCAACGGCGGCGACCGCGTCCAGGTATGGGATGCGGCCAACACGACCCAGATCGACCTCGGCACCGTGCGTCTGGGTGCCACCGGCTACACGACGACGACGATCACGTTCAGCAATTCCACGATGACGATGTCGAGCAACGCCTTCACGATCGTGCTCGGCACGCCGAGCGCTCCCAGCACGCTGGCCGTGGTGACGAGCAATACGAAGTGGACCCCGTCGACCGCGGCCACCGACATCGCGGGCAACGGCTGCCAGAACACCGCCGTGAACGAAGCCGGGGCGGCGGACCCCGAGTTCTAGGCCCGCCCGGCTAGGATGCGCGGGTCGCATGACCGTCCGACGCTCACACCTCTCGGTGCTCGTCCTGTCGCTGGCACTGCTCGTGGCGTGCGACCACTACTCGGCGACGAAGGGTGAGGCGCCCCCGAGCCTGACGCCGGGCCCCTCACCGATCGTCGCGGCGCAACGCGACCCGTGCTTCACGCCCGACCCACCGTCACCGATCACCGTGTCGGTCGTGCACCGCGCCGACGGAACGTGTTGGCCGATCAACAGAGAGATGGTGTATCGGTGCGATCCGTCGCTGCCGGCGGTCGCGGAGGTCGACGCCGGCGAGGGGGCCCGGCGATTCCTCGGCGGCTCCTACGCGGTCCGCGTCCCCGCCGTTCCGCAAACCGCGTTGTCCGAGGGCGTGACGCCGTTCGGTGAGCTGTTCCTGGACCCGGGTGACCCCTCGTTCCTGTGGGTTCGATCCGATGGGGTGACCGATCGGTGGCTCGCGTTGCCCAATCGGTCGAAGCTCGCCGACCCGCCGACCGTGCAGATGATCGGGGACTCGATCCTCGACGGCGGACAGACCGACGTCGTGGCCGGGCTGCCGGACTGGAGCGTCACGATCGACGCGTTGATCGGGCGGGGATCATCGGGTGCCGCCGGCGTGGCCGAAGCGCTGCCTTCGCCCGCCGCCGACGTGGTCGTGATCGAGATCGGCGTGAACGATCCGGATGCCTCGTACACCGCCGCCAACGCACAGCGCATCATCGCGGCGCAGGGTGATACGCGGCTCCTCGTGTGGCTCACGGCGCACGGCCCCGAGCCACAGGTTCCCGAGATCAACCAAGCGATCTGGGACGCCATGGGACCGCTGTCGAATGGCGCGGTGCTCGACTGGGACCGCCTCGTACCGCTCGACGCGCTCTCGAGCGACGGGATCCACCCGGATGTGGGACAACAAGGCGTGCTCGCATCGATCCTCGATCCCTACCTGAAGGGGTGGCTCGACGCGGTCGAGGGCAGCGGCGCGACCGCCTGTCAAGGCTCGATCCGCGAGCACGCCTGAACGCGTCCGCGGCTAGCATCGGGAGGATGGAAAACCGCACCATCGGCTCGCTCGAGGTCAGCGTGCTCGGTCTCGGTTGTAACAACTTCGGGCGACGGGTCGATGAGGCCGGCACCCGCCGGGTGGTCGACGCGGCGATCGACGCCGGCGTCACGCTGTTCGACACCGCCGACATCTACGGCGGCACGCTGTCCGAGTCGTTCCTCGGACGGATCCTGCAGGGCCGCCGCGATCGCATCGTGCTCGCGACGAAGTTCGGCATGGAGGTCGCTCCGGACAAGACCGGCGCCGCGCCCGCGTACGTTCGGCGGGCGGTGCGTGACAGCCTCGAGCGCCTGCAGACCGACCACATCGACCTGTACCAGCTACATCAACCCGACCCGCAGGTGCCGATCGCCGACACGCTCGCTGCGTTGGATGAACTGGTCCACGACGGGCTGGTCCGGGAGATCGGGTGCTCGAACTTCACGGCGGACCAGCTCGCCGAAGCGGCCGCGGCCGTCGCCGACGGCGCCGCCCGGTTCGTCAGCGTCCAGAACGAGCTGAGCCTGCTCGAGACGAGCGACCGGGCCGATGGCCTCGCGGGTGCGACCGCGGTCGGCCTGGCGTACATCCCCTACTACCCGCTCGCGAGCGGCGTGCTGACGGGCAAGTACCGGCGCGGCGAGAAGCCGGCGGCGGGCACCCGCCTGGCCCACTACAACGAGGCGCCGAGCGATGACGAGTTCGACCGCGTCGATGCGCTCAGCACGTTCGCCGCGGAGAAGGATCGATCCATCCTGGAGCTCGCGATCGGGTGGCTCGCGTCGCTGGATCCGGTGGCCTCGGTGATCACCGGCGCGACGAAGCCGGAGCAGATCCAGGGCAACGCCGAGGCGGCGACGTGGCGTTTGACCGGCGAAGAGTTGGCCGAGGTCGACGTGTTGCTCGCCTAGCGCGGATCAGCGCTCGACCAGGAACGAGACCTGCCAAAACATGACGGCCTCGTTCGCGAGATCGACGCGCTCGACGCGCGGGCGGATGCCCTCGGCGAGCGCGAAGCCGCGGATCTGGAGCCGGGAGCGGGCGATCGACACGGCTGCTCCTTCGGTGATGCCGGGGGCACCGTTCACGCAGATGGTTTCGAGCATGCCCTACGTATCGGCCGTGTGGGGGTTGGAACTGTGGGCGACCACCCCGGACCAAATCCGTCACCCGGTGTGACTACGCGATCCCGGGTAGCGGCCCGCACCGCGAACCGGGTGGATCAGCCTCACACTGCTGTACATCGAACACAGATCATCACGACAGGCTGCTTCTCGTGATGGTGTTGATCCTCGCGGGGTTCGTCGTGGTCGTCGCGCCGCCTCTCGCTTGGGCGTTCAACTTCGTGTCCCTCTCGCGGGTTGACCGGACGAGGGCCACCGCGAGAACTGCCAGCAAGGTCTGGGGCCGCAGTCCGCTACTTCTCGGTCGTCGATCATCGCTGGGTATGCCACGACAGCTGGCTGTTCCTCGTCTCCGGCGTCGGCGTCCACGGCCCGTGAGCCGAGAGAGACTGACATGCGCGCCCACAGCTGCGTGCGAACTCAGAGGTGGAACAAGTCGAACGCATCCCTGATCCAAGTCGCGACGATCAAGCCGAGGGCAACGCCGCCGATCGTCGCGAAGACGTAGCCGATGATCGAGCCTCCTGAGAGGAGCGTGAACAGGACCGATCCGAATACAGCCCCGACGGAAGCACTGACCGCCAGGAGGATCTTCCATCCCTTGCCGATGTCCTCGTCCATATGTCGGAAGCCTTCGAGACCGTAACTCGGCGCCCGCCGGACTACTAGGCTTCCCCGCGTGACGAAGCGGCATCCGGACTGGTCGCTCGGAGCCTTTCTGGCCGGAGAGCGCAACGTGCAGACCTCGGGAGGACGGAGACTGCTTCTGGCCGCCCTTCTCGCCGGACTCGCGATCGGAGCGGTCTCGGTGATCTTGGCTTTCGTCGTATATCCCCGCTGAGCGAATGACCCAGCGAACCGTCATCTCCGTCTGGGTGGGTATCGGGGCGGCCATCGGTGCTGTCGCGTTCCTACCGGTCGGGTATGAGATACGCGACGGAGGTCCCGGCTGCACCACGTGCGGCGAGTTCACGAAGGTGCTGATGGGGGCGCGGTTCAGGCAGCCATACAACGGTCCGCTGATGGCGGTCATCGGCGCTCTCGTGCTCGGCGCGGTGTTCGGGCTCGCGGCGTGGGGTCTCTCGCGGATCCTCAGCGACTAGGCACTCGGCCGCCACGGCTCGTGCGTATGCGCGAGCCACACGAGCTCTGGGTCGAGTGCGCGTATCAGCTTCTGGCCTTCGGTTTGCGGCTCGTCGAGCTCGCCGAACCACACCGCCACGTCGCCACAGACGACGACCGGGCGTTCACCGGTCTCCACGACGACCACCTGGATGCCGCGTGTGTGACCCGGCGCCGGGATGAGCCGGAGCCCGGGAAGCAGTTCGAGTTCGCCGTCCACCGGCACGTACTGCACACCGGGCGCATCGACCCACTCGCGGATCGTGTAGTCGTCCTCGCTGCGCGCGTCCTCGAGCTCCCGACGCTGGACGTAGATCGGCTTGCCGGCGAACAGATGGTTGCCGCCGCAGTGGTCGAAATGCAAGTGGGTGTTGACGACGATGTCGATGCCGGCGAGGTCGAAGTCCTGCTCGCTCAATGGCTGGAGACGTGGGTCCATGTCGGCGACCGCTGGATGCAGTTCGGTCATACCGGTGTCGACCAGGACGCACCCCTCGGGATGGTCGATGACGTGCACGTAGACCGGCATCCGGTCGCCCTCTGCGAGCAGTTCCGCAACCTGGACCGGCGTGATCGTGATCGAGGCGGGGACGTTCATCGTGGGGCGGGCAGGACTTGAACCTGCGACCGACGGATTATGAGTCCGCTGCTCTGACCAACTGAGCTACCGCCCCGATGAGACGATCGGGATCGGCGCGAGTGTAACCCGGTCCGCGGCTCGAACCTGGCGGTCTACAGTGCGCGACGTGGCGGCCGACAAGAGAACCTTCCCCTGGTACCTCACCAGCGCCATGGGCGTGCTCGGCATCGGCGGGTTCTTCAACGCGATCGGCGGGATCGTGGTGCTCCTCGAGAAGGATCAGCCGCATTCGACTGCACAGAGCATCGGGGCAGCGGCGGCGATCGTCGTCGGGATCGCGGCGATCGCCGCGGCCGGCGGCATGAACGCCGGACACGCATGGGGGTGGCTCCTCGGCGTGGTGGTGAGCGCGATCGTGGTGGCGAGCGGGGTCCTGGCACTCAGCGGTGCCTCGGCCGGTCTCGCGGCAGTGATGACGATCCTCATCGGCATCCTCTTGCTGGTCGCGCTGCTGCTCCCACGAAGCCGCGAGCCGTGGCAGCGGACGCCGCCGCGGCCGGATGAGGCCGACGAGAGCTAGAAACCTTCGTCGTACTCGTCGTCGGTGACGGGATCGCCCCAGGCCGGCTCTCCCCCGTTGACGGCGACGTGCACGAGCGGCGAATCGGGTGTGCCTCCGTGGAAGTGCCACTCCCCCGGCGCCACACGGATCACATCGCCCGGCTCCAGGACGTGGCCCGCCTCGCCGCGGCTCCGCACACGTCCGCGACCGGCCACCGCGAACAGGAACTGCCCGCCCGAGTGTTGATGCCAGTGGGTCCGCGCGCCCGCAGCGAAATGCACGATGCCCACGTTGGTGCCGTCCTCCGCCGCGATCGTGCCTCGGAGCGACACCTCGCCGGTGAACCTGCCGGTGTCGCCGTGCTCGTAGGACGCGTCGGCCGCCCGTGCGATCTCCATGCGACGAAGCGTACCGGCTGCGGCCCGGACCCCCCGGCTACGATGGGGCCATGACCGAGTACCGCACCGAGACCGACTCGCTCGGCTCGATCGAGGTCGACGCATCGAGGTACTGGGGCGCGCAGACCGAGCGTTCGATCCACCATTTCTCGATCGGTTGGTCCGATGTCGACCGGATGCCGCGCGAGGTCGTCCACGCGATCGGCATCCTCAAGAAGGCGGCCGCCCAGGCGAACATGGAGCTCGGCCGGCTCGATCCCGCGATCGGCGACCTGATCGTGAAGGCCGCCGACGAAGTGATCGACGGCTCGCTCGACGATCACTTCCCGCTGTACGTCTGGCAGACGGGCTCGGGCACGCAGTCGAACATGAACGGCAACGAGGTGATCTCGAACCGCGCGATCGAGCTCGCCGACGGGACGTTGGGGTCGAAGACGCCCGTGCACCCGAACGACCACGTCAACCTCTCCCAATCCTCGAACGACACGTTCCCGACCGCGATGCATATCGCGGCCGCGATGACGATCCGTGAACGGCTCGAGCCGCAGGTCCGGGCGCTCCGCGACGCGCTCGACGAGAAGGCAACCGCCTACGCAGACGTCGTGAAGATCGGCCGGACCCACCTGCAGGACGCCGTGCCCCTCACGCTCGGCCAGGAGTTCTCGGGGTACGTCGCGCAACTGGACGCCGATCTCGCACGGATCGAGGCGGCCATGGGCGGCTTGTTCGAGCTCGCGATCGGTGGAACCGCCGTCGGGACCGGCTTGAACGCGCCCAACGGGTTCGGCGACCTCTGCGCGTCGAAGATCGCGGCGATCACGGAGCTGCCGTTCGTCGCGGCGTCGAACGCGTTCGCGGCGCTCGCGGCCCATGATGCGGTCGTGTTCATGAGCGGCGCCCTGGCCACGCTCGCGGCGTCGTTGATGAAGATCGCGAACGACATACGCTGGCTAGGCTCGGGCCCTCGCGCCGGCATCGGCGAGCTCGTCCTACCGGAGAACGAGCCGGGTAGCTCGATCATGCCCGGCAAGGTCAACCCGACCCAATCCGAGGCGTTGACCATGGTCGCGGTCCAAGTCTTGGGCAACGACACCGCGATCAAGCTCGCGGGCTCGCAGGGCAACTTCGAGCTCAACGTGTTCAAGCCGGTGATGATCAAGAACCTGCTGCACTCCTCCGTGCTGCTCGCCGACGCGAGCCGGAACTTCCGGGCCTTCTGTGTCGATGGGCTCGAGCCCGACCGCGAGCGGATCGACGACCTCGTCCACCGTTCGCTGATGCTCGTGACGGCACTCACGCCGCACATCGGCTACGACAAGTCGGCCGAGATCGCGAAGAAGGCGCACCACGAAGGCACGACCCTCAAGGAGGCCGCGCTCGCGCTCGGCTACCTCACCGAGGCCGAGTACGACTCGATGGTCGTGCCCGAGGACATGGTCTAGGGCTCGGCTCCGGTCGCCACCGGTCGCGACGGGTCATGCACCCAATCCGACCACGAACCTTCGTAGAGCCGCGCGTCGCGGAGCCCGGCGAGCCTGAGCGCGAACACGTCCAGCGAGGCGGTGACGCCGCTGCCGCAATACGCGATCGGCACCGTCGTGTCGTCGACGCCGACGGCCCGGAACCATGCGCGGAGCTCATCCGGCGAGCGGAGCCTGCCGTCGGTCCCGACGACCTCGGGGAACGGCGCCGACCGCGCCCCCGGGATGTGGCCGGCCACCGGGTCGATCGGCTCGGTCTCCCCCCGGTACCGCTCGCCGACGCGC
>Ga0105243_10002083_pt1 | contig 16938 bp, 14 predicted proteins | sample KBSM34metaG_FD_81525 | JGI IMG/M metagenome (GOLD analysis project Ga0105243, IMG submission 81525) | Miscanthus rhizosphere microbial communities from Kellogg Biological Station, Michigan, USA - KBS M3-4 metaG | ecosystem: Host-associated > Plants > Roots > Rhizosphere > Soil | place... | reverse complement strand
GCAACCTTGTGTCTTTTTCTTTTCTTTCCGCTTGGCATAATTTTAATTTTTTAGTAACTAGTTAATATTCAGTTAATGTTCTTATTTTACTGCGACTTTAGTTTTTACTTTCTCCACAAAAGATTTTGATGGTTTGAAAGCAGGAATGTTATGAGCAGGAATCTCAATTGCAGTGTTTTTAGAAATATTTCTTCCTGTTTTAGCAGCTCTTGTTTTAATGATGAAAGATCCAAAACCTCTTAGATAAACGTTATCCCCATTATACATAGAAGTTCTGATCTCCTGCATAAAAGCTTCTACAACTTTCTGTGTTTCATTCTTTTCTGTTCCCAACTTATTTGAGATGGTGTTTACCAATTCTGCCTTTGTCATTTCCTTATTTTAATTTTAAATTTTAGGTGTGCAAATTTAGTTAAAAAAATTGAATACTAGCAAATTAGTGGCGAAATATTTTTGTTCTGATCGTTGAGTTTTTATTGTAAACACTATATTAAGGCAGAGTTATGATCATTTAATAAATTTATAATATAGCCGTATAACAATGATTAAAGTGAAAAAGAACCATGCTCAACCGGTTCAATAATAACTCCTCTTTGACGTCCTGTAATTATTCAAACTTTTTTTACATACTGGAATTATAATATCCGTTTTCTACACAAAAACGGATGAGATGAAGCTTGGTTTTCAATCCCAGCTTTTCTGTAAGCCTGTTGATATAAGTGTCAATCGTTCTGGTGCTTAAATTCAGTTTCTCTGCAATTTCCTTATTGCTGTATCCTTCATAGCAGAATCTCATCAGCTGTATTTCTGCCGGAGAAAGTTCTTCCTGGCTTTTTTTCTGTCTGTCCATGTATTCCTGTACGGCAAGGGGCTGCTGTTCCCATTCTTTAGAATAAGTATGATAATCAAACTCATCTGAAGCAATAGTTCCTTTAATGATATCCTTTATCGTATTGCTTTTCTTTTGACAGTAATACGTATTGGGAATCTTTGCAAGAATTTCGGCCATATCTTCCTGAAAGGTCCCGGAATAAGTAACAATAGGGGTTTCCGTATTACTTTTCCTGATGTATTTTATAGCTTCAATTCCGCTTAATACCGGCATAAAGAGCTCTATGATGAACACGTCTTCCTGTCTTCTGTAGATTCTGTTTACCAGCTCATGGCCGTTATTACAGTCGTTCAGAAGCATATAGAAAGGGTTTTCCATAAGCGTTTTGATCATTATTTTTTTAAAATAAAAATCGCTGTCAGCTATAGAAAAACGCACGGTATTAGATAATATTTTACTCATTCTTAATATCGATTTGGTAAATGATATTTGAAATTCAGAGGCCTAATTTAGGAAAAACTTATCAAAGAGAAAATTAATATTAGGTTAATCCGGGTTTTCACGAAATTTGCTGAGGGAAAATACGTATTGTACATAAAAATTTTTTTTTATACTTTCACAGGCCAAACAAATCGCAAATTATGTCTTCAAATCGGGAAAAAAAATTGAACAAATCTGACGTCAGAACGGGCATTTGGAAGTTTATTCTATCTTTTGCTGTTTTGTCTGTGGTTTCTTTTGCGTGTTTATTTCTCTTCTTTAAGAGTTATGATATGCAAAGAGAGGGAATCAGTAAGGAAGCTGATGCCTATAAGGAACTGATGCAAAGAAGTGATGTACTGAAAAATCACGTTGATATTATTTACGACCAGATGTCCCAGCTTAATATAAACAAGGTGGAGAATGATGTATTTCTCAGAACCAGTATTATGGATAATGTAAGGGATGCCAAAAATATCATGAGTAAAGATAGTGCCGGAAGCCTTAAGCATTATGCTGTCTTGATGAAGCAGATTGGATCTATCATGAACTTAAAAAGTAAGATCATTGAGGTAGAATACAAAAAGAAAATAGTCTTCAGGGATCTTGAAGAATGCATGGGCAAAACGGTAAGAGCCAATAACGAGCTCAGAAAAGACCCTACAAGAAATTTCACGGGAAGTAAAAGAAGAAAATAAAAAAGAAAAACAATGCAAGGACAAATTACATTATCTAAAAAGGAAAGGCATTATCAGTTTTTTTATTTAATACTGATGCTTGTGATGTCTATGATTTTTCTGGGAATTATCTTTTTAAAAGGATTTGAATCTCCGTTTTCTGATGAAGATGTAAGAGGTATTCAGAACCTTGAGCAGAAAGCAGAATTTGAACAGCACCAAAAGATTGTGTTACCGATCATGGACAGCACTTACACAATGATCACCAAACTTACAGACGAAGCCCCACAGCCTTTTGTGGAAAATAATATTCAGGTAGGTATTAACGATTTGAACAGCTACTTTAGCAACTATGATATTTCTGATATCCGAAAAGATGCTTACCCACAAATTGCCAAGTTTTACAAAATGTATTTTGAAGATAAAAAAGTGGTTTCAACGACTACAGAAGATATCAAGAGATTTGAAAAACAGGTTGAAGACTGCAGAATTGGCTTTAAAGATAAACAGAATAGACTCTATGAGCGTGAAAGCGCACTGAAAGCACGAACTCAATAGTCTGAAATAAAATATTAGGAACTTAAACAGAACACATCACAATTATTAACTATGAATTATTTTCAAAAGAACAAAAAGAACATTATCATTGGTGTTATCGCAACATTGCTCATAGCAGCACTGGTTGCACTATGGCTGCAGAAAAAGGTGATTCATTCTGCGGATGATATTGTTGGGGTGGTTTATCCGTCCTCATTGTCTGTGGGAGATACACTTCTATTTGAAGATAAAACCCAATTTGCAAAAACCAAAAGATGGAATTTTGGAGACGGTACAACCTCTGACAAAAATAGTGGTATTCACTTCTACAACAGACCGGGGTATTATCAGGTAAGCTTAATCGTTGACAACAAGTATACGAAATCTTTCCCTGTAATGGTGGCCGCAAGAAGCCTGCAGAAGGCCAAAGATACCTCAAAAATCAAATCAACCATTGAGGCCCCTATACAGGCGATGCAAAATGAGAACGTGCAATTTCGCGCCGTTTCTGAAGCTAAAAAGTTTGCGTGGAAATTTGGTGAAACAGGAAATATAGATTCGAAAGATAAGCTGGCAATTTATGCTTATAAGAAGCCGGGTGACTATCTGGTAACTTTATACAATGAAGAAACTCAGGAGCCTATCTATCACAATATCAAAATTATTCCTGCTTATAACTCTCTGGCAGAGGATGAAGTTTCTGTAGAAGATTCATATGCTAAGGTGGATAATGATTTTAAATATCACTTACAGCAGATTGCCAACGGGAACAGTTTCAATATGCACTATAACTACTTGTTGAAAACTTACCTGTGTAACAATGAAAACACAGTGGTAAAAGTAAATGACAGCAAAGTAAATAATTTCTATATGTACTGTGCAGGTCTTCAGTTTGACAAAAATACTGTGATCCAAACCGTAAAGGTGAATTTAGATGATACACAAAACTGTGTAACTAAAGTAGATATAAACCAAAGCAAATAATACCGTCCGGCACTGCCGGATGCGCCAATCATAAAAAGATAAAATAGGATGAGAAATAAATTTCCTCTAGCAGCATATTATATAGGACTTTCAGTATTGTTGACGAGTTGCCAGGTAAAGCTTCCGTCAAAGAAAACTCCCGAACCATCTCAGTATGGAAAGGTAGATAACTCTACTGTTGTCAATGGATACCCCAAGAAATCTGTTCCATGGATTGTGATTTCAGACCGGTCAAGAAATACAGCGTATTTAGATAAAAATGACGAAAAGTCATATAAAGAAGTTAAATTTTTAGAACCTTTAATGGTTTTAAAACATAGAGACGGAATGGTAAAGGTGGCCGAATACGTTCCGGATGCTTTAATGAAAAAAGTTTCATCAAAGTCTATTAAGACGTATGGCTGGATTCCTGAATCTGACCTTTTATTATGGAATAATTCTTTAAAAAGTGAAAAGACAGGATATCCTGTAAGAGTAGCCGTAGTGCCTAATAACAGCGAGGTGATCAGAAGTGCAGAAAGATACTATAAGAATGACTCTATCATTGTATTTAATTCTCCAAGTCTTATTGAAACGGCCAACGTAAAGATTCCTAACGGACAGATGGTATACGTGTACAAGCAGGCTGAGAATAATAAAAGATTTTTGGTAGGTAAAAAACCTTCTCTTGATATAGACAGTATCAGTACAGGTCTTTACGGATGGGTGAGTTCTAACGTGATCTCTACATGGGGAGAACGTTCTGCTATAAAGTTGAAAAATACAACCGGAATTAATGATTCTGAACTAGGGATACACGAAGGCTATCCGGGTGGATCAGCATCAGATGCCACTAACAAAACGGCTATTTTTATTTCAGATATCAACAAAAGATCACCTTTGGAAAATATTTATCCGGTGAATCTGCCTTTGGATGAAGCTCCGACTCCGGATATCAAAACAAAATATTTCACCAATATTCTAGATTACAGTAAAAACTTTGTTTACAATGTGTTAGGGGAACCTATTTATTTTGACCGTTACAGGGAAATTACAGAAAGGGACAAAAATATCAATATTGTTTTTGCATTGGATGTAAGCGCACCGAATGCACCCTACGCACCTATTGTAAAATCATTATTACAGGATTTACAGCTTAGATTTGAAAAACCATCTTATTTCAGTAACGTTAAGTATGGAGTGGTTTTATATAAAAATAACCCTTGTGGAAACAATACTTCAGTTTCAAACTTAAGTGCAGACTACAGTAAAATCACTACATTCATTACTGAAAAAACGAATGAAATGAACTGTAATAGCAACAGTGGCTATCAACCGGTAGGAGAAGCGCTTACGGCTGCAGGAAACCTTCTTTCAAACGTTCCGGATGAAACGAATATTGTAGTGACTGTAGGAACTTCTGCTAACCAAAGCGGAAATATGTACAGTGTAATCAGTTCCCTTACCCAGGCTCAGGCAAGACTGATTATGTTCCAGACGAGCGCAAGATCATCAGATACTTATAATGACTTTGTATTGATGGCCGAAAATATTGTAACCAATACGGCGAAAAATATTGCAGAGCTTAAAAAACAAAAGATCATCAATCAATATGATGTTCTGACTAAGAATAATTTCAGCCTTGTAGAAGGGGATGAAGGATTTTTCTCATTGGCTTATCCTAAGCAGAGTATGTCTCAGGGGTATGTTATTTTCCCTAAAAAAGGAGATGTTGCAACTCCGGGATACCTGAAAAAATCTGTGGATAGCCTGATTTCTCAGGTAACTGCCGATAATTTGGCCATTGATCAATCGCTTAACGAATATTTCCATTCTTCCGTAGGAGCAGGGAAAACAGATGTTGACCTGAAATATAAATATCTGTATCCGGGACTTACCAATCCTGTTTCTGCAGGAATTGCAGCCCAGCTGATCAACTATGGAAGTCCGTTCCTGGTAAAAGGATATATTCCGAAAGATTTAAAAGAGTTTACACCGGTCATCGAAAAAGGAATCCTTATTTCTGAAGCGGAATATGACAATCTGAAAGCTTTCTATACCGAAGTCTATAGAAATACAGAAGCTGACAAGCCAGGGTTTAACCAGGCAAAAGCTATTAAAGAATATGTAAAACTTCTGAAGAAATATAACCCAACGATAAAATTCCTTGACAAAGGAGCTCTTTATGAGCAGCCTATGTCTTATGCAATTGGAATGAGTACCGGTTTTGATCTTACAGAAGAAGAACTGATGGCTAAATATAAGCTTAAAGGTTGGAGGAAATCTAAAATTGTTCCTAATGAAACGGTGAAGAATTATTTCCATCACTATAAAGATCTTGCAGACAGAATGCTTGCCAACAGGAATAATCCTGCGGTGAAGATTCAGCAGAACGGACAGACATTCTATTGGCTTAATGAGTACTTTACACCTACCAGAATTCCAACAGAACAGCCGGAATACACTAAACATTAATTGTTTATTTTTATACTATTAAAAGCAGGAGCAATACTTCTGCTTTTTTTTGTTTGGGGAGGGAGAAGGAAGAGAGTTTAGAGTTAAGATATGGTATATACTTAAGTTTGAATAGGGATTTTTGCTTGAACGTTTATAGCAAATGGAAGCACCTATTAGAATGTATGGACACATCGAACTAAGATTTAAATATTGATTCATAATTCTTAATCAAACATAAAAAACAAATTGAGAGGTTCATTTTAGAGCTGCAAAATTTAAATTTTATGTCTTGAAAAGACTTTTATTTCTCTTTTAAGTGGAAAATTGCTTTTTTACTGAAAAAATGTAAATTACTTAAATCCTTTTACTGGAGGGAGTTATCTGTGTGTTGATAAATCTAATGTCGTAGAATTACTACACAAAATCGTAGAACTACTACAATTTCTCAGATTTACATTCAAAAGTTTTTTTTAGAAAAAAAGACCCTCTATATTTGCTAAACAATCACCGAATCACAAAATATTATTAACGATTAAAATTTACAAATCATGGCAGAAAGAAATTCGAGAGGAATCTTAAAATTCAATGGAGGAGAAGGACAAAAGCTATTAAAAATGAAATATAGCGTATCCAGATCTACCGATGTATCTGGACGTGTAGCATCAGATCCTTCTAACGCATTAATTAAGGTTACAGTAGAAGCTACTGAAAAGTCTGATATTCTTGAAAGTTTATTGAATGGTAAGTACAAACCTACAGTAGGAGAGATTACATTCAACAAATCTCACGAAGAAGGAACATTGATTACTTTAAACTGGCAAAACGGATATGTTATCCAACACCAGGTAGAATTTGATGCTATTGACAGCAACAGTATGTTGATCAGCTTCGTAGTAAGTGCTGAAACAATCGACTACGGTACTTCTCAGTATGCTGGACTTTGGCCAAGCAGCTAAAATTGACACATTATCACACATTCATACGAAAAAAGACTGTCCTTATCAAAGACGGTCTTTTTTTTCTAAGATAAAGCGTTAACGAGGATTTATTTTTATCACTTCCATAGGATATATTGAATGACTATTTCGTTAAATATTACTATCTTTAAACAAACACAAACACAAAATACATATGAGAACTGACTTAAACGGATCTTCCTTCCGTCCGTCACAAAATGCGGATGCCATATCCGAAAACCATCATGCAGGGATCAATCGGTTAGTAAAGTTATCCTTGGTTGTGGAAGGTAAAATGATAAAATACTATAAACATTTCACTCTTAAACAAAGGGCAGATCATCATCATGAATTTACTCTTATCCTTGCCCATGATGCATTGGAAGAACAGCAGAATCATACCCTTGAAGAAGCTAATAAATTTTTGGGAAAACGCCTCACAGCAGTTATTTCCTATAAAGATATAGATAAAAGCCCCGAAAGAAATTTTGTGGGAATTATTACCAAAGTAGGTTTCAGCCAGGATAAAATGAGCCTCGGAAATATTGTATTGTCCGGGTATAGTCCCACTATATTATTGGATGGAGCTCCCCATATCCAAAGTTTTGGTGGAGGCCAGTCCGTTAATATGGGAATCATTGCGGCAGATGTCATCAAACAAGGGATTGATAAAGAGCGTTTTGATATAAGAATTGATACCAACGATTACTCCCAGATTATCTACAGCAGCCAATATGATGAAACCCATTACAACTACCTGGCAAGAATGGCAGAAGCTTACGGCGAACAGTTTTACTATGACGGAGAAGTTTTGCACTTTGGAAAACTTCCACCACAGAATAAACCGATCAAACTGATTTACGGAAGCAATGCCGATAACATTAAAGTAGAATTGAAAGCGGTACATACCAAGCCGCAATACTATGGCTACAACAGCAGTAAAAATGAAAAACTGACTTCTGGTGATACGCCCGTTGCCCATGTGGGAGATCTTGCCAAAACAGCGTACAGTCACAACGAAAAAATTTATAAAACTCCTGCTCTTCAGGTAGCTCCTATAAAGGCATCTACCCATTTGGATGTAGAAAATTCCCAAAAAAGCACCTCCGGAAGTGAAGCCGTAAGTGTATTTTCAGTCTCAGGATCTACAACTGTCCCTTTTCTGCACCCCGGCTGCGTGGTAGATATCCATATGAGAAGACCGGATAGCAATGAAACCTCATATTTTACCAAAGTGATGGTAACAGAAGCAGTACATGAAATTGATACCATTGGACATTACACCGGCAGTTTTGAATCTATAGCTGCTGATACAGGCTTCCTGCCAAAACCGGAGTTTACAGTGCCTGCCGCACAACCTCAGATTGCCACAGTCATTTCCAATGCCGACCCTGAAGGTCAGGGAAGGGTTCAGGTAAGATTCGACTGGCAGATGAATGACACAACTCATTTTATAAGAATGATGAGTCCTGATGCGGGAGGAACTGATCAGATCACTCAGAACCGGGGATATGTAGCCATTCCTGAAGTAGGAGACCAGGTAATGGTTAATTTTGTTCACAGCCACCCCGATAGACCATTCGTTATGGGGGGAATGTTCCATGGAGGAATAGGCCTTGGAGGCGGAGCAGATAACCGTGTAAAATCGATCCAAACCAGAAGTGGCCACAGACTGGTCTTTACAGAAGATGAAAGCATCATTATCACAGATAAGAGCGGAAATGAGATTCATCTGGATACTACAGGAAGCAATATCAATATTACCGCACCGGAAACCATGACCCTGAATTGTAAGAACATGAATATCAATGTGATTGAAAGCATGAGTACAACGGTAGGGATGAATAAATCGGACAGTATTGGCCTGAATAATACAGAAAGTGTGGGAGCAATGAAGCTGACTTCCGTAATGGGTGATGCAAGTACATTTATTACGGGAAAACTGACTGAAATTATTGAAGGAGATGTGCACAGTGAAACAAAGAAAGGACGGAATGAGATTTCTGAAAAAGAAATGAACATAAGTTCTAATGCTTCAATTAATAAACATGCACAGAAGGAAGTACAAAATAATAGTGGGGAGAAATCAAAAGCACATTAATCATGAGCCGAACAAGAATTGTAAGAGGTACTTATAATAAAATCTCTCATGAAGACCACAATATGTATTCTCAGGAGAATATTATTTCGCGTGCCTTTAAATGGTTTACAGAAAAAGGTGATAAAAAAGGGGTGAGTCATGGTACACCAAATGATCCTCCTCCTCCAGAAATAAAAGCAAAATGTGTTGTACATTTTCGTAGTAAAAATGGATGGAAAGGTGAAGAATATGGTTTTGACTGGATGAGATTAGGTGAAACATCCAATTTTGGTGATGTTAATTATGAAGATATTGTAGCGAAGCAATATACAGATGCCACTTATGCCACATTAGAAAGAGATATTAATGAATATGATGGAAGTTTTAAAAAGGCTCCTACTTTATATTCTAAGCTAAAGCAGGTATATGGTGTATACAGTATTCCGTGGAAGAAAAAAGCGGATGGTACGCTTGAAAATTATTACTGCTCCTGGCTATCCCTTTATCCTTCACAAATTAAAGATACTAAAACGAACCAGCTTACCGCTTCCAATTTTAAAAATACCAAAGCTATTTTAAGCCTGAATATTGAAGTTGATGAGGAACCGGATACTTTAAGATTTAAAGAAAATAAACTTTTCAAAATTTCTCCCATGGAGATTACACCTAAAACAAAAGGTAAACATGATCTTAAAGATTTTGTAACTATAGAATGTCTGGAAGAATTTTCAGATGATCAAATTATAGAAGTGGTTGCCGTTAAGAAAGACAGTGCTGGTCTTGAAGTTTCTGAAGTAGCGGGAAGATTAAACGTTTGGGCTAATCATGCTGCTAAAAGGAAAAAATCGAAAATACTTATTATTAATTTAGAAACCGATATAAATGGTAAAAAGGCAGGGAATTCTACTGGTCAAAAGGAATTATTTGAAAGTTACTTGAGACAAGCACTTATAGAAGCAGATGTAGAAACCGAAACTGTAGATGTGTCTGGTGATGCTCATTTTCAGATTGGAGGTAGATATGTGATTGGAGGGAAAATAGCAGCTTATTATGAGCCTGCTGGCAATGCTCCTTCCGGATTTGTTGCACTACAAAACTATGCTTACAATAAAGTGAAAGAAAACTTAAAAAGTAATAATATTCCTGAAACAAAATATAACAAATACTATGTCGCTATTTATTTAGGTGAAAATGGAGGTTTTGTTGATGCATCAGGAAATGTTAAGGGGCTTAATGGATATAGTTCCGGCAAGTTTGTTGTATTATTTCCTTCAAAAAATGATCAAACGGCTGCTCATGAGTTTCTGCATAGTTTTGCATTACCTCATAGTTTTACCAATTCAGAGGCTGATGCAAAAGCACAATTTACTTATGAATATGCCAAAACAGAAAATATTATGGACTATTCCCATCACATTCCGGAAACACGTTACAGCCTTTGGAAGTGGCAGTGGATTATAGCCAATGATAATACAAAATAGAATTTTATGAAAAAAATAATGTTTTTTTTAAGTTTACTAATAATCCTTTCTTGCAAATCACAAAATACAAAAAATATGTTGCCTTTAATTGATAATAATTTTGAAAAATTTGATAATATCAGATATAATGAACTCCATCAGAACAAATCAAGTTCTGTTTATGAAAAACTAAATGATGGGACAATTATAGAAAGGATTAAAATAAAGTCAGGATCTGCCTATTATGAATCACCTCCAAAATCATATTTTATGATTTTTAAAGATTTTTATCCCTCTGATAATATAAGAAAAAAAGGGCTGAAGTTTAATGTGTGGGGAGGTTTTCAAAAAGGTACTTGGTATGAATTTGATGAAAAAGGAAATTTAATAAAGGAAATAGATTATGATAAACCTTATCAATTTACTTTTGAAGATATCTTAAGATTCTGTGAAAAAGAGGGGATTCCGGTAACGAAAGGCCCGGTATTGCAAAGCACAGGTTTTCATACCATCATTACCCGAAGAATGGAAAATGAAAAACCTATTTGGGAGATAGAATGGCTTAAAAAGCCAAGTTTAGTTGAAAATATTATTTTAGATGGTATTTCCGGCAAAGAAATTTCGATAAAAGAATCGAAGTTTATTAACAATTAATGTTTGTTTTTACAGGAACAGGAATAACCGATAATAATATAAAACAGAGTTTTATGAAAAAAATAATGTTTTTTCTAAGCTTAGTAATGATCTTTTCTTGTAAATCACAAAATAAAAAAAGTATGTTGCCTTTAATAGATAATCATAGTGAAACTTTCAATGCAAATAAGTTTCCTGATATAGATAAATTAGAAAATGTAAATAAAAAAACAGATTCTGGTTTTATTGAAATAATGAAAAATAAAAACAATATTAGCTATAAATTCACACCTAATAATTCGTTATTCAAGATTGTAAAAGTATATTATTTAAATAATATCATACAGACTAAAGGTATAACTCTTAATTTGCCCTGGAGTACTTTTCTTAAGGGTACTTGGTATGAATTTGATGAAAAGGGAAATTTAATCAAGGAAGTAGATTATGACAAACCTTACAAATTTTCATTTGAAGATATCTTAAAATTCTGTGAGAAAGAAGGAATCCCTTTAACCAAAGGTCCTGTATTACAAAGTACAGGTTTTCATACCACCATTACCCGAAGAATAGAAAATGAAAAACCTATTTGGGAGATAGAATGGCTTAAAAAGCCAAGTTTAGTTGAAAATATTATTTTAGATGGTATTTCCGGTAAAGAAATTTCGAGAAAAGAATCGAAGTTTATTAACAATTAATCTTATCTCAACAAAGAATTTTTAATTAAGATAAACGTAGGAGAAGAATCCATATCGACGATTCCAGTGATGAAAAGGAAAATCTCCATACCATTTGATATGAAGAGCGGAATCAAAGGGTTACATAGCCAATATTTATTCTATAGCTCTTTGTTTATTTTACACTATATTGCCAAAAACAAAACCATAAAACCAATTAAACAAAATTTGCCAATGAGTACCATTACTACCCATTTAAAATACTTTTCAAAACTATCTGCAGCATTTATTTTCAGTGTCCTGCAGATTTACGCAATAGGAGTTTTTTCCACCATTATTACCCTTGTACTGGGAATTTATATTTTAGCAGACAGTTTAGGTTCGTCATTAGGACACAGTGGTGGACTCGCATTTTTAGTGGCTACCGTTACGGCAAAACCGGTTTCTGCGGGTATTTTCTATCTGCTGATCATCATAGCCCCTTTCTTTACTGTTATGTTTGCCACAAAATATGCGATGTCTGTTGTGATCAGTAAACTATTACAGGATCATTCCAAGACCATTGTAGTTCCTTTTATTGAAAAGGTGATTGGGATATGTAAGGCAAAGCAGCCTACTGTTATCCGGACCGGTTCAGATTTTGCCATTGCAAAAGTCAAACTGTTGAATGAATTTAAAAACAGCTCAGAAAATAAAATAGTAAAACGTGTTGTAAGCTATGCTTTGGATAAAATAAAATTCGACGAACTAAACCTATCTGCGGATAATGCAGATTTTTCCGAGATCATTAAAGTGGCACTTATGGAAAAACTTCAGGAATTGGCAGAGCCTTCCGCTATGTTGTTCTATATCTTTATCGGTCTGCAGTGGGTAAGTTTAATTTTACTTTATTTTCTAAAAATATAGAATATTGTAATCATATATCAAAAAAGGGTAACATGTGACAATATATGCCAGTGCTGAAAATTAAAAAAACACCATGGTTACTTCTCTAATTGAAGAATTAACTATCTTTATCTCGTTTAGAATAAAATATTTAATTTTAGGCAGATAAAAAATCACGGCTTCTGATTCTCCGCCATGAGAACTTAAGTCTCACAAAACAGAGCGCAAATATTAATATAAGAAAAATTATAAATGGGAGTACTAGTAACCAACGAAACAGTAAAACAGCTATTTCATATTGCTCAGTCGATAGCGAAGGAAAATTATAATGCTACTTATGGTGGACCTCATATTCTACAGGCTTTAATGCACAAAGATATCGGACTTAATGAATTTTTGAAAAGCATAGATAAAGATCCGGGCTATTTTTATGAATGGGCAGATGTCCGCATTGAAGAATATCCTAAGACAGCTCATCTTCCTGACGAAGTGGCTCAGGATGATGCCATTGATACCCTTGTGGAAGAAGCAGATGATATCCGTTTAAAATTAGGTTTGGATGAGATCACACCCATTTGTATCCTTACCGCTATCGTAAAACCACAGGTTGTATTTACTCTTCAGCAACTGAAATCACTTCCGTTGAGAGAACATGAGATCTTCAACCTGTATAGAAAAGATACCCCATTCACCGTATCTGAAAATGGAGATTTTGCTTCCTTATTTTCAAACGGTTCAGACTTTTCAGACTCTTCATTTCCATCTATTAAAAGCTATTGTGTAGACAGAACGGCTCAGGCCAGAAACGGAGATCTTGAAAATATAATCGGAAGAGATAAAGAACTTAGAATGCTGGTAGAGATTCTTTGCCGCAGAAGTAAACCGAATGTCATCATTATTGGCGAACCGGGAGTTGGAAAAACAGCTTTAGTAGAAGGTTTTGCTATTGAAATCACCAAAGGGAATGTTCCTGAAATGCTTAAAAATGGAACCCTTTTGGAACTGGACACCGGAGCTTTACTGGCCGGAACTTCTTATAAAGGAGAAATAGAAGACCGCCTGAAAAAAATAATCAATGAATGCAAGAAAATTGAAAAAGCCATCCTTTTCATTGATGAAATTCATACCCTTTTAGATCCGAAAGGCAGTATAGGAAATGTAGCCAACCTTCTGAAACCGGAATTGGCACGTGGTGAAATTACAGTAATAGGAGCTACTACCCAGGAAGAATATAGAAAAATTATAGAACCGGAACAGGCTTTCAACCGTCGTTTTGAAGTGCTAACCGTTAATGAGCCGGATGAGCAGACTTGCGTGAAAATGATCGATGTACTGCTTGATGGCTATAAAAAGCACCATGGGATTGAGGTAGAAAAAACAGCTATCCCTGAATGTGTACGTCTGGCTAAAAGATATGCAAAAGGTAAAAAATTACCGGATGCAGCCATCGATTTATTAGACAGAACAATGGCCGCTATCAAAATGCTTGATGAACTTTCAGAAAAAGAACTCGAAAGCTGGAAAGCAAGCTATGAAGAGATTTTAAAAGAAGAATATACAGACAATAAAGATCAGGCTGACGAATTGATCTGGACTTACAATCTGTTGCGTGATAAAATAAGCCCTATTTTATGGGGATCACTGAGCGAACAACCGGCTATTGACAATTCAATGCCGGTAGAGCAGATTCATAAAATTATTGATGATACTTACGCAGAGCTTCTTCAGCATGCCGCTAAGAAAAGAGAAAAAGTGGGAAGATTAGAATTGGCTGCTGTTATGGCTGCTAAAACCAATATCCCAATCGGTAAAATTCAGGCTCAGGAAAAAGAAAAACTTCTGAACATGGAATCCCTTCTACTTAACAGAGTGGTAGGGCAGGATCATGCTTTGAAAATCCTTTCCGATGCTATTGTTGAAAACCGAAGCGGATTGAATAAACCGGGGCAGCCCATTGGTTCATTCTTCCTTTTAGGACCTACAGGAACCGGTAAAACAGAGCTTGCAAAATCAATGGCGGAATTGCTTTTCAACGATGAGAAAGCCATGGTACGTTTTGATATGTCAGAGTTTAAAGAAGAACATTCTGCTGCATTATTATATGGGGCGCCTCCGGGATATGTAGGATATGAAGAAGGAGGTATGCTGGTTAACAAAATAAGACAGCAGCCGTATACCGTTGTTTTATTTGATGAGATTGAAAAAGCACACCATTCTGTTTTTGATGTATTTCTACAGATTATGGATGAAGGGAAAGTGCATGATAAACTAGGAAAAGAAGGAGATTTCAGCAATGCACTGATCCTTTTTACTTCCAATATTGGAAGTGAAGAAATTGTAAAACAGTTTGAAGAAGGGAAAATTCCGGAATCAACTTCACTGATGCAGATCATGTCTAATTCAGGAAGATTCAGACCTGAATTTTTAGCAAGAATTACCGAGATCATTCCTTTTGCACCGATCACAGAATCTATTGCAGAAAGAATTTTCAATATCCAGTTGAAATCACTTCATGCTTCATTGACCCGATTAGGAATGGCCTTGAAGATTAGTGATGAAGCTGTGAAAAATCTTGCATTGGGAGGGTTCAGCAGTAAATATGGTGCAAGACAGATCTCAGGGGTTATCCGTGCTCAATTGGCCAGACCTATCTCCAAAATGATTGTAAGAGAAGAAGTAAAATCCGGTCAGACGATCCATGTGGATTGGAATACAGAAGAAGATAAACTGAACTGGAAAGTAGACTAATAATAAAGTAAAAAGGCTAATTGCCCAGTTGGTTCTTTAGCCTTTTTTGTTTTTAGCTTTATAAACATATTTAAAATGAAAACTATTGTCAGAAATATCTTTACAGGTGTAATGCTGGTAGGTACCGGTATATTTGTAAACGGACAATTTTTAACTGCTTCTGATACCTCGGAAAGCAGCGTGAAAAAATACAAAGGAATCATAAATTCCAATAAAGATCTTGTGGAATTTATTGAGCAGCTACTCCTTCAGAAAGGGCTTCCCAAACATTTGAGAAACCTGGCCCTGATTGAGTCCCATTTTAACAGAAATATTACATCGGGTGCCGGGGCCGTAGGAATCTGGCAGCTAATGACGGCACATGCCAATCAGTACGGGCTTACAGAGCAGAACCGTACGGATGTATATAAAAGTACAAAAACAGCTGTAATATCATTAGGAAACCTTTATAAAAAGTATAACAACTGGGTAACAGTGGTTGCAGCTTATAATTGCGGGGAAGGAAATATAGCAAAAGCAATGCAGGCTGCAGGTTCTTCACAATATCACGAATTTTCAAAATACCTTCCCGAAGAAACAATCAACCATGTGAAAAAATACCTGAATGCCTGTTATGCAACAGGAGAACTTCAGAGTGTCCTCAGTAATTATAATACTTCGAGAATTAATAAAGTTTTTTTTGAAGAGGGTGGCAGAAATGTAACAAATGAAGCTCTTTCAGAAACAGACATCAATGCCGGTTTTAATTTAAAGGTTGTTGCAGATGAACTGGATGTGGAAGTAGATAAAATCCTTGCCTGGAATCCGGGGATAGTGGAAGAACTGCAGAAAAAGGGAGAAAGTACTTTCTACCTTCCCACAGATCTTATGCCCGATTTTCTGCTGAAAAAGAATAAAATACTTTCCAGGTCCATAAAAGAGGGAGCGGCTCAGCTGCCATAATAATGATACCTATATTTTTTTAGATCATAAAGAGCTCCAAAAGGATTCTTTATGAAACTAATAAACTCAATAAAATACAAAGACAGAACTTCTGTCTTTGTATTTTTTATTGTAAAAGATTCTATAGGAAAATGGTCTGCCTGGAGAGTATTGTGAAGAGTTTATTTTGATATTGTTTTTCAAATATTGTACTGGAGCATTACATCTGTTAAAAGCATCTTAATCTATACTAAAAAAGTTTAGTATTTCTCTTTAGAGTGTAAAGTTTTATTTTTTGATATAGTTCTGATTCAGTTGTAATGTATTGTTTAATAGTGTTTTAAGTTTTGTTTTTAATTCTATTGTCGTAGAATTACGACATAAAATCGTAGAACTACTACAATTTTTCAAATTTATATTCAAAAGTTTTTTTTAGAAAAAAAGACCCTCTATATTTGCTATACAATCACCGAATCACAAAATATTATTAACGATTAAAATTTACAAATCATGGCAGAAAGAAATTCAAGAGGAATCTTAAAATTCAACGGAGGCGAAGGACAAAAATTATTAAAAATGAACTACAGCGTATCAAGATCTACCGATGTATCTGGACGTGTAGCATCAGATCCTTC
>Ga0105243_10002075_pt1 | contig 16989 bp, 16 predicted proteins | sample KBSM34metaG_FD_81525 | JGI IMG/M metagenome (GOLD analysis project Ga0105243, IMG submission 81525) | Miscanthus rhizosphere microbial communities from Kellogg Biological Station, Michigan, USA - KBS M3-4 metaG | ecosystem: Host-associated > Plants > Roots > Rhizosphere > Soil | place... | reverse complement strand
CGGTGGCTCCGCGTCAGGAAGTCCATCCCGGCGGCGATTCCGTCGGCGGGTTCGGGGGCGAGGACGTCGAAGCCGGCGGGCTGCATGACCTCGGAAATCACCACCTGCGGAACGCCGCGGCGGGCAAGTTCGAGCATGGTTTCATCCTGGGTCACCGATTCCGGGATGAAGCCGAGGATCACGCCGTCGGCCCCACCGGACAACATGAACTGCCGCCAGGCATCGCCCAACAGCACCACGGGCTGGTAACCGTGCTGGGGCAGGACGCGTGCAGCCGCTGCGGCCAGGGCACGGTCCCACGGCCATTCGAGGTTGCCGATCGCCACAGCCACCAGCTCGGTCTTGCCCCGGCGCATTCCGCGGGCCGCGCGGTTGGCCACGTAACCCAGTTCGCGCACGGCTTCCTGCACACGCTGCTTGGTGGGTTCGCTGATCCGGGTGGTGCCGCCCAGCCGTCCGGAGAGCACGTAGGAGACCGTGGTGAGCGAAACTCCGGCGCGCTCGGCCACGTCACGAATCGTCGGCTTGGAACCTTGCCTCACGTCTGCGTCCTGTCTTTGCTGCGGTTTTCGTACTCTATCGGGTTTGCCGGGGAGGCCTGCCGGCGTTCCCTCCCGGTGGCTTCTCCCGGCAGACCGCTGACCCGGCGTGTCCACCGCGGTGTCGGCCCTGCAACCGGAAGGAAGCCGGAAGGAGCGTCAATATGCGACGGCGGGCGGCGCCCCGTGAAGGGAATCCCACCGGGGTTTCCGTGCCCGCCATGAGGTGCAGGACCCGGCCGCTCATCACCCTCACGCGATAGTGCTCCCGGTGTAGTCGGCCAGCGAGCTGAGGAGCGCCGCCTGGAAGTGCCGGTCATGCACCGCCTGATGCGGTTCCCGGGTGGCCCGGTGGTGCCAGTAGCCCCCGCTGGTGAGGGCCTCGAGGTTGTCGCTTACCGCGAGCCAGGCCTGCGTGACGTGGCCCAGGCGGAGATCGCCGGGGGCGCCGGGTCCGCCCATCCGGGTGGGCACCCAGCCCGGGTCCACCGCGTTTGAATACACCTCCGGCCACAGCCTCGCAACGGCCGCCGCGAGCGCAGTGACGAAGAGCTTGCTGTCGGAATACGAACGGGATACCCGCGCGCCGCTCCAGTCCACGCCGTCGAGATCCGGGTAACCGCCGCGGTGCATGCCGCTGCTGAGGTAGATCAGCCGCTCCGGGCGTTCCATTTCGGCGGTGAGCACGAAAGGCGCCACCACGTTCACCGGCAGCAAAGCCGGACCGCTGAAGACGCCGGCGTTGTGGATCACGGCGTCGAAGCGGCCCAAGGCGTTTGCCTGCTCGGCCAGGCCTCGCACCTCATCGAGCTTGGCGAGATCCCCCACCACGGCCTGGGCACCGCGGTCGAGAAGGTCCCGGACGGTCGCCAGCCGCTCCGGCGCGCGGGCGTGCACGACGACGGAATGGCCGTCGTCGAGCAGGGCAGCAGCTGCCGCGCGGCCGAGCCCGTCGCTGGAACCGGTGATAAGGATGCGCGCCACGTTTCCTCCCTGCTGTTGGGGACTCTCAACCTCACCACGGATCGAAGGGACGCGGGAAGTCCCCCTCAAGAGGGGTACCCGGAGGGACTCCTTCATTCGGGAGCGCGCGCCTATCGTGGATCCATGGACAACCGTGCTGACGTTCGCGAATTCCTCACCTCCCGGCGCGCCAGGATTTCGCCCGAGGAACTCGGGCTCCCCGCCGGGACGAACCGGCGCGTGGCCGGGCTGCGCCGCAGCGAAGTCGCGACCCTCGCCGGCGTGAGCATCGAGTACTACACCCGCCTCGAGCGGGGGGCCATCAGCGGCGCTTCCCCGGAAGTCCTCGATTCGCTCGCCCGTGCGTTGAAGCTCGACGACGCCGAACGGGCCCACCTCTTCGACCTCGCCCATGCGGCAAGCCCGGTGGCCCGGCCTCCGAAGCGCCGCAGCGCCGGGAACTGGGCGCCGCACGCCAGCCTCCAATGGGCCCTCGACGCCGTCACCGCCGGCCCTGCCTTCGTAAGGAACGGGCGGATGGACCTGCTCGCGGTCAATGCACTCGCCCGTGCCTTCTACAAAGACGTCTACGACATGCCCGGCCAGCCCCCGAACCTGGCGCGGTTCACCTTCCTGGACGAACGGGGCCGGGACTTCCACCCGGACTGGGACACCGCCGCCGACGTTGTGGTGTCCATCCTGCGCACCGAGGCCGGCCGGGATCCGCACAACAAGGAACTCCACGACCTCGTGGGTGAGCTGAGCACGCGGAGCCAGGAGTTCCGGCATCGCTGGAGTTCCCACAATGTCCGGCACCACGGCACCGGTTTCAAGACCTTCCATCATCCGGTGGTGGGCGAGATGACCGTGGCCTACGAAGGGCTCGAGATGGCCGCCGAACCCGGCCTCACCCTCACCATCTACACCGCCGAGCCCGGCTCGCGGTCCGAAGAGGCGATGCGCCTGCTCTCCTCCTGGGCGGCCACCGAGCAGGCACAGCTCAGGGACGCCGGGAAGCAGACAGCGGGCTGAAGTTCACGCACGCAATACACCGTTGAATGAATACATCGAACGATGTACTTTGGAGGAGTGGAAACCCTCACCCATGCCCCGGTGCTCGCGCGCTTCGGCTACGCCATCTCCGACCCCACCAGGGCCAGGATCCTGCTTGCTCTGGCCGAAGAGCCCGCGTACCCCTCGGACCTGGCCGATTCCCTGGGGGTGTCGCGGCAGAGCATGTCCAACCACCTGAGCTGCCTGCGCGGCTGCGGGCTGGTGCTGGCCGTTCCGGACGGCCGGCGGACGAAGTATGAGCTCGCCGATCCGCGCCTGGGCCATGCTTTGCGGGACCTGATCGGCGTTGTGCTGGCCGTGGATCCGGACTGCTGCGCCCCGGACGGGGAGTGCCTGGCATGACGGCGGCAGCTGTTTCGCCCACTGGAGGCAGGCGGGCGGTGCTGCGGCGGAGGATCCGGCTCTTCGCCGCAGCGACCATCAGCTACAACGTCGTCGAAGCCGCTGCTGCGCTGTGGGCCGGGGGCGTCGCCGACTCATCGGCCCTGATCGGATTCGGCCTGGACTCCGTGATCGAGGTCGCCTCCGCCGTCGCGCTGTCCTGGCAGTTTTCGGCCGCGGATCCCGAACGGCGCGAGCGGGTGACGCTACGGATCATTGCGGTCTCGTTCTTCGCGTTGGCCGCCTTCGTGGCCGGGGATGCGCTCCGCTCCCTCACCGGCGGCGGCGAGGCGCAGCACTCCCCCGCGGGAATCGTGATCGCGGCCCTGAGCCTTCTCATCATGCCGGTGCTGTCCTGGCTGCAACGCCGCGCCGGCCGGGAACTCGGTTCCCGCACGGCGGTGGCCGACTCGAAGCAGACCCTGCTCTGCACGTATCTGTCGGCCGTACTGCTGGCAGGGCTGGTGCTGAACAGCACCCTGGGGTGGTGGTGGGCCGACGCCGGCGCCGCGCTGGTGATCGCCGCCATCGCCGTGCGGGAAGGCATCAGTGCCTGGAAGGGCGATGCCTGCTGCGCCGCCCTCCCCGGGAACCCGGAGGCCGCCGAAGCGGACGATGCTTGCTGCGCGGAGTGCGGCACGGCCGGCCCCGAATCCCGGGAAGCCGTGCCGCTGAACCTGATGCGCCGGCCCGATGAGGACTGACAGCTACGGCATTGCCGCTTCGGCGGTGCGGCCGTGCTGCAGCCCGGTGGCGAATCCGATGGTGACGGGAACGGGCTCGGAGACCCCGCAGCAGGAATCCTCCTCACCGCTTGGAAGGTTGGTCGAACAGACGCCGGTTTCGGGAAGCTCGAGTTCGACGGCGTCCGCGGCAGCCGTGTCCCCGGCGAGCGCGGCGGCGATGGAGCGTACCTGTTCATAGCCCGTGGCCATAAGGAAGGTGGGGGCGCGTCCGTAGGATTTCATGCCTGCCAGGTAGAAGTCCTTCTCCGGGTGGGCGAGGATCCGGGCGCCGTGGGCCGGGACGGTCCCGCAGCTGTGGAAATCCGGGTCGATCAGCGGGCCCAAGGCCCTGGGGGCATCGACGGCCGGGTCGAGGTCCAGCCGCAGTTCCGAAAGGATGCCCAGATCGGGCCGGAAGCCGGTGGCCGCAATGACGCGGTCGACTTCGACATTTCGGCCGTCTACGGCGTGAACGGTTGCTCCGCCGGCACGGGATTCGACACGGCTCGCCTGGAAGCCTGCCAGCAGCCGGACGGCCCCGTCGTCGACGGCGGCGCGGAGGCGGGCGCCCAGCTGGCCCCGCGCGGGAAGCTGGTCGGCGTCGCCCCCGCCGTAGGCGCGGGCGGGGCTGGCGGCCCGGATGGCCCAGATGACCTCCGTGCCTGGATTGCTGCGTGCGAGCCGGACCAGGTCCAGGACCATGTTCGCGGCCGAGTGACCGGCGCCAACCACCAGGGTCCGGCGGCCGGCGAACCCGTCCCGGGACACCTCCGGCAGCGGACCGGCGATCACGCCTGCAGCCCTCGCCTCGGCCTCACCGGGCGCGGGCAGTCCGGAGTCGCCGAGGGGCCCAGGTCCGGCCCAAGTGCCGGACGCGTCGATGACGGCGCGGGCCAGGATGTCCGAGGTGCCGCCGTCGGGATGACGGACCCGCAGCAGGAACGGCGCCTGCTCCCGGCCGACGCTGCGGCTCTTGTCCAGGCCCTGCCTGGTCACCGCAACGACGCGGGTGCCTGTCCGGATCCTGTTCCGGAGCTGGGGCGTCGCGGCCAATGGCTCGAGGTAGTCCGTGACGATCGCGGCACCGTACGGCAGCGCCGTGGGGCGCGGCGCCTCCCAGCCCGTCGGTTCCAGCAGCCTCACCGCGGCGGCGTCGAGGTTGTAGCGCCAGGTGGAAAACAGGCGGACGTGGCCCCATTCCCGGATGGCGGAGCCGACGGCGGGACCGGCCTCGAGCACCAGCGGTTCCAGGCCGCGCTCGAGCAGGTGCGCTGCCGCGGCGAGTCCGATGGGTCCGGCACCGATCACGGCGACGGGCAGGGAGTCCTGTGCAGTCATGCTGTCCTCATTCCTTCTGCGCCTGCTTGCCTGTAGGGCCCTATCGGGCTGCCGGGGCGAGGGATTCGATCAGGGCCTCGACACGGGTCTTGATGTCGTCGCGGATGGGCCGGACGGATTCGACGCCCTTGCCTGCGGGATCTTCGAGCACCCAGTCCTCGTAGCGTTTGCCCGGGAAGTAGGGGCATTCGTCGCCGCAGCCCATGGTGATGACGACGTCGGAATCCTGCACTGCCTCGGTGGTGAGGACCTTGGGGATCTCGGCGGACATGTCGATGCCGACTTCGGCCATGGCTTCCACGGCTGCCGGGTTGACCTTGTCCGCGGGCTGGGACCCGGCAGAACGGACCTCGATGGCGCCTTGGGACAGGGTGGTGAGGAATGCTGCCGCCATCTGGGAGCGGCCGGCGTTGTGGACGCAGACGAAGAGGACGGAGGGCTTGCTGCTCATGAGAGCACCTTTCGATCAGCCGCAGGGGCGGAGGAGGGGGCAGGGGTCGGGTAGAGAAGGCGGACGAGGACGAAGCCTGCGGCGCCGCCGAGCAGTTGGGCCAGGATGAATCCGGGGGCCGAGGCCGGCGCGATCCCGGCGAAGGTGTCGGTGATGGTCCGTGCGACGGTGACGGCGGGGTTGGCGAAGCTGGTGGAGCTGGTGAACCAGTATGCTGCGGCGATGTAGCCGCCGACGGCGAACGCCGCCCTGTCTGCCCGCCCGGAGCGCACAGTGCCGAAGACCACGAGCAGGAGGCCGATGGTGCCGACCACCTCCCCCAGCCACAGGCCGGCGCCGGAACGTTGGTGGGTGGAAATCATTACTGCCGGGAGCCCGAACATCAGGTTCGCGACAACCGTTCCGGCCAAGCCGCCGGCGAACTGCGCAAGGATCAGGCCGGCTGCGGTCCGCGTATCCAGCAGGCCGAGGGCCCGTTCCACGAGCGTGACCACCGGGTTGAACGAGGCGGAAACCGGCTGCAGCGCAAGGATCAGCGCGACCAGCGCGGCACCCGTGGCGAGGCTGTTCTGCAGGAGCTGCAGGCCGACGTCGTCCGGCGACAGGCGTGAGGCCATCACGCCGGATCCGACGACGGCGATCACCAGGAATGCCGTGCCGGTGAACTCGGCGGCGGCGCGGCGAGCCAATCCGCTCACGCGGCCTGCCCTCCGATCAGGGCAGCCAGGTTCTGCAGGACCTCGGCCCGGGCGCGGTAGTACACCCAGACACCGCGCTTCTCGCGGTCCAGCAGGCCGACTTCATGAAGAACCTTCAGGTGGTGGCTGATCGTGGGCTGGGAGAGATCGAACGCATCGTTGAGGTCGCACACGCAGGCCTCGCCGCCCTCGTGCGAAGCAACCAGGGACATCAGCCGGAGCCGCACTGGATCCCCCAATGCCTTCAGGATCGCCGAGGCCTGCTCGGCAACTTCTTCCGAAAGGGGCTCGCGGGAGAGCGGAGAACAACACGCGACCGCCTGCACCGGGGTCAGCTCAAGAGACATAGACACATGTAAATATCTACACTCATCTATGTCTCGGCGCAAGGGTGACGTGAGGCGCATCCTTGCCGGAGAGTGGTCGGACCGATTTCATGGCACGTAATCAGGGTTTCCGGAGCTTGCCCACCTTTGGCGCCTTGGGAATCCAGCAGCGCACCGTTTCCCGGTACCGCTCGAACTCTTCGCCGAACCGTTGCTTGAGGTCGGCTTCCTCAAGCGGCCTGATGGCGTAGTTCCAAAGCATCGATCCGGCGACGGCGTAGGCGATCACCAGCCATGACTGCAGGATGAGGCCGATCCCGGCGCCTTGGGCGACCCCCGCAAGGGCCATGGGGTTGCGAACCCAACGGTACGGGCCGGCGATGACCAGGCGGTTCGGCATCGCAGCCGGAAGCGGCGTGCCTTCTCCGTGCGTCGACATCGCCACCGCAGAAGCGATGCCGAGACAGCTGGCAAGCACAAGGATTGCAACGCCAGCAGGACCCGCAATCAAGGGAAACGGCAGGCTCACGTCCCAGCGCCGTTCGAGGACCGTTATCGCGAACGGAACCACCACCAGGAAGAAGCCCCAAAAAACAACGAGCTGGCCGAAAGTTGTGGCCACGTGGTTTGCAGAGTTCGCGCGCCTTGTGGCGGGCCGGAACGCGAACGGTCCCCGGAGGATCCACTCGGTCGGCACCCGCCCCAGCAGGAGCAGGCAAAGCGCAAGCAGCGAAGCCGCCGTCGCTGCTCCCATGGCCAGCACGCCCCAGCCCGCTTCGCCCGTGACGGTTGCGTAGACAGCAAGCACGACGGCGACAATCGCCGTCCAGCCCGCGCCCACCACGGCGGCCGCCCTGACGCCGAAAGCCGCGACGGCCGAGGCGATGACGAACAGCGGGACGTCGAAGGCAGCGACAACGACCGGATCGAGACTGCCAAGGGTCGCTTCACGCACAAAGGGTGAGGCGAAAACCAATGCCCACCAAAAAAGGCCGGCGGCCGCCTGCAACGCAAAATAGGCCCGCCCCCACCGAAGCAAATGCATCACCGATCCAAGACAATTCGGCACGTTGAGCGGCCGAGACAATGTTGGCTTCAGGGTAGCGAATTCACCGGAAAAAGGCCGCTGGAATTGCTGTGCAAGAAGGACCCGCGCTGCTACATTCTTCGCAGTGGGGGCGCATCAGGGTACTCCCCTATCCAAAGGAGCCCAGGATGAGCGCTCAATACCCGCAGCAGACCGCACCGGCAATGGAAGGCGAGAATGCGAAGCGGTCCCGCAAAGGAAGGATCGGCATCGGCATCGGGCTTCTCGTCATGGGCGCGGTTTCAACAGCTGCCACGGCTTTTCTTTATTCGCAAATCATCCCCGACATGGAACTCTTCAGCGAAGAACAACAAAGCATCCAAGTGGTCCTCGCCGCCGTGAGTGTGCTCATGCTTCTCGCTTTGTTCGGAACGGGGATTTGGAACATTGCGGCGCGGCGTACCTGGGCCATGGCTCCGCTCATTACCGCAATAGTCGTGTCCGGCGCGAGCCTCATATTTGCGGTCATCAATATTGTGGACTCGGCTACCACCACGGGCAGATTGCCATCATTCTGGGTCGTGTTTGTGTACATCGCCATCATCGGGCAGGCGATTAGGCTCCTGCGGCTCGACGAGCCGCGGCTGGCTCCCGCCCCGGCCCAGGGACCACAGCTCTGGTGAGCCGGCCTCTACTCGATATGCCCCAGCACCGAGCCGACGGAAACCACGCCGCCTGCCGCTGACACCACGGAAGAAAGGGTTCCGCCGCGGTGTGCCGGCACCTGGGTTTCCATCTTCATCGCCTCCAACACCACCAGCGGGTCCCCCGCGGCAACCGAAGCGCCGGGCTCCACCAGCCACTTCACCACTGTCCCGGCCATGCCGGCCACGAGCGCGGATTCCGGGACAGCGGACTCCGGGAGAGCGGCACTGGAAGCGTCGGACGAAAGACCAGCACCGCCGTCGGACGTAAACGGAACCCCGGAGAGGGAACCACCCGAACGCGCCCAGCCGTCCAGCAGATCGGCGGGCAGGCCTATTGCGAGGCGCTTGCCGTCCACATCAACGGTGATGGTGCGGCGCGCACCGGAGGGTGCCACGGCGCTGTATTCGGGGTCCGCCGGAATGCGGTCGGCGAACTCCGTCTCGATCCAGCGGGTGTGCACGCCAAGGCCGTCGGGGGAAGTGAATTCCGGGGCTTCGAGCACGGCCCGGTGGAACGGCAGCACGGTCGCCAAGCCGGAAATGTCCATCTCGGCCAGCGCGCGGCGGGCGCGGCGGATGGCCTGCTGCCGGTCCGCGCCGGTGACGACGAGCTTGGCCAGCAGGGAGTCGAACTGCGGCGGCACCACGGAACCGGCGCGCACGCCGGCGTCGAGGCGGATGCCCGGGCCGGTCGGACCGACAAAGCCAGCAACGGTACCCGGCGAGGGCAGGAATCCGCGGCCCACGTCTTCGGCGTTGATGCGGAATTCGAAGGAGTGCCCGCGCGGCTCCGGGTCCGAAAGAACGCTCAGTGGCAGGCCCGCGGCGATGCGGAACTGCTCCTGCACCAGGTCGATCCCGGAGGTTTCCTCGGTGATCGGGTGCTCCACCTGCAAGCGCGTGTTGACCTCCAGGAACGCCACCGCGCCGCCGGCCGAGACCAGGAATTCCACGGTTCCGGCGCCGGTGTAGCCTGCCTCGCGGCAGATCGCTTTGGCCGAGGAATAGATGGCCTCGCGCTGCGAGGGAGTCAGGAACGGCGCAGGTGCTTCTTCGACGAGCTTCTGGTGCCGCCGCTGCAGGGAACAGTCCCGGGTGCCCACCACCACCACATTCCCGTGGGTATCGGCGATCACCTGCGCTTCTACGTGCCGCGGCCGGTCCAGGTACTGCTCCACGAAGCACTCGCCGCGGCCGAACGCAACCACGGCCTCACGCACGGCCGAATCGAAGGCTTCCTCCACCTCGGCCAGTTCGCGGACCACCTTCAGGCCGCGGCCGCCGCCGCCGAACGCCGCCTTGATGGCCACCGGGAGACCGTGCTGCTCGGCGAAGGCGCGGGCCTCGGCGGCCGATGCCACGGGTCCGTCGCTGCCGGCCACCAGCGGAGCGCCTGCTCGGACAGCGATTTCACGGGCGGTGATCTTGTTGCCCAGCTGCCGGATCGCCTCCGGCGCGGGACCGATCCAGGCCAGTCCGGCGTCGAGCACCGCCTGCGCGAAGTCCGCGTTCTCGGACAGGAAACCGTAACCGGGGTGCACGGCGTCGGCACCGGAACGTGCGGCGACCTCCAGCAGCTTCGGAATGTTCAGGTAGGTATCGGCCGGGCTGTTGCCGCCCAGGCTGTAGGCATCGCCTGCGGCGCCCACGTGCATGGCGTCGGCGTCGATGTCCGCGTAGACGGCCACCGAAGCGATTCCGGCGTCCTCACAGGCGCGGGCAATCCGGACGGCGATTTCGCCGCGGTTCGCGATCAGGACCTTGCGCATTACTTGCTCACTTCTTTTGTGCCGAGGGCGGGGGAAACGCGGAAACGGATGCTTCCGCCGATGGGGACCTGCGCTGCACGGTCCAGTTGTTCGTCGGTGACCACCCCGATCACGGGGTAACCGCCGGTGATCGGGTGGTCGGCCAGGAACAGCACGGGCAGGCCGGCGGGCGGGATCTGGATGGCCCCGGCCATGGTTCCTTCGCTGGGCAGTTCGCCCTCGCGGCTGCGCTTGAGCGGCTCGCCGGCTAGGCGCATGCCCACCCGGTTGGACTGCGGGGTGACCTGCCACTCCTGGCTGCACAGGGACTCAAGTTCGGCGGGGTCGAACCAGTCCTCGCGCGGGCCGGGAACGATGTCCAGTACCGTGACGCTGCCGGGTTCCGGGAAATCCGGCTGCAGTTCGGGGCTCCCGACGGCGGTGGATTCAGTCTCGTGTCCGACGGCGAGCAGTTGCCCGGCTGCCAGCGGTGCCGGTCCGAGCCCGGACAGGGTGTCGGTTGAGCGGCTGCCGAGGACGGCGGGCAGGTCTGCCCCGCCGCGGACGGCGAGGTAGCTGCGGAAGCCGGCCTCCGGGGCGCCGACGGTGAGCGTCTCGCCGTCGAGCAGCGCGAACGGCGCGGCCATCGGAACGGTGCGGGGCTGGGTGTCGGGACCGCCGTCGTCGTCACTTAAGTCGGAGACAGCCCCCGACGGCGGCGTGATGGTGAGGCTCGACGGCGCACCGGCCACGGCGATCACCTGGTCCCCCACGGCCTGGATGGTGAGTCCGCCGTTGACGGTCTCGATCGCGGCGGCGGTGGAGGCGTTGCCGACGAGGCGGTTGGCCCGGCGGATGGAGGCCCGGTCCAGGGCGCCGGCGGCCGAGACACCCAGGCCGCCGTGGCCGCGGCGGCCCAGGTCCTGGATGAGGCTCAGGGCGCCGGGGGCCACAACACGGATCCCGGTGGCGGGCTCTGCGGCGGCGGCAGCCGCGGGAGCCGCCGTCGGGATGATGACCTCGCGCACGGCCCGGTACCGCACCCGGTCCCCCGGCCGGGCGAGGGCGGGCTGCGGGCGGTCGAGGTCCCACATGCGGGCGCCGGTGCGGCCGATCAGCTGCCAGCCGCCCGGGGAGCGCCGCGGGTACACGGCCGAGTAATTCCCGGCCAGGGCCACGGATCCGGCAGGCACCGCGGTGCGCGGAGTGGAACGGCGCGGCACTTCCAGGAGCTGGCTTTCGCCCACCATGTAGGCGAAGCCGGGAGCGAAGCCGGCGAAAGCGACCGTCCAGAGCTGCCCGGTGTGCGCGGCGATGACTCCGTCCACGCCCAGGCCGGTGAGCTCGGCGACTTCGGCGAGGTCGTCGCCGTCGTACACGGTATCGATGACCACCAGCTCGCTGTCCACCGCAGCGCCCCCGGTGAGCTCCAGCTCCAGCAGCCGGGCGCCGATGGCCCGGGTGGCGGCAGCGGACTCGGCCACCACCATCACGGTCTCCGCCGCGGCCAGCACGTCCAATTGTCCGGGCAGCGGGGAGGCGGACAGCAGCGACTGCAGGGCCAGCACATCCTGCATGCTGTCCAGCTCGGCGAGGACCGCGCGGGTCCCCACCGGCCGCACGGAGCGCACCTTGTGGGCTGTCTGCATCCCGGTTTCCATCATCGCTTCCTAACTCAGTTCAGCTAAGGCGGCCGCTCAGGCCTGGGCGTCCTGCAGGAGCCTGACGTCCTCGTCCGGCTGCGGGTCGCGGCCCAGCAGCAGGCCCACGATCGTCACAACGGAGGCCGCCAGCAGGTAGAGCGCGATCAGCCACCAGCCGCCGGCGGCCGCACCGTAGAGCGAGGTGAAGATCAGCGGAGCGACGGCGCCGCCCACCACACCGGCCAAGGTGTAGGCCAGCGAGCTGCCGGCGTAGCGCAGCCGGGCCGGGAACTGTTCAGTGATGTAGGCGGCCTGCGGGCCGTACATGAAGGCGTGCAGCGCCAGGCCGATCACGACGCCGATGGTCAACATCACCACGGACCTGCCCTGGATCATCAGGAAGAACAGCGGGATGAACGCGGCCGTGGCGGCGGCGGTGATGCCGTAGACGAGGCGGCGGTTGAAGCGGTCCGTCGCAGCGCCGGCCAGCGGGATCAGGAACAGCTGGAATGCCGAGCCGATGAGGATGGCGGCCAGGACGTTTCCTGTGGTCATGCCCAGTTCCTTGGTGGCGTAGACGGCCACGAACACGGTGAACAGGGCGTACAGGATGTCCGGGCAGACGCGCGACAGGGCTGCGGAGATGAGCGCCTTGGGTTCGGTGGTGAAGACCTCCTTGATGGGGGCCTTGGGGCGGTCGCCATGGGCCTGGATGGCCTTGAACACCGGGGTTTCCTCAAGCTTGAGGCGGATCAGCAGGCCGAAGGCCACCAGCACGGCCGAAGCCAGGAACGCCACACGCCAGCCCCAGGAAAGGAAGTCGGCGTTGCTGAGGGTGGCGGCCAGGACGGCGAGGACGCCGTTGGCCAGCAGGTTGCCGGCGGGCGGGCCGATCTGCGCGGCCGAGGACCAGAAGCCGCGCTTGTTGGGGTCGCCGAATTCACTGGAGAGCAGCACCGCACCGCCCCATTCGCCGCCGACGCCGATCCCCTGGGCCAGGCGCAGCAGCACCAGGATGACGGGGGCCGCGACGCCGATCACCGTGTAGTCCGGCAGTGCGCCGATGAGGACGGTGGCCACGCCGATGAGCACGAGCGTGAAGACCAGCACGTACTTGCGGCCGATCTTGTCGCCGAGCCGGCCGAACACCACGCCGCCGATCGGGCGGGCCAGGTAGCCCACGGCGAACGCGGAGAAGGAGAGCAGCAGGCCCACGAACTCATCGCCCGCGGGGAAGAAGATCTTGGGGAAGACGAGGGCCGAAGCCACGGAGTAGATGGCGAAGTCGTAGTACTCGAGCGAGGTGCCGGTGAGGCTGGCGACGTACGCCTTGAGGGCGCCGGCCGGTGGCTTCCTTGTCACGGCACGTGCCTTGCTGTTGGTGGTCATTGTTTCCTCCGGGGGATGAGGGTGTTGCTGGGGATTGGGGTTCTTGCGACGAACGGGTTCAGGCGAGGGAAGTTCAGGCGAAGGAGGCGATGCTGACGCCGGCGTCGCTGAGGGCGGACTTCACGGCGGTGGCCATGGCCACGGCGCCCGGTGAGTCACCATGCACGCAGATGCTTTCCGCGCGGACATTGAGGATGGAGCCGTCGATTGCCATGATCCGCTGTTCGGTAGCCATCCGCAGCACATGCTCGGCCACCTCCGCGGGATCGTGCAGCACGGCACCCGGCAGAGTACGGGAAACCAGTGTGCCGTCCGGGTTGTAGGCGCGGTCCGCGAACGCTTCGCTCACGGCGCGCAGCCCGGCGGCCTCGGCCAGCCGCAGGACTTCCGAACCCGGCAGCCCGAGGATCGAAAGGCTTGGGTCCACGGCCTTGACGGCGTCGACGACGGCCTGGGCCTGGGCGGTGTGCTTGACGATCGCGTTGTACAGGCCGCCGTGCGGCTTCACGTAGCGGACCGAGGCTCCGGCGGCGGCCGCCAGGGCCTGCAGCGCGCCGATCTGGTACACGACGTCGTCGGCCAGTTCTTCGGGATCGACGTCCAGGAAGCGGCGGCCGAAGCCCGCCAGGTCCCGGTAGCCGACGTGCGCTCCGATGACGACGCCGGCCTGCGCCGCCTTTTGCGCGGTGGCGCGGATGACGCTGGGGTCGCCGGCGTGGAAACCGCACGCCACGTTGGCGCTGGAGACGGACTCGAACATCGCGGAATCGTCGCCGAGGGTCCAGCGTCCGAAGGACTCCCCGACGTCGCTGTTCAGGTCGATGCTTGCCATTGTGATCCCTATCTCATTGGATGTGGTCCATCTAGGATGCACTACATTGTCGGATTGTTCAACGATTCTTCGATTCGAGTTTGCGACAATCAGGTAAATTCATGTCATGGCACCTACCCAGACCGGCAGCGCGCGCGTCCGCATCGCCGTGCCGTCCGTGGCCGAACGCGTGGCCGAGGAGCTGCGCTACCAGCTCGCCGAGGGCATGCTGCTGCCGGGAGCCCGGCTGACTGAAGCCACCATCGCGGAGGACCTGGGCGTCTCGCGGAACACCGTGCGGGAGGCCTTCGCCGAACTCGCCAGCGAACGGCTGGTGGTCCGCCAGCCCAACCGCGGCGTCTTCGTGGCCACGCTTGAGGCCGGGGACATCCACGACCTCTACACCGTGCGCCGGGCCATCGAAGTCAGTTCGATCCGCGGCGGCGGCAGCGCCGAGCGAATTGCGGCCGTCCGTGCCGCCGTCGACGAGGGCAAACGCGCTGCCGCCGCCGACGACAACGACGCCCTGGGCAGCGCCAACCAGCATTTCCATGGCGCCATCGTGGCCCTCGCCGAAAGCAGGCGGCTGGACACGATCATGAAGCACGTCCTGGCCGAGATGCGCCTGTACTTCCACAAGGCCACCGCGGACGCACACTTCTACAGCGCCTGGCTCGAGGAGAACGAGGCCATCTGCGCAGCCCTCGAGGCCGGGGAACTGGAGCGGGCCGGCGAACTCCTGCTCGGCTACCTCAACCGTTCCGAAGAGCAGCAGCGGGCAGTACACGGCGAGTAGCTGCGGGGAGCAAGGGCTCCGCGCATTCGAGCAGTTCCGGAGAAGCCGGCCGCATTACCCGGCCGTAGGGTTGGTTCATCAGCCCGCGCGAAAGGAACTGCAATGACGGAGACCAGCAAGAGCGCCAAGTCGTACGAGGGATTCACCGAAGAGGAACGCGCCGCCATGAAGGAGCGCGCCCAGGAACTCAAAGCGGGCGCAAAGCGGCGCGGGTCCACCGCCAAGGCCGGCAAGGAGGACGGCGAGAGCGAGGTGCTCACCAAGATCGCCGAATTGCCGGAACCGGACCGCGCCCTGGCGGAGCGCATCCACGCGATCGTGAAGGAAAGCGCCCCGGGACTCGAGCCGAAGACCTGGTACGGCATGCCCGCGTATGCCAGGGACGGCAAGGTGGTCTGCTTCTTCCAGGGCTCGGGCAAATTCAAGACCCGGTACTCAACGCTCGGCTTCAATGATCCGGCGGCGCTGGACGAGGGCGAAATGTGGCCGGTTGCCTACGCTCTGACAGAACTGACGCCCGAGGTCGAAGCGAGGATCAGTGAACTGGTGAAGAAGGCAGCCGGCTAGAGCCACAAAGCAGCGCCGCCCCGGCATCCACGTAGGCTGACCCGGGGCGGCCGCTGGCCTACTCGAGGCCCACCGGCAGGTTCCCGATGGCCACATCCATGATGTTCAGCCCTTCGTCCACGAGCGCGCTGCCTGCAGGCAGGGTGATGCTGGCGACCTTGAACGCGGCCGGGATGTCGATCTTCGTGGCGAACACCGAGGCCTGCTCGTCAATGCGCAGTACTGTGGACGCGCCGCCGATGTACGCCTGGGTGTGCCGCTGGTGGTACGCCGACCTTGCCAGCAGCATGCTGGTGTCCGTGGGCACGCCGTCCTTCCAGTTCGGCAGGGCGAGGGTGACCTTCTTGGTCATGCCGTTGGTGAAGTGCACCGTGGCCACGCCGGAGGACACCGCGCCGGTGGAGAAGCCGGTCACGAGCAGGGTTCGGCCTTGTCCGGAGATCGCCAGTTGCTGCCCGGCGGCCTTGAGCGTGTCCGGAGTTCCCACCGGGTTCGGGTGCCATACGGATGTCACGCCGAAGGCCGAGTACGGCTTCCCGCTGGTCAGTCCCGCGTCCGCAAGCGCCTCCTCGGAGAAGGTGCGGCGGTCCGCAGTGATCGCCCCGTTGCGCGGGTTCGCCGCGTTCGCCACCGAGGTCTGGTTCAGCAGCGCCGCGAACGGCAGCGGCGTGACGTCGACGCCGGGGCCCTGGTACGCGCCGATGTTCGGCGCCGTAACTGAACCCGCACCCGCGGTGGGGTTCCCGAAGAAGTCCTTGCCGCCGTCGTCGGCAATTGCAGTCCCGGCCCCCAGCAGCGGCGAGCCGGCCGCGAGCTTGTAGCCCGGAACGTCCAGGGTGGTCTGGCCGCTGCCGCCGGCGATCAGCTTGGGATAGCCGGTCACGGAACCAAGCTCGCCGGCGGGCGGCAGGATGCCGCCGAAGTAGGCGTTGTTGGAGTACACCGCGGACGCAGCCCGGAGCGGACCGCCCGGCGCCACGAAGATATTGTTGCGGACCTCGCGCGGCCCCGTCATGTCGTCCAGGAAGCCGCGGGACGGGCAGTAGAAGGTGTTGTTGTAGATGTAGTGCTTGCCCGGCCCGGTGCTGGCACCGCCCAGGCGGCAGTCGTCCTGGGCCACGTTGTAGCGTAAAACCACCTTGGCCGCGGTGGATCCGCCGCCGCAGTTGGAGACGCAGTTGAGGTAGAAGCCGCCGGCGTTCCCGTAGGAGTAGTTGTACTGGAAGAGGCAGGTTCCCACGATCTTCATGTCGCAGTCCCAGGCGGTGGAGTCGTAGACGGACGTGGTGCTGTTGCCCACCACATTGAACTGGAACACGGGGTTCTTGGAGTTGTACGGCCACATGCCGGCGAAGTTGCCGCCCTCGTACGGGTGGGCGCCCTGGCCGAGGTTGAGGCCGCTGTTGTATTCGATGAGCGGGGCGTCGGAGTTGTGGATGACAATCGCGTCGCCGCCCACCTCGTGCATCTTGTTCCGGGCCACGTAGACGCCGGTGTTGTAGCGCTCCGTGGTGTCCGGTGCGGAGATCTTCACGCCGCCGCCGGCAGTGTCGTTGACCTCGTTGTCGGTGATGGTGATGCCGTCCACGGAGCCCTTGCCCCAGGTGCGCACCATGATCCCGGCGGACTGGGCGAAGCCGGCCCCGTTCGTGGCCTTGTTGCGCCAGCCGGCCACGTCTTCCACGTGGTTTCCGGTGACCACGATGCCCGCGGTCTGTGCCGTGCCGCTGTTTTCGAAGAGGATGCCGACCCGCCGCGTGGGGGTGTCCGAGGGGTTGACCACGTGCAGTCCGCTGACGGTCCAGT
>Ga0105243_10002073_pt1 | contig 17002 bp, 13 predicted proteins | sample KBSM34metaG_FD_81525 | JGI IMG/M metagenome (GOLD analysis project Ga0105243, IMG submission 81525) | Miscanthus rhizosphere microbial communities from Kellogg Biological Station, Michigan, USA - KBS M3-4 metaG | ecosystem: Host-associated > Plants > Roots > Rhizosphere > Soil | place... | reverse complement strand
CCGCGCTGGGTCAGATCGATGCCGTGCAGTTCCATCAGCTCGACCGCTCGCTCGTCTTCGCCTGCCGCGATCGCGTGGTCGACGGCCTCCCGCATCAGGTCGTGCGCGGCGAACCACCGAGAGGCGGTCGCGTGCAACCGCACGATGCGTTCCGGTTGGTCTCGCTCGAGCCGCCGCAACAGGAACTCGGCGAAAAGGTGGTGGTAGCAGAACCATTCACGTTCGTCATCGAGTCGACGCAGAAAGAGGTCGTGGCTCTCCGCCTGCTCCAGCAGCGCCTGCCCGTGACCGACGTCAGCCAACGCGGACGCAAGATCACCGCTGACCCGCTCGGTGATGGACGTCGCCATCAGAAAATCCAGCATCTCCGGTTCGAGCGAATCAAGGACGTTTTCGGCCAGATACTCGTCGATTGCGTGATGGCGCCCCGACATTCGATCGATCATGCCTGCGGGGTCAACGCAGTCACGCAGGGACAGCGATGCGAGCTGCAGTGCCGCGACCCAGCCGTCGGTGGTCTGCTCGAGGTGGGCCACATCCCTGTCGTCCAGTGCCAGCCCGCCCACGTCCAACAGAAATGAGCGTGATTCGGGCAGGTCGAAACGCAAAGCAGCGCCGTCGATTTCGATCAATTCGTCCAGAACGCGCATCCGGCTCATCGGTAGTCCGGCGCGCGTCCGACTGGTTACCACAACCTGGAGGAGGTGACCGCCGCGGTCGAGCAGGTACGTCAGCGCCTCGATCGTCGCGGCACCGGTAACCCGGTGCCAGTCGTCGATGATGATGGCGATCCGGTCGCCGTTTTCGTGGATATCGTTGATGAGCGACGCCAGCACGTAGCGCCCGGCCTCGTTGCCGCGCGCTTCCAGCGCCCGCTGCAGGCCTTCGGCCAAGGTAGGTCGCACCTTGCGAACGGCTTCGACGAGGTGTGCAAGGAACCAGACCACGTTGTTGTCGTCGCTGTCGATCGTCAGCCACGCGACCGTGACGCCCTCGTCGGCAAGGACTTCGCGCCACTGCGCGGCGAGCGTGGTCTTCCCGAACCCCGCAGGTCCGTGGATCACGATCAGCCGCCGGTGACCACCGGCGCGCAACCGGTCGGTGAGGCGATCGCGTGTGACCAGCGAGCGCGTCGGGGTTGGCGGGTGGTACTTGGTCAACGCACCGGGCGGCACGCCGAGCAGTGCCGGCTCGCCGCGTTCCTGTTCGGCGGGCAGCAGCGCCGGGTCGTGCCGAAGGATCGCGGTCTCCAGATCTCGAAGTGCCGGACCGGGGTCGACGCCGAGTTCCTCGGCGAGTCGTTGGCGCACAGACGAGGCGACCGCGAGCGCTTCAGCCTGCCGCCCCGACCGGTACAGCGCCAGCATCAACTGGCAATGCAGCCGTTCGTTGAACGGATGGGCGAGAACCAATCGCTCGAGTTCGGCAATCACGGCATGCTGCTTGCCCAAGGCGAGATCGGCGTCAATCCGGTGGTCCAGCGCAACCATACGGAGTTCTTCCAGCCGCGCTGCCTCGGTACTCGCAAACTCGGGCGGGCCCAGGTCGTCGAGCACCGATCCCCGCCACAGGCTGAGCGCCTCACTGAGCACTCGGGCCGCGTGCTCAGCGTCACCGAGCCCCAACGCCTCTTGGCCACGTTCCAGCAGACGCTCGAACTGGGCGGCGTCGACCTGGTCGGGCTCGACGAACAGCCCGTAGCCGGCCTGCCGGGTAACCAGCGCATCCCGCGCCCCCATGCGGGCCAACCAGCGCCGGAGATGAGACACATGGGTGCGCAACGTGACATCCGCGCCTGCGGGTGGCGCACCGCACCACAGTGCGTCCGCGATCCGAGTCGCTGTAACGCACCGATTGAGGTTGATCAGCAAGAAGGCAAGCAGCTCGCGCTGCTTGTGCCCGCCAAGCTCTAGCCCCTGCCCCCCGTCGGCAGCGGCGCTAAGCGGACCGAGTATGCCAAACCACGGTTTCCCAGTCGGCGGCACACCGCCGAGTTCCACCAGGTCAGCGTATCCGCGCCGCGATCACGACGGCGGGTAAGCGCCCAAAGGTTTGACGTCGCTCTTCGATTCCTGTCCCAGTTACTGGAGCGAAACCGCTACTTGCTCGAGGACACGCCCGACAAGTTGAGCACGAGCGACGCCGCGGTCGCGATGAAAGCCGACGGAGATTTCTGCGGGGCCGTTTTCTGTCAGCTGCTTCTCCGACGCCAGCAGCTACATCACCGGCACCGAGCTCGTCGTCGACGGAGGACTGCTGCTCACCTGAGTGACGTGGGACGATGTCGCCGTCAGTCTTCATCTCCGTCGACGGAGAAAGGCCACATGGGACTCACACCCGCAGAGCTAGATGAGCGGATGTTGCACCGCCGGGCGATCGAGGCCGTCATCTGGGGAATGCCGGCAGTCAATTACGACCTCATGTACCAGGCGGCGGTCCGTGTGGCCAAGGGCGACTTCAACCAGGTCATCTACTGGTCGCGCCTTCCGGACTGGAAGATCCAGACTCTGACTCCAAACCCCGATTCGATCTACCTCATGCCCTTCATCAACACGAAGGTCGTGGGGCCGATGGTTCTTGAGATTCCGCCCGCCGAGGAGGGGTCGATCACCGGCACCGTCATGGATGTCTGGCAGTGCGCCCTGGAGGACGTCGGGCCGGCCGGCGTGGACAAGGGCCAGGGCGGCAAGTACCTCATCTTGCCGCCGGGTTACAAGGACAAGGAGCCCGACGGCTACATCGCTTTGCCGTCGGACACGTACGAGGGTTATGCGCTGCTGCGCTCCATTCCGAGGAGTGGCAGCGAGCCCGACGTGGCCAAGGCGGTCTCCTACGGCAAACGGATCAAGCTCTATCCCCTCTCAGATGCGGCCACACCGCCGGCGACGACCTTCGTCGACGTGGTCGACGTCGTGTACGACAGCACCATCGCCTACGACCTGCGGTTCTTCGAGTCGCTTCACCGCATCGTGCAGGCGGAACCGTGGCTGGAGCGGGACAAGGCGATGATCGATCGGCTCACGTCGATCGGCATTGAGAAGGGCAAACCCTTCAGTCCCGATCCAAGGACGCGAGACGTACTGAACGACGCGGCCGGTGAAGCGCACGCCTGGCTCGTCGCTCGATACGAGGCGTCCTTTTCGTCGCCCTATTACGAAGGTGGCCGCTGGGCGCTGCCGGGATCGCGCGAACTGCTCGACGGGCAGGCGACGTTTTTCGCCAAGCCCGATGTCTACCCGGTCGACGCACGCGGCGTCACATTTTCTTACGCCTATTTCACCCCTAAGCATCTGGGCGCCGGTTCGTCGTATCTGCTGACCATCGCCGACAAGGATGGCCAGCTCCTCGACGGTGGCGCGACCTATCGCCTCGTAGTGCCGGCGAACGCACCGGTCAGGCAATACTGGTCAGCGACCGTCTATGACCGCGCCACCCATGTGCCTATCCGAAATGCCCGATGGCCGAGCCGCTCGTCTCAGACGCCGGGACTGCACGAGAACCCTGAAGGGTCAGTGGATATCTACTTCGGGCCAGAAGCACCAGACGGCAAGGAATCGAACTGGGTTCCCACGAGCACCGACGGGGGGTTCGAGGTTCTCTTCCGCTTCTACGGCCCCGAGAAACCGCTGTTCGATAAGACATGGCGGTTGCCGGACATCGAGGTGATGACATGAGCGCAACCGTGTTCGGCGGGACGTCTGCGCAGGCGCTTGACGAGGAGACGATCACCGAGGCCTACGTCTATCTGCTCGGCCGCGCCCTCGTCATCCGTCAGGAGCACATCGATCTCGAGGAGACCGGAGCCGCCTACAACACGATCAAGTACAACCCACTCGGCTCCGCCGATTTCGTCAACCCGAATTTCGACGTCGCCTACCTCGAGGCGTGGTTCGCGGTGGACGACAAAACGCCGGTGGTGCTCGAGGTGCCGGAAATCGGCGGCCGCTACTACACCGCGCAGATCATCGATGAGTGGGGCGAGGTCATCGCGAACATCAACGAGCGATCCTTCCGGTCGAAGCCCTTCGGCAAGTTCTTTCTGGTCAAGCCGGGATCCAAGGTCGTCCCGCCCGCCGACGCGGGCCGCATCGAGCTGCACTCGAGCAAGGCCAAGATGCTGGCGCGGGTGGAACTGAAGGGCGATCCCGAGGGCGCGGTGCGCCTGCAGAAGGCATTCCAGGTCAGCGTGACCGGGACACCCGAGATCGAGTCGGCGGTCGCGCTGTCCATGTTCGACAACAACGGTCTCATCGGGGTGGAGATCTTCGAGCGGGCCGAAGCCATTCTCGCCAGTGCGCTCGACGTCGCCCCCAACGCCGCAAGGATGCAGCAGCAGGTCCGCGCGGTCGTGGCGCACGTTGCGTCCGGGAAGGATGGGCGCGCAGCAGTGGACAGTCTCCTGCGCGACAAAGTCATTCCGGAATTCAAAGTGTTCGCCACGACGAAGGCTGCGGATTATCGCAATCACTGGCTGGGCGGGGGGTCTTCCGGCAATTACGGCGCCAACTACCGGCTGCGGACAATGGTGAGTTTGATGGGCATCTGGGCAAACACCGGCGAGGAAGCTGTATATTTCGGCGCCTTCCGCGATGCGAACGAGCGGCCTCTGGACGGCAGCAAAAGCTACGTCATCCACTTTCCCGCCGACGGCCTGCCCGATTCGGTCGTCAATGCCTATTGGTCGATCATCCTCGTCAGTGTTCCCGACTACCGGGTCGTGCCGAACGCGCTCAAGCGCTACAACTTCAACAATCAGTCCGCTCTGCAAAACGAATCCGACGGCTCCCTGAAAATCGCCATCGGGCCGAGGCCCGTCCTGGGCGTCCCGGAATCGAACTGGCTGCCCTCCGCCGAGGGAAAGCCGTTCTCGCTGACGTTCCGTACCTACGTGCCAAAAGAAGTGGTGCAGAGGGAATGGGCGCCGCCGCCCGTCCGGGGCGCCGACGACTTGAGTTAACCGTGTGATTGAGAGGGTGATCGCATTGGCAACACTCCAGAGCAAACCGCAAAGGATCGAGGCGCGCATCGGCACGCTCGAGTTCACGCACGACTTCGCCAACGGGTTTCCGACCGACACAACCATCGAGAAGCTCTATGACGAGCGTGATTTTCGACGCGCCTGTCAGGCCTACCTCTGGTCCCTTCCGGCGGTCTCGTTCACGGCGTGGCAGCACGGCGTCACGAAGGAGCTCGGCGCCAAGAACGGCCAGATCGTCGCCGTTCTGTCCTACGAGGCCAGGCGCGGCATCCTGACCGCCAATGCCACAACCCCGTACTACCTCGGTTTCGCCGATCTCTCCTCCGGGCCGATGGTGTTGGAGATGCCGCCGCGCGGCGTGCAAGGCGCGATGAACGACTCGTGGCAAAACGCCATTCCGGGGACCGATGCGCCCGGCAGGTATCTCATGCTGGCGCCGGGGGAGAAGGTGCCCGACAACGTCGTCGGCTACGTCGTGTGTCACTCACCGACCGTCAACATCTTTCTCGGCGTGCGACTGATCGACGCCGATCAGAGCGCGAAGCAGGCGCTGGCGCAGCTGAAAATGTATCCCTACACCCAACGTGACAATCCGCCGGAGATGGAGATCCTAGACGCGGGCACCACGTCATGGAGCGGCGTACCGCCGCGCGGAATGGAGTACTGGCAGCGGCTCGACGACGTGATCCAGCGTGAGCCAATCGAGCCGCGCGACATCTTCTTCCATGCCATGTTGCGGCCGCTCGGTCTGGAAAAGGGCAAACCCTTCAAACCGGACCCGCGGCAGACGAAGACCCTGGACGACGCCGCGTTGGTCGGTGAGGCCATGGCGAAAGCCAACTCTGCGGACCGACGCTTTGCGGGCGTCAAATACCGATCCGACGCGCACTGGGACTTCGCGCTGCAGCTGGACGCCGACGATCCCGATGCATTCTGGAACCTGCTCGACGAACGCGCCTCCTGGTTCTACGAGGCGGTCGGCGCCGGAGCGGCGATGGCGCCCAAGCGTCCCGGTCCTTCATCCGCATACCTCGGCGCTACAAGGACAAGGGCGGCAAGTGGCTGGACGGCGGCACGTCGTATCGGCTCCGGGTTCCACCCCATCCGCCGGTCAAGCTGTTCTGGTCGGTCACGGTGTACGACGTCGACACGCGCGCATTGATCCTGAACGAGCAGAAGATCGCCGACCGCTCGTCGCGCATGGACCTGCGTAAGAACCAGGACGGCTCGGTGGACATCTATTGCGGGCCGAAGGCGCCCGCCGGCTTCGAGAAGAACTGGATCCCGACCGTCCCCGACAAGAACTGGTTCGCGTATTTCCGCTTCTACCAGCCGACCGAGGGCTACTTCGATCGGTCCTGGCCGTTGCCGGACTTCGAGCAGATAGAGACCGACGCAGATCCCGAGACGTTCTTGGCTGCGCGGTAGCCGCAGCGAACTGATCGAGTTGATCGAGCTTGCGCACCAAGGCATTTGCGATATCGCGGTCGAGGCGTTCAGCCTCGACAACGGCGCGGAGGCGGACCGTCGGCTTGCCGCGAACACCCTGACCAGTCGCGCCGTCGTCCGGGACGAGCCGGACGATCACCGCAATGGCCGAACGTGCCCTCCGATTGGAGTGATGTCTCGCGGATCGGACCGGTACGACCATAGGAGCGGAGTCGGATCGATTCTCGTGCCGAGACCCCGCTAGGAGTGAGGAAGATCAGATGGCGGATAGGCCGAACGTGTTGTTCTTTCACGTCGACAATCTCGGGTTTGGCCTAGCTCAGTTGCTACAGCGGCGGCCCGTTCCGCGGCGCGTGGACCAAACGTATCGACCAGTTCGCAGAGGAAGGATTCCGGCTCACGAATTACGCTCCCGAAGCGCAGTGCACCCCGTCTCGTTCGGCGCTCCTGACAGGCCGTCATGCTGTGCGATCCGGCAGATATAGTGTGCCGCTCGGAACAAGCAGCGGGTGGGGACTGGTCGAGTGGGAGAAAACGCTCGGCGACCTGTTGTCCTCGGCTGGGTACGCATGCTCGACGTACGGGAAGTGGCATGTCGGGGAAGGTCGCGGACGCTGGCCGCCCGATAAGGGATTCCTCGAGTGGTACGGGCCGGCGCGCACGTACGACGAGGCGCTCTGGGCTACCGACCCCTGGTACGACCCGCACCGAGATGGCGTCTCGCGGATGCTCGAGATAAAACGCGGTGACACCGAAGTCACTGAACGTGAGCAGCTGACCCTCGACGTACGGCGGACTGCGATGTCGAATACCTCCGCCGAGCGGATACGTTCATCCGTTGTGCGGTGCCGACGCCACACCGTTCTTCGTCTACTTCAACCACTCACTGATGCACATGCCGGTCATCCCTCGTGAAGAGTTCAAAGGTATTTCCGGGCAGGGAGATTGGGCAGATAGCCTGCTCGAACTGGACGGGGACTTCGGCGCCTTACTCGACCTGCTGGACGAGCTCAACGTTACGGACAACATCATGGCCGTCTTCGCGGGCGACAACGGCCCGGAAGAAGTACTCACCTGGCGAGGCACCCCCGGGTACTGGGAAGGCTCCTAATTCGCCGGCGGTGAAGGAAACGTCAGAACACCGCTGCCCGGTGGCCGGGACACATCAAGGCTGGCGAGGTCAGCAACGAAATCATGCACATCACCGACTGGATCACCACCATCGTGCATGCCGCTGGCCTCACCGAGCCGACCGATCGCATCATCGACGGCGTCAAACCAACTCGATTGGCTCACCGGTGAACAACCATTTTCGAAGCGTGACGGATTTATCTACTGGATGGGCGCAGAAATGTACGTGTGAAATGGCGAGACTTCAAACTTGCCCTCATCGCCCAGAAATACTCTACCGATCCGATCGGCAAACTCGCCTCGCCCCGCATCATCAATCTGGTCACTGATCCCCAAGAACGGGAACCCATTAGTGCCACCTACCTGCACTCGTGGACCGTGCAGCATTTCAGCCGGATCCTCGGCGACTACCGCCAGAGCGTGCGCCGTGAGCCACTCATACCGGCCGGCGCACCCCTGGGATTCGTGCCCACGACGCAAGATCCGTGACAACCACGCCGAGCCCGGTGATTACGAGCAATGCCTGCAGCTATGAGACCCAACGTATTTGGGGGAAACCGCGATCGGTCAGCTCATAACCCAGAGGTCTCAGGTACGAATCCTGTCGGGCACCACTAGCGTGGCGCACCTAGGGGAGAACGTCGCCGCCACCGACTCCGCACTCAGCGACGACGAGGTCGGGACTCTATCGGCGAGCAGAACGCGTGATCTAGGCTGCGGTGGCGTGTCCTACACGGTGCGAGCCAGTAGGTCCGCGAGCAGTCCGGCGAACTTCGCCGGATCCTCGAGTGCACCGCCTTCGGCGAGTAGGGCTGTGCCGTAAAGCAACTCGGCGGTTTCGACCAGTCGGCGCATTTGGGCATCGTCACCACCCGCTTTCTGCGCCTGTTGCAGGCCGGTGATGAGCGGATGATTCGGGTTGAGTTCGAGAATCCGTTTCCCGACCGGAACCGCCTGTCCTGAAGCCCGGTACATGCGCGCGAGCGCCGGTGTTATGCCGAATGTGTCGGTTATCAGGCATGCCGGCGATTCCGTCAGGCGCGTGGACAACCGCACTTCCTTGACATGATCACTCAAGGTCTCCTTCAGCCAGGTCAGCAGGTCAGCAAAATCCCGCTCCTGGTCATGGCGCTCGGCCTCGTGCGCGGTCTTTTCATCCCCGGAGTCGAGGTCCACCTCGCCCTTGGCTACCGACTGCAGCGGCTTGCCGTCGAACTCGGTCACCGATCCCACCCAGACCTCGTCGACCGGGTCGGTGAGCAGCAGCACCTCGTAGCCCTTGGCCTTGAACGCCTCGAGGTGCGGTGAGTTCAGCAGTTGCTGACGCGATTCGCCGGTTGCGTAGAAGATCTGCTCCTGACCGTCCTTCATGCGCTCGATGTACCCGGCGAGGGTGGTGGGTTTCTCCTCGCTGTGCGTCGAAGCGAACGAGGAAATGCGTAGCAACGTGTCCTGGTTCTCGAAGTCCGACAGCAGGCCCTCTTTGAGGACCCTGCCGAACTGGGTCCAAAACGTGCGGTAGTTCTCCTGCCGCCCGGACTGCATTTCCTTGATCGTCGAGAGCACCTTCTTGGTAAGACGACGACGGATCGCGTTGATTTGTCGATCCTGCTGCAGGATTTCCCGGGAAACGTTGAGCGACATATCTTGTGCGTCGACGACTCCCTTGACGAAGCGCAGGTAGTGCGGCATGAGCTGATCGCAGTCGCTCATGATGAAGACTCGCTTGACGTACAGCTGCACCCCGACCTTGGAGTCCTGGTTGAACAGGTCGAACGGGGCATGCGACGGGATGAAGAGCAGGGCCTGGTACTCGAAGGTGCCCTCGGCCTTCATCGGAATGACCTCGAGCGGGTCGTCCCACGCATGCGCGATGTGCTTGTAGAACTCCTTGTACTCCTCGTCGGAGACCTCGTCCTTGGGCCTGGCCCACAGCGCCTTCATCGAGTTGATGGTCTCGGTTTCTACGGTGACGACGTCTTCGCCACCTTCCTCGGAAGCCGGGGTCCGTCGCTCGACCTCCATCCGGATGGGCCAGGCAATGAAGTCGGAGTACTGCTTGACGAGCGCCTTGATCGTCGAGTCCGAGGTGTAGTCGTGCAGCTCGTCCTCGGGGTCTTCGGGTTTGAGGTGCAACTTGACCGACGTTCCCTGCAGCGCATCGTCGACGGATTCGATCGTGTAGGTGCCCTCGCCGCTCGACTCCCACCGGATGGCCGCGCTCTCGCCCGCCTTGCGCGTGCGCAGCTCTACCGTGTCGGCCACCATGAAGGTCGAGTAGAAACCAATCCCAAACTGACCGATCAGTTCCTCCGAAGCGGCCGCATTCTTGGCCTCACGCAATTGCTGACGCAGCTCGGCCGTGCCTGACTTGGCGAGGGTGCCGATCAGGCCCACGACCTCGTCGCGCGTCATACCGATGCCGTTGTCGCGAACGGTCAGGGTGCGCGCACCTTTGTCCACCTCGATCTCGATGTGTAGATCGGAAGTGTCGACGTTCAGGTCCTTGTTCCGGAAGGCTTCAAGCCGCAATTTGTCCAATGCATCGGAGGCGTTCGAGATCAGCTCCCGCAGAAAGGAATCCTTGTTCGAGTAGACGGAGTGAACCATCAAATCCAGCAGTTGGCGCGCCTCTGCCTGAAACTACAACTGCTCGACGCGTGCACTCATGTGATTCCGTTCGACAACACAACCTTCGATTACTGATACCCGGAAAGATAGTACCGAGCACGTCAGAGTTACCTTGGCGGAGATCTGCGAGCGGCACGACCCTGATGGAGGAGATGACGATGCCAGTGACGGTGATACTTGAACTCAGGCTCAAGCCCGAGTCCGTGCCTGCGGCGCGCGATGTCATGCGCCGAGCGCTTCAAGACACCCGGGCATTCGACGGAAATCTCGGAACCGACGTGCTCGTCGATGAGGACGACGAAGCGCACTGGCTTATCTACGAACGTTGGGAGACGGTCGAGCAGGACGAGGCTTACCGCAGCTTTCGTGCCGGCGAAGGTCGACTGACCGAGCTCCCACCACTTCTCGCGGTGCCCCCCGTCAAGACGAGGTACAGCACGACCGACGTCTGACGGAGGTCACCGAGGCGGCGTTGAGCCGCCGATGTCTAGGCGATGTCAGGTCTCCGTTGTTCAGGAGGTGCCGACACCGTGAGCCTCGTCGTATCCGTAGCCCCCGTCCTGGACGAGGTTCACTGTCGGTGGGGCATGGACAGGATGCGGCGCGCGAGCCCCACTTAACGGCAAGGCCGACACGTCGTGGGCCTCGTCGTACTCGTAGTCGTGGTTTTCGGGGGTCGGGCTTTCGGCCTTGGCGTGAGCTGGCCAGGGTTCTTCCATGCCGAGCCTCCATTGATCTGCGCTCGAAAGGGCTACCGCGCGGTCGCGATAACTCGTTGTGGGTGTGATTGGAGACCGGCGCCAGGCCAGCGGATCCGCTCATCGCCGGATCGCAGCCACGGGACGCATACCGTCGCCGATGGCAGGAGGCCTCCCGGCTGTACTAGTCATGGCCAGATGGCCACAACAGCACCGAATCAGCTCTGGACACGGCCGCCGGTGTCGGTCACAATGATCGCATACAGTATGCAATCTGAAGGAGTCCGACCTTGCCGAAGCAGCGACGCGACAATGTGCTGATCGTGCAGTGCCATGACCTCGGGCGATTTCTCGGCGCGTACGGCCATCCCGGTGTGCGCACGCCCCGGCTTGATTCGATGGCCGCCGACGGGATCCTCCTTACTCGTGCCCACGCCACCGCGCCGCTGTGCTCGCCGGCGCTCGGGTCGATGTACACCGGTCGCTACCCGCACAGCCATGGCTTGCTTCGTCTGGTGCACCAGGGCTGGGAGTATCGGTCCGGGGTCCGCACGCTGCCGAAGATCATGGCCGACGCAGGTTGGTACTCGGCGCTTTTCGGCATGCAGCACGAAACAACGCTGCCGTCTCGTTTGGGGTTCCATGAGTACGACGTGTCGAATTCCTACTGCGAGTATGTCGCTGGGCAAGCCGCCGACTGGCTGCGGAGTCGCGCCGCCGACGTTGAACCGTTCTTGCTGACTACGGGTTTCTTCGAAGCGCACCGGCCGTACCCACGCGAGCGGTACACGCCCGCCGACGTCAACGACGTGAAGCTGCCCGACTGCTGGCCCGACACCGACGAGGTCCGCCGCGATTTCGCAGCGTTCTACGGTGCGATCGCCGCTGCCGACACCGCAGTGGGTCAGCTGCTTGATGTGCTCGCCGCTACCGGGCTGGACACCAACACCTGGGTGGTGTTCGTGACCGACCATGGGGCCGCGTTTCCCAGGGCCATGTCGACCCTTTACGACTCCGGCACGGGAATCGCACTCATCGTGCGACCTCCGCGGGCCTCCGGTGTGACGGCGCGGGTCTACGACGAGTTGTTCAGCGGAGTGGATCTGCTGCCCACACTGCTCGGCCTGCTTGGAATCGACGAACCGGCAGGCATCGATGGGATATCCCACGCACGGAACCTGCTCGCTTCGTCTCGCGAGACGACAGCTGTGCGAAACGAGATATTCAGCGCGAAGGCCTATCACGATTCGTGCGATCACGCCCGCGCGGTCCGCACCAAGGACTACAGCTACATCGAGACGTACCACCACCGGCCCTCGGCGACGACGACGCTCGATATCCAAACCGGTTCGTCTGTAAAGGTGATCGTCCCGGAAGTCGTTGCACCGCAACCCGAACGCGAACTGTTCGACCTTCTCAGCGATCCGCACGAGATTCGGAATATCCTTGCCGCGCCAACGGATGAGGTTGCAGCGGTCGCGGACCGGCTGGCGGCCACGCTTCGCGGCTGGCGGCAGAACGCAGGAGGCGTTGTCGCGTCGGAGCATGCCGATGCACAGCTCGCCGAGCAGTACGCGGGACTGTATTGGCAGATGCACAATTCTGTCGGCGACGGCAGGGTCAAGACGCTGAGGAGCAGGCGCGCCGTGCAGCCGCACGGTTCGTCGCCGCGGCACTACTAGCTGGTCGCCAGCTGTACGACAGTCGGGCGCTCCTCCGACCTGCCGCGTTCGTCGGCCGGTTCGAACCGTACGAACACGCCCTTCGATGTGGGTGTGTTACTGATGTCGGCGACGCTGTCCAGCGGGACGAGCACATTGGTCTCGGGGTAGTAGGAGGCTGCTGAGCCCCGCGCGGCGGGATACGCGATCAGGCGGAAACCACTGGCGCGCCGCTCGATACCGTCCTCCCAGGTGCTCACCAGGTCGACCACCTGGCGGTCGGCCAGCCCCAGCTCGTCGAGGTCCGTGGGGTTCACCAAAACGATCCGTCGTCCGTTCTTGATGCCTCGATACCGATCGTTGGGCGCGTACGGCACAGTGTTCCACTGGTCGTGCGACCGCATGGTCTGCAACACGAGATGTCCTGCAGGCACGCGGATTCGGTCGAAGGTATTGCACGTGAACTGCGCCTTGCCCGACGCCGTGTTGAACCGGTAGTCGTTGACCGGATTGGGTAACCGGAAGCCGCCCGGTTGGCGCACCCGAACATTGAAGTCGTCGAAGTCGGGCACCACCCGGGATATCGCGTCGCGGATCACGTCGTAGTCGGACTCGAAGTCCTCCCACGGAATCGCATGCGTGCCGCGAAGAGTCCGGCGCGCGAGCCTGCAGACGATCGCCACTTCACTCAGCAGATGGTCCGAGGCCGGGGTGAGCCTGCCGCGCGACTGGTGCACGATGCTCATCGAATCTTCCACCGTGACGAACTGCGCGCCGGACGCCTGGATGTCGCGGTCAGTGCGGCCCAGTGTGGGCAGGATCAGTGCCGTCTCGCCGCACACCGCGTGCGAGAGGTTGAGCTTTGTCGAGATATGGGCCGTCAGTCGGCAGTTCCGCATCGCCAACTCGGTCAACTCACTGTCCGGAGTGGCCCGCACGAAATTGCCTGCGAAGCCGACGAACACCTTCGCCCGGCAGTCCCGCATGGCCCGAATCGAGTCGACCGCGTCCAGGCCGTGCCTCGACGGGGGAGCGAAGCCGAACTCTCGTCCTAATGCGTCGAGGAACGACTGCGGCATCTTCTCCCAGATGCCCATCGTGCGGTCGCCCTGGACGTTGCTGTGCCCGCGCACCGGGCAGACACCCGTTCCCGGCCGGCCCAGGTTCCCGCGCAGCATCAGGAAGTTCACGATTTCGCGGACCGTCGCGACACCGTGCTTCTGCTGGGTGACGCCCATAGCCCAGCACACGACGATCTTCCTGCTCGACAGCACCCGTTGGACGACCTGCTCGATCTCCTTGCGTGAAAGTCCGGTCGCATCAAGGACATCCGCCCATTCGATCTGTCGCGTGTGGGCGGCGAACTCGGCGAAACCCGTGGAGTGGGTGTCGATGAACTCGAGGTCCAGCACGCTGCCGGGGGCGGCGTCCTCGGCTTTCAGCAGAAGGGCATTGATCGCCTGAAACAACGCCAGGTCGCCGCACGGCTTGATGTGCAGGAACTGGTCGGCGATCGCGGTTCCCCGGCCGAGAACTCCGCTCGCTTTCTGAGGGTTCTTGAACCGAATGAGCCCGGCTTCCGGCAACGGGTTGACAGCGATGACGTACCCACCGTTGTGCTTCGTCTCCTCCAGCGCCGAAAGCATCCGAGGCATATTGGTGCCGGGGTTGAGGCCCACTGCGAGCACGAGATCGGCCTCATGCAAATCGTCCAGGCTCACGCTGCCCTTGCCGACACCGAGCGTCTCGTTCAGCCCGGCGCCGCTGGATTCGTGGCACATGTTGCTGCAGTCCGGCAGGTTGTTCGTGCCGTACGCGCGCGCGAAAAGCTGCAGCAGGAACGCCGCCTCGTTGCTGAGCCTGCCAGAGGTGTAGAACAACGCTTCGTCGGGCGAATCGAGCCCACGCAACTCTGCTGCCAACAGGTCGAGTGCGCCGTCCCAGCTGATCGGCTCGTAGTGGTCCGAGCCCGGCCGCTTCACCATCGGTTCGGTCAGCCGGCCCTGCTCGTTGAGCCACATATCCCTCTTCGCCGCCAGCTCGGAGACGGAGTGCTCGCGGAAGAACTCTCGCGTGATCCGGCGCGTGGTCGCCTCGTCATTGACGTGTTTGGCGCCGTTCTCGCAGTACTCGTTCTTGTGGCGCTTTCCGGCCTCGGGTTCGGGCCACGCACAGCCCGGGCAGTCGATGCCCTTGGTCTGATTGATGCTCAGCAGATTGATCGCGGTCCGCACCAGCGAGGTCTGCTCGAGTGAGTACTCCAGCGCGTGCATCACAGCAGGCATCCCGGCGGCTGATTTCTTGGGCGGCTTGACCTCTGGGTTCTCGACGCCCATGTTTTCAGTTGCCTTTCGTGCTCACGCGGAACGGCCGAATGTCGGTGCTGCCTTTGATCATTGCGCCTACCCGGACGGCCGTCCAAGACGCTTCGGTTACCGACCGATAGTCGGCGATTATCACCTGTCGGAGGCTACAGAACCTTGAGTTCCTCGGCGACCTCGCTGACCGACTTCTTCGCGTCGCCGAAGAGCATGGTGGTGCCATCAGCATAGAACAGGGGGTTCTCGATGCCGGCGAATCCGGAGTTCATCGAGCGCTTCAGCACGATCACCGACTTCGATTGATCGACGTTGAGGATCGGCATCCCGTGAATCGGGCTCGACGGGTCGTTGCGCGCCGCCGGGTTGGTGACATCGTTGGCGCCGATGACGATCGTGACGTCGGTGCGTGAGAAGTCATCGTTGATGTCGTCCATCTCCTTCATGGCCTCGTACTCGACGTCTGCCTCGGCCAACAGCACGTTCATGTGCCCGGGCATCCGACCCGCGACCGGGTGGATCGCGTACTTCACTGGCACACCGCGCTGTTCGAGCATGGCGGCCAGGTCCTTGACGGCGTGCTGGGCCTGGGCGACGGCCAGGCCATAGCCCGGCACGACGATGACCTGGTTGGCGTAGGCCATCTGGATCGCGGCGTCGGCTGCCGAGGTCGCCTTGACCACCTTGTCGCCACCGTCATCGCTCGACGCCGCCATGCCGCCGCCACCGAAGCCGCCGGCCACGATGGCAGGGATGGAGCGGTTCATCGCCTTGGCCATCAGGTTGGTCAGGATCGAACCGGATGCGCCGACGATCATGCCTGCCACGATCATCGCGGTGTTGTTCAGCGCCAAACCCGCAGCGGCCGCGGACAACCCGGTGAGGGCGTTGAGCAAGGAGATGACGACGGGCATATCGGCGCCACCGATCGGCAGCACCACCATCAGTCCCAGCACACCCGCGGCAGCCAGCAGCCCGATCATCCACCACAGCGAGGCGCCGCCCGTTCCGGGATGCGCGGCCACCCCGATCGCCACCGCGGCGACAACCGCACCCGCAAACAGCAGCAGGTTTAAGGGTTGCTGCGCCTTCCCGACGCCGATGGGGCGGCCAGGCAGGATCTCCTGCAGCTTGCCGAACGCGATGATCGAGCCCCAGAACGAGATGGACCCGATGATCGCGGCGAACAGCGACGCCACCACGATATGCGCGGTCGGGGACTCACCATGCTTGAAGTTGGAAAAACCGCTGGTGTCAAGGAATTCCGACAGCGCGATCAATGCGACGGTGCCACCACCGACGCCGTTGTAGAACGCCACCAGCTGCGGCATCGCCGTCATCTTGACCAGCCGTGCCGGCGGCACCCCCAGCGCCACACCGACCAGAAGGCCGGCGATGATCAGTCCCCAGTTCTCGGTGTGGCGAATTGAGATCAGGGTGGCGATCACCGCGACGGCCATGCCCGCGGCGGCGATCCAGTTGCCGCGCACCGCGGTCTTGGGCCCGGTCAAACCCATCAGGCCGTAGATGAACATCGCGACCGACGCGAGGTAGAGCAGGACAACCAAATAGTTCATCGCGTTTGCCCGTTCGTCTCGACCGCCGCCTTCGCCGGAGCGGGCTTCTTGCCCTTGAACATGCCCAGCATCCGATCGGTCACCACGAAGCCGCCGACCACGTTGAGCGTGCCGAACACCACCGCGACGAACAGGATGATCTGCTCGGCCAGCGACGGATGCTCAACCCGGCCCAACACCACCAGCGCACCGACGAGCACGACACCGTGAATGGCGTTGGTGCCCGACATCAAGGGCGTGTGCAAGGTGTTGGGCACCTTGGAGATCACCGAGAACCCGACGAACCCGGACAGCACCAGGATCGCCAGATTGGCCAGTAACTGGTCATACATTTTTATGGGACCCCCGCCCTAGCTTTCTGCGCCGCTCGCGGCGCGGCGCGTGACGCAGGACTCTGCGATCACTTCGTCGTCGAAATCCGGTGCCAGGACGCCGTCTTTGATCAACAGCTCCAGCAGCGCGGTGATGTTCTTCGAATACAGCTCACTGGCGTGTTCGGGCATGGTGGCCGGCAGGTTCAGTGGCGAGGCGATCGTCACGCCGTGCTTGACGACGGTCT
>Ga0105243_10002071_pt1 | contig 17009 bp, 10 predicted proteins | sample KBSM34metaG_FD_81525 | JGI IMG/M metagenome (GOLD analysis project Ga0105243, IMG submission 81525) | Miscanthus rhizosphere microbial communities from Kellogg Biological Station, Michigan, USA - KBS M3-4 metaG | ecosystem: Host-associated > Plants > Roots > Rhizosphere > Soil | place... | reverse complement strand
GCCCAGCGAGCCCGTGGTGGTGGGCAGGCCAGAGATGCCGCGGTTGTCGCCGGCCTGCACATTGATGGGCAGGCCCGTGCAGGGGTCGATGGCGCTTTGGCCCAGCGTGGTGCCGCCGCCGTCGTGCAAGGTGCTGCCCAGCCGCCCGTAGACATCGAAGATGCGCGTCGATGAGTTCAGGAAGTTGGACGGGCGCCAGTAGGCCTCGGCCGTGCCGAAGACCGCATCGCCCGCCTGGGTGAGGATGCCGTCCGAGAACGCACGCCCCGCAGGCCGCGCACCCCGGTAGCCCATGGAGACGATGGCGCCCCATTCGCGCGAATAGCCGGAGACGGCGCTGCGTGCGTTCTCGCGCTGGCCGGGCGTGAGCTTGGCGGTGCCGGCGTCGTCCAGGTCGATGGCTTCCTTGAAGGTGCGTACGGCGCCCCGGTTGTCGCCGGTGCCGGCCAGCGCATAGCCTTCGTCCAGCATGGCGCCCGCTGGCGCCTCGCCCGTGGCGCGCGCCGCGCGAAAGTCCTGCAGCGCCTTGGCCGGCTCTTCCTGGCGCGAGTACAGGTAGCCGCGCTGCATCAGCAGCTGGGGGTCGTTGGGGGTGAGGGACAGGGACTTGTCCAGCCGCAGCAGGGCCTGGCCCTGCTGGTCGCGGTCGCCTGCGGCCAGCGTGGTGGTCAGCAGCTTTTGCAGTTGCGGGTTGTCGGGGTCCTGCTCCACGGCCGTGCGTGCGTGGTCGATGGCGGCCTTGTAGTCCTGGCGCGCGTAGGCCGCATAGGCCTGGGCGCTGGGGCCGCCCGTGCCCTGGGCATCGGAAGGCTGCAGCTCGCAGACCGTGCCATAGGGCGTGTCGCGGCAGTCCTGCAGGGGCGGCGGATAGTCGGCCATGGCCAGGGTCTGCGAGGCGCCGCGCGTATCGGCCACCATGGGCGTGTCGCGGCCGGGGCGCAGGTCATCGGCTTGCTTGAGGCGGCGGGCCACGGATTCATCCTGTGCCGGCATGGGCGCCAGCAGCGCGCGGGCGCGTGCCGCGTCGCCAGCGGCCAGGGCCGCGTCGGCCGCGATCAGGCGCAGGTTGGCGGACTGCTTTTCGTCCAGCCAGTCCTGCTTGAGCACGGCATCGAAGTCCTCGTTGGCCTGTGCGGTCTTGCCCTGGCGCTGGCGGATGTAGCCGCGCATGCCCAGCGCCGCTGTGTCTTCGTTGTCCTGCGCCAGCGCCTCGTCTGCGGCTTTTTCCGCATCGGGCAACTGCTCGGCCAGCAGCAGCGAGGTGATCAGCAGCAGGCGGTGCGATGCCGTTCCCGGCGCCAGCGCCACTGCTTCGCGCGCAAAGGGCACAGCCTGCGCCGGGTTGTTGGCGATCAGCGCCTGGTAGGCCTTTTGCGCCGGCAGCACGGCCTGGCTGCGGCGCAGGGTCTGGCGCTTGGCCACCAGGTCGCTTTTGTTGGGAGGGTCCAGGGCCAGGGCGGCATCTGCGGCCTCGATGGCGGCGCCCAGTTGCTCCTGCGCCTCCAGCGCGCCTATCCACAGCAGCGCCCACTGGCCCTGGCTGGGGTCCAGGCGAAAGGCCTGCTCGGCCCTGCGCGCGCTGTCCGCGTAGTTCTTGGCGTTGTAGTCGGTGTAGGCCTGCGTGGCGATGGGAAAGGCCTTGTTGTAGGCCTCGGAAGCCGTGGCCCCCGCAGGCCCGCCCGCCGCCCCGCCTGCCGCTGCGGCCCGCACATTGGTTTCGGCCTGCTGCAGCGTGGCCTCGTCCAGCCCGGCGGCGCGGGCCGAGGCGATGGCCTTGAGCGCTTCCTCGTTCTTGCCCTGCTTTTGCAGCGAGTAGATCAGCAGCATGCGCAGGCGCAGCAGGTCGGGGCGCAGCTGTACGGCCGATGCGGCGGCGGTCGCGGCCCGTGCAAAGCGGCCGGCCTGGTAGTGGGCATAGGCCTGGTTGGCCAGTTGCCACGCGCGGCCCCTGAGCGGCGCCTCCGCCTTGACGGCCGCCACGGCCTGCGGCCAAGCCGGCGGCGTGTTCCAGCCGGCGCCCAGCAGCGCGGCCAGCGTGAGAGGGCGAACGAGGGGAGCGAGATGCTTCATATGCCGGCCCTTGGGGTGCTTGGAATGCCTTGTGCGGGAATGTCGAGATGCACCGTGGGGTCGGTGGGCTCCCCCTGCTGGAAGCTGATGGCCTCGCGCAGCGTGGCCTCGTCGAGCCAGCCCTGCTCCATGAGGATGGCGCCCAGCGGACGGCGTTCGCGCTGCTGTATCTCCAGCGCGGTGGCCAGCCGGGTTTCGTCGATGGCCTGCCATGACAGCAGCAGCTCGCCCAGGCGCTGGCGCTGGTGGCTCAACTGGTCGGTGGACGGGAAGTCGTGCATGGTCTTGTCCCAGGCCAGGCGCTTGCCCGTGACCAGGTGGACGATGAACAGCTTCCAGGCGCGCGCCGCTGCCATGGCATTGATGAAGTTGCCGATCACCATGCGCGGAATGGACAGCATGGCGTGCTCCCAGCCGTACAGGCGCGAGACGAACCATGCGCGCTGCACCACGCGCAGCAGCAGGGCGATGACGTTGACGCTCATCAGCGTCACCAGCCAGCCGTTGGGAGCGAACAGGGACGGGTAGTACACCGTCCACCAGCCCATGTGATCGGCCAGCAGGAACAGCAGGAAGTTCAGCAGCAGCAGATAGGCCAGGATGGCCACGAAGGAGGTCACCAGCCCCTTGCGGTCCCGGAACAGCAGGTACTTGGTGGACAGCGGCCCGGCCCAGCCGACCTGGCTCCAGCCCTGCAGGCCGATGCCCAGTGTCCAGCGCGCCTTTTGCCGGTAGGCGGTCTTGAAGGTGTTGGGAAAGAACTCGCGGATGCCCAGCGGCATGGTCAGCGTGGACACCTTTTCCTTGCCCAGGCCGAACAGCGGCTTGCGCCGTATCACGTAGTCCACGGGGAACTTGCCGAAGATCTGCTTCATGCCCCGGCGCGCCAGCCGAGCGCCGATGTCGTAGTCCTCGGTCAGCGTGTCGGTGTTGAAGGGCTGGTTGTGGGTCTCGGCCGCCAGTTCCTCCATCGCCTTGCGCGAAAAGCAGGTGCCCACGCCGGCCGAGGGCACCATGTGCGACATGCTCTCGCGCACCACCAGGTCCTTGGTGTGCCATTCGGCGAATTCGTCCATGTAGGTGCCGGCCACCAGCTCGTACCACTCGCGCTCCAGCGAGGTCACGGGCAGCTGGATGAAGTCCATGCGCGGCAGCAGGTAGTTGTAGTACTTGAGCTCCAGCGGGTGCAGCACGTCCTCGCTGTCGTGCAGGATCACGCCGGCAAAGGGCTCTGGCTGCAGCGTGTTCTGCTGGAAGATGGCCTGCACGATCCAGTTGAGGCAGTCGGCCTTGCAGGTGGGGCCGTCATGGGGCACCTCCACGCGGACCAGCTGGCGGTAGCGCCGGCGCATGCGCTCGACCTCGTTCTTGGTGCGCTCGTCGTTGCGGTAGGTGCCCACGAAGATCATGTAGTTCTTGTAGTCCAGCGTGCCCACCATGCTCTCGAGCATGGGCGCGATCACGTCGTACTCCAGCCAGGCCGGCACCATGATGGCCAGCGGCTTTTCCTCGACCTCCTGCAACTGCTGTGCCTTGAGCGGCTGGTAGCGGCGCTTGACGGTCAGCGCGCGCCAGGCCTCGCGCACCCAGTACCAGGCGTCGATGAACAGGTCGTCGATGCTGGACAGCAGGATGACGACGGCCACCACGGCGCTGACGATCTCCAGCGCGTGGTAGTAGTCGGCCACCAGGTAGGGCCAGTAGAGGGAAGAGATCATGGCGATCGCCTCATGCCGTCGTCATCGTTGCCCGGGCCGGGCTCAGTGCCTGGGCTGCTTGCTGCGCGCCACCGCCCAGGCCAGCACCACCAGCAGCAGCACCACGAACAGCGCGATGGCGATGCCCGGCACGCTCCAGGACAGGAAGTTGCGCCATTCGTGGAAGGCGCTTTCGCGCGGACCCGACGGAATGCCTGTTTCGGGATTGCTGCTGTCCACCCAGGCCAGCGGGCCGTCGCCACCGATCACGGCGATGTTGCCGCGATTGAGCAGGAAGGGCTCGCCCAGGCCGCCCGTCCACTCGCCGATGGCATGCCACAGCACGCCCTGCTGGCCGCCTGCCGTAACCACTTCGGCCGAGGACAGTTGCTTGAGTCCCTTGATGTCCAGCCAGTCCGCCGACTTGCCGCGGATGCGCAGCTGCTGCCGGTCCGTCACCGTCACCAGGGGCTTGGCGCCGTCCACCGGCACTTCCATGGCGACAAAGGGCATGGAGGGCTTGGCCGTTGCATCGGCCTGGGCCACGACCAGCTCGGCCTGCGAAGCCGACAGGCCGCTGGCGGCCGCCAGGTTGGCCATGCGCTCCAGCGCGGCCGGCGCCGCCGACAGATAGCTGGCGGGCACCAGGAACTGCGACTTGGCACCCAGCAGCGGCAGCAGGCCGATGAAGCTGCCGTTGGCCTCGGCCTTGCCGGGCGTCACGTAGCTGATGGCCGGCAGCACGCTGGCGGGGGAGGGCTGGGGAATCTCGTTGCAGTCGGCCGAGTAGGGCTGGCGCTGCACGGACACCCGCAAGGTGTTGTTGATGCCCAGCGCATAGCCGGGCACACGGGCGCGCAGGCGTTCGGGCTGGCCGTTGGCCTCCAGCTGGCGGGCCGACAGCAGCATGCCGTTCCAGAACAGCGTGGCCACGGGGCGCGTGGCCGAGGCGCCGGGGGCGGCGGCCACGTACAGCGTGATCTCGCCCGGCATCTGGCCCTGCGAGGCCACGGCGCTCAGCGGGAAGTTCATCGTCCAGTCGCCGCGCGACAGCACGTCGAAGCTGTCGGGACTGCCGCCCAGGCTGGACAGGCGTATGCCCTTGGCCTCGTCCCATTGCGGGGGCTGGGCCGCGGCCACGGTCACGTTGTCGCTGACCAGCAGGCGCTGCAGGGCGGCCTCTTGCAGGCCGGCCACGCGCGCACCCGCGTCGGCGGCCACGGCCAGCACCATCTGGCGGCCCATGGGCAGGGCGCGCAACTGCTGCGAGGCCAGCGCCTCGTTGGCCAGCGGCGCGCGCCGGGCGCGCCATTGCTGCAGGGCCTGGCCCGCATCGGGGTCGGCCGCCAGCTGGGCCTGCAGGGCCGCGAAGGCGGCGGTCAGGCGCTGCTGCAGTGCCTTGTCGGCCACCACGATGTCTCCGCTGACCTGGGCGGCCCCCAGCATGAGCAGCGCGCCCAGTTCGGCGTCACTGGCCAGCTTGTGCTGGGGCTCGGCGCCGCGCAGTGCGGCAAAGGCGGGCACGCCGGCCAGGGCGGCGGGAACCTCCAGGCCGTGCAGGTCCAGCGTCTCCCCCACGGCGGGCAATGCGTTCACCGTCATGCGCCTGTTGTTGCGCTGCAGGCTGGCGCCGATGCGCCAGGCACTGTCGAACGAGGCCTGCTCCAGCTGCCGGCCCGCCACCAGCACGGTAGTGCGCACGGGCAGGGTGTTCCAGACATCTTCGATGCTGCGCACATCGCGCGGGTCCACGCGGTAGCTCAGCCGTGTCTGCGGCGAGATGGTCAGGGAGTTGGCCAGGGAATGGTTGTCATCGCATCGCACCTGGCCGTTGCGGCTGCGCCAGTTCACGCCCAGCCGCACGAAATCGCTGGCGCGGGCCTGCTGGGCGACGGGCAGCGTGCGCTGCAGCATGCCGTCACCGTCGGGCACGGTCTGCGACACGGCGGGCGTGCCGTTGAGCGAGATCACCACGGTCGAGACGCCGGGCTCGCCCTTGAGGTAGCGGCTGTCGAAGGCAATGCTGGCATCGCCCAGCGGCAGGCCGCGCGGCACGGGCAGGTAGAAGTCCTGGGTGGCCGTGCCGGCCAGCACCACGGGATCGACGATGCCCAGCTCCTTGAGCGTGACGCTGCGCTGCAGCCCGTCGCTGGCGCCCAGCTGGCGTATGGCGTCACCCAGCGCCGAGGCCGAGGCCGTCTGCGCGAACAGGGCGCCCAGGCCCAGCAGCGAACCCAGCGCCCAGCGGGCCCCGGTGCGGGAAAGCGATTGGCGGATGGTCGGTTGCATGGGGGCCTCGTTTCTCACTTCGGTGCTCGATTCGTAATGCGCTTCGTGGACGTGGTGCGCGGGGTGGTGCGTGCGTGGTTCAGGCCGGCGCCATGCCCTTGGTCACGGCGGCCGCGATGCCCGGGACGGCCGCGGCGCCCGTGTGTCCGGCGGCAAACTCGTCGAAGGGCTGTCCCAGCAGGGCACGCACGATGCGCTGCGAGGCCTGGCCATCGCCATAGGGATTGATGCGGCGCGCAAACGAGGCGTGGTGCCCCTCGTCGGCCAGCAGCCGGTTGACCTCGGCCACGATGCGCGCGCGCTGCGTGCCCACCAGCAGCACGGTGCCGGCCGATACGGCCTCGGGCCGCTCGGTCACATCGCGCATCACCAGCACGGGCTTGCCCAGGTAGGGCGCCTCTTCCTGCACGCCGCCGGAGTCGGTCAGGATGATGTGGGCGCGCTGCATGAACCAGACGAAGTCCACATAGTCCAGCGGATCGATGAGGCGGATGTTGTCCATGCCGCCCAGCGTGCGCATGACCACTTCGCGCACGGCGGGGTTGAAGTGCACGGGGTAGACGACGAGCAGGTCCGGATGGCGCTGCGCCAGCTCGGCCAGCGCAGCGCAGATGTTCTGGAAGCCTTCGCCGAAATTCTCGCGCCGGTGTCCCGTGACCAGCAGCAGCGGGCGCTGCGCATCCACCCAGGGATGGCGCTGGGCAATGGCACGGGCCAGCTCGGGCTGGGCATCGAGCCGGTCGCACAGCGTGGCCAGCGCATCGATGACGGTGTTGCCCGTCACGGCGATGCGGCCCTGCAGGTTCTCGCCCAGCAGGTTGGCGCGCGACGTGGGCGTGGGCGCAAACATCCACTGGCTGACCACATCGACCACACGGCGGTTCATCTCTTCGGGAAAGGGCTGGGCCAGATCGCCGGTGCGCAGGCCGGCTTCCACGTGGCCCACCGGAATGCGGCGGTGAAACGCCGCCAGCGCGCAGGCGGTGGCCGTGCTGGTGTCGCCGTGCACCAGCACGTAGTCGGGCTTTTCCTGCTCCAGCACGCCATCGGCACCTGCCACCACGCGGGAGAACAGGCCGTTGAGCGTCTGGTTGGGTTGCATGACGGCGAGATCGTGCTGCGCCTGCAGGCCGAACAGATCCATCACCTGGTCCAGCATCTGCCGGTGCTGGCCGGTGACGCACACCACGCTCTCGATGCCCCGCGTCTGCGACAGGGCCGTGACCAGTGGCGCCATCTTGATGGCCTCGGGACGGGTCCCGAAAAACGAAAGAATCTTCATGCCAACCCCTTTTGCGTTTTCCTGTGCTCTTCGCTTGTGCGTTCTTGTGCTGCGCTGTACCCGGCAGGGGGCAGGACCCGTCTCAGCCCGAAGACGGGCCGGGCAGGCTGCAAAGCGGTGTGGAATATACGGCGGGTTTTTGGAATTTTCGATCGATTGCTCCGATTCGATTGAAAACTATCGTCAATTGAGGGAAATTGACGGAAGTTAAGAGGACTTGAGGGAGCTTGATGACCTTGCTTTCCATTGGGGAACCTCCGTCGAATCTCAAGCGCCGCAAGCCATGCGCGCCATGGGGCTGGATACACGTTCGCGCCAGGGGTGCTGTTGCACAAAGCTGCGCGCCTGGGGGCTTTGTTGCAGCTAGTACATCACCGAAACAAGGATGTGCTTGTCAGACGCTTGCCTATTGCTGCCAGCTGCTGCCTATTGCAAGCCCTGGGGCGCGTCTGCGCAAGGCTTGGAGGGGGTGTCCGTGCTGTCGCTTTCCCTGATGTGCGGCCGGTGCGCGGGGCCGAGGCAGGGGCGGGCGCGGCGGGCGCAAACCTGGGCATGAACCTTGCCACAAGCCGGCCCGGAAACGAAAACGGGCCCCGTGTAGGGGCCCGTTTTGCTGGGTGTATGGCGGAGAGGGCGGGATTCGAACCCGCGGTGGGGATTAGCCCACACACGCTTTCCAGGCGTGCGACTTAAACCGCTCATCCACCTCTCCGAAGCCAGCGATTGTAGCAGTGATTTCGGGCGGTCACGGTAAGAAGCTGGAACCGGCGGCGATGCGCGTGCGCCCCACCGCACCTTGCAGGTACAACCGGCAAGGCAGCCCCAGTCGTCCAGCCGCAAGCCATTTGGCATGGCGAATGGTTGCAGTATCGTGAAATCCGGCGAACTTTTGATGCGGGTTCATCAAGGGAATCTTCGGTGCGCACTATTTGCAGTTGGCAACCCATGGCGTATCCGCATTGATTCAGGTTTTCCTCAGCCATTGCACTCGATGGAGGCAGATGTCGGAAGCTGTCATGTATACAAGAAGGTATTTTCTTTGCTTTGTGAAATTGGGGTGAATTTCATGTAAGTCATTGATGTTGTTGATTTTTGTTCAAATGAAATTTTTCTGGTTTGAAAGGTTCCAGAATGCATCCTGGATGAATTGCAAATGTTGAATGCAATTCTCAAACGCCGGATGCATTTTGCAACAGACGCCGCATGCCAGCTTGTAGACAATGCCTGCGGCGCCGGGCCTTGAAATGCCTGTTTCAAGCCGATTGCGGCAGATTCCTCCTGTATTGCGGCGTGTCGACAGCCCAGGCCAATCATAGAAACCCGCTATCACCATGGCTCACCATTCAATGCGCTCCGATTTTTACTGTGGCGGGGCGCTGCCATGGCGGGCACTGGCCTTGAGCCTTGTGGCGGTGCTGGGTGCCGGGGCGGCGCTCGCTGCCGGGACGCAGCGGCAGGTGCTGGAAAGCCTGCCGTCCGGCACGGCCAAGGGGGCGCCTGCCTATGAGTTGTCGCTGCCTGCCTGCACGGCGGCGCCTTGTCCCTTTGAGTTGCGGCTGGTGCGTGCCGGTGTGCAGCAGGGCCAGCCAGCGGTGCTGTCCTGGCCTGCGTCCAGGGGGCCGGCGCAATTGGCGCAGCCCGATCCGCTGTACGGCGTGGGTGATCCGCTGTCTGCGGCAGCAGGGCTCCAGCACCTTGAGCGCGTGTGGACGACTGGCGAGGAAGAAGACACCGTCACCGCTGCCGTGCGCAGCTTGCGCCTGCCCGGCGTGCAGGGCGGCTCGCGTGCGCTGCTGGTCACGCAGATGGGGGGCTTTGAGCATCCCAAGCGCCGCCATGCGCTGTATGTCGCCACCGCCCAGGGCCCGCACCTGGCCTGGCAGTACGACGAGCCCCAGGGCAACTACCAAAGCTGGGTGCTGGCACCCACGGGCCGGATTCCGGTGCTGCTGGTGCGCTATGCATCACCGCAGGACGATGTGCCCGACCAGATCGAGACCCGCAGCCTGCGCTGGAACAAGGGCCGGCAGGCGTTTGCCGAACAGGCCTCGGCACCACCGGCCGCCGTGCAGGCCGTGGTGGCGGCGCGCTATGCCAGCGTGGCGGCAGCGCGTGCCGCGCGCGCGCAGCAGGCCGAATGCCTGGGCGCCTATTCCGTCGTGCGCACACGTCCCGCAGGCGCCGCGCCCCATCACGCCCTGGTGCAGGTGGCGGCGGACATGGCGCAGGCGCATGCCGAATCGCTGCGGCTGCGTGCCTGCTCGGCCAGCCTGAAGCCGCGCACCGTGCCATTGGTGCACCTGCTGCCGGATGCCGGCCTGAAGCCCGGCAAAAAAGCCGGCAACAAACCCGACCGCAAAACCGACCGCAAACCCGAGCCCGCCCGCTGAGCCGTTGCTGCGGGCCATATCGACAACCACAACGAGGGGAGAAACATGCCTGACATCAAGGACAGCGTAGGCGAGGGCGGCAGCAACCAGGTGCATGACGTGGCCCTGCTGCAGGCCATGCTGCGCGTGGTCAAGGACGCCAAGAACGCGCCGTATCTGGGCGTGGACTACGACGGCAGCTACGGCGCGCAGACGCGCGCCGCGCTGGAGCGTTTCCAGAACGACCACAAGCTGGCCGCCGCCAAGGCCGCGCCGGGCCAGCCGCAGGCCGGGGGTGCCAAGGAGGCGCTGGGCCTGGCGGCAGCCGGAGGGGCCACGGTGGCCAAGCTCAGCGGCATGCTGCCGGCCTCGCACCAGGGCATGCGCGCCGCGCAGAACTCCAAGACGGTGTACCTGGAGGCCAAGGCCCAGGACGTGGCCACCAGCAAGGCCGCCATTGCCAACGATGCGGAGTACGAGCCCACCTTCCGCGCCAAGCTGGCCAGCCTGGTGCAGCAGATGTATGACACGCACAAGATCGCGCTGTGGATCACGCCCACGGGGCGCCGGCGCACCTTTGCCCAGCAGGCCGCCGAGATTCAGACCAAGGCCGGCCCGGGCGAGAGCAACCACAACTTCGGCCGCGCGGCCGACATCGGCTTCAAGCGCTTCCAGTGGGTCAAGGGCGACGGCAGCATCGTCACCGACGCCGACTGGCTCAACCAGCTGGAGGCCGTCAAGTCCGCCGATGCATCGCGCTGGTGGAATGAGCGCGACAGCCTGGCGGCCAAGCAGGGCCTGCTGCCGCTGAAGTTCGAGCGCGTTCACCTGCAGGCATTCGCCCAGCAGGGGGTGAGCAACCAGCGCTCGCTGGCCAAGCTGCTCAACGCCGTGTCGCAGAACAACATGGGCTGGAAATCCGCCTACCAGGCCGACCTGCAGTCCCAGGGCAAGCACTGGGTGAACGTGGGGTCCGCCAAGTCCATCTGGGCTGGAACAGCCTCCGTGACCAAGGCCGATCTTGCCAAGGCCCGCACGGCGGCCACCGGCAAGCAGGTCAAGGAAGCGCAGATCACCCAGAACGAGGTGGACGCCATGCGCCGCATGCTCAAGGCCGATTTCGAGCAGGCCGACCTGAACTGGTCCAAGTGGGCGCCCGTGCCCTGAGCCTGGCCGGACGCCTGCCGTGCAGGCAGGCGTCACTCCCATCGCATCTTCCGGAGAGAGCATCTTGAGAATCGACCCTTCGACGGGGGAGGCCGCCCTGCGCGCGCCACTGTCCCTTTCGCTGCCCCTGCCTGTGTCCCTGTCCGCGTCCCTTTCGGCGGCCCTTCCGGCGTCCCTTTCCGCCATGGACGCTGACGCAGCGCCGGGCGGGCCGCCTGCCATCCGCGCCCCGCAGGACGTTCTTTCAGGCGTGCGCGTTGCCTCGCAGCTGCTGCAGGACTTTCGCCCCATCACCGAAAGCATCGAGTGGGAGCTGGGCCATCTGCACTGGGCGCAGGCCGGCCTGCTGACCTTTGCCGAGAACGAAGTGCCCTACGTGGTCAACAACAGCGGCCGCCTCTCGGAGGATGCGGCGGCCCTGCTGTTCCACCACTGCGCGGACACCGCGCCGCAAGGCGCCATCGCCGTGCTGGAATTGGGCGCTGGCTGCGGCCTGTTTGCGCGCATGTTCCTGCAGGCCTTCCGGCACCTGTGCCAGCAGGAAGGGCGTGATTTCGACCATCGGCTGGTCTACTACGTCACCGATGGCTCTCCCCGCACGGTCGCGCAATGGCAGGAGCGCGCGCTGTTTGCCGAGTTCGGCGGCCAGGTCGTGGCCGGCTGCTGCGACGCCATGCGGCCCGAGGCCGTTCAGCTGCCGGACGGCAGCACGGTGCCCCTGCCGCCGCTGCACGCCGTGTTCTGCAACTACGTGCTGGACGTGCTGCCTGCCACCGTCGTGCGGCGGCAGGGCGACGGGCCGGTGCAGGAATTGCGCATACGCACCCGCCTCACCGATGACGCCCAGCTCGTGCGCCAGTACACCGCGCTGTCGCCGGGCGAGATCCGTGCCCTGGTGGACCATGCGGATGCGGCCCAGCGCGCGCGCCTGCTGCCCCTGGTGGGCCTGTTCGAGCAGGAGGTGGGCTTCTTCGACTGCGACCAGGCAGCGCTGTCGCCCTGGGTGGATGCCGCCTTGTCCGTCAGCGAGGCGGCACCGCGCCTGCTGGTCAACCACGGCGCCTTTGGCGCGCTGCAGACGCTGCAGCAGCGGCTGGCGCCCAAGGGGCTGGTGCTCATCAACGACTACGGCGCCTGCACGCCCGAGGCGGCGGCCCAAGCGGGCGCCTCCCAGCGCTTTGGCCGCACCAGCGCCATCGGCCTGAACTTTCCGCTGCTGGCGCAATTGTTCGGGCGCGAGGGCTGGCAGGTGCTGGCGCCTTCGGGCGATGCGCAAAGGGCCATCCATGCGCGGCTGCTGATCGGCGAAGGATGCGAGCGCACGGCGGCAGCCTTTCTCAACCGCTTCAGCGCCGACGCGCAGCAGTTCTTCGAGGCCCCGGCCCATGAGGCCCGCACGCACCTGGAGTCGGGCCGCCAGGACGCCGCCCTGGAAAGCTACCGCCAGGCCATTACCCGCAGCCCGCGCGACTGGCGGCTGCTGGGCGAGGTGGCCGAATTCGTGGGCCTGCAGCTGCGGGACTTTGCCGCCGGCATCGAGCTGGCGCGCAGCGCGCTGGACCTCAATCCCTGGCTCAGTACCTGGCTGTGGAATGTGCTGGGCGACTGCCTGTTCTGCCAGGAGCAGTTCGCGGCCGCGCATGAGGCCTACCTGCAGGCCGAAGGCATAGACCCGCGCGATGCGCGCACCCAGCTCAACCTGGCCTACACCTGGCAACAGCGCGGCGACCCGGCGCGCGCGCTGGCCTGCATCGCCCAGGGCCTGGCGGGGGATGCGCATGGCGTGCACACGCAGCGCCTGATGGAAAAGCAGCAGCAGATCCTGGCGCAGATCGCTGCCCTGCGCGCCTCGGAGCAGCAGCGGCTGGCCCAGCGCGCGGCACGGCTGCAGGGCGGGGCATAAGCCTGCCGGCAGCCTGCAGAAGTTCAGCGGTTGCGGCCCGCCAGCCGCACGGCCAAGGCCGCCGCCGATGCCGCGCAGGCCAGGGCCACCACCCCGCCCCAGCCCCACTGCGCCAGGGCCAGTGCGCCCAGCGCCGAGCCCGAGGCCATGCCGATGAACACGCCCGTGAACAGCAGCGCATTGAGCCGGCTGCGTGCAGCGGGGTCCAGGCCATACACCAGGGTCTGGTGCGCCACCAGCGTCGCCTGGATGCCGAAGTCGAAACCGATGGCGCTGGCCACCAGCAGCGGCAACTGTGCGCCGGCTGGCAGCCAGGGCGACAGTGCCAGCACGGCAAACGACGCCAGGGCCAGGCCCGCACCCAGGCAGGTCACGCGCTGCGGGCCGCTGCGGTCGGCCAGCCGGCCTGCCAGCGGCGCGGCCAGCGCACCGGCGGCGCCCGCCAGACCCAGGGCGCCGGCTGCGGCGCTGCCCATGTGGAACTGCTGGTGCAGCATCACGGCCAGCGTGGACCAGAAGGCACTGAAGGCCACCGACAGCAGGCCCTGGGCCAGGGCCGCACGGCGCAGCGCGGGCTGGCAGCGCCACAGCTGCACCATGGAGCGCAGCAGCGCGCCATAGCCCAGTTGCGTGGTCGGCCTGAAACTGGGCAGCCCGCGCCACAGGGCCGCCCCCAGCAGTGCCATGGCAGCGGCGGCCAGCAGGTAGACGCTGCGCCAGCCGCCATGCTCGGCCAGCAGCCCGCTGACCACGCGCGACAGCAAAATGCCCAGCAGTAGCCCCGTCATCACCGTACCCACCACCTTGCCACGCTGGTGCTCGGGCGCCAGCGTGGCGGCGGCCGGCACCACATCCTGCGCCAGGGTGGCAGCCAGGCCCACGGCCAGGCTGGCGGCCAGCAGCGGCGCCAGGCCCGGGGCCAGCCCGCTGGCCAGCAGGGCCAGCATCAGCGCGGCAGTCTTGGCCAGGATGATGCGCCGGCGGTCCATGCGGTCGCCCAGCGGGGCCAGCAGCAAAATGCCCAGCGCATAGCCCAGCTGGGTCAGCGTGGGCACAAAGCCCACGGCGCGCTCGCCCGCGCCCAGGTCGGGGCCGAGCACGCCCAGCATGGGCTGGCTGTAGTAGAGCGAGGCCACGCCCACGCCCGCCGTGGTCGCCATCAGCAGCACCAGCGACCGGGGCACGCCGGATGCCTTTTCGCTGGTGGCCGCTTGGTTATGCGTAGATTGAATGCAAGACATGTTGATCCGCCGATATGGCGTGTTTGAGAAACGATGGCCGTAGTGTGGTGCGATGCAGCAGCCCACGGTAGTGGCTGCGTCCGCAGAATCGATATACGCTTGGCGTATGACCATCGACGACATTTCCCTGCCTTCGGGCGCAGACCGCATCGAACTGCTGCAGACCTTTGTGCGCATCGTCGAAAGCGGCAGCCTCTCGGCCGCCGCGCAGCAGATGTCCACCACCCAGCCCACGGTCAGCCGGCGTCTGCAGACGCTGGAGCGCGCGCTGGGCCTGCGCCTGCTGCGGCGCTCCACCCACGCCATGGCGCTGACCGACGACGGAGAGCGCTGCCTGGCCCATGCGCGCGAACTGCTCGATACATGGCGGGCGCTGGAGTCCGACCTGCGCGGCGCCCAGGACACGCCGCGCGGCCTGCTGCGCGTGGTCGCGCCCCACGCCTTTGGCCAGGACCAGCTCATGGCGCCGCTGCTGCAGTTCCTGGGCCGCCATCCGGCCGTCAAGGTCGAGTGGCTGCTGCATGACCGCCAGCCGGACTTCATTGCCGAGGGCATCGACTGCGCCGTGCAGGTGGGCGCCGTGGTCGATCCATCGGTGGTCGCGCTGCGCGTGGCCGAGGTGCCGCGCATTGCCGTGGCCGCGCCTGCCTTGCTGGGGCAGGGCAGCGTGCCCCAGCACCCGCGCGAGCTGCAGGGGCTGCCCTGGATTGCGCTGCGCACTTTCTACCAGCGCGAGCTGGAACTGCACCGCGTGGGCGATGAGCGGGTGTGCAAATCCTGGCGCCTGCAGTTCGAGCCCCGGCTCAGCACCGACAGCCTTTATGCGCTGCGCAACGCCGCCCTGGGCGGGCTGGGTGCGGCCCTGGCCTCGGCCTGGATCGTGCGCGACGATCTGGAGGCGGGCCGCCTGGTGCACCTGGCCCCGGACTGGCAGGCCGCGCCGCTGCCCGTGCACCTGGTGTATCCGCCGGCGCGCCACCAGCCGGCGCGGCTGCGTGCCTTCATCGCGGCCATGCGGGAGGTCATGCCGGGACTCACGGGAATGCGCGCGCCGCTGCCCTGAGCCGTTCGCCCCCCGCTGTTGCGGCGGCGCGTCACCGGCCGGTTTGCCAACGGTAAGCATGGCAACCGCATAGGATAATAAGAATCATTTGCGATCTTCTTCGCGATTGGCTTTTCCTCCATGCCGTCCCCCTCCACGCTACAACCGCCCGCTGAGCCCCTGCTGGCCCAGCTGGTGCAGCACTATGACGAACTGGTCGGTTTCCTGCGCCACCGCTTCGGCGACGAATGCCAGCCCCGCGAAATCGTCAACGAGCTGTGCCTGCGGTTGATGGAGCGGCCCGTTCCCCAGGGCATTGCCAACCCGCTGGCCTTTCTGCGGCATCTGGCGCGCGACCTGGCCATAGACCGCCACCGGGCCCAGGCGCGCCGGCCCGAAACGCCCTTCGATGGCGCCGAGCTGGAAGAGCGCCTTGCCCCCGCCGCAGTCATGCCGCTGTCCCCGCCCGAGCTGGCCGTGGCCGCCGCCCAGCGCCAGCGCGCGCTGCTGGTGGCGATAGAGCAGCTGCCCCAGGCCAGCCGCGAGGCCTTCATCCTCACCAAGCTCTACGGCATGCCGCAGGAAGAGGCCGCACAGCGCATGGGCATCTCGCGCGGCATGGTGGCCCGCCATCTGGCGCGTGCGCTGCGCGATGTGCAGCCCGTGCTCACGGCCGACCATGCCGCCTGAGATCACGCGCAGCACAGGCGGCACGCGCAGCGCGCGCCAGGGTGCTTCTGCGCAGTCTTCGGGGCGCAGCGCCCATCTGCCCGTCGATGACGCCCTGGCCCCCTTTGCCGACATGCTGCGCCGGCACCTGCCCACGCCCGAGGAAATCGAGCAGGCCGCCGCCCAGCGCCAGAAGCTGCGCCAGCGCAGGGCGCTGCGCGCAGGCACGGCTGCGGCCCTGGCGGCGCTGGCGCTGCTGCTCTGGGCCGACCCCGCGCTGCAGCGCCAGACCCTGGCGACGGCCGTGGGCCAGCGCCAGAGCTGGCAACTGGCCGATGGCAGCGAGGTGCGGCTGAACACCGGCTCGCGCGTGCAAGTGGCGCAGCACCTGCGCTCGCGCCGCCTGGTGCTGGACCAGGGGGAGGCGTCTTTCGAGGTATCCCATGCCTTCTGGCACGGCTGGGTGCCCTGGCTGCAGCGGCCCTTCACCGTGCAGGCCGGTGGCGTGGTGGTGCAGGACATCGGCACTGTGTTCGGCGTGCACCGCCATGAGGATGGTGCCGACATCACCGTGCTGCAGGGCAGGGTGCGCGTGCATTCCATGGATGGTGGCGGCGCACCCGTGGAGCTGTCCACCGGCCAGCACCTGCGCACGCGCGCCGGCCGGCCGCTGCCGCAGCTCGTGCCGGCAGAGGCGGGCGACGGCGCCGCTGCCCTGGCCGCCCTGGCCTGGCGGGAGGGCCGCCTGGTGCTGGACGGCACGCCGCTGTCCGAGGCCGTGGCGCAGATGCAGCGCTACCGCAGCGCCCCCATCGTGCTGGCCGACCGGCATGCGGCGCAGTTGCGCATCTCGGGGCAGTTCGACCTGGACCGCATCGACCAGCTGCTGGACCTGCTGCCCCGCCTTGCCCCCGTGCAGGTGCGGCATGAGGACGACGGCCGCGTGCTGATCTCCACGCGCCACAGGTAGGCGCAGGTAGGCGCAGGTAGGCCGCCCGGCAGTTGTCCCTGCAGCCGCTGGCTTGATTAAGAAATTTTCCGTGGCCATGTGTACAAACCTGCGCGCTGCAGCGGCTTACAGGCAGACCGGCATCGCGCCCGGGCCCGAGCTGGCCCTGGAGGGGCCTGCCGCCGCCGCCGTATCCCGTATTCCGTACCCAACGCCTCAGGAGAGATGTCGCCATGAACCCTTCCCCTACCGTCACCGGCCTGCCGCGCCTTCGCATCGCGGCCCTGGCCGCCGCACTGTGCATTGCCGGCCTGGCCCATGCCCAGCCCCT
>Ga0105243_10002070_pt1 | contig 17014 bp, 17 predicted proteins | sample KBSM34metaG_FD_81525 | JGI IMG/M metagenome (GOLD analysis project Ga0105243, IMG submission 81525) | Miscanthus rhizosphere microbial communities from Kellogg Biological Station, Michigan, USA - KBS M3-4 metaG | ecosystem: Host-associated > Plants > Roots > Rhizosphere > Soil | place... | reverse complement strand
TCCGTTGTCGGATCGTTCGGGATGTTCCTCATGCTGACCTACCACTTCCAGGTCGTGCTCGGCTTCACTCCGGTGCAGGCGGGGCTTGCCTTCCTGCCCCTGACCGTCGCGGTCTCCGGGAGCGCCTACGGCCTCGGCAGCCGGCTCCTCCCGCACGTCGCGCCCCGGCTGCTGATCGCACCCGGCCTGATGCTCGCCGCGCTCAGCCTGGGGCTGCTCGCGACGATGACCCCCGAGAGCGGCTACGCCAGGCTGATCCTGCCGTCCGAGGTCCTGCTCGGGCTCGGCATGGGGCTGGTGTTCACGCCAGCGATCAGCGTCGCCACCAGCGACGTCGAACCGCGGTTCGCCGGCGTCGCCGCCGCCGCCACGAACACCGCCACGCAGATCGGCGGCTCCGTCGGCACCGCCGTGCTGAACAGCCTCGCCGTCGCCGCCACCGCGTCGTACGCGGTCGCGCACGGCCCGTCGAGCACCGCGCTGGTGCACGGCTACGCCACGGCCACCGGCTGGTCGGCGGGAGCCCTCGCCTTGGCAGCAGTCGTGGTCGTGCTCTGCGTCCGCACTCCCCGGCCGACGAAGGAGGACTGAGATGTCCGTCGAGCTGAACCACCTGGCCGCTCAGCGCATCCTCCTGTGGCGCGTCGGCTGGCTGCTGCTGGCGACCCTCGTCGTCCACGCCGTGGCGCTCGTGGCCACCGGTGGCGACATCGACGGCCCGGTGTCCCTGCGCAAGCCGATCACGTTCGCCGAGGCCACCTGGCTGCTGTGCTGGTCGGTGTCGCTGGCGCTGCGGTGGGTGCGACTGGGACCGAAGCCGGCGTGGTTCGTGACCGGCGCAGTGGTCCTCTTCGGGGTGGGCGAGACCACGATCATGGCGATCCAGGCGTGGCGCGGCGTGCCCAGCCACTACAACTTCACGACCACGTTCGACGCGGTCCTGATGCGCGGCGGCGCGGCCGGGCTGGCCGTCGTGCTCCTCGCCGGGCTGGTGGTGCTGCTGGTCGGGGTACGACGGTCCGACGCGCCGCCCGCCGTACGCCTCGGCCTCACCGCCGGCACCCTGCTGCTCCTGGTCGGGTGCGTGATCGGCTTCGCGATGATCTCAAACATGAGCGGGGTCTTCCAGGGCTCGTTCGGCGGTGGCTTCAGCCGCGCGCAGGCCGGCTACGCGGGGCCGCCGGCGTCCGACGTCGGCCATGAGGTGTTCGCCTTCCGGCCGCACACCGCGGGCGGCGACCTGGTGCTGCTCCATGCGATCGGCGTGCATGGCCTGGTGCTGCTCGGGATGCCGGCGATGCTGCTCGCCGGCCGGATGATGTCCGAGCGGGAACGCCTGCTGCGGGTGCGGCTGCTGGTCGGGTCGGTGGTCGTCGGACTCGTGGTCCTGGCAGCGCACGCCCTGCGGCAGCAGCCGTGGGCCTCGCTCGCACCCTGGGAGTACACCGTCGCGGCGGCCGCGGTCCTCGTCTACCTCGGAACCCTGGCCGAGGTCGTGGCCCGGGGGCGGCCACGACTCCGGCTCAGCGGTGCTCGCGTCGGCTGAGCAGCCGCATCGGCAGCAGGACCCACACCACGGCGAAGAACGCCGCCATCAGGCCGCCCGCGACCAGGCCGGTGACCGTGCCCATCACGAAGCCGAAGATCAGCACCACCACCGCCACGAGGGTGAGCCCGAGCGCGGCCAGCCCCACCTTGGCGAGCGCGTCGCCGACCGCGACGAGGACGTCCTTCTCGTGCTGCCCGAACAGGAACCGATGAAAGGTGACCGGCGCGATCAGCAGTCCGGTCGCGATCGCGGCCAGGGCGAAACAGGCCAGGTACAGCTTGCGGTAGCCGTCGGGCATGTCGCCGAAGCGTTGGCTGAACGGGATCGTCAGCAGGAAGCCGGCCAGGATCTGGATGCCGGTCTGGGCGACCCGGAGCTCCTGGAGCAACTCGATCCAGTTCCGGTCGGCCTTCTCCGCCGGGGTCTCGTCACGCTCCACGTCCACCGGTTCAGGCTAGGGCACGGCGGTGAGTCCGGACCCACCTGAAAGTCTGCATCCACGAGCGAAGGAGGCCCCACCATGGGCAAGGTAATCGCAGGTATCACCACATCGGTCGACGGCTACGTCACCGCACCGGACGACGGCCCGGGCAACGGGCTGGGCACCGGCGGCGAGCCGTTGCACAACTGGGTGTTCGGCGGGCCGTGGTCGTATGACGACACCGAGTACGGCGAGGCAACCGGCGAGGACAAGGCGTGGCTGGACCAGGCGTTCGCCAGCCTCGGTGCGGTCGTCGCGGGGCGCTGGACGTACGAGGCCGCCGACCACTGGGGCGACAAGAACCCGTGGGACAAGCCGTTCTTCATCGTCACCCACCGCCCGGAGGAGCAGCCCGAGGGAGAGGACTTCGTGTTCGTCGAGGGTGTCGCCGAGGCCGTCGCCCGTGCGCAGGAGGCTGCCGGCGACAAACCGGTGCACGTGATGGGCGGGGCGGACATCATCCGGCAGGCACTGGCCGCGGGGCTGGTCGACGAGCTGACGATCATCGTCTCGCCGGTCGTGCTGGGCGGCGGCAAGCGGCTGTTCGAAGGCTTCGACCAGACGCTGCACCTCGAGCACCTCGGGGCGCGGCAGTCGCCGCTCGCGACGTTCATCGACTACCGCGTGCTGCGCTCCTAGGGTGGACGCCAGCACGCGAGAGGACCGAGCCGTGCCCGACCCGATCCGGATCATCCGCCCCGACCAGCTGGTCGAGGCCGACCCGACCTACGGCATGTTCCGGCAACGGGCGTTCGCGGCTTCCGGGCTGTGGGCCGGTCAGGTGACCACGGCCGCCGGCGCAGTATCGGGCTGGCACCACCACGACCGCAACGAGTCCGGGCTCTACGTCGTGCGCGGGGTGCTGCGGTTCGAGTGCGAAGGACTGGCGGGGTACGTCGACGCACACGCAGGCGACTTCATCCACGTGCCGGCGTTCACGGTCCACCGCGAGAGCAACCCGGCCGACGAGCCGTCGGTGTGCGTGATCGCCCGCTCGGGCACAGGCGTGCCCACGGTCAACGTCGATCGGGCACCCCCGCCCCACGGCTGAGGTGCGCCGAACCCGTGAGAACGGCCGGCTGCTGCCGCTGGCCGGAGCGCCCAGAGGCCCGGCCCCGACGAGGTCTTGCCGAGCGCGTCACCGACAGGTCAGGGTGGGCCCCATGCGCGTACTTCTCGGGATCGCCACCCTGACCACGGCCCTGCTCCTCGGCTCCACCGCACCGGGCGTCGCGCGTCCGGTGCACGGCGACCCGACCTGGCGGGCGGCGGACGTCGACACCGACCAGCAGCTGCGCGGCCTCGACGCCGTCGACCGCGACATCGCCTGGGTCGGCGGCAGCGCCGGCGGGGTCTGGCGCACTACGGACGGCGGCGCGAGCTGGCAGGACGTCAGCCCGCGCGGGGCGGACGGTCTGCTCTTCCGCGACGTGGAGGCGACCGACGCGACCCACGCCCAGGTGCTCGCGATCGGTGAGGCGGACGCGAGCCGGATCTACCGCACCACCGACGGCGGCGCGACGTGGCGGCGGACGTTCACGAACAACGACCCCGCGGCGTTCTACGACTGCCTCGCGTTCTGGCCGGGCGGAAAGTACGGCGTCGCGATGAGCGACCCGGTCGACGGGAAGTTCCGGATCATCGAGACCCGGGACTCCGGTGCCTCGTGGCAGCTGGTCGACCCGGCCGGGATGCCGGCCGCGGTCGACGGCGAGTTCGGCTTCGCGGCCAGCGGCACCTGTCTGGTGACCGCGGGCGGACGCGACGTCTGGCTGGCCTCCGGCGGAAGTGCGTCGCGGATCTTCCACTCGCGCGACCGGGGCCACACCTGGACCGTGGCGGAGTCCACGATCCCCGCAGCGCCGGCCGGCGGCGTGTTCTCCCTGGCGTTCCGCAACCCCCGGCAGGGCATCGCGGTCGGTGGCGACTTCACCGCACCGGACGACGGGGCCGACGGCTCGGCCTTCTCCGGCGACGGCGGGCGCTCCTGGACGAACGGCGGCGACCTCAGCGGCTACCGGTCCGGTGTCAGCTGGCTCTCCGGCGCGCCCCGCACGGCGGTCGCGGTCGGCCCCAACGGCAGCGACCTGACCCGCGACGGCGGCCGCTCCTGGCACCGGTTCAGCGACACCGGGTTCGACGCCGTGCAGTGCACCAAGGACGGTGCCTGCTGGGGGTCCGGCACGACCGGTCGCGTCGCCCTGCTGGTGCGCTGACCGCTCTTCCCATCGACACCGCACCGGGCCACGCTGGGCTCATGATGGAGATGCGGTTCGTCGACGGCGACGGCGTCCGGATCCGTGACCCGCACGACCCGATCGGAGGACCGGAGGGCGGGTTCACCTGGGTCGACGTACCCGAGTGGAGCCCCGAGGTCGAGATGGTCCTGCGCGGCCTCGGCTGCCACGAGAAGGTGCTCGAGGCCTGCCAGGCCCGCAACCACGTGCCGACGGTGCACGCCTACGTCGACCACCTGTTCATCACCACCCAGTCGCCGCTGCTCGGCGGCGCGGGGCACGTTCACCTGCTCGAGCTGGACCAGATCGTGGGGCGCGACTACCTGGTCACGGTGCACGGGCCGCTGAACCCGATCGTCGACCCGGCGCAGGCGATGGTCGAGACCGACGCGGCGCTGCGCCGGATAGCATCCGGTCGGTTCCGGCCTACGACGCCGTACGACCTGTCCTTCGCCATCACCTCCGGGGTCGCCCGGCGGCAGCGCGACCTGATCACCGAGGTGGCCGCAAAGCTGCCCGGCCTCGAGCAGCACGTGATGGACTCCCGCCTGACCCAGCCGGAGGCGCTGCTGGAGCGGATGTTCCTGATCCGGCACGAGCTGATCACCACCCGCACCATGGCCGCGCAGTGCTGCGACGTGTGGGCGCGCGCCGCGGCACTGGCCCGGGTCACCGACGAGGCGGCCAAGGACCACGCTCGCGACCTCACCGACCAGTTCGACAGGGTGCGCTCGATCGCGGACGGCGAGTCGCAGTTCCTCTTCGGCGTGATCGAGCTCTACCAGACCAAGGTCAACACCAAGATGACGGTCGCGATGGAGCGGCTGGCCGTGATCGCGGCGGTGACGCTGCCGATCACCGCGATCGCGTCGATCGAGGGCATGAACATGATCGTGGCCGTCCGCGAGAACAGGACCGAGCTGACGGTCGTGCTGCTGTTCATGCTGGTGATGAGCTTCCTGCTGCTGCGCTGGGCGCGTCGGCAGGGGTGGTGGTGAGCTGTCAGCTGGTCATGTCGACGAAGCGGCTGTAGTGGCCCTGGAAGGCGACCGTGACGTCGCGGGTGGGGCCGTTGCGGTGCTTGGCGACGATGATGTCGGCCTCGCCCGGCCGGGTCGACTCCTTCTCGTAGACGTCCTCGCGGTGCAGCAGGATGACGATGTCGGCGTCCTGCTCGATCGAGCCGGACTCGCGGAGGTCGGACATCAGCGGCCGCTTGTCGGAGCGCTGCTCGGGACCACGGTTGAGCTGCGAGAGGGCGACGATCGGGACCTCGAGCTCCTTGGCGAGCAGCTTGATCTGGCGGGAGAACTCCGAGACCTCGACCTGGCGGGACTCGACCTTCTTGCCGCTGGTCATCAGCTGGAGGTAGTCGATCACGATCAGCCGGAGGTCGTGACGCTCCTTGAGCCGGCGGGCCTTGGCCCGGATCTCCATCATCGTCATGTTGGGGCTGTCGTCGATGAACATCGGCGCCCCGGAGATCTGGCCCATCTTGGGCACCAGCTTGAGCCAGTCGTCCTCACCCATGCCGCCGTTGCGGATGTGGTTGAGCGGCACCTTCGACTCCGCGGACAGGAGCCGCATCGTGATCTCGGAACGCGACATCTCGAGGCTGAAGATCACGGAGGTCTGGTTGTTGGCGATGGATGCCGCCCGGCAGAAGTCCAGCGCAAGCGTCGACTTCCCGACCGCGGGGCGGGCGGCGACGATGATCATCTGGCCGCCCTGGAAGCCGTTGACCAGCTCGTCGAGGTCGGCGAAGCCGGTCGGCACGCCGCGCATGCTGCCGTCGTGGTTGGAGATCGCCTCGATCTCGTCGAGAGTCGCCTCCATGATCGCGCTCAGCGGGGCGTAGTCCTCCGCGGTGCGCTTCTCCGTCACCGCGTAGACCTCCTGCTGGGCCCGGTCGACGGTGTCGTCGACGTTGCCCTCGCCGGAGTAGCCCATCTGCGCGATCCGGGTGCCGGCGTCGACCAGCCGCCGGAGGATCGCCTTCTCGCGGACGATGTCGGCGTAGAACGACGCGTTGGTCGCGATCGGCACGTTGGCGGTCAGCGTGTGGAGGTACGGCGCGCCGCCGACGCGGGCCAGCTCACCGCGCCGGTTGAGCTCGGCCACCACCGTGACCGGGTCGGCCGGCTCGCCCTTGACGTACAGCTCGACGATCGCGTCGTAGATCGACTCGTGGGCCGGCCGGTAGAAGTCGCCGCCCTTGATCCGCTCGACCACGTCGGCGATAGCGTCCTTGGAGAGCATCATCGCGCCCAGCACGCTCTGCTCCGCGTCAGCGTCCTGCGGCGGCATCCGTCCGCCGTACGTCTCCTGGCTCTCGCCGTAGGACGTCGGCGGCTCGGCGGTCCACGACGCCTCGCCGCTGTCGACCAGCTGACTCAAGGCAACCACCCAACTCCTGCTCGAACGACCCGGTTCCGACGGTAGCGAGGACCACCCCCCGCCCGGTCTTCCCGCACCGGACCGGGCGACACTAGGCGTGCCGACGAGCCGCTGCCAAGACCGTTGTCCACAGGCTCCTGTGGACAACCGGGTGTTGCGTGTGGAACACGCCGCCGGGAGTGTGCACAGGCTGTTGACGCTCATGTGGACGGTCCCGCAGTATGTGCCCTCATCCCCACGCTGACCTGCGGTTTCGGCACGCACAGGGGATGGGTGGAAGAAAGTTCGGAAACTCTCCGTTCACCGTGTCGCCATCTGGGACGCTCCGGTTGGTTTGTCGACAATCGTGCCCCTGGTGCGGAAAACCCACAGCCGGACACCGAGTTATGCACAGGCCGGACGAGAGGCGGAAGCGATGACAGGGCGCCGCCCTCCGTGGCGTCGGAGGCCGTCGGTCACCGGCCCGGTGGCCCCGGCGGACGCCCGGCGCGAGATCGTCCGGCTCGCGGTGCCGGCGTTCCTGGCGCTGGTCGCAGAGCCGCTCTTCCTGCTCGCCGACGCCGCCATCGTCGGCCACCTCGGCACCCCGCAACTGGCCGGGCTCGGCATCGCCTCGTCGGTGCTCGGCACCCTGGTCAGCCTGTGCATCTTCCTCGCCTACGGCACCACGGCCTCCGTCGCCCGACGGGTTGGTGCCGGCGACACCGAAGGCGCGCTGGCCCAGGGCGTGGACGGCCTCTGGCTGGCGGCACTGATCGGGGTGGTCGTGACGGTCGCGGTGCTGCCGGTGACACGCACGGTCGTCGCCTGGTTCGGCCCGAGCGCCGATGTCATGGCGTACGCCACGACGTACCTGCACGTCGCCCTGCTCGGCGCCGCCCCCCTGCTGCTGATGCTCGCCGCCACCGGCGTCCTCCGCGGCCTCCAGGACACGCGCACGCCGCTGGTGGTCGCCGTGGTCGGCAACGTCGCGAACGTGGTGCTCAACCTCGCGCTGGTGTACGGCCTGGGGCTGGGCATCGCAGGCTCCGCACTCGGCACCCTGGTCGCCCAGCTCGGGTCGGCGCTGGCTCTGGTCTGGGTGGTGGTCCGGGCGGCGCGGGCGAGCGGCGCCCCGCTGGCGCCCGACCTGCCCGGGATCCGCGCCGCCGGCCGGGCCGGCGTACCCCTGCTGCTGCGCACGCTCACCCTCCGCGTGTCGCTGCTCGTGATGACGTACGGCGCGGCGCGGCTCGGCAGCGCCGACCTGGCCGCGATGCAGCTGGCGATGACGATCTGGACGTTCCTCGCCTTCGTGCTGGACGCGATCGCGATCGCCGCCCAGGCGATCACCGGCCGCTCGCTCGGAGCCGGCGACGTGGCCGGCACGCGTGCGGTCACCGACCAGATGGTGCGCTACGGACTGGTCAGCGGATTCGTCACCGGACTGCTGCTGGCGGCGTCCGCCTGGGCACTCGGCCCGCTCTTCACGACCGACCCGGTGGTGCGCGAGCTGCTGGTCCCGGTGCTGCTGGTGGCGGCTCTCACCCAGCCGGTCGCCGGGGTGGTCTTCGTCCTCGACGGCGTGCTGATCGGGGCCGGCGACGGGCGCTACCTCGCCTGGGCGGGACTCGCGGTGCTCATCGTCTTCGCGCCCGCCGCCTGGGCCGCGGTCGCCGGCCCGGGCACGCTGGCTTGGCTGTGGGTGGCGTTCGGTGTCACGTTCATGGGCGGCCGCGGGGTCGTGCTCATGGCGCGCTCGCGGGGAACGGCGTGGCTGCGCGTCGGCGCGACCTAGTGTCCTGTCAGGCTGACCCGCGTGACGCCGCTCCAGAAGATCGCCATGGGCCTGGTGATCGTGCTGGTTCCCGCGAACTTCCCCCGCGACCCGCATCCTGAGTGGCGCTTCTACGACGCCCTGCCCGACCCCCTCGGCTGGCTGCTGGTGCTGGCCGGCGTGTGGGCGCTCTCCAGGGCCAGCAACCTCGACCTCGACCTGGTGCGCTGGCTGGGCGTGGTCGCGTTCGTCGTGAGTGTGCCGCTGTGGTTCCCGCAGGTGAGCCACCTGCTGGTGCCCGAGCACAACCCCGACATCACGGTGTCGTTCCAGTGGTTCGTGGCGCTGCCGCAGACGTTGTTCAGCCTGTTCCTGGTGCGCGCGATCGGCCGGGCCGCGATCGACCAGCAGCCCCGCGACGTCTTCGTGGCGGGCCGGTTCGGTGTCCTCACCTGGGGCCTGGCCACGCTGGTGGTGCTACCGGTCGTCGCGTACGGCGGCGGCGTGGATGCGCTGGTCACCCCGACGCTGCTGCTGATCGGGATCGTGAACATCGCGGTCATCTACTACCTGTTCCGCGTGCACCGCCGGACGTGGCTCGGCGGCCCGGTTCCGCACGAGGTGCATCCGGTGAAGCGCGCAGAGGACTGACCCGCTGCCGCGCCTCTCGAACTTCCCTTGCGGAACTGCCGCTTCCCTAGCGGGATTCCGCTAGGGAGGCGGCGGCTTACCACGGGACCGTGGTATCCGGCCCGACGCGACCCCGGCCCGGCCCGGCTCAGGCGGAGACGACGTTGAGGTTGACCTGTGCGTCGACCTCGTCGTGCACCCGCACGGTCACCGTGTGGGTGCCGAGCGACTTGATCGGGTTGCCGACCACGATGGTCCGCTTGTCGATCTGGTCGCCGGAGACCGACTCGTTGATCGCGGCCGCGATGTCGGCGGCGGTGACGGCACCGAAGAGCCGGCCGCTTTCGCCTGCGCGGACGCGGACGTTGAAGGTCGAGCCCTCGAGCTTGGCCTTCACCTGAGCGGCGTGGTCGGTGTCGCGCACCGACCGGGCATCACGGGAGCTGCGGATCGACTCGATGGTCTTCTCGCCGCCCTTGGTCCAGACGATTGCGAAGCCGCGCGGGACGAGGTAGTTGCGGCCGTAGCCGTTGCGGACGTCGACCACGTCGCCGGGACTCCCGAGACCGGTCACTTCCTGGGTGAGGATCAGCTTCATCTCCCGATCTCCTCTCAGCGCCCGGCGGACGTGTAGGGCAGCAGGGCGACCTCACGGGCGTTCTTGACCGCCGTGGCGACGTCGCGCTGGTGCTGGACGCAGTTGCCGGTCACCCGGCGCGCGCGGATCTTGCCGCGGTCGGAGATGAACTTGCGCAGCAGGTTGGTGTCCTTGTAGTCGACGTACGACACCTTGTCCTTGCAGAACTGGCAAACCTTCTTCTTGGGCTTGCGAATCACTGCCTTGGCCATTGTGGTGCTCCTCTCGAAGAGCCCGGCGGTTCCTGAGCCTGTCGAAGGGCTCACGCCGGAATGGGTGTTGGCTGGGTTTGACTGATGGTGCGGTGGTGCGGTGGTGCTGGATCAGAACGGGGGCTCGTCGCTGGAGCCGCCCGCCCACGGGTCACGCTGCTGGCCGCCCTGCGGAGCGCCGCCCTGCGGGGCGTTGCCCCCCTGCGGCGCGTTGCCCGGACCGGACGACGCGGGAGCCTTCTGGCCGCCGGCCGGGGTGGCCCACGGGTCTTCCCCACCGCCGGCCTGCTGGCCGCCGCCGCCGTAGCCACCGCCGCCACCGCGGGTGGCGCGGGTGACCTTCGCGGTCGCGAACTTCAGGCTCGGCCCGACCTCCTCGACCTCGATCTCGAAGACAGTGCGCTTCTCTCCCTCACGGGTCTCGTAGCTGCGCGCCTTGAGCCGGCCCTGGACCACGACGCGCATGCCGCGGGTCAGCGACTCGGCGACGTTCTCCGCGGCCTGCCGCCAGACCGCGCAGGACAGGAACAGCGCCTCGCCGTCCTCCCACTCGTTTGTCTGGCGGTTGAACGACCGCGGGGTGGACGCGATCCGGAAGTTCGCCACGGCCGCACCTGACGGGGTGAAGCGCAGCTCGGGGTCGTCGACCAGGTTGCCGACGACGGTGATGACGGTCTCGCCTGCCATGCGGTGCTCCTAGGTGGTGTGGGGTACGACGTCAGCGGGCGTCGGGCCGGATGACCTTGGTGCGGAGCACGGACTCGTTCAGCGTGAGCTGGCGGTCGAGCTCCTTGACGGTCGCAGGCTCGGCCTGGAGCGTCACGACGGCGTAGATGCCCTCGGCGTTCTTGTCGATCTCGTATGCCAGCCGGCGGCGGCCCCAGATGTCGATGTTCTCGACGGACCCACCGTCCTTGCGGACCACGTTGAGGTAGGTGTCCAGCGACGGCTGCACCGTGCGCTCCTCGAGGTCGGGATCGAGGATCACCATCAGTTCGTAGGCACGCACAGCGGCCCACCTCCTTCGGACTCGGCGGCCACGGACGTTCCGTGGCAGGAGGAGTGCCCCCCGATGGACCGAGGAGCGACGCGCAAGGTTACCAACGCCCGGGGCGTACCACGAAATCGTCGTCCACAGAGTCCCCGGGCCCGCGCCGGGGTGTCGGTCGTCCGTCCTAGGGTGAGCACATGAGCACGTTGAGCATCGGGGCGCACGTCGAACAGGCCGACCCGGTCGCCGAGGCGAGGGCCCGCGACACCACGCTGGTGCAGTTCTTCCTGGGGGACCCGCAGGGATACAAGGGGCCCGAGATCCGCTACCACGGCGGTGCCGCCGCGCTGCGGGACGCGGCCGAGCAGGCGGGCATCGACCTCTACGTCCACGCGCCCTACATCGTCAACGTCGCCACGACCAACAACCGGATCCGGATCCCCAGCCGCAAGCTGCTCCAACAGCACATGGACGCGGCAGCCGAGATCGGCGCCAAGGGCCTGATCGTGCACGGCGGCCACGTCAGCAAGGACGACGACCCGGCGAAGGGCTTCGACAACTGGCGCAAGGCGGTCGAGGCGACCGACATCAAGATCCCGCTGCTGATCGAGAACACCGCCGGCGGCGACAACGCGATGGCGCGCCACCTCGACCGGATCGCCGGCGTCTGGGACGCCCTGTCCGCGGCCGAGGGCGCCGAGCAGGTCGGGTTCTGTCTCGACACCTGCCACGCCTGGGCCGGCGGCATCGACCTCGGCACGGCGGTCGACAAGGTCCGGGGGATCACCGGCCGGATCGACCTCGTCCACGCCAACGACAGCCGCGACACGTTCGACTCCGGCGCCGACCGGCACGCCAACTTCGGCGTCGGCAAGCTGCCGCCCGACGAGTTCGCCGGTCTGGTCCGCCAGGCCGATGCTCCGGTGATCTGCGAGACGCCAGGAGGTGCCGCCGAGCACCGCGACGACTTCGCCTGGCTGCGCGCACGCCTGTGAGCGGACGGCAACGACCCGTCGCAACCCCCGGCCGCCCTCCCCGTAGGCTCGCCGCGTGCCCTCCACCTCTCCCCTGCGCGTGCGCACCGTCAGCACCGAGGAGCACGTCTCCTTCCTGAGGTCGCGGCGCTCGGCGAGCTTCCTGCAGACCCCGGCCTGGGCGCGGGTGAAGGCTGAGTGGACGCCGGAGTCGATCGGCTGGGTCTCGACAGGCTCGACCGGCCAAGAGGAGCTGGTCGGGGTCGCGCTGGTGCTCAACCGGCAGCTGCCGAAGGTGGCCCGCTACCTCGCCTACCTCCCCGAGGGCCCCGTCATCGACTGGGACACCGACGACCTCGGGGCGTGGTTGGGGCCGATGGCCGCCCACCTCAAGGCCCAGGGCGCGTTCGGGATCCGGATCGGGCCGCCCGTGGTCACCCGCCGGTGGACGGCCCAGCAGGTGAAGGACGGCATCGCGGACGACGCCACGCTCTCGCTGGTCGACGTACCCCCTACCGAGCGGGGCACCACGGGCGCCCGAGTGGTCTCCCAGCTGCGCGCGCTCGGCTGGTTGCCGCAGTCGGTCACCGGCGGCTTCGCGGCCGGCCAGCCGCAGTACAACTTCCAGGTCCCGCTCGCCGGGCGTACCGAGGACGACCTGCTGGCGGGCATGAACCAGCAGTGGCGCCGCAACATCAAGAAGGCGGCCAAGGCCGGCGTCGAGGTGGTCTCGACAGGCTCGACCACCGGAGACGGCTCGGCCACCGGGGGCGGTGGGGACGTCCTCGAGGCATTCCACCGGCTGTACGTCGAGACCGCCGAGCGCGACCACTTCACGCCCCGCCCGCTGTCCTACTTCCGCATCATGGTCGACGCGCTGTCCGCGGAGGATCCGGACCGGATCCGGGTCTACACCGCGCGCCACGAGGGCGACCTCGTGGCGAGCACGATCTGGATCCGGGTCGGCACGCACACCTGGTACTCCTACGGCGCCTCCACCACCCACAAGCGCGAGGTGCGTGGGTCCAACGCGATCCAATGGCAGATGATGCGCGACTCGCTCGCCGTCGGCGCCGACGTCTACGACCTGCGCGGGATCACAGACACGCTGGACTCCGACGATCCGCACCTGGGCCTGATCCAGTTCAAGGTCGGCACCGGCGGCGAGGCAGTGGAGTACGCCGGGGAGTGGGACCTGCCGCTCAACCGCCTTGTCTACAAGGCGTTCGAGGTCTACATGCGGAGGAGGGGCTGATGCCGCTCACGCTGTACGTCGACGGCAACCGCTGGCGCCACCACCTCACCGGCGTGGTGGAGCGCGAGCCGGGACTGGTGCCGGTGGCCAAGGGCAACGGCTACGGCTTCGGCCTGGGTCGGCTGGCCCGGCGTGCGACCTGGCTCGAGCGCGACACGATCGCCGTGGGCACCTACGCCGAGGTGGCCGCGGTCGAGAAACGGTTCCCCGGCTCCGTGCTCGTGCTCAGCCCGTGGAGACCCACCGTCGCCACGCCGCTGCTGGACCGGATGGTGCACACCGTCGGACGGCTGGAGGACCTGCGTGACCTGCAGGCGCGCGGTGCGAGCGACGGGGTGCGGCCACGCATCGTGCTCGAGCTGGTCACCTCGATGCTGCGCCACGGGTTCACGGCCGCCGGCCTGCGCGAGGCCGGCAGGGCGCTCACCGGCTGCCGCCTCGAGGGGGTCGCACTGCACCTTCCGCTGGCCGCGGACCAGGTGCCCGAGGTGGAGCGACTGCTGACCGACATCGTCGCCGCGGGTCTTCCCACCCGCACCGTCCACGTCTCGCACCTCTCCGACGTCGAGCTCGCCGCCGTGCGCTCGACGTGGCCCGACTACACCTTCCGGCCGCGGGTCGGCACCGGGCTCTGGCTCGGCGACCGCGGCGCGCTCGACGTACGCGCAACGGTGATCGACGCGCACCCCCTCGCCCGCGGCCAGCGCTTCGGCTACCGGCAGCGCTCGGCACCACGCGCGGGCACGCTGCTCGTCGTCTCCGGAGGTACCGCGCACGGCATCGGGCTGGAGGCGCCCACCGGTGACCGCTCGTTCCGCTCGCGCGCCGGGTCGCTCGCCAGGGGTGGTCTCGACGCCGCAGGACTGGTGCGCTCGCCGTACACGGTGGACGGGAAGCAGCGTCTCTTCGCCGAGCCACCGCACATGCAGGCGTCCATGCTGTTCCTGCCCTCGGGCGCGACCGTGCCCGAGGTCGGCGCCGAGGTGCCGGTGCGGGTGCGCTACACCGCGACCTCATTCGACCAGGTCAAGATCGGCTGAGGGTCGTCGGCTGACCCGTCCCCCCTCCCGGTGTGATGGCAAGCGTGCGGCCGTTGCGCACCGGGTCGCGCCGCGGGTCGAGGATGTCGCGCACCACCATCGTCATCAGGAAGATCTCTCCGGCGACGCGGATCGGGATCGCCCACAGGTACACCGGGTCCGTCGCTCCGGACGTGCCCGCCGCTGTGAAACCGCCGAGGTAGAACCAGACGCTCGCGAAGTAGAAGATCTCGCAGGCCTGCCAGATCAGCAGGTCACGCAGCCGAGGCCGCGCCAGCACGGCCAGCGGCAGCAGCCAGAGCACGTACTGCGGCGAGTAGACCTTGTTCACGATCAGGAACGCCGTCACGATCAGGAACCCGAGCTGGGCCATCCGCGGTGGGTGCTCCGCGAGCAGCCCGAGCACCAGGACCGCGATGCACGCGGCCCCGAACACCAGCCAGGACACCAGGTTCACCGTGTCCGGTGAGGCCGCGTGGTGAAGGTTGCTGGCCATCAGCCACAGCGACCCCAGGTCGGGCCCCCGCGTGGCGTTGAACGACCAGAAGACCTTCCACTGCTCGAAGCCGGTCAGCATCGCCGGCAGGTTGAGCACCGCCCAGGCCACGGCGCCGGCCGCCAACGCCTTGACGAACACCGACACCTGGCCGCGGCGTACGCACACGACGAGCATCGCGCCGAACAGGAACAACGGGTAGAGCTTCGTCGCCGTGCCGACACCCAGGAAGATCCCGGTCAGGACCGGCCGGCCCCGCGCCCAAGCCCAGAACGCACCGGCCACGCACGCCACCGCCAGCATGTCCCAGTTGACCAGGCCGCTCAGCAGCAGGACGGGTGAGGCGGCGAACCCGATCGCGTCCCACGGCCGTCGCCGGTGTGCACCGGCCATGAAGAAGGTCGCCAAGAGCCCGAACGCGAGCAGCAGGACGGCGTTGACCAGGAAGTAGGTGTTGATCTCGGTGACCATGCCCGGCAGCCCCAGCAGGTCGTCGGCCGGGGTCGCGGCGCGGACCTGCGGGGACGGCCCCGACGCGAACATCTTCGTGAGCAGCGACGTCCCCCACGCGAAGTAGGAGATGCCGACCGGGTACTCCATCACCTGGTAGCGGCCACCGGTGTCGGAGTACGGCCAGGACTGTTCCGCCATCCCGCGCGGCAGGTAGAGGTAGGGGATGTCGGAGTAGCACATCTTGGAGTAGCGGACCTCGTTGTTGGTCCAGTGCGTCTGCATGCACGGGACCTTCTGCACCAGGCTCAGCGCCGCCACCACCGTGAAGACGGCGAGCAGCACCCGCACCGGCGTCAGCCACGGGTGCGGGCGGGCGTGCTCCCCCACCGGTCCGCCGATCCGTTCGCTCAAGGAGCGTGCGATCGGGTCGGTCCGGGTCGGGCTCGGGACCTCGGCGGCCCCTGGTGTCACGGGCCGCTGGTCCGGACGGGCGCGCCGTCACCGCCGCCACCGCCACCGCCTCCGCCGCCGCCACCGCCGCCGTTGCCGTTCCCCGGGCCGGTCGGCGTACCCGTGGGCAGGGACGGCGAGGGGGTCGGGGTGGTGGGTGTCGGGGTCGGGGACGGCTTCGGGGTCGGCGACGGCTTCGGGGTCTTGCTCGGCTTCGGGGTGCTGCTCGGCTTCGGGGTCCTGCTCGGCTGCGGCGTGTTGGTCGGCTGCGGCGCGAGGGTCGGGGCCGGGGGGGCGTGTCCCGCGGTCGGCGCGTTGCCGTCGACGAACACGGGCGGGGGGAAGTCCTTGATCGGGAGCCCGTCCATCTCCGCCTGCATGATCGCTGCCCAGGTGCGCGCCGGGTAGTTGGCGCCGAAGTAGCCGGCCTCCCCGTTGTAGTCCGGGAGCCAGCCGTCGAGCTGGTCGTTGCCGTCACCTCTTACGTACATCACGGCCGTGGTCGTCTGGGGGGTGTAGCCGATGTACCAGGAGCTCGACACCTGGTCCTTGTCGTTCGTGGCGGTGCCGGTCTTGCCGGCCGTCGGCCTGCCGATCACGTTGGCGCTCCGCCCGGTGCCGTTGATGGCAACCTGCTGCAGCGCGTACGACGTGTCGGCCGCGATGTCGGGGTCGAGCGCCTTCTTCTTCTTGTGCGGCGCCTTGTAGAGCGTCTTGCCGTCGGAGGCGCGGGTCACCTTCTCCACGACGTACCACGGGTGCGCGACGCCGGCGTTGGCGATGGTCGAGTACCCGTTGGCCATGTCCAGCATGCCGACCCGCTCCGGACCAAGGGAGATCCCCGAGGTCGGCTTGATGCCGTACTTCTTGGTGTCGACGCCGAGGTCGGTGGCCATTGCGGCGATCTTCTGGGGACCCTTGGGCATCGATGCGGTCAGGTCGACGAAGGCGGTGTTGACCGACTGCTCGGTTGCCGTGATCAGGTTGATGCTCGACCCGTAGCTGGTGCCGGAGCCGCCCCCCTCGTTCTTCACCTCGCTGCCGTCCGGGAACACGTACGGCGAGTTGCCCTGGAAGGTGTCCTTCAGGCTGAACCCGGCCTTGAGGCCCGCCGCGAGCGCGAACGGCTTGAACGACGACCCGGGCTGGCCGCCCTTGAGGGCCCAGTTGAACGGGCTCTTGAGGTAGTCCTGGCCCCCGAAGATCCCGCGCACGGCGCCGGTCTTGTTGTCGAGCGAGACCGCACCGGTGTGGAGCTGCTTGAGCCCCTTGGGCTGCACCGAGTGCACCCCGTTGCGGATCGCGCGCATGACCGGCTTGGCGAAGGTGGTCGTGACCCGGAGCCCACCACCATCGATCGTGTCGTCGTTGTAGCCGAGCCGGTGCAGCTCGTTCTTGACCATCTCGAGCATGAAGCCCTTCTGGCCCGAGTACGTCTGCGCCCGCTTGAAGGTGG
>Ga0105243_10002065_pt1 | contig 17027 bp, 18 predicted proteins | sample KBSM34metaG_FD_81525 | JGI IMG/M metagenome (GOLD analysis project Ga0105243, IMG submission 81525) | Miscanthus rhizosphere microbial communities from Kellogg Biological Station, Michigan, USA - KBS M3-4 metaG | ecosystem: Host-associated > Plants > Roots > Rhizosphere > Soil | place... | reverse complement strand
TTTATATTCATTTTAATTTAGATTTGAAGATTTCAGATTTCAGATTTCAGACAACCTTAAAGTCTCATGTCTAGTATCTGATATCTTTATGTCTAATTTATTAAGCGTTTTCAGCTAACATTTTTTGTCCTGCTTCGATAGCTTCTTCGATTGTTCCTTTCAAGTTGAAAGCAGCTTCTGGTAAGTGATCTAATTCACCATCCATAATCATGTTGAAACCTTTGATAGTATCTTTGATATCTACCAATGATCCAGGAATACCTGTAAACTGTTCTGCTACGTGGAAAGGCTGAGATAAGAATCTCTGAACTTTTCTTGCACGGTATACTACAGATTTATCTTCTTCAGAAAGTTCTTCCATACCAAGGATTGCAATGATATCTTGAAGCGCTTTATATCTTTGAAGAATTTCTTTTACTCTTTGAGCACAGTCATAATGTTCGTGACCGATAACTTCCGGAGCAAGGATTCTTGAAGTAGAAGCTAGAGGATCTACCGCTGGGTAAATACCTAATGAAGCAATCTTTCTGTCAAGTACCGTTGTTGCATCTAAGTGAGCAAACGTTGTTGCAGGAGCCGGGTCAGTTAAGTCATCCGCAGGTACGTATACCGCCTGTACTGAAGTAATTGAACCATTTTTAGTTGAAGTAATTCTTTCCTGCATCGCTCCCATCTCAGAAGCAAGAGTTGGTTGGTAACCTACCGCTGATGGCATACGACCAAGAAGTGCAGATACCTCAGAACCAGCCTGTGTAAAACGGAAGATGTTGTCTACGAAGAAAAGTACATCTCTACCTTGTCCGCTTTCACCACCATCTCTATAATACTCAGCCAATGTAAGACCAGAAAGCGCTACTCTAGCTCTTGCACCTGGCGGCTCGTTCATTTGTCCGAAAACGAATGCTGCTTTAGAATCTTTCATAGCTTCTAAGTCTACTTTAGAAAGATCCCAACCTCCGTTTTCCATAGAGTGCATGAAATCATCACCATACTTGATAATTCCTGATTCCAACATCTCTCTTAAAAGGTCATTTCCTTCTCTCGTTCTTTCACCTACTCCGGCAAAAACTGAAAGACCTCCGTGTCCTTTTGCAATATTGTTAATCAACTCCTGGATCAATACTGTTTTACCTACACCGGCACCACCGAACAAACCAATTTTACCTCCTTTTGCGTAAGGCTCAACTAAGTCGATTACTTTAATACCTGTAAATAAAACTTCTGCAGAAGTTGAAAGTTGATCAAATTTTGGAGCTTCTCTGTGAATTGGAAGTCCTCCCTCTTTAGAAATATTCTGAAGTCCGTCGATAGCATCACCAACAACGTTGAATAGTCTTCCGTTTACAGCCTCTCCGATTGGCATAGTAATAGGATTTCCGTATCCAATTACTTCTTGACCTCTCTTAAGACCATCAGTAGCGTCCATTGCGATACATCTTACTGTATCTTCGCCAATATGTTGTTCTACCTCTAAAACTACTTTTTCACCGTTTTCTTTTGTAATTTCTAACGCGTCATAGATGCTAGGAACAGATTCCACATCTGTGAAGACAACGTCGATTACCGGACCAATAATTTGAGAAATTTTACCTTTAATTTGGTTTGCCATTGCTAAATTTTTTCTTGGTGCAAATATAGTGATTCTTCATAAACCTACAATTGGTAAAAAAAAGATTTTTATCATGCTTTTTTCAGTCATGTAGCAATATAACATTTTAGTAATCTAACAATATTTATCATTGAAATTATTGATACACTGTTATATTGATAGATTGGCACATTATTTCTATATTTGCAGTCAAAATTTTTCCGTTTTGAAAGTTTTCAAAAATTTTACAGATTATTCTTCTCAAAAGCCTTTAGCATTGTCTTTAGGTATGTTTGACGGGGTACATCTTGGGCATAAAAGCATCATTGATGAATTGATAACAATAGGTACAGAAAACAATCTGGAAACAGCGATTCTTACTTTTTGGCCACATCCCAGGTTTATTTTTAATCCTAATGAAGATCTAAAGCTTCTGAATACATTAGAAGAAAAGAAGCAGCTTATTGAAAAATATGGTATTGCTCATTTATTCCTGAAAGAATTTGATGAAGAGTTCAGAAATTTAACCGGCGAAGAATTTGTGCGTCAGATTTTAATTGACAAACTCAATGTTAAGTACCTGATTATAGGTTATGACCATTCTTTCGGAAAAAATAAAAGCGGAAATTTTGAATTGCTTCAAAAATTATCCAAAGAACTGGATTTTGAGGTTGAACAAATGGAAGCAATCAATATTCACGAAAATAATATCAGTTCAACAAAAGTACGTAATGCTCTTTTAACCGGACATATTAAAGAAGCCAATGAAATGCTGGGGTACTCCTACTCTGTTTCCGGAACTGTAGTTCACGGAAAAAAGATCGGAAGAACCATTGGTTATCCCACAGCCAATATCGACACAGAATCAATCAAGCTATTACCTAAAAAAGGAGCTTATATTGTTGAAGTTGAAGTAAAAGGAAATCAATATAAAGGGATGTTGAGCGTTGGAACCAACCCAACGGTAAACGGAGAAAAGTTAACTATTGAAGTGTATATCCTTGATTTTGATGGAGATATTTATGATGAGAAAATTACAGTCAGGTTCAGAGACTTCCTTCATGATGAAATCAAATTTGAAGGGCTGGAAAAACTGATTGAAAGACTGGATGAGGATAAAAGATTAACCGAAGAATTTAATTTTTAAAATAAAAACTGTTTCATATAATGTGCATGAAACAGTTTAATAGATTTTATTTTAGTATTTTTAAATAGACCTTTTGTGGTTCACCGTTCAATTTCACATTGGGGAATTCTTTATCATGGTCTATATAGATGTCTCTTTTTTCACCCGCTTTACCGTTTCCGTCAGAATCCCATTCTATTGAGACATAATATTTCATATTTTCTGCAGCTTTAGGATCAATACGGCTTGCAGCATCTTTAGGTATAGGCAGGTTAATAGTAAAAGGAACCGATGTTTGCTCATACTCCTTTTCTGTAATTAATGTTGCGGGAGCATCAGCTAGAAGCGGATCATGGGCATATAAACTCACCTTCAATTTTGGGTTTTTGATGGTAAAATGATCTGTACCCGTAAATTCTAATTTTAAGTTTTCCTGATTCTCAGACGGATTTGATTTTTCAGATTTTGTCTCAGTATTCTCAGAAAGAGGTTTCTTATCACTCTTATTACAACTGAATAGTGTAACGGATAAGACTCCTGCAGCCATTAGTAATGTAAGATTTTTTTTCATTTAAATTTTATTTTGTGAATATGATTTTCAAGTATTTACTGGGAAGCAGACAACAAAATGCATACCTTAAAAAGAATATTGGATACCTTATTCTCCGTCTTATAAAGACTCATTAATTGCATTCTGAGCCTTCTTGGTTAAAGATTTAAATACCAATTCATAGGAATGATCTATTAACTTTAAGATGAGTTCTCTTTTTAAGCCATCTAGTGAAACGGAATTCCAATGGGTTTTATTCATATGATAAGCCCCTGTAATCTGAGGATATTGCTCACGAAGCTCTGCACTCCACTCAGGATCTGTTTTCACATTAATGGCTAATGGCTGTCTTTCAAGTCCCATAAGCAGGAACATTTTAGTGTCCACTTTCATCACAAGAGTTTCGTTATCAAAGGGAAAGCTTTCCGTAACTGTTTTTTTAGCAAGACAATAGTCTAAAATTTCGTTGGCATCCATGTTTTTCGTTTATAGGTAGCAATATAATAAAAATGATGATGTTCTGAGATGTTATTTAATAACATAAAAAATGTATAAACTTTAAATCAAATTTAGTAAATTTAAGAAAGGAAAATACCATCACCTCAAAATAGATTGTTATGAAAGCTCTAGTAATCGGTGCTACAGGCGCTACAGGAAAAGATTTAGTCAATCAGTTACTCAATGACAAGGATTTTGAGGAAGTGGATATTTTTGTAAGAAAACCTGTTGATATTGAAAATGAAAGGCTTAAAGTTCATGTCGTCAATTTTGAAAAACCTGAGGAATGGAAAGAAATGGTGAAAGGAGATGTTGCATTTTCCTGTCTGGGAACTACTTTAAAGGATGCAGGAAGCAAAGAAGCCCAGAAAAAGGTAGATTTTGATTATCAGTATGAATTTGCCAAGGCAGCCAAAGAAAATAATGTAGAGGATTATATTTTGGTTTCTGCTTATGGAGCTAGTCCTAAGTCTAAAATCTTCTATTCCAAAATGAAAGGAGAGCTCGAAGAAGCTGTAAGGCAATTACATTTCAATAAAATCACCATTTTTAAACCCGGAATGCTTGAAAGAAAAAACTCTGGAAGAGCAGGAGAAGTCTTGGGCAGCAGAATTATAAAGTTCGCTAATAAACTTGGATTATTGGAAAGCCAAAAGCCCTTGCCTACGGATATTCTGGCAAAGGCAATGATTAATTCTTCAAAGATTAAAAGTAATGGGTACTCCAGTATAAAACTGGGTAATATTTTTTGTTTCGCAGAGAAAACTAATGAATAGCGATTATTAATTGAGGAGCCTTACGCATTATTTTGTCGTTTTACTCTTTATCTTTTGCCCCAATTTTTCATATTCAATGTCGTTAGGTTCCCAAAGCTCTATTTTATTTCCTTCAGGATCCATGATATGAACAAACTTACCGTATTCGTAGGTCTCCATTTTATCAACGATTGTTACATTTTCTTTTTGAAGTTCTTCCACGAGTTTTTCAAGATTTTCTACCCTGTAATTAATCATAAAGTCTTTTTCCGAAGGTTGAAAATATTTAGTTTTTTCATTGAAAGGACTCCATTGACTAAATCCTTTTTTAGAGTTATCAGCTCCCTGATACCACTCAAAAACAGTTCCATATTCATTGGTTTCAAAACCCAAATGCTCTTTGTACCAGTCTCTCATTTTTTTAGGATCTTTGGATTTAAAAAAGATTCCGCCGATACCGGTCACTCTTTTCATATGATCAGATGTATTTTCTGTACCTGCTTTAAATGCAAATCCTAACATAAAGGAAGCCAGGATAGAAATGGTAAAGATTATTTTTTTCATGGAGGTATAAATTTATTTTAAAATAAAAAAAGTGGATGTTAACTCAACATCCACTTTGTAAAAATATACTTTTTTATCTTTATTTCAGATACTTTGTAATAGCATCATCTGTAGGTTTTGTAGTACTTACAAAAGTATCTACCAACTTTCCATTTTCATCAATTAAGAATTTTGTGAAGTTCCAGAGAATACTTGTATTTTTCACTCCATTTAATTCTTTTTCTGTCAAATATTTAAAGATAGGCGCTGTATCATCTCCTTTTACAGAAACTTTTGCTGCCAATGGAAAAGTTACTCCATAATTTTTCTGGCAGAAAGCACCGATTTCCGTATTGGTTCCCGGTTCCTGACCTCCAAAATTATTGGCAGGAAAACCTACGATTACCAATTTATCTTTGTACTGCTCATATACTTTTTCCAGATCCGCATACTGTGGGGTAAAACCACATTCTGAAGCTGTATTGACAATAAGGATTTTTTTTCCTTTGAAATCTGCAAAATTAATTTCTTTGCCATCCAGACTTTCTACTTTGAAGTCATATATTGTTTTTCCCATAAGTTCTTTGGTTTTAGCTTGAGAAAGTTCGCTTTTTTGATTCGTGCAGCTTTGCAGAAATGCTATAAAAGAAAGCATTAGTAAAAAAATATTTTTCATTTTTTATAGATTTTTTTGCAGCTAAACTGCGTTAATTTAAAACTTAAAAATATTAGCAGGAAAAACTTTGTTGATATCAATTTTATTAAGCAACATCACATAATCGCCATCTTTTTTAGAACTTGAAGATTCTATTCTGAATGGCATTGTAAGATTTCCTACTTTTTTATAATCTGAATATACCATCGTTTCATCTTTCTTAACTTCTTTTAGAAGCATATAAGTTTTTGCATCAAAATAATACATATTCTTATTGACATTCTTTGTAAGCTCAACTTTATGACAGTAGATCTCTCCTACTTTTTCTTTTCCCAGGTATTTAGCATCAAAACCTTTGCTTTCCCAATCAATGAAATCATTATCAAAACTTTCAGAAACATATTCAGGATATTCCTGAAGTTTGTTGGTCGCATAGTTCATTGCATACCCTTTATTCCCATCAAACCCTTCTATTGCCGTATCTTTTCCGTTGATGGTAATCACTGTTTTGGTGAGATTTGGGCGCTGTTGATAAATCTTTATAGCATATTCATCTTTAATTCCCAAAACTACTTTTCCCTGAAGCAACACTGAGTTTAAAAGTTTCCAATTGGTTAATCCTCCGGACAATTCAATGTTTTTATCTATAATTTCTTTTGCGGTCTGCGCAAAAGTAAAATGCGAGAATATCAGGGCAAATACAAAAAGTAATTTCTTCATTAATTTTATTTATAAATTCAAATATAAGGGGATTTGACCGAAAAAGCAAGAAGCCCAATAAAGCAGAGAAAGTGAATCAACTCATTGGAAATTCACTAATCCGCTGGTTTTCTTTATTCATTTTTCAAATGACTCGATTCTCAAATTTTAAATTAATTTTCTCGCTTTTTCCAAATCTTCAGGAGTATCAATGCCTACTCCAACGAAGTTGGTTTCTATCATTTTAATCTTCATTCCGTATTCAAGATAACGGATACATTCAATTTTTTCTGATATTTCAAGAGGTTTCATCTCCAGTTTTGAAAACTGCAACAGCGCTTCTTTCCGGAATGCATATACTCCGATATGTTTAAAATAATCTACATGATAAGAAACTTCTCTGTGAAAAGGAATTACAGAGCGGCTGAAATACAAAGCAAAACCTTTATTGTCTGTAATTACCTTTACATTATTGGGATTTTCAATTTCCTCTTTTTCCCGTAATTTTATTTTTAAAGATGCTAATGAGATTTCATGCTGATCATCATTTTTAAAGACCTCGATCAATTGCTGTAAAGGTTCCAGTTTTAGGAAAGGTTCATCACCCTGGACATTGATTACAATATCGCAATCAATAGCCTGTACTGCTTCTGCAATACGGTCGCTTCCCGTCTCATGCTGTCCTGTCATTACAGCTTTTCCTCCATTTTTTACAATTTCATCAAGGATAATTTGAGAATCCGTTGCTACAAATACCTCATCAAACAGACCTGTCTCCACAACATTCTGATAAGTTGTGGTAATAACGGTTTTTTCTCCTAAATTCTGCATTAATTTTCCCGGAAAGCGGCTTGCTTCATATCGGGCAGGAATGACAGCGATTATTTTCATTAAGTAAACAATTAAGTATTATTAAGAAGTTAACATCTCCCTTCTCAAGGAGGAAGAGTAATAGTTTATATTCTGATCAAAAGTAATAAAAAACTTTCTTATGGCACTGTTTTTATGCAATAACTCAGCTTTATTAAATCAAAAAGAAACTTTCACTCCTACCATATTATATTCCCATTGGCGGGATGCAAGAAAATCGAGTTTATATCTTGTATTTTTAGCATGAGGATCCGAAACCGTAAATCTGCTTCTTGAAATTGTTTTTCCGATGAAATAGCCCATCAATAAGGCTAAAGGATAATCTGAGGCCCAGTGAACCTTACTCTGCATCATTTGAAAACATAACGCTCCTGCTAATGTATATCCTACAGGCTTTATCCATTTTGCATCGGGATAATTGTCTGCAATAACCGTTAACCCGGCCATAAATGTCGTTAAATGCCCGGATGGCATAGCATCATAGTTTGAGGTATATTTTCCAAATGCTGAAAAACTTGGAAATGGATTCCAGGCACCTCCTTTATTGCCATTGGCTTCCGCTATAAATGGGCTCTCTCTTCCGGTAACTCTTTTGATTGTTTGGGTAAAGACTCCTGAGAGGATTAAACTTTCCATTAACCCGCTTGCCGTAGCCTGGGCCCGGTAATCATTTTTGATTACACCATAGACTCCAAAACCAATCCCTGCCAATACTACCGTAGACCCATTTCCTATCAGGTATAAGGTAGATCCAATATATTTAGGAATTTTGAAAACACCCCCTACTTTGCTGTAGGTATTATCTTCGCTCATCCCCCATTTCTCAGCAATTTCTCTCGAATTATCCGTTAATTTCTGATCCACAGGTATCAGAATCAGGGTTGCTGCAAGTGCACCCCCTAAGTAATAGGCATGATCTTTTGCGACAAAGTCTTTATTGGTATTGATAAAGTTTCGGGGTAATTTGGTTACAAAATCCAGCAGTTTAGGTTTTGGATAGGTTCTGACAGAACCGTCTTTTAAAGTATACGTTTGAACTTTTGCCCGTTCTTCAGGTAATTCCTGAATTTTTAAAGTATCAACCTCTTGTGAGCACACCCATATTGACGCCGGTAGCAACAGAAATCTCAGTTTTTTCATCCTTGTTATTTTCAAGCCTATTTTATTCTTATAAAGCCCCCCAAAGGTAATCCCAAGTCCCTTTTAAGCAAAATGTTTACTTAATTTTTAATATTTATTTAATTTTTTTCTATAAAATAAATAATCGATATTAATTCATGTATTTAATCAAATAAATAATTCCATACATCCATGAGACGTACAGAAAAGAGTAGAAAAAACCGAATCCAAAACTTTTTAATATATCCCCTTTACATTTCCCTGAGTTCTTAAACACCTGACGTAAAGCACGAAAGAAAATCCAATATAACATGGCCGTAAAAAAAAGCAATGCAGACCAAAAGAAGAGTCCAACAAAATAGGAAAGAAACACAAGGACAATGGAAAATACAATCCATAAGACAATAGAAAGTATAGCTCCTCCTATTCCATCACCTACAGAAGGCGGATCAAATTCAAAACCGTCAAATGTTGGAGTCTTATCAGAAAATCGTTTTAATCTTTCTTTGTTTAAGATACTTCCAACATTGTCTTTTAATTTTAACCCATAATACAGCCCTAAGCTGATAAACAGGAAAAATGATCCTGCCAAAATTGAAGTTGAGAGTATAGAGTTTTGAAACAAAGAACGGTGAGAACTTTTTCCCGAAAACCAAACACATGCAATTACCAGACTGATAATAGTCAGTGTTGAATAAAACAAGATCTTGCTTTCAAGAAAAGTTTTTCTGGGAAGTTTCATAGTAACTGTGTTGGTAAAAAAACTTCAACTCTGCGCAGTGTGACATTGCTAATACTTAATACTAATTTTAACTATGCTACACTGACAGAGTCGAAGGAATTATTTTTTGGGTTATGAGTTATGAATTTTTACTTTTTGTTGTCAATATAATACTTCATATTATTTTAAAAATTTCTGAAGCCTGATTTCTTACATCTTCAAATTCTTCTTTAGAAATATACTCTGTAGTAAATAAGAGCTCCAGCCAATATATTGTTTCATCACATTCCTTTTGAGAAATTGAGAGTTTATGAATAAAATCCCTTTTACTCTGACCATTCAAAGCTTCTCTAATATTTGCTCCAACAGAAGTTTCTGAGCGCAATATTTGTTTGGAAAGAACAAATTCTTTTTTATCAGCAACAAGCTTTTTATAAATTGTAATAATATTTACTGCCAGCTCAAAACTCTTTTCCCAACAATACTTTCACTTATAACTTATTTTAAAGCATTCAATGCATTTTCCAGTTTTGGAAGCATCACTTTAATTTCATCAATGGCAAGCCCTCCTACAGAAGCACGGAACCAAGGTTCAGACTTTTCTTCTCCAAATGCTGAGAATGGTACCAAGGCAACCCCGGCATCATTGATTAGATAGAATACAAGATCAGAAGAGTTTTCAATAACTTCTCCATCCGGTTTTGTTTTTCCGATATAATCTAATTTAATGGTAAGATAAAGTGCTCCCATCGGCTCAATACTGTCTACAGCCAGTCCTTTTCCTTTTAAATCCTGGATTCCCCCATGAAGAACTTTTAAACTGTTTTCAAGCTTTCCTTTGAAATCTTCCACGAAAACATTTACATTTTCCGGGTTTTCATAGAATTTAGCAGTCGCTTCCTGTTCTGGTTTTGGTGCCCAGGCTCCCACGTGTGTAAGAAGTGCTTTCATTTTATCAATAATATGAGCTGGTCCGAATCCCCATCCCACACGTACTCCTGTTGCAGCAAGGCATTTAGAGATACCATCGATATAGATTGTATATTCTTTCAATTCCGGGAAAAGAGAAACCGGATCTACATGCTCAGCTCCAAAAGTAAGGTTAGAATAGATTTGGTCATACATCAGGTATAACGGTTTTTCATCTGCTCCTCTCTTCTTGTTTTCAGCAATCACCAATTCACAGATCTCTGAAAGCTGCTCTCTTGTAAACATTGTTCCGGTAGGATTCAATGGCGAGCAAAGTGCCAGTAAAACGGCCCCATCCAAATGAGGTTTTAAATCCTCTGCAGTAGGAAGGAAGTTGGTTTCAGGTTTTGTTTTTACTTCCACAGCATTGGCAGAAGTAAGATACGCATAATGGTTGTTGTTCCATGAAGGAGTTGGATAAACGATTTTATCACCTTCGTCCACAATGGTTTTGTAAACGGCATAGATCAAAGGTCTTGAGCCTGCGGTGATCAAAATATCGTTAGGCGCATAATCCAGATTCCATCTGGTTTTCAAATCTTTGGAAACTTCTTTTCTTAAAGATAAAAGTCCGTTTGCAGGTGGATAATTCGTCAGATTATTCTGATAGGCTTTCTGAATTTCTTCCTTCAGCAATGCTGGAATAGGATAGATATTAGAATTCAGGTCACCAATAGTAAGATTGGCAATTTCTGCTCCTTTTGCTTTTAGATCATTTACTTCGTTACCAATTTTTACAATTTCAGAACCGATCAGGTTCGCTGCTAATTTTGAAACTTTCACTTTTATTCTTATTTAAAATTTACTAATATTATCTTCTTAAATTGAGCTTCTCACCTATCTGATCCTCAGGGGTATGAGCATCATAAGCGGCTATTAGTTCTTTAGTTTTTTTTGCGGTCCTGGAGTTAGGGTATTTTTTGATAATTCTGTTGTATTCTTTCATTTTGTCATCAAAAATTTTTCCTTCTTCACTGTCATAAATCAAATCACTATCCATTCCCAAAAGATAATCTGATAAATAACTATAATAATTATCTGTTATTGATTTGATTAATTGACTTTTAGGATATTTATTCATTAAATTTTCCCAAACGATCAACCGGTCTCCCAGTTCTTCCCAGGTTATCATCAGACCTCCGTTTATAGCATAATTTTCCTTATTATCTTTTGCCATCTGTGAGATGTAGGCAGCATAATCAGGCGTTACTTTATTCTTGAATACAGACTCATAATATCCTGGCAATGAATGAATTTCGGTAAGCCCTTCTCCCATTTCACGGAACTCAAGACCTGCTTTATTCAGTTCGGCAGCCATTTTCTTTATATTATCCGGCAGATTATAGGTATCCGGTCCTGTATGATAATCAATATACTTATCGAGTATCTCAGTTTGAGAATCATTAAAACAATCCGTGTATTTGTCTCTGATTTTCACATAATCTTCATACACTTTATTGTTCTGCTCCGGACTGTTTCCTGCAATCTCTTTGTCTATTTTAGTACGATACCATTGTAAAGCTGTAATATAATCCTCAGTCTTATTTTCTGAAGAACATGCTGTATCAATCGGTTTATACTGATCTTCGGGGGCTTCGTTTTTTGCAATCGAATCGTTTACCGGCTTTATGTCAGAAACTGCAGTCTCTTTCCTACAGGAAACTACAGCTGCCGACACCAAGCAAACTGCTATAATTTTTCTTATCATTTGCTGTCAATGGGATATTAATCCAGTTTTAAATCTGTTTTAACGGCTCCAATTTTAGCTTCTAATGATGTTAATTTGTCTCTGAAATCTGCTTCTGAAGTAACAGAATCTTTTACTGAAACATAAAACTTGATCTTCGGTTCTGTACCTGAAGGTCTTACGCATACTTTTGTTCCATCCTGGGTGTAATAGATCAGTACGTTAGACTTTGGAATATCATTCATCACCGTTTTCTCATTCTTTGAAACGTTAAAACTGGTCTGCTCCTTAAAGTCTTTAACTTCTTCCACTAATGAACCTGCCAATTCTTTTGGAGGATTTTCACGGAAGTTTTTCATCATATTCTGAATCTCTTCAGCTCCTTCTTTTCCTTTTCTTACGATGTTTACCAACCCTTCATAGTACATTCCAAGATCCTGATAAATCTCAATCATGTATTGATACATTGTTTTTCCATTCGCTTTGCACCATGCAGCAATTTCACAGGCTACAAGGATACTTCCACAAGAATCTTTATCACGTACGAAATCTCCTGTCATGAATCCGAAACTTTCTTCACCACCACACACAAATTTCTGTGTTCCTTCTGCTTCACGGATCATTTTTCCGATCCATTTGAATCCTGTAAGACCTACTTTGCATTCTACACCGAATTTCTGAGCGATATCAAAGAAGATATCCGAAGTTACAATGGTAGACCCTATGAATTCTGTCCCGGTAATTCTTCCCTGTTTTCTCCATTCATTTAAGATATAGTAAGTAAGGATTGTATTGGTTTGGTTTCCATTCAGCAACTGCATTTCACCGTCAAGGTTCCTCACGGCAATTCCAAGTCTGTCACCATCCGGGTCTGTTCCGATCACAATATCAGCATTGGTAATTCTCGCCAGATCCATTGCCATTTCCAAAGCAGCCGGTTCTTCAGGGTTTGGAGAATCTACGGTTGGGAAATTAGGGCTTGGAATCATCTGCTCTTTAACAAGATCTATTTTTTTAAATCCTGCTTTTTCCAAAGCTTTTGGAACGGTGGTATATGTTGTTCCGTGGATAGAAGTGAAAACAATATTTAAGTTTTCTTTTCCCACGTTCTGATACGTAGAGTTTTCAATACATGCATCGATATAAACATCATCCTGCTCCTCACCGATCCACTCGATCAGATCATCATTTCCATTGAATTTAATTTCGTCAAACTTCACAGAATATACTTCATTGATAATAGCTTCATCATGTGGCGGAACAATCTGCGCTCCGTCATTCCAGTATACTTTATACCCATTATATTCTGGTGGGTTATGAGATGCTGTCAGCACAATTCCCCCATTACAGTTTTTATCACGAACAGTGAAAGATAATTCCGGAGTAGGTCTGTGATCTTTGAAAAGCAGGACTTTAATTCCATTGGCAGTCAAAACATCAGCAACCAATTTTCCGAATTCTTTTGAATTGTGACGAACATCATAAGCAATTGCCACTTTAATTTCCTCTCCTTTGAACTGCTTCAGCATATAGTTGGCAAGCCCTTGAGTAGCCTGTCCCAGTGTATATTTATTTAAGCGGTTGGTTCCTACCCCCATAATGCCACGCATTCCTCCTGTTCCAAATTCCAGCTCTCTGTAAAAAGAGTCTTCAAGATCAGGCGAATTGCTATCAATCAGTGATTGTACTGCATCTCTTGTTTCTTTATCGAATGTATCATTTAACCAAAGTTGCGCTTTTTCTAATGTTGTCATATTTATGTCTAATTTTTTTAAGCTAGAAGAGGGAAGCTGGAGGCAGGAAGTTATATTGTGCCTGGCTTCAAAATTCCGGCTTTGTTTTTATTTTTTAAATTTTATGCTTGGAGGAAAAATTTCAATACGGAAAACAAGAAGTTTAAAAAAATACCATTACTCCCATCTTCCAGCTTCTGCCCTCCAGCTACAATTACTCTAATTTTTTATTCTCAACTTTCGTTGTCTTATCAATTTTAAAGGCTCTGATCGGATCGTTATAATAGATGAATTTTGCGGTATTCTGCACATGTCCTTTTAAAGAGTCTTTTACATTCACTTCAGCATAATTTCCATTTTTAGAATCAATATTCAGATTGGTAATTTTCCAGTAAGGAGCAATTAAACTTGCTGTATCTGAAATTTTAATCACCGCTTCTTTGGTCAATCCTAAAAAGTTGGCTCTGCTTCTGTTATGCATTTCCACTTCAGCCCTTCTTGTATTGACAGATCCCATAAAAGTAGCATTATTTTTCATGCTAAGTCTGAAATTATCTGTCTTTATTTCACTTGAAATATTCATTTCTACAGAATCAGAAACAGCTACTTTTTCAAGATTGTATTTTGAATAAATGGTCACATTATAAAAATCTACACCTTTTGTACCTCTCTTTTCTTTGATGGTAAGTGTTTTATTGTTTACATCCACATCAAGATTACTGGCTACATTGGGATAGGTTTCTATTTCTACAAAATTTTTCGGGCCTCTGGCATAAAACACCCTGAATTTTCCTTCCAAATCCAGATTGACAAACTCTGAAACCTCCACATCCTTCTTCTCAATATTTCCTTTTGGAGAAACTTTCCCACAGGAAACTACTGCTACCAGCATCAATGTGTACAATACTTTCTTCATATTTATTTTTAAAATATTCTATATATTAATGGTAATGATCAGGCATGATCATTCTTACTGAAATTTCCTGAGGTTATTTTCATACCCAATTCAGGAACTCACAATAATATTATGTAACAAAAATAGGATTAAAATTTTTAAAAAACTTTGTCATTTGACAATAAAATACCTGATAATTTTCAATTTTTTGACTTTTTTGGGGTCCACCTATTCTTCAGCCCTTTTTTGATTCAGTTTTTTATACAACCAGGTTTTAGGATTTTTAGTCATTGAGAATAGAAGCAGGTAATCGTGGTTGATATAAGTAATCTTCATTTGTGCTGTATCTTTTAAGTCATTATATTTCATTTTCAATATATTATTTCTCTTTTGGTATACCCCACTATCATCCATTGAAGAAAAAGACCTGTTTTTGTGAAAAGTAAGAACCGCTGTTTCATGTTGAGAAGTCTTTCCTTTTCGAATCAATGGACTTACCTCCTGCTTTTCGCCATCATAAACATCTACAAATTGCCATGAACCAATGAGTTGGTTAGACGAACAGGAAAACATAAGAAACAGGGGAAAGAAAACGGAAAGAAGTCTGAATTTCAGCATTTGATTATTAATTTCTGCAAAAATAAAAAATACCTCAGAAAATTTCTGAGGTATTTTTTATTTTATTGAGATAGAATATATATTGGACCACCCGTCAAATCTACGATTTGCCATCTCTCCAAAGGAAGGGAATGGTCATATATCAGATGATTGTTTTAAAATAAACATTATAATTACACATCATCAAATATATTATCCTTATATCACATCATCAATATTATAATTCTTATGCTCACGGTTGGTTCTGATGATCATTTCTCCCAAGAACCCTGCCACAAACAGTAAGGTTCCCATGATCATCATTGTTAATGCAATATAGAACCAAGGATTATTGGTAATTAAATGTCCATAAATTCCTCTGGCCACATCAATCAGCTTTGAAACTCCCAGCCACAATGCTGAAAGAAAACCGAAAATGAACATTACCGTTCCTACGGCACCAAAGAAATGCATAGGTCTTCCTCCAAAACGACTTACAAACCAAAGGGTTACTAAGTCCAGGAAACCTCTGATAAATCTTTCTGTTCCAAATTTGGAAGTTCCATAAGGTCTTGCCTGGTGCTTTACTTCTTTTTCTGTAATTCTTCGGAATCCTGCATTGGCAGCCAATACCGGAATATAACGATGCATATCTCCATATACGTCGATGGATTTTACCACTTGTCTTTTGTAGGCTTTCAAACCACAATTGAAATCATGAAGTTCAACTCCGGAAACTTTTCTTGCTGCCGCATTAAACAGTTTTGATGGGATATTTTTTGTCATCACATTATCAAAACGCTTCTTCTTCCAACCGGAAACAATATCATAATTATCATTAATTACCATATTGTAGAGTTCAGGAATTTCTTCGGGAAAGTCCTGTAAATCGGCATCCATGGTGATCACCACATCTCCGTTTGTTCTTTCAAAAGCAGCATGAAGTGCCTGTGATTTTCCGTAATTTCTGGAAAATTTAATTGCGTGGATCTGAGGGTATTGTACTTTTAAATTCTCAATAATACTCCACGATAAATCCGTACTTCCATCATCTACAAACCAGATCTCATAAGATAGATTACCGGTTGTGCAGACCTTATCAATTCTTGAAAAAAGCTCTTCCAGAGAGTCTTCTTCGTTCAGTAACGGAATAACTATAGATAAATTCATTTAATTTTTAATAAAAATTAGGCTTGATTTGTTTCTTCTGGCTGAATTGTCTTTGTTCTGAAAAACGCCCCGAAAAACACCGACAAAACTACGTAAAATATAAGAATTGCTGCAAAATATCCTGAAAAATGACTTGCAGTAAGCATATCTTTTCCTTTTACAGCCTCCGGAGTGAAGCTTTGTAACCTCTCTTTGTATTTCTGATCCAGCTCATCAATGTCTTTTTGATGTTTTAAAATCTTTCTTGCAGAAGTATATTCTGTATCCAATTCTGATTTTTGTCTTTGGACATATTGGTAATTCAGCAGCTTTTTAGCATCCGTATCTGCAAAATTTAAGAAAGCATAAATATTGAAAATAGAAAGAATTCCTCCGATAAACATCGGAACAAATGCTCTCTTGAAAGCTTCTCTAAAACCCATTTTATGGTTATTCCAATATGATTTTACAGACCAGAATGCTGTAGCAGCATAGATGACAGGTAATACGAAAGCATTGGCTTTCAGTGATATATCAAAATAATTGATTCCTGAGAAAAATGAATACACTACAAAGAAAATGATCATTGTAGCGATAAAAAGTATAATTCCTAATGTTGATGGACTTTTCGTCATATTTAATTTTTTAAGAAAAAAGTTGAAAAATTATTCTCCTAGATGTCAGCTGTTTAGCTCTACCACTGCATTTTTTCAACAAATTTTCTTTGATAAAGTTTTGAAGTTTATAAATTATTCCTACCTTTGCAACGGCAAGTCCTAAACAACCAGCTCCTGAGAATCCTCCAGGGTGGGAACGCAGCAAAGGTAATCGGTCGTAGCGGTGTGATTTAGGTAGCTTGCCATTTTTTTTTGG
>Ga0105243_10002061_pt1 | contig 17043 bp, 13 predicted proteins | sample KBSM34metaG_FD_81525 | JGI IMG/M metagenome (GOLD analysis project Ga0105243, IMG submission 81525) | Miscanthus rhizosphere microbial communities from Kellogg Biological Station, Michigan, USA - KBS M3-4 metaG | ecosystem: Host-associated > Plants > Roots > Rhizosphere > Soil | place... | reverse complement strand
GACCGGCTCGGCGGCCGATCCCGTCGGATTCGCGCGCCGCACGGCCTCGACGAAGCGTGCATACGGCAGCGTCAGCTCGCGAAAACTGCGGGCGCTTTTTTCCGCGTAGACCGAGAAGCGGATGGCCAGAGCGGCCGCGACAACGGTCGCCAGCACACGCGCGTGGCGCCTCGTCATCCGCGCGGCGGCCGCGGCTTCGAGTCCGCGGATCCCTTCGGCGAGCAGCAGCGCGAAGCTGGCCGCGGGGACGTACAGGTAACGGGAGGCGTTTCCCCAGGTGAAAAAGGACGAGGGCGCGAGCGTCGCGAAGAGCATCACGACGACAAAGCGGACGCGCGGCGAGCCGCGCCACAGCAGCAGCGCCACCACCGCCGTAATCAGCACGTACGACGTCATCGATCGCGGGCCGACATACAGCGAGAGGATGAACTGCAGCATGTGCGGCACGGCATGCCAGCCAAGCTGGTAGTACCCCTCGCGGATCAGGTAGCTGCGGCTGTTGACGATGTAGGTGATCGTGAGGGACGCGACGAGCAGCACCGCGAACGGCAGGTAGACGACGAGGCGGTGGCGTATCCAGCCCACGTCGATCCGGCCACGGTTGCTGGCGCGCACGGTGACGTCGAGCGCGACGAGCATCGGCAGCAGCGTCGCCGAGCTCTCGTGGGTGAGGAGGCAGGCGGTGAACGACGCGAGCGCCCCGAGGTACCACGCGACGCGGCCGTAGTGGAGGAAGCGCAGCCACAACCACAGCGCCAGCAGATACCACAGGCCCGGGAGGAGGTCGGTGATCGCCGCGACCCAGGCGACCGCCTCGTAGTACCCCGGCTGGGTGACGAAGAACAGCGCCGCCAGGTAGGCGAGCCTCCGATCGCCGCTCAACTCGCGGGCGAACAGAAACAGAATCAGCGTGTTGACGAGGTGAATGCCGACGCTCAGGAGATGAAACGGCAGCGCGTCGCAGCCGAAGAGCCGCTGGCCGACGAAGAAGTAGATCTCGACGACCGGCCGGTAGAAGTGATTGTAGCGGCCGAGATGGACGAGATTCGCGAACGCAAATCGGTGCGCGTCGTCGAACCAGTTGAAGTCGTCGTTGAACAGGTAGCTGACGATGGCGGCGCGGTAGATCACGAGCGCCGCGACAATCAGCAGCGCGCCGCCCGCCGCCGCCACACCGGTCGTCAGTTGGGGATCCCGGTCCGGCCGCGGCTCTCTCAACGGTGGGCGATTATATCCTCGTCATGTTGTCGTACGTACGCGGCGGATTGGTCACTTCCACGACTGGCCGCCGTCGGTGGTGCTGAACGTACGGCCGTCGGAGGTCGTGACCGACGCGATCTTGTCGTCCGCCGCGCGGACCGACAGCAGATCGACCGCTTCGGGAAACGCGATGCGCCGCCACGAGCGGGCATCCGTGGTGAGCAGGACGATCCCCTGCGGCCCGACAAGCCAGCAGATCGACGGCGACGGCGATGCGCCGCCGGACAGCATCACGGCCACGCCGGTCGGCTGCAACTCCCACGTCGATCCGCGGTTGGTCGAGTGCTCGACCGCGCCGTTGGCCACGATGCGCCAGACGCTATTGGGGTTCGACGAAACGATCAACGGCGTCGACGGTCGCGCGTCGAACATGCCCACGGGGGCTCGCATCACGGCAGCGGACCCTGCCATTGAACGCTGCAAGGCTACGGAGGGCGCGGCCGGCGCCGCCGCCGATTCGGCGGCGGAGCGCTCCTGCGCCGGGACAGGGGCGGGCGGCAGGGCGGTGGTCACTTGAGGCGTCGCAGCGGGCGAGTTGACTGATTCTGAAAGTGCCTTCGCCGGTGCGGCGCGGTTCTCGTCCCTGCTCCGGCGGGCCACCGACTCCTCTGCCTTGTCGAACACCGCGCTCGACTCTTTGGTACGACTCGCGTCCGCAGCGGGCTTCGCCGCCGCCAGAAAGCTCGCTTGTGGTTGCGCATTCGCCGCGGCGTCCGCTGGACTCTGGGGCGGTTCCGGCCTGGCCTGACGCAAGACGGTCGCGGGCGCGGGCGCGAGTTCATGACTCGGCACGTTCACCCACACGAGCAGGGCCGCCGTGGCCACCGTCAACGGCACGAGCCATCGCATCGCCGGCAGGCGCCACCACGATCGCGGGGTGGCCTGCGGCATCGTGGCGGCCATCGCGGCGAGCACCGCCTGGCACCGTGCGCAGTCGGCCGCGTGGGCTTCGGCGGCCTGACGCTCGTCGCGGCCCAGCGCATCGTCCGCCCACGCCGCCACCGTCTCGGCGTCGAGGCATTCCTGCGACGGCGCCGCAGGCACGCGGGACTGCAGCGCGTCGCGCAGCAGGCGAATCGGCACGTCACTCATAGATGACCTTCTTCAGATCGAGCGAGCCAGGATCGTCGGCCACCGAGGCGAAGCACGCCGCGATCTGGCCGTCGTTCAGTCCTGCCTCGTCGCGCAGCTGTCGCTCGACGCCGCCGCGAATGGCGCGCCGTGTCCGCGCGAGCTGGCGTGACACGGTCGCTTCGTGCTCCTTGAGCACGCGCCCGGTCTCGGCGAGCGTCAGTTCCTGCACGTAGTAACACGCGAGTCGAAGCCGATCCCGCGCGGCCAGCCGGCCGATCGCGCGGCCGAGCGCTTCCCGCACCAGCGTCACGTAGCGCGATCGATCCGGATCCGCCGGCTCGCCGCGGTCACCCGCGAGGGCGCCGGCGCCGAGCACGCCCGGCGGGTCGCCGTCCTCGTCCGGCAGCGGCTCGAATCGCCGCTGCACGCGGAGCCGGTCGACGTAGCGCTGCGCCAGGACCGCGCGCAGCCACGTGGCGAGGCTGCTGCGGCCCTGGAAGTAGTGGAAGAGCGACCGGCGATCGTCCGGCCGATCCTTGAGGCCGTACAACTCCGCGTACAGCGAATCCGCGATCTCGCGAGCGCCGCCGCCGCGGTCGAGCGCATCGGCCGCGCGGTAGAGCACCGGCCGGTATTCGAGCACGAAGCGCTCCCACGCTGCCGGATCTCCGGCAGCGCAGCGAGCGGCGAGCTCGAGGTCCGCGGCGTGCGGCGACTCCACCTGAGGCTTACGCTCCCATCAGACGATCATTATCGCCCGACCGCAGGGCGATGACCCGACCGCGTGCCGGTTACTTCTTCCACAGCCGCTCCCACCATTGAGCCGCCGGCTGCGCGAGCCCGTTGAGGCTGAGGCCGGCTTTCCTGCGGATGTCCGCGAGGCTCCAGCCGGTCAGCGACGCCAGGCGCCCGACTTCCTGCTCCCGCCGCTGCTGGAGGGCGGTGCGATATTCGCCGGCCTCGCTGCACGAGGCGTCTCCCGTCCACGGATGCCGCACGACGTAGCGGCCCTGGAAGTTGGCGCGGTCGGCCGTTTCCTGGAACACGAGATCTTCCGGGAAGTGGGCGTTGTCATAGCGGACGTGCAGCCGCGTGATGAACACATTCGGCGCCTGGCGGCCGGCGCCGTCGTCCCAGAACACGCCGAGCTGGCGCAGTTCGTCGGTCGAGAGGGGATCCGACGCGCACGGATCGCACCACCGCATGTCCCACGCGTACTCGAGGAACACCGTGCGCCCGTCTTCCTTCTCGACCTGGCGCGCGAACATGGCCTTGTAGAAGCTAGCGAATTCCCCCTGAGCCTTGAGGTAGACCGGCAGCTCCATGTCGGAGGGCAGCCGGGTCGTGCGATAGTTCGTCGTCTCCACGCGCCCCTTGCGCGTCAGCGCGTAGACGAAGAGCTCCTGCGGCCCGTTCGCGTTGACCATGCCGAGCCGGATCGGCAGCATGAACTTCGGCGACTCGTAGGCCACCTGCAGCGGGCGCAGGTACGAGAACCCGAGCTTGGCCTGTTCCGCGAGGTTGACCTTCGCGACGAAGAACCGCATGTTCTGCTTCAGATAGCTGGCCAGCACCTCGGAAGCGCCGGGAGGAATCCGATAGCCGTTGTCGCGCAGCCAGGTCTCGAGCCCGGAGCTCTGTAGCGCCGAGAGAATCAGGATGTCGTACTCGCCGACCGTGTACTGCGCCTCGATGGTCACGCCGAGGCTCTTCGCCCTGTTCGCGGCGTCCATGGCCTGGCCCCGCATCATCGCTGGAGCCGCCGCCGACATTTCGTACATCCGCCGCATCTCGCACGGATTCGAGTCGAAGTACTCGACGAGGCGCGGCGCCGAATAGGCGTCGAGGTGATCGACGAGCGATTTCTCGCCGACGTGGATTTGCTCGCGCTTGAGGAACGTCGGCACCGGGATGACCATCGCAAATTCCTTCGCCTCGCCCTTGAAATCGTTGGCCATCGTCATCACCGTGCGATCGCCGTCACGCACCAGCACGACCTGCGAGGCCTTGTTGAACAGCTTGGTGTCCGCCTTGGCGACATAGAATCCGCAGAAGCCCAACACCGCTGGCGTCTGCCACGCGACCATCGACAACAGTGCGACGCCGAACATCGTCCGTTTCATACCGTGCTCCTTATAACTGCCAGTGTGGTGGGGGAGATGGTGGTGGTCCGTGCGGCCCAGGCATAGCGTTTGCCGGGCAGCAGCTGGTCGATGAGCGGCACGGCCATCGAGCACGCCGCGAGCGACCAGAGCGGACCGTTGGTTCTGAACAATCGGAACTGCACGTACCACGCGCCGAAGGCGACGAGTGCCGCGAACAACACGCGGCCCGCCCGCGTGTCCGGCGTCGTCTTCGGATCGGAAATCATGAAAAAGGTGAACAAGAGAAGCGCGCCGCTTTCGAGCCGATGGAACGGAATCGCCAGCGGCTCGCCGAGGTAGATCGACCGGCCGAACATCAGCGCGCAGTAGAAGGTGATGAACGCGTAGGTCACATCGGCGCGCGCCGCGCGGTTGACGACCAGGCCGCCGACGCAGGCCATGAAGAAGGCGAAGAACGCCACCGATCCCCACTGTCCGGGCGAGACCCAGACCTGATCGGTCAGGAGCATCAGGGCGACGATCCCGCCGTTGGTGGGATTGAAGATGTGCTTGCCGCGGAATCGGATGACGAATTTGGCGGCGATGGCGATCACCGCCGCAAGGACCGCCAGCTCGATCCGGTTCGTCCGGAGCAGCAGGCAGAGCGACAACCCTGAGATCAACGCGCTCTTGGCGTTGACACTGGACCCGTTCAGCCGGTCGCAGACGGCCTGCGTCGCGAGGACGGTCAGGAGCAGGAGGCAAACGTGTGCAGTTGTGACCCCGAAGTCGAGCCACACCATCCCGTAGACGAGTAGCGACGCAAGCGTTGCAATCTGATACAGGCGCGGATCAGTCACCAGGACCTCCTCTAAGAGGAGAACGATCGAGCCGGGATTTCTTGCAGGGGGGACCGCGTGTCCTCAGGGGGTAAAATGCGCCAATGAGTCGATCATGGGGGAGCCGGCTGCTGGCGAGCGCCGCGACGCTCGGCATGGCAATCGCCGCCGGCGCCTTGTTATCCGGCCAGAAATACGACGAGCGGACCGGTGTCCTCGACGAACATCCAAGCATCCAGTACGCGACCCGACCGACCACGGACCGTGTGGCGAAGCTGAATCAGGCGCTCGCGCAGCACGGGCGATCCCTCGTGAGAGATGCCCGCACCGGGTATCTGCGTCCGGTGCTCGATGCCCTCGGCGTGCCGGTGGACTCGCAACTGCTGGTCTTCTCGAAAACGGGCGTGCAGCGCGCCTTCACCAGCCCGCACAACCCGCGCGCCATCTTCTTTGACGAGTCGGTCGCCGTGGGCTATGTCCCGGGCGCCCCCGTCCTCGAGCTCGCGGCCCACGATCCTCAACAAGGGGTGGTGTTCTATACGCTCGACCAGTCGGCCGCTTCGCCTGTGCTCACGCGCCAGACGAGTTGCCTCACCTGTCACGTGTCGGCGAGCACGCTCAACGTGCCCGGCATCATCGTTCGGAGCAACACCGTGGCCGACGATGGGAACGTGATGCCGCAATTCGGGAGCAACGACGTGACGCATCAGACGCCTCACCCGGATCGGTGGGGCGGCTGGTTTGTCACCTCCGACCTGGCAGCGGCTTCGTACGCACAACGCGCGCACACGGGCAACATCACGTTCACGACAGGAGGCAGCACCTCGAATCAGGTCTTCGTGGACTGGCTCAATAGCTCGCCGGAAACGCGCGGCTACCTGTCGCCCCTGAGCGACATCGTGTCGCTGCTCGTCTTCGATCACCAGATGCACGCGATCAACCTGCTGACCAGACTGAACTGGGAAGCGCGCGCCGCGTCGAGCAGCGGTCACGCGAGCGTGTCCGGTGGCGCGATCAAGGGTCTCGTGAACGAGCTGGCCGAGTACCTGCTGTTTGTGGGCGAACAGCCGCCGTCCGTGCCGCTGACGGCGCGGCCGGGCTTCGCCCAACGCCTGGAGTCAAGGACGCCGAAGGATCGCCTGGGCCGCTCGTTCGCTCAGCTGGATCTGGTGGACCGGCTCGTGAAGTATCCCTGCAGCTACATGGTCTACTCCGAGGCCTTCAACGCGTTGCCGCCGGCGATCAAGGACGCGGTGTACGCCCGGATGCTCGACATCCTGTCGGCGACCGACGCCCGCCCTCAGGGCGCGCGTGTATCGGCCGTCGATCGGCGTGCCATCCTCGAGATTCTGAGAGACACGAAACCCGACTTTCCCAGGCCGTAGTGCTGCCAGCCTCACGGAAGATTTCGATCGGGCTGCTGCTTGTTGGCGTCGCCGCGCTCGCCGTGGCCGTGTGGGACGTCACGATGGGCGGCTTCCACTACCGGATCCTCGGCGTGCGCGTTTCCTCGTGGGAGGCGTACAAGCCGCTGCGCTTGGGCGTCCTCGCGACGGCGACAGCGTTCTGGCTGCACGACCGCACGGCCGAGCCGACCGCCACCACGTGGCATGTACTTCCGCGGTGGACCGCCGCGATCACGATGGCCATCGCGCTCGTCTCGATGGCCATCGCCATACGCTATGGCATTTTCGCGGCCGGCGGCGCCGATTCCTACGGTTATGTGAGCCAGGCGTCGTTGTGGGCGACGCGCGGCGGAGTCGTGGCCCCTGATCCTCTGGCGGCACTCCAGCCCGAGCTTGGCGCCTCGGTCGCACCGCTCGGCTATCGACTTGCGCAGACGCCGGGAGCGATCGTGCCGATCTATCCTCCGGGCTATCCGCTGACGATGGCGTTGGCGCTCAAGCTCGGACGTGCGGGAGCGGTCTACTACGTCGTGCCGCTGCTGGGCGCGCTGGCGGTGTGGCTCACCTATGTGCTCGGCGTGCGCGTCGACCGGCCGGTGACCGGGATGATGGCGGCGATTTTCGTCGCGTTCAGCCCGACCTTCCTGTTCCAGACGCTCGAGCCGATGAGCGACGTGCCAGTGACCGCCTGGTGGCTGTTGGCCTGGGTGCTCGCGCTGATCCCTGGACCGCCGGCGGCGCTGGGGGCAGGCCTCGCGGTCTCGGCTGCGGTGTTGACGCGGCCGAATATCGTCCCGCTCGCCATCGTGATCGCCGGGCTCGTCGTGGCCTCGACGCCGCGGGTCACGCGTCTCGCGCTGTTCGCCGTCGCCGCGATCCCCAGCTGCCTCATCATCGCGGCGCTCAATGCGCGGCTCTACGGATCGGCGCTGTCGCCAGGCTACGGACCCCTCGACGGACTCTACGTCTGGAGCCGCTGGAAGGTGAATCTGCAGACGTACGGGGGCTGGCTGATCACGCTGCACTCTCCCGCCATCCTGATCGCCTTTGCGGCGCCTCTGGTCACGGCGGTGCGGCACCAGGTCGAGATGCTCGCGTTCTTCCTGCTGCTCTTCGTGTGCTACCTCTTCTACATCCCGTTCGAGGGCTGGCCGTTTCTCAGATTCCTGCTGCCGGCGATTCCGCTCCTCTTCATCCTTGGTGGCGCCATCGTCGTTCGCGGCGTCGAGCGGCTTCCCGTCAGCCTGCGGACCGCGGTGGTGTTCGTCGTGTGCGCGCTGGTGCCGGCGGCGTATCTCGCGACGTCAAGCAGCTATGGGGTGTTCGCGATTCAGCGGGCGGAGCATCGCTACGTGGCGGTGGGCAAGTATGTCGGGCGGACGCTGCCGCCGAACGTCGTCGTGGTGAGCCAGATTCAGAGCGGGAGCATGCGGCTCTACAGCGGCCGGCTGACGGTGCGGTGGGACATGTTCGACCCGAAGCGGCTCGACGCCGCCGTCGAAACGCTCCGGGCCAATGGCTACTATCCGTACCTGCTGATCGAGGACTGGGAACTGCCGGCCTTCCGCAACCAGTTCGGCGCCACCAGTCAGTACGGCCGCGTCGACTGGCCGCCGGCGTTCGTCTACCGCGACGAGGTGCGCATCTACGATTTTGCCGATCGCGCGAAGCACCTCGAAGGGCAGCCGATCGCCACGCGAACCGTGCCGCTCGACGAGTTCTAGCTGCCGGGGGTCATGAGGTGGGCCGTCGTCGTGCCCGCGTTCATGATCCACACGCCGCCTTGCTTGTTGTCGGACGGCAGTCCCATCGACTGCGTGGTGGCGCCCGGCACCGCGATGGTCACGTGGATACGAGCAGTAGCCTTGTCGGGGCCGTTCATCGTGTACCACACAGAACCGAACTCGGGCTTCACGCGGGTGCCGTCCTTTTCCGCCGCCTCGAGCGCCGCTGTTTTCGCCGCCTTGTCGGTGATCGCCTCGAACTTCCGGTTCTGCGCGACGCGATCGAGGTTGGCGACGCTGGTGCACTGCACCGCGAAGGGCGCCGCTCCCGGATCGCCCGTGCGGTCGTAGCAGACCAGGCGGTTGGTGCCCTTTTTCAGCGTGTCGTAGGTCTGGTCGGCCTTCCACTTGATGACGGTCGCGCCCTCTTTCAACTGGCGCGGCGCCGCGGACAGCGCCTTCTCGATGGTTTCCTCAGGGGTTTGCGCGAGGGCGCTGGTCGAGACTGCCAGCGCGGCGAACAGGATCGGGAGTATGCGTTTCATTCGTCGACCTCCAGTGATTCTTGTGCTGCCGAGGAACTTCAGACGGCAAGTGTACGCGATTGTTGCGGGCCGTCGAAGGTGATTTGTTGAGGCGGCCTTCCGGCGGTTTTCGCTTGCCGACGTCCCCATGGGTGTCGGATAGTGTGCCTGCTGCTTCGTGCATCGCTCACGATCACGGGGCCAGGAGGTCATTATGAATAGATATCTTCCCGGACGCCGCGACTTTCTCATGACGATGACGGCCCTGGGCGCCGCCGGGTTGCCCGCGGTCGCAGCGGCCTCGAGGCTCGGTTCCGTGGATTCGGCGGACGCGGCGGCGGGAGCCCCCGCGGCGACGGCGTACAACCCCGCGGCGAAGCTCGAGATCACGGTGAAAGACGTCGAGTTCCGCAAGACGAAGGCCGGGCGGCAGCTGATGGCCCGCGTCTATCAGCCGGCCGGGGCCGGACCGTTTCCCACCATGCTCGACCTGCACGGCGGCGCCTGGAACGCCAAGGACCGGCACGCGGAGGAACCGATGGACCGCGCGCTCGCGGAGAGCGGCATCCTCGTCGTCGCCATCGACATGACCCTCGCGGGGGAAGCCCCGTACCCGGCGTGCGTCCAGGATGCCAACTACGGCGTGCGCTGGCTCAAATGGAAGGCGGCCTCGTGGAACGGCGACCCGTCGAGGATCGGCGTCTACGGCAGCTCCAGCGGCGGCCACGTCGCGGAGCTCCTCAGCCTGCGGCCCAACGATCCGCGCTACAACGCGATTCCGCTGCCGGAGGCGCCGAAGCTGGACGCGAAGGTGGCCTTCATCGCGATGCGATCGCCAATTAGCGACCCGTTCGCGCGCTTCCAGAATGCCGAGAGGCACAAGCGCGAGGGCATGATGCAGAACCACGTGACGTTCTTCAAGCCCTGGGAAACCATCTTCGAATCCAATCCGCAGCAGATCCTCGAGCGGAAGGAGAAGGTTGCCCTGGGACCGATGCTGCTCATGCAGGGGGCGCTCGACGACAACGTCCTCCCGGCCATCCAGGAGAAATTCGTCCAGACGTACAAGGCTGCGGGCGGGGACATTCAATTCCAGGTGTTCGAGGGCAGCGAACACGAGTGGGTGGCCAAGCCGGGGCCGCAGACCGACCGCGCCCGGGAGATGGTCAAGGCCTTCGTCGCGCGCCAGTTGAAGACGACGTAAGAGCCGCAACGCCGTACGCCTCGGGCAACTGCTTCATGTGACGCTCGCCGTTCAGGCGAGCGTCTGTCGCGTGACCGGAGGGGAAATGCACCGTCGATTGCTCGTATGGTCGGCGACCCTCGCGTGCGTTGTCTCGGCTGCGGGGTCCCTCGCGGCGCAGACGCCCGCGGCCTCTAACGCGCCGGCGAGGGTGCGCCCGGTCGACGCGCCGGCGATTCCGCTCGCCCCGGACGGTCATCCGGATCTGCAGGGCGTCTGGTTGAACAACAGCGCGACCCCCCTCGAGCGCCCGAAAGCACTCGAGGGGCGGCCGTCGCTGACCGACCAGGAAGTCACCGAGCTGCGCCGGCGCGCCGATCGTCTGTTCAAGAACACCAATGCCGACTTCGCTGGTGGAGATGCGGTCTATCTCTCCGCGCTGGCGGATATCGCCAAGTTCACCAGCACGACCGCGACCGGCAGCACCTACGAGATGATCGAGCGCGAGTTCGACAATCGCACCTCGCTCATCGTCGATCCGCCGGATGGCCGGATCCCGTCGTTGACCGCCGACGCGCAGCAGAGAAAGCTGGCGGCCGACGCGATTCGCCGTCGGCCGTTCGAGGGGCCGGAGGATCTCACGCACGTCGAGCGGTGCCTGACCTATGGGGTGCCGCGGTTGAGCAGCACGAACACCGGTGCCGGACCTCTCGGCTTTTATCAGATCGTCCAGACGCCGTCGCACGTCGTGCTGTTTCTCGAGGCCGTGCACGAAGCGCGCATCATCAGCCTGGACGGCCGCCCGCACCTTCCGCCCTCCGTCCGCCTGTGGGAAGGGGACTCGCGGGGGCGATGGGAAGGGGAGACGCTGGTCGTCGACACCACCAACTTTTCGGCCCGCAACAACTTCATGGGATCGTCCGACCAGCTGCATCTCGTCGAACGCTTCACGCGCGTCGCGGCAAACCAGATCGACTACCAGATCACCATCGACGATCCCACCACGTGGACAAAGCCGTGGACGGCGGTCATCCGGTTGAAGCAGAGCGCGGAGCGCCTCTTCGAGTACGCGTGCCACGAGGGCAATTTCGAGATCCTGCGCGGCATGTTCGCCGGAGCGCGAGCCAACGACAAAGACCGCTGAATCCGTGCCCTACGCATTAGAACCGGCGTAGTGCAGGCCTTCAGGCCCGCCGTGTCGGGCAGACCTGAAGGTCTGCACTACATCAGCGCGTTATACTGCACGTCAATTCATCATGGAGATCGCCTGCATGCAGGGTGCCCGCGTACGCCAACTCTTGACGACGCTGCTGCTCGGCGCGGCCGCGTTGTTCGTGTTCCAACCACGCGTCGCCGGCCAGCCCTCGCCGGCATCAGTCCGCGCCGCCGGGACATTCAAGGTGGACCCGGCGTGGCCGCTCGAGATGCCCAACAAATGGATCCTCGGCGCGGTCACTGGCGTGTTCGTCGATTCGAAGCAGCACGTCTGGGTCACGCATCTGCCCGAGACCTTGACCGAAGAGGAAACCTCCGTCGAGCAGAAGCCGCCGATCGGCACCTGCTGCGTCGCGGCGCCGCCGGTCGTCGAGTTCGACGCGCAGGGCAAGGTCGTCCAGGGCTGGGGGCAGGGGCCGATGGCCGACCCGGCCGCCTGGCCGCGGAACCCCCACGGCATCTTCGTCGATCACAACGACTTCGTCTGGATCGGCACCTACATGCATCACCGCGTGATGAAGTTCACGCGCGACGGCAAGCTCCAGATGACGATCGGGCAGTACGACAAGAACGCCGGCAGCAACGACACGACGCTGCTCGGCGGGCCCGCCGGTATCTGGGTCGATCCGAAGACCAATGAGGTCTACATCGCCGATGGCTACCGCAACCGCCGCGTCATCGTCTTCGACGGCGCGACCGGCAAGTACCTGCGGCACTGGGGCGCCTACGGCGAGAAGCCGGACGATGCGGAGCGGTTCGACCCGAAGACGATGGTGACCGGCGCGCTGCCGAAGCAGTTCTCCACCGTGCACGGCCTCACCGGATCGAAGGACGGGAAGATCTACGTCGCCGACCGCCGCGGCAATCGCATCCAGGTGTTCGACCACCAGGGCAAGTTCCTCGCGGAGAAGATCGTGGCGCCCGCAACCCTTGCGTCGGGGTCGGCGTTTGTCATCGTGCTGTCGCCCGACGCGCAGGAGCAATGGCTGTATCTTGCGGACGGCACCAACCACAAGGTATGGATCCTGCGGCGTGCGGACCTCGAGATCGTCGGGGAGTTCGGCCGCGGCGGACGCCAGGCCGGACAGTTCCTGCGGCCGCACGGGATGAGCATCGACGCTCAAGGCAACCTTTACGTCGGCGAGGCGTCGACGGGAAGGCGCGTGCAGAAGTTCGTGCTCCAGCGGCCAGGAGCAAAGTAGAGACTAAGCCAGGCGTCGTACCGGCACCGCGCACGTGTTCAGCAGGTGCGCCTGGTCGTGCAGCTCGCGGCTCAGTTTGGCATGGCGCTGGCGCCACGGCTCGAAGCTCCTGGCCATCGTGTCGAGGAGCCTCGCTTTCTCGGGCGATGGTGCCTGAGCGGCAGCCATGCTGAAGAACCCCGCGCCGAGGCCGGCATACCATCGGATATTGTGCCGGCGGCGCATCTGATCCTCGAAGAATCCCGTCATCAGCAGGCACTGCGCGCCGGCCGTTTCCATCATCAGGCTGTCCTGCTGCAGCGTCGTGTCCGCGACAAAGGCATCGAACACCGCGATCAGGTTCGTTGGGGTTGGCAGATCGACGGTCGTCTGGGTCGAGGTTTGCGCGAAGTGCGCCAGGAGGCTCGCGTTGTAGAGCAGCTCCTGGTGATCGACCGCGGGCTCGGAGACGTCCTTGAGGCCGACGAAGAAGAACTCCAGCGCCTGACGATGATCGGCCGAGAGCAGTTCCCGTAATGGGCCCATGGCACCTCCGCGTGACCGCGTGATCGGCGTGAAGGCCGCTCGTGCGGCGACGCTTCCGTCATCACCGCAACTACGGTGCCAATCGCCAGGGTCGCGTTTCGCGCCCATAACTCGCTCGTTTACGGTTCTGCGGTCCACGCGCACTACCGTAATCCGACTTTGAGGGGACAAAAGTCCCGCCGCCGCCAAACCGTGCACTATCCACTTTTTCTGTTTTTCAGAACCAGCCCGGTGGCCATGACGCCACGGCTGCTCACGGCAGGTGTGGGTTGATCGCCTGACTCCACGGCGTCGCGGCCCGGTGCCATCGGCCTTCCTGTCCCTCGCGAAGGATCGTGCCGATGTTGCGCCGATACGCGTCGTCGCCGTATCCAGGCAGGTAGACGAAGGCGTCGCCAGTCCACCGGTCCTTGCAGTACAGCACCGTGTACGCCGCCGCTCTCACGCCTTCGGCGGCCTGAACGTCGAACACGATGCTGTAGCGCGGCAGCTCAGCGTCGGGCGGGTTGGCGGCAGGATCACCGATGAAGGTTCCGGCAAAGACGTTGGAGAGAGCCAGCGCGTGCTCATCGGTCACCTCCAGCGGTTGCGACAGCCCTGGCCCGGAGATCGTGAGCCTGGCGGTTTCCTTGATGCCAACCGCGAACGTGACGTGTTGAACAGCAGCGCCGGCCAGGAAGACGACGAGAATGCGCGTACACTTGCTCATCACGATCCTCCCTTGCCTCGGCGTGTCTGACATTCTAGACCTCCGGCCAGGACCCCGCTAAGATTCCGATCGATCCCCACGCATGAGACAGAAGCCACAGATTCCGGCCGAGGTCGAAGAGTACCGCGACGAGCATTGGTGCCGCGAAGGAACGCGGCAGATCGAGACGGCGGGCGCGGCGGAGCGCTTCATCGAGCAGATCGGCTTTGCCGCCTGCCTGGCCGATGCCCGGCGGCCGGGGCCGTCGCTCTACGTCGCGGTCTGCGGGCGCCGCGACGCCGTGATGCCGCGGAACGTGCAGAAGGACCCCGAGACCTCGCTGACCTGGGTGCTGAAGGATGAGATCGTCGGCCGCGGCAGGATCTACTACGCCAAGCTCGCGCGCGGAGACCATGTTCCTCGCGCCGCGGATGATTCCCTACTTTCACGCCGTCTGGGGCATGCGCCGATCGGAAGAGAAGCGCCGGCTGAGCAGGAATGCGCAAGCGATCTTGAAAGTGCTTCGCAAAGAGTGGGAGATGAGCACGGCGGATCTCAGGAGCGACTCCGGCGTGAAAGACCGCAAGGCGTTCACGATCGCCCTCGACGAACTCCAGGCCGCCCTGCTCGTGATCCCGAGCGAGGTCTTCTACGAACCGAAGTTCACCTACATCTGGACGCTCGGCGTCGGACGGTTCCCCGACGCCCTGCTGCGGCGCGTGAGCCGCGACACGGCCCTGCGCGAGATCGCTCGCTGCTTTCTGGCCGGCGCGGGGATGACGATTCCCGGCGAGCTCGCGCGTGTCACCGGCTTGTCGCGGCCGGACGCCGGGCTCGGCAACCGTGCGCTCGTGGCAGAAGGCTACGCCGTCACCCCGGCCTACGGCGTGTACCATCTGGCGGAAAACCGCGCGCTGAAGGAAACGGGATTCGAAACGAGCGGAGTCGCGTCCGCAGGGTGACCGGCAGGGTCAATCCGACGACAGTGGGGTTCGGTGTACCATCGTCGGGCCGAGACCCTGGATTCCATGCCCCAACCGTCCGTCGCTCGTAATCCTCATCGCACGGCTCGATCCATTCCGGTGCTGCCCCCCGCAACGCTCGCGGGACTCATCGTCTCTGTCCTGGCGGTCGCCCTGATCGGCCTGTTCACCTTTCGCTCCCTCCAGACACGTGAGGAAGCGGTGGAGCGGGTGACGCATACGCTGCAGGTGATCGAACAGCTGGAGACGCTGCAATCGAACACCAAGGACGCGGAAACGGGCCAGCGCGGCTATCTCCTGACCGGCGAAGAACGCTATCTCGAGCCGTACACGACGGCGCGGACGGCGCTGCCGGAGACCTTCAAGACGCTGCGAGGCCAGACGTCCAGCGCCGAGCAGCTGGCCCGTATCGATGCGCTCGAGCGGCTCGCTGCCGAGAAGAACGAGGAGCTCGCCCATACGATTGAGATGCGCCGCGCCGGGGACACCGAGGGCGCGCTCCGCATCGTCCGCACCGACCGCGGCAAGGTCGCGATGGATCGTTTCCGCGCGCTCATCGCCGAGGCCGAGAGCGAAGAGCGGCGGCTGCTGGCCGACTATCAGGCGCAATGGCAGGCGGCGGTGACGCTGTCGTCGCTCGTGACGTCGGGAGGGTCGATCCTCCTGCTGGTGTTGCTGGCGGCCGGCGCGGTGTTGATGTCCCGCGACTACCGCTCGCGCGAAACCGAAGTGTGGGTGCGCTCGGGACAGGCCGGCTTGAGCGCGCGCATCCAGGGCGAGCAGCGCCTCGAGGTGCTGGGCGAGAACGTGCTCCAGTTTCTCGCGGACTATCTGAATGCGCAGGTCGGTGCCGTCTACATCGCCGAGGCCGACGGCCGCTTTCGCCGCGTTGCCGGCTACGCGCTCGCGCCCGGATCCGACGGCGACGTGCTGCGCCCTGGCGACGGCCTGCTCGGGCAAGCGGCCAAGGAAAATCGCGCGCTGCACGTCACGAACGTCCCGGCCGGCTATCTGCCGGTCGCTTCCAGCCTGGGCCGTGCGACGCCGCAAGAACTGCTGGTGGCGCCGGCCAGCGTCGACGGCGTCGTCCACGCGGTGATCGAGCTGGGTTTCTTTCACGCCGTTGGGCGTGCAGACGAAGACCTGTTGGGCCGCGTCTCCCAGTCGCTGGGCGTGGCGGCGCGGTCGTCGAAGGATCGCAGCCGGCTCGAAGAACTGCTCGAGGAAACCCAGCGGCAGGCCGAAGAGCTCCAGACGCAACAGGAAGAGCTGCGCGTCAACAACGAAGAGCTCGAGGAGCAGGCGCAGGCGCTCAAGGAATCACAAGCACGCCTCGAGACCCAGCAGACCGAGCTGGAGCAGACCAACACGCATCTGGAGGAGCAGGCGCAGCTGCTCGAGACGCAAAAAGCCTATCTCTCCGCGTCGCAGGGCGTGCTGAGCGAGAAAGCCGCGGAGCTCGAACGGTCGAATCAGTACAAGAGCGAGTTCCTGGCGAACATGAGCCACGAGCTGCGCACGCCGCTCAACTCCTCGCTGATCCTGTCCAAGCTGCTCGCCGACAACAAGAGCGGCAACCTGACCGACGAGCAGGTGAGGTTCGCGCAGACGATCTCGTCCGCCGGCAACGATCTGCTCGCGCTCATCAACGACATCCTGGATCTGTCGAAGATCGAGGCCGGCAAGGTCGAGGTTTCGCCGGAGCCGGTGGTGCTCGCACGGACGGTCGATTCGCTGGTCAAGACCTTCCAGGCGAGCGCGCACGAAAAGGGGATTGCGTTCAGCGCTGCGATCGAGCCGGGAACACCGGAGCGCATCGACACCGACCCGCAGCGTCTCGGGCAGATCCTCAAGAACCTCCTGTCGAACGCCTTGAAGTTCACCGAGAAGGGCCAGGTCTCGCTGCGCGTGTACACGCAGGACGCGGGGACCGTGTCGTTCGCCGTGCGCGACACCGGCATCGGCATCCCGTCGCATCAGATGGGGATCATCTTCGAAGCGTTCCGGCAGGCGGACGGCAGCACCCACCGCAAGTACGGCGGCACCGGGCTGGGGCTCTCGATTTCGCGCGATCTCGCACGGCTGCTCGGCGGCGACATCCGTGTAGAGAGCTCACCGAACGACGGCAGCCAGTTCACGCTCACCCTGCCGGTCGTCTATTCGGGCCGCACCGAGACCCCGGCGCCTGGCGAAACCGCCGCGCCGCGCCAGGAACGGCCCTCCTCGTCTGCCCAGCCGCGCGCCGTGGCCTCTCAAGCGCGGCCGTCCACGATGGTCCTTCCGGCCATCGAAATCGACGATGACCGCGATCGGCTGACGCCGGGCTCGCGGCGCAT
>Ga0105243_10002047_pt1 | contig 17091 bp, 18 predicted proteins | sample KBSM34metaG_FD_81525 | JGI IMG/M metagenome (GOLD analysis project Ga0105243, IMG submission 81525) | Miscanthus rhizosphere microbial communities from Kellogg Biological Station, Michigan, USA - KBS M3-4 metaG | ecosystem: Host-associated > Plants > Roots > Rhizosphere > Soil | place... | reverse complement strand
GTTCGGTAGCGCCCTGCACAATGTAAGGACCATTTGGTGTTGCCCGGATTGAAAAATCAGCCATTGCATCTCCTTCAGAATTCATTTCGCTTCTCTCTTAAGACTTCAGAACAGTTTCTCGCAGACCATGCGATTAAAGAGACTTCAAGTATTCAACCAGATCATTCTTCTCTTGCCCGCTCAAATCCAGTCTCTTGAAGCTGTTGTAGTGTTCGACCACATCCAGCAGAGTGGCGAACCGACCGTCGTGATAAAAGCCACGCTTCATATGCGCAAACAGCCCGCGCAAGGGTGTGGTGCGATAGGAATTGTCGGGGGAACGATTAGCCTGGAAGTCGTCAATGCCGATCTCCGATGCCTTGTGCGCATTCCAACCCGGTTCAGTGAAGAGCGGGGGAACGTGACACTGAGAACAAGTCGCTTTGCCGTTGAAGATTATTTCACCCCGACGCGCGGCTGCTCGATCGAAACTGCCTCTTGGTGGTGTGGGTGGAGGGATTGCCAGCTGATAAAACTGGAGAGCGGCGAGTTTCGAGCTCACCATATCATTCTCGCTTCGCTTGTTCCCAAAACCGGCGCGAGCAGCAACCGGGTATTTGTCTGGATCGTTCAGCCGTGCGTCGAAGAACGTCCCCTGCCCTTGCAGCTCAAGGTTTGCAACGAAGGCATTCCAATAAGTAACCGTGCCCCAGCCTCCACCCCACGTGTGGAGGTTGACGCCGGCCATTCCAAATGCCGGCGGAATAAGTGTGGCGGCTGGCATCCCATCGGGTCGAAACGCTTTGCCATCGAGGTTCAGCTCAGCGTCGAACTTTCCTGGTCCCCAACTGGCAAGTACCTGCTTTACCGTCGCTTCATCAACTTGCAACAGGTCGGTCAAAGCGCTCAGATCGGGAGCGAGCGACACGATAGCGCCAACGTTTAGATCCTGATTGGGCCAACCATCGAGCCGGTGTCCAATACCAGGAGCAAAAGCATCGTCAACTGTAGAGTGACAGACGGCACAAGTGAGGCCCAGCGTCCTCAGACTGCCATCCCTATTGAAGGTTCCCTTCACTCCCAGGACTGAATTGAGATTAATAAGGGCGAGCGTCGTTGCGGGGTCGTCCAAATTCACTGCGCCCCTCTTGAGCTTTTCAATGAGGTCCGCCGGCAACGCATCCACATCGACTTTCAACCCTACCGCCAGCGCGGTTTTCGGACTGACGCCAGGGCCAACTCCGCCGAACTTGCTGCCTTGAATTGCGTTATGAAGTTTGAGCTTACCACTCCAATAAACTTCATCACCGAATGTGTCGTAACGGAAGATTTGCTTCCCTTGCTCAATCATCTGTTTAGCGTTATCGCTAATCTGACGATCGAATTGTTGCTCCTTCGGTCCGCCATTTGGATTATCCGAGTGTTGGGCGCGGCCCCGTTCAACTGAATAGACAAGTGAAATGCTGATGGCGACCAACACAATGATGATCTTCAACATCAGCATGTCTCTCCCAACCCATTCTTGCCTTCGGCGCGAATTCTGAATTGATGCGCCCTCGCTTTGCTTATTCATAACTCCTCACGTCCTTAAGTGTTCAGGTCAAGACACGCTTGGGGGCCTGGTTGCGTCAGTGAATCGAGAATTGGAATGGCCGGTTGCTCGGCCGCATTCAAACAAGCTCTAAGAAATGTCCCAGCTTTTCCTTCTTGGTGCGCAGGTAATCTTTCGCCGCATCTGTCGGTGGGATCGACAGTGACACTCGCTCAACCAGATCGAGTCCCATTTGCGCCAGCGCCTGCAGCTTCTCGGGATTGTTCGAAATTAACCGCACTCGATGCAGGCCCAGGTCGCGCAAAATCTCCGCGCATTGTTCATAGCGGCGCAGGTCAACTGCCAACCCCAACTGTTCATTGGCCTCAATTGTGTCTGCGCCTTGATCCTGTAGTGCGTAAGCACGAATCTTGTTAATGATCCCGATGCCGCGTCCTTCTTGTTGTTGATAGACAATTGCGCCGCGCCCCTCTCGCGCAATCATTTCCATCGCCGCGCGCAGTTGCCGCCCACAATCGCACTTGACTGAGCCAAACACGTCGCCAGTCAAACACTGCGAATGAATGCGCACCAGCGTCGGTAAGTCCGCGCTCATTTGACCTCGGGCAAGCACAACGAACTCTTCATTGGTAGTGAGAGACCGGTAGCCAATGAGGCGAAACTCACCCAACTCAGTAGGCAGGCGTGCCTCGGTCACTTGCTCAACTGTTCTCGATTTACTGAGGCACCGGCGGTTAAGCCTCGACGCGTTTAGATCGAAGACTACACCCGAGTCCTGGCGTCGATAAGACGAGCGAATCCCCCTCGTTCGCGTGGTGGTCGACGTTGTTTCCTGCAGCTTTGCAGACACTTTTCACCTCTTCTATTGAACAGACATTTCAAGAACAGCTCTTCGCTACTCGAGGTGAGAGCATACTCCTCTGGTACAATAAGTCAAGAACTATTTTGACTTATTACCTGAATGATGTAATACTCGAATTTCAAACATAACGAGAACCAAGCTGGACAAACGATTTTTCGGGAGGACGCGAGGACGCATCGTCAACCTGATGAGGGGGACGACGATGACTGTTAATGAGCTGGCTGACGAGTTTCGAAGTTACCGAACGGCAAAAGCTAAGGTGATCTCGGGCAAGTAGGAATCGAGGCTAATCATCACTCCGGTGAGCGAACGCTCTTCCAGGAGATGGTGACACTCGTTCGCGGCACTAACGCCTCAACGCGGAACAGCGCGTACAGATCCGTCTCTGTGTCTTTGGTATGAACGACGTACATGTGACCGACTATTACATTGACGTCTGGATCCCTCGTTGGCACTGGGTAGGCCGGAACTTCAGGGACTTGAAAAGAATCGCCCCAATTCAACGCGCCCAAATCCTGGATGCGGCTACGGTCATCCACCACCATGGTTACTTGGAAGGTATCAAGGCTCGGGCTGTTGCCGAATAGAATGTCAAAATCATTTCTTGTCATGGGCAATGTCCCTACACCGTTCATGCCGAACTCAAAACTGAAGGCCGCATCCTGATAATTGTCCTGGCCATTCGTTATTCTACGAGCCGGCAAAGTCACCCACCGGGGCTCAGTCTGGACTTGGACATTGAAGAGCACTTCGTTACTGGTCTGTCCGTGCAGACTGATGCTTATCATCACATCGCCCGCTTGCGCCAATTCATCGGGCAATCTAACGTTGACCTGCGTAATCTTGTCCTGATTAGGTAGATTAGGAACCTGTCCGACGAACTCGACCTTCAAGCTGAAAATTCTGGACCGTGAATCCCTGGCCGTGACGGTTACTGCCGAAGCGTTCTCTCACGGGTTCAGATCAATATTACGACCAAAAAGCGCGACCCGGGTTCGTGGGTCTCGGCCCTGCTGGAAGTTATTAAGGGCGACTACAGGGAGAGGATCGCGGACGCGTGTCACAGAATCCAGGGCGTTGGCTCTAGACGAGTTTTCCTCTGTGAGTAACACAGGAGCAGGGATTTGAGCTTGGACGAGAATGCACTCAACGCCAGTGATTATGAGAATCAGTTGGAACGATGAACTAAGAAGTGTATTGCTCTTTCTCATTTCGGCTAGCCCCAGTAACTCACCAAGGATAGTCCTGACAAACGCAACCGTAAAGCCGAACGAAACTGGTTATGTCCTACTTTAGAGCCTCTGCGCAATCTCTGCGTCCTCTGTGTTTTCCGCAGTGGAGATTTCGATAGCTCTTAACCACAGAGACGCGGAGGACGCAGAAGTTACGCAGAGAAGAATTCAGCTTTGGACAATCCTAAACACCTTGGCCAAGACGGCGAGCGGGCGCCGTCTTCGACCTTGTGCTTAGCCACAAAACTTACTTCGCATTCACGGGGATGGCCCACGAGAAATCTGTTCGCGTGAAACTTGCGAACATCGGATCGATTGGCACACTTCCCTCGCCAAATGAGATGGGCTTGGTGTAACTCGGAGGATAGTTCAACGTTGATATCGTATTGTTACTGCCCGCCGCCGCAGTGGCCACGCCATGACAGCTCATGCAGTTGCTTGTTATCCCTGCAGGGATTCCGGAACTGGTCTCCAGGAAAGGATTGAAACAAACAACCATCTTGGTCGAGGTCTTACCTTGAGTCTGGTTATAAGCAGAACAAGAAGCATAGTTGCGCCACGGACCTTTAACATTGGCGGTCATGCCTGACTTACTTCCAGGAAAACTGTTCGGCGTGTCTTGACCGGGTTGCCACCAAAACGTTTGCCAGGTCCAGTCGATGATCTCCTTACTGTTCACGTGCATGCCGCCCAGGACACCATAGTCGCCGGCGCTCGCGGTGCCGCCGTTACCCTGCAAACTGTCCCACGCTGCAGCATCGGCTGCATCCATCTTGAAGCTATAGATCGTTGCCAATGGTGCGTACAGGTAAGTGGTGCAACCGTAAGAAGGCGTCGACACCTTTTGCGCGATCTGAGCCGGCGTCGCAGGTACTGGAGCGACATCGGAACCACCAGTGTTGGCTGGATCCAACAGGACACAGGTGGTCCAGGTATTTGGTGTTGGGTTAGTTTGATTGGTGCTGCCTGCTGGACCAAGCCACAGCGGCATGGGCGTCAGCCCAGACGCCTTCACCAGGAATATGACGGGTTTGGTTTCGATGCCTGCAAAACCTGCTGCCCCGCTTGCGGATGGCTTATAAGGAGCCTCTTCCACTTTCCGATCAACCGTAGGAGTGCTGGCGGGCCATGCCTGGTTTAGTGCTATCAGACTCGAAACGGACGTGTAGTTATAAGGTCCTGTCGTGCCGGGGCCTGCGTGTTTAGCGTTAAGGTACTGCGCCATCGAAGGGTTGAATTTATTGAATGACACAACCGTTGTATCGGGTTGCGCTGACAGGCCCTTCAATCGCGCGACGTGTGTGAGTTGCGAAGCCACTCTAAACGGACGTCCGGGCCGCACGCTTTTGCCTGTGCCGCAGCTGCCTCCAAAAACCTCCTCAGTGCCGCACCAGGTTTCCCAGTAAGGCAGTGTCGACCCATTAAATGTCTGACCCGAGTCAGCCGTCATTCCTCCCCACATGTCCCAGGTATGTTGCCTGATCTTATCGATCTCCCACGCATCGGCCCACGCCTGGATCTGCGGACGGTCACCCGGATATCCATAACCAGCCGGGATGTCGGCAGAAGTGATTCCGGTGGCGGCGGGTGTTGCTTCAGCCACAGGTTTCGAAGTTTCGATAGGTTGAGACTTTTGGCAGGAATTGGCGAATAAGGCCAGCGCTAAGACAAAGGCAAAGGCATACGAGCATTGTTTCATCAAACTCTTCTTGTCGCTTTTCATTATTGTTCCTTCCGAGTAAGGGTTGGTGGTCGGACGTTTGTCGGTCGCCTTGAGGGGCGATGAAAATGAGTGGTCATCGCCAGGCTGAGGAGACTGACAGCGCACAGTTACGTGGAACTGATAGCGAGGTAGTTTTAACTAAAGAGTCGGCGCTGCAGATTCTAACTCGCGCAGACGCTGAAGGTCGAGGTTAAGGACGGTGAGGTCTCGGTTGTTTACGGTGCGGAGGGTCGTTACGAAATCCGCTCGCTTTCCTCCAAAGATGTGACGACGTCTTCTCGCTAAGAACTGGCAAAAACGAAAGTACAAAATCTGTATGTTGCGTGTGGATCGCTCTTCCCGGAGCACAACAGGCGATCCACCAAATCACACGAAGTAACACGAACAAGAAACTGACGCTTGGTCATAGGCTTGCCACGTCAATTTTCTTCGCCCGCCTCGATCTGCTTGGCTAAACGTTCCGGTGCCGTTTCTTCACTCAACGCTTCGAGTTCCTCGTGGTGTTCTAACTCGGCTCCGACCTTGATGGCTATCGCCCGCACTATCGAGAGCATTTTGGTGTTTTCCTGTTCGCTGAGGAGGTTTATCTGTAGATCGAGGTGATTTCGACGCTCACTAATCTTCGTGTCGTGATTTTGACTGATAAGAATGAAGGTCGATAGGAAGATTGCTTCGAGCGACACTACCAGGGTGAGAAATGTAAAAGGAAAAGGATCGAGGTGCGGAAGACCTGGCAAAGCATTAATGAGAATCCAGGCTCCAAACCAAGCGACGTGAACCCACACAAAGGTCATGCTACCGCAGAACCTGGCAATCACTTCTGCTATAAGGTCTGATTTCTTCCGTTCCTGTTTGGCAGACTCTTCCAGTTGGCGAACCAACTCAACATTTCGTTTTGTCAGATCATCGACCGATCCATTCTTTGAAATACCTCGCTGGTTCGCTTTTGATCGGGAATTTGAATTCTTAGAATTGCTCATATTGCGCACACTTCATTGACCTCTCATCGCAAATTTAAGCAATTGAAAGGCCAACCAAGGTGGACAAAAATGAGTGTCGAAATTCCGGCAACTTCACCGACAATTGCCAGTAGATTAAAGCGAAGTGGTTACGGAGCCTCACTATCTAAACTGATCGCTTCAAGTGACCCGTAACTGGTCGGTTTCCTTCCTCCGTGTATCGGAGTTGTACGAACAGCAACTGTGGAGTTGTGAACCTTCCAGGAGCACCGAACAAGTAAACGGAGATTTAGACGCAGGCGAGCAAAAGCGCGGGATTAGTTAGTACCGTAATGCAGTAAATTTGGATGGGCCGGATCTTCCCTGCAATCCGGCCCATCCCCTGAGATACCCTTCAGCTCTCTCCTTCCCTCGTCGAGCGCGGGATATCCCAGCTAAAGTGCAAGTTGCTGCCCCGGGCAACTCACACAACACCTTTTCAAACAAGTCGGCAAAACGGACTCAAAAAACTCGCTCTCAGCTGACGGCAGCGCGCCCAAGCTTGTGAACGATCAGTAGCAGGAGGATTGCGCCAAACACCGAGAGAAAAAAGCCGCCGGGTTGAAACTCTATATGCCCGGTCCAAAGCATACTCCCCACAAATCCTCCAACCACCGATCCCACCACGCAAAGCGCCAGCGTCGCGATCCACCCCATCGGCTCACTTCCTGTTAGAACTAACCTCGCAAGAGCACCAACGATTAGTCCAAAAATAATCCAGGAGGCTAACGCAAGCATTTCTGGCTCCCCGCTATCGGCTGACAACTGAATCCGTTGCTCTTCCTAACAAACAAAAATGAAAACAATTCAGACCGCCTGGCCTAATCACGACGGTAGAATGACCCAAACGTCTTCCATGTCTTTGGATCAAAGCTTCGACACATGCCGCAGGTCAGACAGGAGCGGTAGGTTTGCCGATCGCGTGTGATGGGCCAACTCATACGGCGATGCCAGCACCCAAATAGACTCACCACGTGTCGATCAATTGTTGACAGAATGTTAATACCTCCATCTCGCTGCGATGTTATCTGTGGCTGTGAAATACCAAGACTGAGGACGCGTTCCATATCGGCTCCTATTCAGCAAGCTCAGGGCTCACTTAACCTGTCACTAAATGTCGTGTTGATGCAGGCTCGGTTGTTCCATTAACCGTCAGCGCTTGCTATCTGGTAGTTTCACGACACGCTGGCCCGTCTCACTGCGGAGCAAGGAGAACCGTCGGGTAGTACCAGGAAGGCAACATCAACGGGAAAAGGGATGTAGCCTTTGCCAATGGTCACACTTCATCAGGACGTCTATAACTTCGCCAAGGCGTTTTCTTAGTGGGCCGGGGCCTGACCGTAATCCCGGCCCACTCACCAAGGTGTGATTGCTGGCCGCTTCACTCCCTGTAAAAGTTGCCATCACACCTTGCGTTAAAGCGAAGCGGTTTTAACTACGCTCTCACTGCCAATTCCAACCAAGGGCGTAGAACTTCGCAAGCCGCTGCAAGTCGGTCCGTACCGGTACCCACATATCCTGCACATTCGATGTCAGTGGGTGCTTGCGCATGAAGTCATCGATCCTCTTCCCTCGAGTTAGAACTTCTTTTGCGTCGTCCTTAGCCTGATCACCGTTGTAATGATCCTGGAGCGTATTTGTAGCGTCACGAAATTCTTTGACGTACTGGTTATACTCGTCCTCAGTTTTGGTACCGTTCAACTTTGAGTTATCGAGTGCCGAGTCGAGAGCCTCTTTCCAATGGTCAGCCACATCCTCAAGGTGTTGGCACAGACTCTTGACGTCTACCATGCCCACAGGGGCACCGATTGCATGCCCTTGTTCCCATGTAATACCGAAACCAGTCGTCAGTTCCCCGAGATCGGAACGCAGAGCCGACCAATCCTCTTGCACACCGTCCAGTGGGTATTTCTTCAAGAAGTTCTCGATCTGCACTCCATAGTGCACCACCGTAATGAAGTCTGTCTTAGCGTTTTCTGACGAGTGATCATTCCGCAACGCATTGGTTGAGCTCTTAAGGTTCTTTAGGATGGTATTGAGCTCGTCCTCCCTGGGCGAGCCATCATAACCAGCCTTGTCCATCGCCTTGTCCGCACTCTTGACGAAATGCTCTGTGCTCACATCAATGCGACCCAGAAGGTCGGTCAGCTTTTCTTCCGAAATATTCTGTTTCACTTGAGCGTTCGATACCCCGAGGGTGGCCACGATCGCCGCTATGATTAACAAGATCCTTTTCTGTAATTTCATCTCGCTCTCCTTAGTTAAGGTCTGCCGTCGGGGCGTGGCAGCCAGGGTTCTTTTTTTCACAAAGCCTGAAGGGCTAACACTAATGAATTGTTCCCTGCCACCGGGTCCCCCTTAGGCGACCGGCTTCGAGGGTACGTATTCGCTGCTCAGCTCTTTGCTTCACCGAATCGAATGAAGATCCGGTTGCATGTTCGTGATGTAGGGGCCAGCGAAAAAAGCACGCTTCCCAAAACTCGGTTTGCTTGTAAACAAGGATCTCCCAATCACCCGGTTTGTGTGACGACCAGATCAGTTGCTTCTCCGTTGTATTTGCTGACCAAATTGGAGAAGCACTAGACCGTAGCTCATCAACCGGTTGGTTAAGGTCTCGTTCACAATGCAAAATTGGTTCGGGAATGGTGTTGTTATTCATTAGGGAAGCTCTCCATTAATGACTTCGCTGAATCCGGGTAAGCGCTAAATCACTAGCGGCCAACTTGATCATGACACCGGTGACAAGGTGAAAGTTTTTATCGTCTTCGACTTCGACTTCACCGACTCACAAGCTCGAATTGATCGTGCTGATCGGGAATAAGTGCTTTCAAATTCGGGGCCAGAAGAATCCTAATGATGGAAGGCGATAGATAAGCGCGTGACTAAGAAGAAGTTAAACTACTTTCCGGGTAGGGCGACGATGCGAGCAAAGCTCGAGTGACCGTCGCCGTATTTCGCGGGTTCCGCGACATATGGTGATCAGTGCTTTAGTTGAATCTGAAAATTACCATCCTGAAGTGCGCCCGCTAGCGAAGATTAAAAATGAACCACGGAAAGAAAGACATGGTCCACTCCAGTTATTCATCGAACGCCGTGAACCAGGAGAGACTGGTATTTTTGACAGGGCATAGCAAGACTACCCTCGCCTACACTTGTCGGCTTTTTGGGCTTCCTGCCTTTCCTGCATCGGAGCGGTGATCGCTCTGCCCGACCAATCGTAGAAAATCGACAGAGTTGAATGCTTGTTTAGATCTGATCATCGTCCTAGAACTTTTGACAGGTACCCTTCACGAAATCGTCTGCTAGCTTCAAGATAATCGAATAGGTTTGTTGGCCCGAGTACCGCAAACGTCTGGAGATAAGTCTGTTGATGACGTTCTGAATTGAGAATTATTATGAGCACGCCGGAGATTTCTGGATGGCATTGAAAGAGATAAAAAAATATGACGTCGCATATTATGGAGGAGCTAAGAATCTTGGTGGTTATCCATACCGCGCCATCATAGGGTTGCGGGATGAAGACGACTCGCTTATCGGTGCGGCGTACTTTCATCATACCGCCTCAACATTGCCTGCTGGCGATACTCAAAAACCCACCGGCTACATTTCTTGCCATTACCTTACGGATGATTACCCGCGAGTAGTTGATTTGCTGCGCAATGAAAAGCCCGTGTTCGTCGAGTTCGACGCCCAAGCGGGCAGTGTCGCGACCATCAGAACCAGCGCGGAACCGGTGGGTGAAGGTGAATTGAGCTAGGTAACTTTAGTTCCCCCGATCACTCCAGCTTGCATATCAACAGCGAAATCGATGTCGAACACTTTCCTCGGGTGAGGATGATAATTTCCTCCAGCCCGCATTAACTGTGAAATAACCATCACTTCACGATCTGCACGCGACAAAGAACAGGACAAACCGTACTTGAACCCGTAATTTTTCGGGTTGTCACTTATTGAAAGCGAACAGTAGACTCACCTTCACCCAAGCTCTTCTAACCTCCGATGCCCAGACAACTTCAGAACCATGAGATGTCCCTTCACATCTTTTCTTTGGTTACCAGCACCACTTTCATAACGAGGCGGTGTTTGGCAATGAATTGTTGACAGCCTTGGAGAAAACGCCGGGTGGGTAGTCTCTATCACTTCACCCGGCGACCTAACTTTCGCATTCGTCATCGGCAGTTTTCTCATACTTCTAACGGAGTCAAATCGATTGAGAGTTAGATAGCTGTGAATTCGTGAGGGGAAATGGAGTGTGTTAGTGCTCTGCAACCAATCTGGAAGCTTTGCATGGCACAAATACACTTCAGTAGCCGAGGGTCGACTAATGTCAGGGGCACCTCAGCGCTCACTTGATTTCAGCCATCAAACAGCCGAAGCAATCTTGTTAATAACTTCGTGAATGCGGATAATCGACCCGTACCCGAAATCAAAAATCTTAGAGGCGCCAGTGTCACCTCGAGGCACTCAGCTAACCCGAACTTTGGGAGTTAAATTGACGCGGCGAACTGTGTTCGTCTCCGGCGCCGTACTCGTCGCCTATTACCTCACAGCAAAAATCGGTTTTGAGTTCGTTCTCCAACCGGGTTCTGTATCCACACTCTGGATGCCGAACTCCGTACTCCTCGCGGGACTTCTCTTAACGAACCGACGCTGGTGGTGGCTAGTGCTACTCGGAGCGCTCCCTGCCCATCTGGCTTCAGAGTTTCAGAGTGGCGTACCAACACTGATGGTACTGTCGTGGTTCGTCAGTAATTCAGTTCAAGCTTTAGTCGGCGCCTTTCTTATCGACAAGCTCATTGATCGTGAAATTCGATTTGATCGCCTAAGAGACCAGGTTGTCTTTCTCGTTTGCGGTGCATTGTCCGCACCGTTCGTGGCGTCCTTTCTGGACAGCGGTTTGGTGAAGTTAAATGGTTGGGGATTCAGTTCATACTGGGATCTCTGGCGCCTTCGCTTTTTTTCAAATGTCCTGGCTACCCTGATCTTGGTTCCCTTCGTTGTGACCTGGTTCAAGCGAAGTGGGGTTGGGTATAAACCACATTTGATCGGCCGAGTTATTGAAGCGACGCTGCTCATCGCGACCTTAACCATAGTCAGCTTCGTTGTTTTCGATACGCAAAGCGGATCTTTCGAGCAGTTTCCCTCGCGTCTCTACTGGCCACTTCCATTGCTAGTTTGGGCAACCATTCGCTTTGGTGTTCGGGGCATAAGCTCCTCGATGTTGCTCGTTATGATTCTCGCCATCGTCGGTGCAACCAAGAACGTGGGGCCGTTTGTTTCAAACTCAGCCGCCCAGAACGCACTTTCGATCCAGGCTTTTCTCATTGTCGTGTCGGTTCCATTGTTCTTACTCGCAGCGGTGTCCGAAGAAAGACGGTTAGCAAAGGAAGTAGCGCGCGACAACGAAGAGCGACTCACGATGGCATTGAACGCGGCCCAAATGGATACGTGGGACTGGAAAATTGATGATACTGACGTGACCTGGTCAAGCTTGACGAAGAATCTGTTTGGGTTAGATTCACTAAACTCACGAATCACTCCGGAAGCCTTTTATGAAATTATTCATCCCGAGGATCGGCTGCCAGTTCAGCTTGCGTTATCAGGCGCAATAACCAACGGCAATCCTTATGAAACGGAGTTCAGAGTAATCGAGAATGGTAAAACTCGCTGGTTCCTAAGTAAGGGAAAAGTTTTCTTCTCTACTTCTGGTAAACCTTTTCGCATGCTCGGTGTGGTTACCGACATCTCCGATAGGAAAAGCACCGAGCAGGCCCTCGCAGAAACCAATCAACGAAACCAGGCAATTCTTCGGGCCATACCTGACATGATGTTCCTCCAGGACAAAGAGGGATTTTATCTGGATTACTACACGCCTGATAAGAAGCGTTTGTTAATGCCGCCGGATGCATTTTTAGGAAAGAATGCGACGGACGTTTTACCCAAGGAACTGGCAGAACAAGTAAAGGATCTAATCGCACATGTAGAGCAGTCAAACGAGCCGCTGATAATGGAATACACGCTCAAAATTGAAGACGAAGACCGGCACTTTGAGGCACGACTTGTAAGCGCCGAAGGCGAAAATGTGTTGAGCATGGTTCGAGATATAACCGAGGAGCGTCGAGCAATTGAAGCCCTAAGAGAGAGCGAGAAGAGACTTCGACAAAGCACCCGGCAAGTTCGAATGTTAGCGGCACAACTCATTACAGCCCAGGAATCCGAGCGAAGAAGGATCTCAATCCTACTGCACGACGACGTTGGTCAAACCATTGCCGCGTTGGGCCTGGCTATCAGCAACATCAAGCGCCGCCTTCCCTTTGCGAGTGAGCCAGTTTCCTCCGAACTCGATCGAGTCGGAGGTCAAATTCGGGACCTTACCGTTCAGATTCGACAACTTTCACACCAACTGCATCCAGAGATTTTGGATCACGTCGGGCTGGTCAAGGCGTTGGAGTCTTATGTCCTTGAATTCGGTAACGAAGAGCAGATCACGATCAATTATTCAGCGGAGGTAACGACGTCACCAATTCGTCAGGAAGTCGCAGTATGCGTGTACCGAACTGCGCTTGAGGCTATACGTAATGCGTCCAAGCATTCGGGCGCAACCACTGCAAACGTTACTTTGAAAGAGACGGACGGATTTCTGGAACTAAAGGTCGCTGACTCGGGACGTGGTTTCGACATCGAGTTGGCCAGGCACGGAAGTGGACTTGGACTAGTAAGTTCGGAAGAACGAGTTCGACTACTCCACGGCTCTTTGGAGATTCGCTCAGATTCTCAATCGGGTACGTGCGTGATCGCTCGAGTTCCAATAGCGAGGACATCATGACACGAACACGTATCTTAATCGCCGACGATCACAAAATGTTTGCCCAGGGGTTGATCGGTTTACTCGAAGATGAATTTGAACTTGTGGGAACAGTGCCTGATGGGCAAACGCTACTCGAGGAAGCGGCGCGGCTCAAGCCCGACGTAATCCTGGTCGACATCTCAATGCCAGTCTTAAACGGCTTAGATGCAGTAAGGAAACTCGGTCCTAACACTGGGGCCAAGATTGTGTTTCTAACCATGCACGCGGATTCACGCTTGTTAGCGGAGGCGTTCCGATGTGGTGGCGATGCATACGTACTCAAGCAGTCCGCCGGCGAGGAACTGGTATTTGCCATCAGACAGGTGATCGATGGCAATAAGTTCATATCCCCGGCAATCGCGACCGAAGGCAATCAAACCGCCAGCTCGCAAACCGCAGCTAAGCAACGAATGAATCTGACTCCTCGCCAACGCGAAGTCTTGAGACTTCTCAGTGAAGGTTCGACGATGAAACAAATTGCTCAACGGCTCGGCATCTCCACCCGTACTGCAGAGTCGTACAAGTACGACATGATGTCGGACTTGGGCGTTGAAACAACCGCGGAGTTGATTCAGTACGCAGTCAAGCTCGGTCTTACCTGATTAAGAAAGATTCCCGTGCGTGAAAGTAATAACGTGGTCAGGAGGCGTCGCTCTACCATCTGGTCACGAGAGCTGTTTGATCGAATAGAGGGACGATGGTGGGACGACTTTGAAATTCTACAGTTTGTGGTACAGATGTTTCGGCCGTCAGCTTTAGAACAGAGTAACACTCACACGTTCCTCGTTCGACAATCGACCGATCTATGATGTGAAGCACACCCCGCTTGTACTCAAGCGCATTTCTTTCAGACAACTCGTGCGCAGCCACTGTAATCCCTGCTCTACGAGTTCCCAATCGAGTGGCAATCAACTCCTGCGTTAATCTCAACTCCTTGTCGCCGAGTCGATCGTGAGTCATTAACAACCAGGAACAAAAGCGTTCCGGGACACTGTGCCGAGCGTTGCATACCGCACGCTGCGAGATCTGAGTTACGAGGTTAACGTAGCTTTTCAGAATTGTATGCTCGACGATCTTGTTCCTATTGAAGATGGTCTGAAGATCGTTTGTATCTACTCGAACAAGGTGGCCTCCCAGAGTCATGCGTGTCCAGTACTGGTTGAAGTTGGTACCCAGTAGGGCTGACATTCCTACCATGGACTCTTTACCGAGCATAGCAATCTCAACGGTAGTGCCATCGTGCAGCATACCAAGTGAAGAGACGACTGAGTCGACCGGGAAGTAAACGAAATCAATGGGCCCACCATCGCGGTAGATAGTTTCATTGACATCAAGATTAGCGACCTGGAGACGCGGTAAAAGGAAGTCGGGTTCGAGAATTATGAGCTGACGAAGAAGACTGTTTCGCTCAAAAGTTTCAAGTGCGTACTGTTTCTCAATTGGTGCGGAGCTCAAAATACCAGATCCTTTCAGTTGGAAACTGTGGGAGGCCACGGTAGTCAGTTGAAGGAAGCCGAATTGGGCTCCGAGTTTCTCACGACCGAATTTCTCACGAAACTAGGAGTATCGCTGAGCCTCGATAGGGAGTTTCCCCAATGGCCCTGAGAGAGTTAGTCTGAGATCACTTTTTGCCTGGGATGACCCAATTCTCGAAAAAGGAAGTAAAGCGCGTCTCTGAGACTCAAAATGAAAACCCAATTACCTTTACTCTTGCTCCTCAGCGTATTGCTTGCTGGCGCGTCGCAAGCAAACTCAAACCGGATTCAAGTTGGTTACTGCGCGAAGCTGAGCGAGATTGACGCCGCGAAGGCTGCTGGATTTGACTACATCGAGCTGAGCACATCAGAGATCGTGGCTCTCTCTGATTCGGATTTCGATAAGCTGGTCGGGAAGCTCAAGGAATTGAAACTTCCAGTACCAGTAACCTATTTGTTTATTCCGGCAAGAATCAAACTCACCGGACCTGAGATCGACAAGGAAGAACAGATGCGATACGTAAGAAAAGCTTTTGATCGCGTATCGCGATTGGGTGTGCAGGTGGTTGTGTTTGGCAGTGGCCCAGCTCGACAAGTTCCTGAGGGGTTCTCAAAGAACGAGGCGTGGCAACAACTGGTGGAGTTTTGTAAAAGAATTGGACCGGAAGCGAGAGCCAGGAAGATCACTGTGGCAATAGAGGCTCAACGCAAACAGGAATGCAACATCATCAATAATCTGACTGAAGGATTAGAACTCATCAAGGCAGTCAGCGATCCAAACATCCAGTTGATCGTCGACTTCTATCACATGGCTGAAGAGAAGGAAGACCCGGCAGTCATTTCCGTGGTCGCGAAGCATATCCGACACTTGCACATGGCCAATCCTCAGGGCCGCGTTTTTCCGCTAGTTTGGAATGAGTTCAACTATGCGTCGTTCTTCAGCAACTTGAAAAAGATCGGATACAACAAGCGCATTAGCATCGAAGCTAAAACCGCGGACTTCCCTGCCGACGCACCAAAAGCAATTGCATTTCTGCGACAAGCCTTTAATTAATCAGACGCCTCCTTGGAGTGCGGTGGCCCGGCACCGCTTTGGTAAAGCGAGTCTCGCGAATTGAGATGTACCAAAGCGGTGCCGGGCCACCGCACTCCAAGTCAAACAGTCTTTAGTACAAAATTCGAAACTTGAACTGAAACACACGCGGAAGATTTGTCTGCGTCGTCACTTTGCCAAATGCCGCGTTGGTTATGTTCGTGTTGATACCGCCGAACCGAACGTAGTTGAAGATGTTGAATGAGTCTGCACCAAAAACTAACTTCACATTTTCAGTAACCGCGAAATTGCGTGAAATGCTCAAGTCAGTATTTAGCAGGTGTGGATTGCGAAGACCATAAGCACCCAGCACCGGGGTGTTTCCGTAAGTGAACGCCGCCGCGTTAACGAATGCATTCTTGTCGATGAACGCAGTTGCGTTTGCCACTGCCGCTTTCACATCGCCATCGCCCCAGGCGCCGTTTATCCTAACAGGACCACTAAAGGCGGGATTGTAGTTGGCGTAACACGTGCCGGCTTGAGGCAGCGTGCAGTTACCAACAAATGGTCCGAGCGGCGTGCCTGAGGCATACCGGGTGATCCCCGAAAACTGCCAGCCACTTATGACTGCCTGGACTGCTTTGTTTCCACTATCAAACATCTTCCCTTTCCCGAACGGCAGGTCATAGTTGAAAAACGCGTTGAAGACGTGAGGCATATCTGTGTTGGCAATGCTTCGATCGAGGTTGCCCAGGTAAGCACTACGAATTCCAAAGATGTTGCCAATCGATTTACTGAAGGTGTAGTTGATATTGAAGGTCAGCCCGTTTGAGAGTCTCTGTTGAAGCGACGCTTGCATCGCATGGTAAATCGTTTGACCAACGTTACCGTATGGATCGGCGATGCCACCATATTGCGGGAATGGTCGCAACATCTGCGCGATTGTCCCGTTGAAAGTTGGGAATGGCAGAGCGACTCCGGGCACGATTGCGGCAGCCGCAGCCACGTTTGCCGGGTTGGCAGTCTGGTTTAGTAAATTACCGAGAACGAGGTAACGAGGATCAATTTGATTCGACCAGGAACCACGACCCGCTCCTGCCAACTGTTTGCCATTACTACCGACGTACGCCGCAGTCAAAACTAACGATGACGTAAGCGAGCGTTGGATCGACAAGTTCCAGTTTTGATAACGAGGAGGCTGACTGTCTGGCTCGGCATAGGTCAAAGTCCCGCCAGTCACGTTTGGCGCGTTGAAGCCGGTTAGATAAGTCTGGTCGAAGATTGGTCCTTTGATGAAAGGAGGAATTCCGTTCTGCCAATAGAAAGCCGGATCGAATCCATTCGGTGCGGCTAGTGCTGGACTCGCGTTTAGCCCGGTAAAGCCTGAACC
>Ga0105243_10002046_pt1 | contig 17091 bp, 10 predicted proteins | sample KBSM34metaG_FD_81525 | JGI IMG/M metagenome (GOLD analysis project Ga0105243, IMG submission 81525) | Miscanthus rhizosphere microbial communities from Kellogg Biological Station, Michigan, USA - KBS M3-4 metaG | ecosystem: Host-associated > Plants > Roots > Rhizosphere > Soil | place... | reverse complement strand
GTGTGGGTCGGCGCGGCGTACACGCAGACCTCGAGATGCGGGAAGTCGCCGAGCACGGCCTCGATCTCGGCGGCGCTGTACTCCACGAGCGCCATCAACCGGATGTCGTCGCCGGACAGCGTCGACTCGGCCTCGCCCATCAGCCGGGAGCGGGCGGTGATGACCCGGACCGCGTCCTCGAGCGAGAGCCCGCCGGTGACGTAGGCGGCGGCCGCCTCACCCATCGAGTGGCCGACCGCGGCCTCCAGGTCGGCGCCGTGGTGGCGGAGCACCGCGGCCAGGCCGATCTGGATGGTGAAGATGCCGACCTGCGCGGTCTCGACGTCGTAGTCGACCGAGTCGTCGAGGAACTTCTCGGCCATCTTGTAGCCGGCCTCGTACTCGATGAGCTCGTCGACCTCGTCGACCGTCTTCCGGAACACCGCGTTGCCGCGGTAGAGCTGCTTGGCCATCTTGCGGTGCTGCGAGCCGAAGCCCGAGAACACCCAGATCGGTCCGTTGGAGGCGGGTGCGTCCGCGGACAGCACGCCCTGGCCGGGCTTGCCCGCGGCGACCGCGCGCAGACCGGTGATGGCCTCGGCGCGGGTGCGTGCGAGCACCACCGCGCGGGACCGGCCGTGGTTACGGCGGGCCAGCGTGCGGCCGACGTCCTCGAGCGGGGTCGTGCTGCCTGCCTCGGTCTCCAGCCAGTCGGCCAGGTCGGCGGCGGCGCGGCGACGGCGCGAGGGCATCGAGGCGGAGACGGCCAGCAGCACCGGCATCGGCTCCGCATCGGCATCGGCCTCGGGCTGCTCGGCGACAACGACCGGCTCGACGCCCATCGACTCGGCGGCGTCGGCGAGCACGCCCGCGGCCTCCGTCTCGACATCGAGCGACTCCGTGGCCTGTGAGTCCTTCTGGTCCCCTTCCGGGCCGGAAGTGCTCACGGGCGCCGCAGGCGCCTCGTACTCGCGGACCACGACGTGTGCGTTGGTGCCGCCGAAGCCGAAGCCGGAGACGCCCGCGACGGCGCGGCCGGTGTACCGCGGCCAGTCGGTGGCCTCGGGGATCACCTGCAGGTGCGCCTTGTCGAAATCGATGTACGGGTTCGGGCCCGCGTAGTTCAGCGACGGGGGGAGCTTGTCCTCGCGCATCGCGAGCACGACCTTGATCAGGCCCGCGGCGCCGGCGGCGGCCTCGAGGTGACCGAAGTTGGTCTTCGCCGAGCCCAGCAGGGCCGGCCGGTCCGCAGAACGGCCGCGGCCGACGACGCGGCCGAGCGCGTCCGCCTCGATCGGGTCGCCGAGGATGGTGCCGGTGCCGTGCGCCTCGATGTAGTCGACGCCGGACGGGGCGATGCCCGCGTCGCGGTAGGCCAGCCGCAGCACGGCGGCCTGCGCGTCGGGGTTCGGCGCGACAATGCCGTTGGAACGGCCGTCCTGGTTGACGGCCGAGCCGGCGATCACCGCGCGGATGTCGTCGCCATCGCGCTCGGCGTCCTCGAGCCGCTTGAGCACGACCAGGCCGCCGCCCTCGGCGCGCACGATGCCGTTCGCGTCGGAGGAGAAGGCCTTGATCTTGCCGTCCTCAGCGAACATTCCGATCTCGTTGAAACCGAGGGTCGCGGCGGGCGCGACGAGCATGTTGACGCCGCCGGCCAGGGCGAGGTCGGACTCACCGGAACGCAACGAGCGCACCGCCTGGTGCACGGCCACCAGCGAGGACGAGCACGCGGTGTCCATCGCGATCGACGGTCCGCGGAAGTCGAAGTAGTAGGAGACCCGGTTCGCGACGATCGACGTCGAGGTCCCGGTCAGTGCGTACGGGTGCGCGTGCACCGGGTCGCTGACCGCGAGCAGCTGGTAGTCGTTGGCGGAGCTGCCGATGAAGACACCGACCTGCTCGCCCTTGAGCTCGCTCGCCGGGATGCGGGCGTGCTCGAGCGCCTCCCAGGTGAGCTCCATGGCCAAGCGCTGCTGCGGGTCGACATTCTTTACCTCGAGCGGCGACATCGCGAAGAACTCCGCGTCGAAGCCCTTGACGTCGTCGAGGTAACCGCCCCTGGTGTTGGCCTTCGCGATCGCCTCAGCAATCTGCGAGTCCGCGGCGAACTCCGACCAGCGTCCCTCCGGCAGCTCGGTGACCGCGTCGCGGCCCTCGATCAGCAGCCGCCACATCTCGTCGGGGGTGTGACCAGTGCCGGGGAACCGGCTGGCCATGCCGACGATCGCGATGTCGTGCGACTGCGAGGTGTCCTTGACCGCGTAGAACGCCGCGTCCTCGGGCTCGTCGGGGACCTCCGGCTCGCCCTCGATGATCAGGGTCGCCAGCGCGGCGATCGTGGGGTGCTGATAGACGACCGTGGCGTTCAGCGTGATGCCGACGAGTTCCTCGATCTCCCCGCTCAGAGCGACGGCGTCCCGGGACGAGAGCCCGAATTCCTCCATCGGACGGTCATCCGAGATCTGATCGACCGGTTGCCCGGTCGCCTCGGCAACCCAGTTGCGCAGCCATTCGCGCAGCTGCGCGACCGTCATCTCTGTCTCAGCCATCAACACACCACGCTACCCGTCAAGAAGAAGGTTGTTTTACACGCTATCGGGGAACGCGGTCTGCGTGTAACCACCACGGAGCGTCCCCTCGATGTATGCGGCCTTGCAGGCGCGCCGTGCGATCTTGCCGCTGGAGGTACGCGGGATGGATCCGGCGGGCACCAGCAGCACGTCACGGGCGGTCACGCCGTGCCGGGTGGAGATCGCCGCGCGCACCGCGTCGGCGATCGGGGCCGGATCGGCCTTGCCCGCGCCCGGCGCCCGCTCGCCGACCAGCACGAGCTGCTCGGAGGCGTCGTCGGCGTCGAAGGTCAGCCCTGCGCCTGCCTCGAACACCTCCTTCGGGAGCTGGTTCGCGGGCACCGCGAACGCCGCGACGAAGCCCGGGCGCAGCGCGGCGCTCGCCTCCTGCGCGGTGGCCTCCAGGTCCTGCGGGTAGTGGTTACGACCGTCGACGATCACCAGGTCCTTGACGCGGCCGGTGATGTACAGCTCGCCGTCGACGTAGACGCCGTAGTCACCGGTGCGCATCCAATTCGAGTCCTCGGGCGCGCCGTCCGCGTGGCTGCCCGTGGCGATCGTCGAGGACAGCCGGTTGTGGAAGGTCTGCTCGGTCTCCTCGGGGCGACCCCAGTAGCCCTGGCCCATGTTGTTGCCGTGCAGCCAGATCTCGCCGACGTTCTCGTCCTCGAGCTCGGCACCGGTGTCGGCGTCCACGATCGCGGCCCACTGGCTGCGCGAGACGTAGCCGCAGGACACCTGGGCGATGGCGCCCGGGGCGTCCTTGTCGACCTTCACCATGCGACCGCGGTTCAGCTCGTCGCGGTCGACATAGATGACCCTGGCCTCGTCGCTGTGCTTGGTGGAGGAGACGAACAGCGTCGCCTCGGCCATGCCGTAGGACGGCTTGATCGCGGTCTTGGGCAGTCCGTACGGACCGAACGCGTCGTTGAACTTGCGCATCGACGAGGTGGTGACCGGCTCGCTGCCGTTGATCAGGCCGATGACATTGCTCAGGTCGAGCGTCTCGCCGTCCTTCGGCAATCCGCGGGCCGCGGCGTGCTCGAAGGCGAAGTTCGGCGCCGCGGCGAAGGTGCCCGCGCCGTCGGTGATCGCGGCGAGTTCCTTGATCCAGCGGTAGGGACGCGCCACGAAGGCGCGCGGGCTCATGATGGTGATGTACTTGCCGCCCAGCGCAGGCAGGATCACCGTGAGCAGGCCCATGTCGTGGAACAGCGGCAGCCAGGTGACGCCGCGGGAGTCGGTGGTCAGCTCGATCGCGTCGACCATCTGCAGCGCGTTGGTGCCGACCGCCCGGTGGGTGATCTCCACGCCCGCGGGCACCCGGGTCGAACCGGAGGTGTACTGCAGGTACGCGATGTCGTCGAGCCCGATCTCGGGGTACACCCAGGTCTCGCCGACGGTGTCCGGGATCGCGTCGATCGCGATGATCCGCGGCCGCTCCGCCGCGGGGAGGTGACGGAACAGCTGGCGAACGCCGGCGGCCGACTGGGTCGCGGTGAGGATCGCCGACGGCTTGCAGTCGCCGAGGACGGCGTGCAGGCGGTCGCCGTGACCGGGCTCGTCCGGGTCGAACAGCGGTACCGCGATGGTGCCCGCGTGCATGGCCGCAAAGAAGGACACGACGTAGTCGAGACCCTGCGGCGCCAGGATCGCGACCCGCTGACCCGGCTCGGTCACCTGCTGCAGACGGGCGGCGACGGCGCGCAGCCGGTTGCCGAACTGGGTCCAGGTGAGCTCGTGCACCTCACCATCCCGCTCGCGCGAGTAGTCGATATAGCGGTATGCCAGCTCGTCCGCGTTCTCGCGGGTGTGCTGTTCGACGTGATCGACGAGGGTGCTGCCGGGCATCAGCCTGATGTTGCCGGCGTCGTCGACGTAGTCATCGAAGTTCTTCATACCTTCTCCTCCAAGGCAAGCTCCCCGTGATCGCGACGAACACCGGTGAGCTTCGTCCCCTGCAGCCGCGTGGGATCGTGCAAATAGTGACTAGTGGTGGCAATGCGTGCAGGTCTCAGATCGGTAACGACGCGCGCCCCATCCCAAACCAACAGCATGTTACAGACAGTGCCGTTCTCATTCACCCTTGAGCAGGGGTATCACCGGAGCGAATGCCTCCATCTGCGTGGGGAAGATCCCCACGTAGGACATGGAGGTCTGCGCCCGCACGCCGCGGATCTGGTCCGCGATCTCCTCGTAGGAGCCGAATGCGAGGTACGGGGAGTTCAGGATCTGCTCCACCGTGAGTTTGACGTCCACCTCGATGTTCGGCGGGTACCCGTTGTCCAGGGCCGCCAGCGCCATCTCGGCCATCGCCTCCCGATCATCGGTCGGCATGATCGTGGTGATCGTCCAGTTCAGCTCGATGTCGTCGAACCGGTCGCCCGCTGCCTCGCGGATGCGCTCGACCCGCGCGGCGGTCGCCTCCATCGTGATGCCGGACAGCAGCATCTTGCCGTCCTTGTTGCTGGGCGGGGCGAGCGAGATGATGTCCGCGTACTTGGCGGCCAGCGCCAGCATCTTCGGGCCACCGCCGCCGACCACGATGGGTGGACGCGGGCCCTGCCGGGGCCGCGGGCTGCCCTTGAGCCCGTTGATCTGGTAGTACTCGCCCTGGAAGTTGCACTCCTGGCCGCGCAGCAGCGTGTCGAGGATCTCGAGGGACTCCGCGAGCTTGGCGATGCGCACGCCCGGGCTGTCGTACGTGATGCCGCCCTTGTCGAACTCTTCCTTCATCCAGCCCGCACCGATGCCGAGCTCGAGCCGTCCGCCGGAGAGCACGTCGATCGTCGCCGCGTCCTTGGCCAGCACCGCCGGGTGCCGGAATCCGTTGGCCAGCACCGCGGTGCCGATCCGGATCTTGTCCGTCGCCACCGCGAGGGCACCCAGCGCGGCGATCGGGCCGACCTGATTACCGAGGTGGTCGGGAATCATGAAGCTGTCGTAGCCGAGTTCCTCGGCCTTCTGGGCCAACTTGATGAACCGGCGGGCACCGCCCTCTTCGGCGTTTCCCTCTCCGCCGGCGGCAAACCGGAACTTACGCGGCGCGGGTGCGTCGGCGGAACTCATCGATCATTTCTCCTGAAACCTGGGCACAACGGGGGACCTGGACGGCGCGGTACGGCAACGTGGCCGGTGGGACACTCTATCGGCATCGCACCGTTCCCACTATTCGTGAGCTGGGGTCGGCGCGGACCTCACCTTGTCGGCCGCCCAGTTTGTCATCCACTGCGTGGCCGTGGTGCCGTTTTGGTCCACCACGAACGAGTTGTACATGGCATGCACCGGGTTGTTGATGTACTCGCCGATCCGGGCGAGGCTCGCGAGGAAGTTCACCGGATTGAAGGCGTTCGCCGGCGCGTCGCAGATGCCGTCCGACGGCGCGCAGATGTCGACCACCCGATCACCGAGCGACCCGAAGCCACCCGGCCGGGCCCCCGTCATCGTCATGCCCGGCACCTTCAGGCCGCCGAGCGACAGCTCCGCGCCCACACCGGCCACCGGCGTGCCGACGATCTGGGCCGTGCCCGGCTCGCGCCTGCCGTCCGCGATCAACCCGACGCCGAGAACCAGGTCCGCGGGCACCGGCCCGGTGCCCGCGCCGATCGACGAGGCGAGGTCACCGGCGATGACCGCGCCCTGCGAGAAGCCCAACAGCATGAAGGTCGTGAGCGGGCAGTTCGCGTGCATGGCCGACATCGCCTCGCTGGCCCGCGCGGTGCCCTCGCCGCGACTCTTGTTGTACGACATCTGACCGTCCGGCGGGAGCGCCACCGGGTTCGAGAACTGCGCCACGTACGGGACGGTGTACACCTCCGCGCGCTGGCCCTCGAACTGCGCCTGCAGCGGCCGGGTGATGTTGAGCATCAACGACGCCGGGTTCGCGCCCGGGTTGAACGGATCGTCGATCGCGCTCGACTCCCAGGTGCCCGGGATGGCGACCACCTGGACGTCCGGGCAGCTCGCCGGCTGGGCGCTCGGCCGCTCCGGCTCCGGGCCGGGACCCGGCGGCGGCGCGGGCACCCGCCCGGCCAGCAGGTACCAGGCCACCAACGCGACGAGCGCGAGCAGCAGCACCACGATGAGCACGATGAGCACGCGCAGCACACCGCGCCCCGACTTGCGGCCCTTACGTCCGGCAGCATTCATCCGCGGCTACTTGCAGTAGTGGGTGTTGGCGGCGTCGATGTACACCTGGGCGGCCGCGGCGGCCTGCTCCGGGGTCATCGTGGCACCGGTGATGCTGGCCTCCGCACCCGCCATGCCGGTGACGTAGGCGGTGACCTCCTCGCTGTTCGCACCGCTGACCTTGGCGCCACAGATGTAGTTCGCGGTCACGATGGCGATGTCGCCGTTGTCGGCGACGGCGATGCCGCCCTTCTTCAGCGCGTCCAGGTATGCCTTGCCGCGGTCGTCGAGCGCGGGGGCCTCCGTGGGGCCGGGGAACCCGCTCGGGACCGCCTGGGGCGTCTCCGGGGGTGCGGTCGCGGCGACGGCAGGCGTCGTGAACGGGGGCACCTCGATCGAGGTCTCGGGTGCGGGCGCGGACTTGGAATGGGTGGTCAGGGTGGGCGTGCTGCTGGCCGTCGAGTCGTCGCTGCCACACCCGGCGAGCAGCCCGCCGGTGACCGCCGCGAGCGCGCCGATCGTCAGCGCCCGGGCCAGGGAGTTACGAGTGGAAACAAGCATGGTGTTCAGTCCTCGGATTCGTGATCTGCGGGTGCGACCCACCCGGCGGACGAGGTGCCAACGGCCACGCGGGTGTCGATGAACAGGCTACCGACGCGAACGGGCCGGTCGCCGGGTTCACCCGGCCACCGGCCCGTGCGCGAAGGGGGCTAACGGTTGTGGATCTCGGCGTTGCCGTTGCGGACCGTGATGTTTCCGCCCTGGAAGTCCTGCTGGATCCCACCCGCGATGTCGCGCTGGTCACCAACCGGGAAGCCCAGCCTGCCGTTCTCGTAGTTCTGGCTCTTCCACGCGTCGAAGATCTGGCCGTTGCGCACCGACCAGGCCCCGCTGAGGGGACTCCAGTAGATGTTGCCGTTCTCGAACTCGTTGAAGCGGCCGCCGTCCTTGACCGGGACCTCGCTGGTCCTCGGGAAGCCGAGCCAGCCGCCCTCCCAGCCCAGTTCGCCGTACTTCTTCATGATCAGGCCCTGAACGGCGTGGGTCCCGTTCGGCGGGCTGTGGTACATCGCGCCGATCTCGAAGCCCTGGATCGCACCGTCCTTGCCCGGCGCCTTCACCTCGTCGAGGATCGGGTAGCCAAGCGGTCCACGCTCCCAGCCCTGACGGGACCACTCGTCCCGGATCGCGCCGCGGACCGCGTGCGCGCCGGTCTGCGGGGTCCAGTAGATGGAGCCGTGCTGGAAGTGGTTGAAGCGCCCGCGACCGTCCGGGGTGCCGTTCTCGTCCGTGCTGGGCAGTCCGAGCGGCCCCGCGGGACCGCCGTTGGCCTGGTACGAGCCGCCGATCATGCCGGTCAGCACGTGCGCGCCGGTAGCGCCCGACCAGAAGATCCGGCCGTTGCGGAAGTCCTGCGCCTTGCCACCCGCGACGTCGTACTCGCCGGTGACGCAACCGCTGAGCCACGGGTTCGCGTTCGCGAGCGCGCCGATGTCACCGCTGGTGCCACAGTTCGGGGCGCTGGCGTCGAGACCGAGGGCGTTGGCCACCTGCGGCCAGGCCTGGTGCATCTCGAACTGCCAGTACGGCCAGGAGTGCGTGCCGGACGGGCGGTAGTTGATCTGCGCGGGGATGCCGAGCTTGTTCAGCTTGGTGGCAAAGGTCTGCGAGCTGAGCCGGGACAGGATCTCGAGACCCATGCCCGCGTAGTTGGTGGAGACGCCGGGGATCCCGGACGGCTGGTCGTAGGGACCGGTCATGCCACTGCCGCTGGACACGTACAGGCTGACGCCCCTGAGCTTCTCGGCATTGGTGTACGGGTCGTGCGCCGCCCAGGCCGGGGCGCCCGGCGGGCCCCACATCTTCGAGACGTTGTAGCCGCCCGCATCGGTCATCGCGTACTGCAGCGCCTGCGGCATGCCGAGCGAGGTGGTGCTCAGGTAGCCGGAGAACGACCCGGCGAACTTGAAGAAGCCGGGGTTGCGCTCGGTGAGGAACATCGCCGAGGTGCCGCCCATGGACAGGCCGATGATGCCGCGGGTGTCGGTGGTCCGCAGCCCGTTCTCGAGGACCGGCGGGAGCTCCTTCATCAGGAAGGTCTCCAGCTTGTAGAATTTGCCGTTGTCCGGCGCGAGCCAGTCGGCGTAGAAGCTCGACTCGCCACCGACCGGCAGGATCACGTTGACGTTCTTGTCGGCGTAGAAGTTCGCGGCGTCGGTCTCGATCGTCCAGCCGCTCTCGTCGTCGCGCGCGCGCAGACCGTCGAGCATGTACAGCGCGGGGAACGACGCGTCGGGCCGCGAGTTCCAGTCCCTGGCCAGCAGCACCTGCACCTGGAACGGGGCACCCATCGCGGCGGAGTCCACCCACAGGGCCACGCGCCGGTCGGTGATCCACTCGACCTTGGAGACGCCGGGGATCGACAGCACCGGCGCGGCGGCGCGGGCGACGGACGGCGCGGCCTGCGGCGCCCGGGGGGCAGCGGCGGGCGCGGCCTCGGGCGTGGTGGTCGGCGCGACCGTCGTGGTCTGCTCCACCGTGGTCCGCGCGGGAGCCTCGGTGGTGGTGGCGACGGCCTCGGTGGTGCTGGCGACCGGCTCGAGGGTCTCGGCCGCGGGCACCTTCGCCGTCGTGGTCGCCTTCGGCGCCGTCGTCGTCGTGGTGGTGGTCGTGGTCGTGGTCTCGGAGGCCTCGGGCGCCGCGAATGCGGTCGCGGTCGCGGTGGTCAGGCCGGCCGCGGTCGGCAGCACGAGCGCGGCCGCGAGCAGTCGCAAGACCCTGCCGCGCGCGCCCGGTGCGGACGCCTTCCCCCCGGGACGCGTTCCCGGATTCCTCAGTGCTGTTCGCATCTGACCGTGACACTCCTTCTGCTGTTTGGCCCCAGTGCTGTGACCTCGGTCCGGAAGATCCGGACCTCGACCGTTACCCCCCGGCCCGTGTAGGTGTCGTTCGATCGAGCGACACCTACACCTCGTGCTCTTTTTACACGCAGGGGACCGGCGTAAGTGGGTGACGCGCTGTGACGGGTGGTGCAATTGTTACTTCTGCGGGATAAGAACCCCATGGTCGCGGTGCTGGTCCGCTCCGGATACGGCGATGCCGCCCCACGCTGCCTGAATCGGCACGAGGGGCGGCATCATCGGTTTACGCCGCGACCTGAGCCGGTCGATCAGGCGTTGAGCGCCGACAGGATCTGCGGGCGCGCATTCCAGAGCTCGGACTCCCAGTACTTCCACGCGTGGGTGCCCCGGGCCGGGAAGCTGTAGGTGGCCGGGATACCGAGCGTGCCAAGGCGGACCTGGAACGCGCGGGTGTTGGCGAGGGAGAGAGCCTCGAGCGCCATGCCGTTCGCGGTGTTGAAGTAGTCGATCGGCGCGCGCGGGTTGTCATGCGCACCGGGCAGGCCGCTGGCCGCCGAGACGTACATCGACAGGCCCTTGAGCTGCGGGGCGAACACGAACGGGTCGTTGCGCAGCCACTGCTTGTTCCACGGCGGGCCCCACATGGCGTCCACGTTGTAGCGGCCGGCATCGAGCATCGCGACGCGGATCGCCTCACGCATGCCCGGCGCGGAGATGTTCAGGTAGCCCGACAGCGAACCGGCAAACTTGAACTGGTCGCGGTGGTGTGCGGCCAGGGTCAGTGCGGCGGAGCCACCCATCGACAGGCCGAGCACGCCGTTGTTGCTACGCGAGACGCCACGGGTCTCGAGGTAGGCCGGCAGCTCCTGGGTGAGGAAGGTCTCCCACTTGTAGGTGCCCTTCTGCCCGTTGAAGTTCGAGGGCGACATCCAGTCGGTGTAGAAGCTGGACTCGCCGCCGACGGGCATCACCAGGGTGACGTTGTCGTTGCGGAACTGGTCGAGCGCGTTCGTCTCGAAGGTCCATGCGTTGCGGTCGTTGCGCGCACGCAACCCGTCGAGCAGGTACAGCGCGGCGTTGCCACCATGGGCCGCCCACTGGATCTGGACCTTGATGTCGCCCATCGCCGAGGGCACCATGACCTCTTCGAATCCGCCTGCGGGCGCGCGGTGCGCGACCGGGGCGGCACCTGCGACGGCGGTGCCGGCAATACCTGCAGCCATCGGCAGGACGAGCGCGGCTGCTGTGAGGCCGAGGGCGCGCTGCTTGAGGCGCTCAGAAAACCTCGGTCTGCCAATACGCATGAATACTGCTCTCTTTCTTCTCTGCGGTGCCCGCCGAAGCGGCCCGACGATCCGGCGGAAGCCATGCTCTGTCGCCCCCACACATGTGGCAGCGACAGTGGAACTGATCAAGATCACACTGCGCTCGGTGGAGCGTATGTCACACAGCGAGCACTGACAAACGGTGCCTCGGCTCGTGTTCCCCGAGGCACACACGACATCTATATCGACTCGTTGGTAGTCATCGTTACACGTCTGAGACAAGTTCGCACGACGAACTAAGCGAGGCCTGGACGACACCCGCTCACCTGGGTTCCACCGGCGGCGGCGGCACCAGATTGCACCGCTGGAGCTCGTAGGCCGGAACCCGGTCGAAACGGTACTTGGCATAGTCGAAAGCGCGCTTGAAATTGCGGATGAAAAGCTGGCGGGTCAGCTCCCCCCTGCTCGACGCCAGCACCTCCTGGGTCTCGGGGCAGGTGAGCGCGACCTTGGCGTCGGCCACCCAGTCCTCGTCCATGTACCAGGGCAGCCAGGGGTGGATGTCGACCATGCCGGTGTCGGCCACCACCCAGTCCGGGTAGAGGGCCTTGTCGTGGCCGATCCGGCCGTCGTCGAGCCGCTTGGTGTGCGCGGCCAACGGATAGGCCAGGCCCATCTGGTCGATCACCTTCACGTCGAGGCCGACGTTCATGCTGGTCATGCCCAGGTTGAGGAAGTACACCGTGTGTCCGGCGCCGCCCTCGGGGATCGGCTCCGGCGGCGGCACCACGTCCCAGTAGGTGAAGGCCGCGGCAGGAAGCAGCAGGCCGCCGTCCGGGGTGTTGGCGATCGCCTCGACCATCGGGCGCATGCGCGGGTAGTCCAGGTATTCCTCGGCCAGGATCGGATGCGGGTGACCGGTGTTGAGGGCGTAGAAGTTCCGCTCGTCGACGATCCCGGACTTGCCGACGACGGTGCCATTCGGCATGCCCGACGAGTTCGTCACCGAGATCGCCCAGATCACGGTGATCAGCCAGGCGCCGGCACCGACCGCGAACAGCGCGGTGGACCGTGTCTTGCCCCAGTCCTCGCGGGCCGGGATACGGATCGGCAGCACGGCGATGGGGAGCATGAAGCAGAACAGCACGGGCAGCAGCACCCGGCCGTGCATGAAGTCGCCGCCGACCCGCAGCGAGTAGATCATCAGCAGCAGCCCGGTGACCAGGATGACCGCGACCACGGCGCCGGGGGTACGCAGCCGCGACTGCCACCGTGCGACTGCGGAGCCGCCCGCGGTGTCGGCGGCGGCACCCGCGCCGGACCAGGGCCGGGTCACCAGGACCGCGACGGCCAGCACGAGCAGCGGCAGCCACAGCCAGTACGGCCCCACCAGGTTCCACAGATAGGTGAAGCCCTGACCCCACTTGGCGCCGCCTGCGTCCTTGGCGACCGCCGTGTTGGGATAGGGGAGCCCGTAGTAGCCCATCCGCCAGATCTGGTAGCCGACCGGGACCGCACCCGCGACCGCGACGATAGACGCGCGCAGCTTCCAGGTACCGGGCGCCAGGAAGATCATCAGCAGCGCGAGCCCGGCGAGGATGACCAGCTCGGGTCGGACCAGCGGTCCGAGACCGGCGACGAACGCGAGGATCAGCACCGAGGCTGTGGTCGGCGGGCGCTGAGTCCAGCGCACCAGCAGCAGCCACAGCAGGGCGATCCAGAAGATGACCAGGCAGGACTCCAGCCCGGAGGTGGCGTAGTCGCGGGCGGGCGGCACCGCGATATAGGCCAGCGCGCCCGCGGGCAGCAGCAGCGTGGCACCCGGGCGGCCGATGCCACGCCAGAGTGCGCCGGTCCCGAGCATGCCCAGCACGATCGCGCCACCGGAGAGCACCAGTGCGATGCCGAGCACCACGTACTCGAGGCGGGCCTGCGTGAGCCAGCTGAACGCGTACACCAGGTAGGTCCAGATGGTGCTGGTGTTGGCCTCGACCCGCTCCCCCGCGTTGAACACCGGACCGTTGCCTGCGAGCAGGTTGCGGACCGTGCGCAGCACGATGAGCCCGTCGTCGGCGATCCAGCGGCGCTCCCAGCCACCCCAGACGAAGAGGGCGGCGGTCAGCGCGATCCCACTGAGGAACACCGAGCGGGGCAGCCATGCGGGCAACCGCATCGCGGAGCCGGCCTGCTCGGTGGCCTCGGTGTTCTCCACCTGGGGCCGGTCAGACGATATAGACAGCGACACCCACCGCTCCAATCCAAGCAATCGCGAGGAATTGGAGCACCCGATCGCCGAGCGCGATCTCTTCCGGCTCCCCCGCCTCGCCACCGTCGACATCGACCGCGTACCGCAGGATCGCGATCGTGAACGGGACCATCGAGATCGCGAACCAGTTGGTGTTGTTGACCTGGTCCCGCTCGAAGGCCCACAGTCCGTAGCAGATCACCACCGCGGTCGCCGAGAGCGTCCAGACGAACCGCAGGTAGGTGCCGGTGTAGTACTCGAGCGACTTGCGGATCTTCGCCCCGGTGCGCTCGGCGAGCTGCAGTTCCGCGTAGCGCTTGCCCGCCGCCATGAACAGCGAACCGAACGCCATGATCAGCAGGAACCACTGCGACAGCGGGATCTCGGCGGCCACGCCACCGGCGATCGCCCGCAGCAGGAACCCCGACGAGACGATGCAGATGTCGAGGACGGCCTGGTGCTTGAGGCCGAAGCAGTAGGCGAGCTGGATGCCGATGTACACCGCCATCACGACCGCGAGCTGCCAGTTCGCGAAGAAGGACAGGCCGATGGCTCCGGCCAGCAGCACCACGGCCATCGCGTACGCGAGGCGGACCGGCAGCACCCCCGCGGCGATCGGGCGGAAGCGCTTGGTCGGGTGCGCCCGGTCGGCCTCGACGTCCATCGCGTCGTTGACCAGGTAGATGCCGGACGCGGCCATGCAGAACACGACGAACGCCAGCGCCACCGGCAGCAGCACGTCGACCTGGTTCACCGAGCCTGCGGCGAGCGGCGCGGCCAGCACCAGGACGTTCTTCACCCACTGGCGCGGGCGCAGTGCCTTCACGATCCCGGCAGGCAGCGACTTCGGCGGACCGGAGACCTCGGTCGGGTGCTCGCTCATTTCTCTCCAAACTTCCGTTCGGCACGCAGCACCACTGCGGCCGAGGCTGCGCCCAAGGCGGATCCGGCAAGCACATCGGTCGGGTAGTGGACCCCCAGCACGAGCCGCGAGAGCAGCATCGGGGGCACCAGCACCGCGGGCAAGGGTAGCCCGGTCAGCCGGCCGAGTAGCACCGCGGCGGCCGTGGTGGACGTGGCGTGCGACGACGGGAAGCTCAGCTTGCTCGGCGTCGACACGTTGACGGCCACGCTCGGGTCGTTCGGCCGGGGACGCCGGACCACCCGCTTGATGACGATGGAGGCGGCGTGCGCGCCGACCGCGCCGACCGCGACGCCCGCCCACTGACGGCGGCGGGGCTTGTCGAGCGCGGCACCGACGCCCGCGATCGCGACCCAGCCGAGCGCGTGCTCACCGAAGTGCGACATGCCGCGGGCCGCGGCGATCACGCCCGGCTGTGCACCGATGGTGGACTGGATGGTGCCCAGGATCTTCACCTCGGCGGCGGACTCGGTGGTCACGGTGCCGTCGAGCAGGGCACCCTCTGGCCTACGCCGGGTAATGAAAGACACTCTCCCACCTCTCCTTGCTGGTCAACGAAGGAACCGCGTCGGCGTAGACGCGCTTGAGCTCGGGGAACCGGGTGGCCAACTCGCGGCGCAGCCGCATGGCCTCCTTCAGCAGGCCCCAGGCCTGACGCGGGTCCCGCTTGCGGTAGACCACGCCGCGCCCGTCCGCGGTGGTGACGGTGACGCCGTCCACCTGGGAGAGCAGGAACCAGCGCGCGTCGAGGGTCGGCACGTTGAGCTGCGGGCGCTCGTGGTGCTGCTCGTGCGCGGGCCGGACGTTGTGCACCAGACCCTTGCCGAGGCGGACGAGCTTCGCGAGCGGGTTACCCGGCTCACCGACCGCGCCGACCTCGGCCCCCGAGGGCAGCGGCAGTGACGTGGACGACGGCAGCACGACGGCGTCCGGGAAGTCCTCGCGCATCGCCCGGACCTCGCCGAGCGCGGTGGGCAGCAGTTCGAAGATGTGCTCCGGCCCCTGCAGGAAGTCGGCGATGGCCTTGTTCTGGATCGCGACGGTGGAGTACTCGAGGCAGAGCAGGTGCTTGAGGGTGGCCTTGACCGTGTTGACGACCAGGCCCCTGCCGTTGCCCGGCATGTGAAGCGCGGCGACCACCAGGCGGTTGCGCAGGTGGAAATAGGCCTGCCAGTCGATGGCGTCGTCCTTGTCGGACCAGGCCATGTGCCAGATGGCCGCGCCGGGCATGGTCACCGTCGGGTAACCGGCCTCGCGGGCCCGCAGGCCGTACTCGACGTCGTCCCACTTGATGAACAGCGGCAGCGGCTGGCCGATCTCCTCCGCGACCTGGCGCGGGATCATGCACATCCACCAGCCGTTGAAGTCCACGTCGATGCGGCGGTGCAGCAGCTTCGAGTTCTCCCGGTCGCTGAGCGGGTACTGGGAGAAGTCGTGGTCGTACTCGACGTTCGGGGCGGCCGACCACATGAAGATGCCGCGGTTGATCGCCTCGCCCATGGTGTGCAGGTGGCTGCGCTCCTGCAGGTTCAGCATCTGCCCGCCGACCAGGGTCGGGGTCTTGGCGAACCGGGACAGCGCCAGCGCGCGCAGGATCGAGTCCGGCTCGATCTCGATGTCGTCGTCCATGAACAGGATGTGTTCGCAGTCGGTGGTCTTCAGCGCCTCGTACATGACGCGGCTGTAGCCGCCGGAGCCGCCGAGGTTCGCCTGATCGTGGATCGCGAGCCGGGCGCCGAGCACCGCGGCGGCCTCGGCGAAGCCCGGCTCGTCGCGCACCTTGCGGGTGCCCTGGTCCGGGATGATCACGGCGTCGATCGCGCCGAGCACCAGCGGGTCCGAGCCGAGCGCGGCCAGCGCCTTGACACAGTCCGTTGGCCGGTTGAAGGTCGGGATGCCGACCGCGACGCGGCCTGCGCCGGGCGCCTCCATCGGGGCGTACCAGCCTGCGCTCTCGAGCACCACCTCGGTGTCGGAGGTGATGTCGAACCAGATCCAGCCGCCGTCCTCGAACGGAGCCAGCTCCACCTCGAACTCCACCGCGACGTCGCCGTCCTGGAACTCCCTGCCCTCCACGTGGATTCGGGAGCCGTCGGCCTTCGAGCGGTATACGTCGACCCGGCCGTGACCGGACAGCTCCAGGCGCAGGACGACGGAGGTCAGGATCGACCAGCGGCGCCAGTAGCTGGCCGGGAAGGCGTTGAAGTAGGTGCAGAACGAGGCCTCGGACTCGGCGCCGATCGACAGCGAGGTCCGCGTGGGCGCGTGGGCGCGCCTGGCGTTGGTGGTCGCCTCCTCCAGGTAGAGGGTGCGCACGTCGAGGGGCTCGCCCGGCCGGGGCAGGATGACCCGCTGTAACAGCGCCTTGCCGAGCGGTTCGACGTCCTCGCTGAAGAGGGTGTCCTGCTCCATCAGATGCCGCGGGCTCATTCGCCGCTCCCGTTGCCGAGGGCCGCACCGGTCTCGAGGTGCGGCCGGAGGGTGTTGTCGAACATGCTGAGCGCGCTCGCGATGGCCATGTGCATGTCCAGGTACTGGTAGGTACCCAGGCGCCCGCCGAACAGCACCTTGTTCTGCGCGGTCTCCGCCTTTGCCCGCGTCCGGTAGGCCTCGAGCTTCTCGCGGTCCTCGGGGGTGTTGATCGGGTAGTACGGCTCGTCCTCGCTCTCCGCGAAGCGGGAGAACTCGCGCATGATGACCGTCTTGTCCGACGGGTACTCGCGCTCGGGGTGGAAATGCCGGAACTCGTGGATGCGGGTGAACGGCACGTCCGCGTCGTTGTAGTTCATCACCGGGGTGCCCTGGAAGTCACCGGTCGGCAGCACCTCGGTCTCGAAATCGAGGGTGCGCCAGCCCAGCTCGCCCTCGGAGTAGTCGAAGTAGCGATCCAGCGGGCCGGTGTAGACGATGGGGGCGTCGGGGCTCGCGGCCCGCAGCTCGTCCCGCACGTCGAACCAGTCGGTGTTCAGCCGGACCTCGATCTTCTCGTCCTTGGCCATGTTCTCGAGCCACGCGGTGTAGCCGTCGACCGGCAGGCCCTCGTAGGTGTCGTTGAAGTAGCGGTTGTCGAAGGTATAGCGGACCGGCAACCGGGTGATGTTGGCGGCGGGCAGTTCTT
>Ga0105243_10002045_pt1 | contig 17094 bp, 14 predicted proteins | sample KBSM34metaG_FD_81525 | JGI IMG/M metagenome (GOLD analysis project Ga0105243, IMG submission 81525) | Miscanthus rhizosphere microbial communities from Kellogg Biological Station, Michigan, USA - KBS M3-4 metaG | ecosystem: Host-associated > Plants > Roots > Rhizosphere > Soil | place... | reverse complement strand
GGCCCGGGAGGGGCTCATGGAGCCTCGTCAGATCACTTCGAGCTCGATGCCGGTGAGCTCGCAGAAGATGCGCCAGCGGTCCAGGTGGCGGCCGAGGTGCATGACCTGGTGGTGCGGGCCGCCCAGCCGCAGCCACGCGTCGAGGCACGCGCGCACGCCGGTGTCGGGCCGGAAGTGGCCGTAGGGCATCTCGAGGCTCGGCAGCTCCTCCGTGTCGAGCACCTCGCCCTCGGAGACCAGCATCCGGAAGCGGTCGCCGCCGAGCGAGAACACCGTCGCGAGCGTGGCCGGCCCCGGCTGGTACTGGAAGAGGATCGTCGGCGGGTCGGCGAGCCCGCCGATGCCGAGCGGCCGCTTGATCAGGCGCGGCTTGCGGTCCGTGCGCGCGACGCGCCAGTTCCCCTCCCCCATGTGGCTCATGAGGATCGAGTCGGTCGGGAAGTCCATCGCGTACATCTCGGTGAAGTGCGCGTCGGGAAGGAGCTTGTGGCCCGCGGCGACCAGGGCCGCGGTGAGCGCGTCGCCCTCCCCCGCGAAGCCGAAGCCGCGCGCCATCAGCGTCGAGGCGGCGGCCATCGGCAGCCGCGCGAAGCGGCCGTCGTCGGCGATCGCGTCGAAGTGCGTCGAGTAGGCACCGTAGCCGCGCTCGCGCAGGATCTTCTCGAGCGCGATCTGCATCCGGATGTGGTCCTCGCGCTCCTCCGTGCTCAGCGCGGGATCGATCTCGAAGCGCTCGTCCTCCTCCGCGATCTCCGCGTCGATCGCGTCGCGGGAGACGGCCTGGACCTCGCGGTAGAGCAGACCGGGCGCCACGTAGTGCACCTGCGGGCCGAGCGTGCGCAGCAGCGCGGTCTCGTCGACCTTGATGTCGCCCATCTCGTTCATGCCGTAGCCGAACACGGCGACCTTGAGCGACCGCCACGCGGTGACGGCACGGGCCGCGGAGGCCCAGCGCCCGACCGCCTCGCGGAAGGAGTCCGCCTGCCAGTCGTCCGTGATGACGTGGAACCGCACGCCCGCGCGGACCATCGCGTTGGCGGTGTCCTGCGCGCCGTGGACGCCCTGGTTGTAGGTCAGGTCCGCCATGTCCCAGGCGTCGGTGACCTGCGGGACGGGCTGGATGTTGGCGAGGCAGACCGGCAGCCGCGTCCCGCCCAGCGCCCGCGCGACGCGCATGCCGGGGCCGTAGGTGAGCATGACCACGAGCAGGCCGTCGACGCCCGCCGCCTCGAACTCGGCCACCCGCTGCTCGACGTCCGCGCGGTTGCGCGCGGGCTCGGCGACCTGCACGTCCACCGTGGCACTGAGCGCCTCGCCCACGTCGCGCGCGTAGCCGGCCTGGCGCTCCGTGATGCCCGGGAGCATCTCGTCGTAGAGCTCCTGCATGATCCCGAGCAGGCCGATCCGCGGCCGTCCGGGGGCGCCCCCGCCGGAGGCGGCGTCAGCGCTGGCCGTAGACGTTCTGGTACCGGTCATAGAGGGCATCGATCTCCTCTTCGCGGAGCGGGATGGGCGTGCCCAGCGTGCGGGCGAGGTGCACGGTGCGGGCGACGTCCTCGCACATCACTGCAGCCTTGATGGCGGCGCGCGCGGTGGCGCCGATGGTGAACACGCCGTGGCTGCGCATGAGCACGGCGGGGGAGCGGTGCGAGGCGAGCGTCTCGACGATGCCGTGGCCGATCTCCTCGCCGCCGATCAGCGCGAACGGGCCGACGGGGATCGGGCCGCCGAACTCGTCGGCCATGGCGGTGAGCACGCAGGGGATCTCCTCCCCGCACGCGGCCCAGGCCGTCGCGTAGCCGCTGTGGGTGTGGACGATGCCGCCCACGTGCGCGAGCTCGCGGTACACGTAGGCGTGCGTGAACGTGTCGCTGGAGGGCGAGAGGTCGCCCTCCATGACGGTGCCGTGGAGGTCGCACACGACCATCGCCTCCGGCGTGAGCTCGTCGAACGAGATGCCGCTGGCCTTGATGACCATGAGCTCCTCGCCCGGCACGCGGGCCGAGACGTTGCCGCTCGTCCAGGCCACCAGGTTGTTGCGCACGAGCTCGGCGTGCAGGTCGCACACCTCCTCGCGGACGCGGCCGATGTCGTCGCTCACCCTCGTTCCCTCCTGCGCATGCTCATGCGCGGCTCTGCCGGCGGATGCCCCGGAGCCGGTGCATCACGTCGTTGGCGCCGCGGCCGAAGTAGTCGTGGAGCGTCGCGTACTCCGCGTACAGCGCGTCGTACGCCTCCGACGCCGCCGGATCGGGCGTGTACGCCGCCCGCCGCACCTTGCCCATCGCCGCCGTGGCCGCCTCGATGTCGGGGTAGGCGCCGGCCGCGACCGCGGCGTGCATGGCCGACCCGAGCGCAGGCCCCTGGTCGGACTCGATCAGGCTCAGCTCGCGGCGGGTGACGTCCGCGTACATCTGCATCAGGAACGGGTTCTTGAGCAGCCCGCCGGCGATCACGAGCTCCTCCACCGGCAGCCCGGCCGCCTCGAACGCCTCGATGATCGTCCGCGTCCCGAAGGCGGTCGCCTCGAACAGGGCGCGGTAGACGTCCTCGGGGCGCGTGGCGAGCGTGAGCCCGACGACCATGCCGCTCAGCTCGTGGTCGACGAGCACGGAGCGGTTCCCGTTGTGCCAGTCGAGCGCGACGAGCCCGTGCTCGCCGATGCGCTGGCGGCTCGCGAGCTCGGAAAGGTGGTCGTGCAGGCCCACCCCGCGCTCGCGCGCGGCGTCGTGGTAGGCGGGCGGCACCTGCTGCTCCACGTACCAGCCGAAGATGTCGCCGACCCCGCTCTGGCCCGCCTCGTAGCCGTACAGCCCCGGCACGATCCCGTCGTGCACGACGCCGCACATGCCCGGCACCTCGGCGAGGTGGTCGCCGTTCATCACGTGGCAGGTGGAGGTGCCCATCACGGCCAGCATCTGGCCGGGCGCGATCGCCTTGGCCGCGGGCGACGTCACATGGGCGTCGACGTTGCCGACCGCGACGGCGATCCCCTCGGGCAGCGTCGTCCATTCCGAGGCCTGGCGGGTGAGCGAGCCCGCGCGCTCGCCGAGCTGCGACAGCGGGTGCTCGAGCTTGTCCGCCACGAAGCCGGCGAAGCCGGGGTTGAGCGCCGCGAGGTAGTCGCGCGACGGATAGCCCTCGTCCTGGTGGATCGCCTTGTAGCCCGCCGTGCAGATGTTGCGCGTCTCCTCGCCGCACAGCTGCCAGATGATCCAGTCGGCGGCCTCGATCCAGCGCTCCGTCCGCGCGTAGATCTCCGGGTCCTCCTCGAGCAGCTGGAGCGCCTTGGCGAACTCCCACTCAGAGGAGATGCGCCCGCCGTAGCGGGGCAGCCACCACTCGCCGCGCTCCGCCGCGAGCCCCGTGATGCGGTCCGCGTGCGACTGCGCCGCGTGGTGCTTCCACAGCTTCACGTACGCGTGCGGCCGCTCGCGGTACTCGTCGAGCGTGCACAGCGGCGTGCCGTCCGCGAGCACGGGCATCGGCGTGCTCGCCGTGAAGTCGGTGCCGATGCCCACCACCTGGTCCGGGCTCACGCCCGCCGCCTGCAGCGCGCCGGGCACGGCCCGCCGCAGCACCTCGAGGTAGTCGTCGGGATCCTGCAGCGCCCAGTCGGGCGGGAGCTTGGCGCCGGAGGCCGGCAGCACGTCGTCGATCACGGCGGAGGCGTACTCGTGCACCGCGGACCCGAGCTCGGCCCCGTCGGACACCCGCACGACGACCGCGCGCCCCGACAGCGTGCCGTAGTCGACGCCGATCACGTAGGAGTCGGTGCCGGCGCTCATGCCGCCGCTCCGAGCGCGCCGCCGGTCAGCCGCAGCACGTTCCACGAGCGCGGCGGCAGCTCCGCGTGCAGGCTGCCGTCGCGGATCGCCGCACCGGACCGCTGCTCCGGTGCGACGCGGTCGGGCGCCTCGGCGGTGTTGCCCGCGTCGAGGTCGTCGTCGGCGAGCACGATGTGCTCCGCCAGCTCCACGCCGTCGAGCTCGCGCAGCACCGCCTCGAGGCGCAGTGCGGCGGCGCCGCGGTTGACCGCGAACAGCGTCAGCTCGCCGGCGGGCGCGTCCAGCACGGCCGTCGCCTCCAGCACGGACACGGGTGCCTCCCCGGTGACCTCGTAGGTGGGCGCCTCGGGCTCGAGGCGCAGGACGCTGCCGCGCCCGTGGCGCGCGGCGTGCATGAACGGGAAGAAGCTCGGCTGGCGCCACGCCGGGCCGCCGTCGAGCGTCCGGATCGGCGGGATCACGTTGACGAGCTGGGCCAGGCAGGCGACCTTGACGCGGTCGGCGTGGCGCAGCAGCGTGATGAGCAGGCACCCGACCACGAGCGCGTCGGCCATCGTCTGGTCGTCCTCCGCGAGCGCCGGCGCGCGCTTGAACGGCCCCGTGACGTCCGTGTGGTGCGGATTCGCCTTCTGGTGCCAGACGTTCCACTCGTCGACGCTCAGGCCGAGCCGCTTGCGGCTGCGCTTGCGGCCGGCCACCGCGTCGGCGGTCGCCACGACCGTGCCGATCATGCGGTCGAGGTCGAGCGAGCAGGCGAGGTAGGCGTCGATGCCGTCGTGGTCGAGCGGGTCGTAGTAGGTGTGCAGGGAGACGTAGTCGGCGACGTCCCAGGCGAGGTCGAGGACCGTGTCCTCCCAGGTGCCGAACGTCGGCATGGCGGAGTTCGAGCTGCCCACCACGGCGAGCTCGATCGCCGGGTCGACGAGCCGCATGGCCTTGCCGGCCTCGACCGCGAGCCGGCCGTACTCGACCGCCGTCTTGCGGCCCACCTGCCAGGGCCCGTCCATCTCGTTGCCCAGGCACCAGAGCTTGATCCCGTACGGGTCGGCGTGGCCGTTCTCCGCGCGCCAGTCGGCGTAGCGGCTCCCCGTCGGGGCGTTGCAGTACTCGACGAGGTTGCGCGCCGCGTCGATGCCGCGCGTGCCGAGGTTGACGGCGAACATCGGCTCGGTGCCCGTCTTCTCCGCCCACACCATGAACTCGTCCGTCCCGACCTCGTTGGACTCGATCGAGCGCCACGCGAGGTCCAGCCGCGTCGGGCGGCGCTCGCGCGGCCCGACGCCGTCCTCCCAGTCGTAGGCGGAGACGAAGTTACCGCCGGGGTAGCGCACGAGCGTGACGCCGAGCTCGCGCGTCAGCTCCAGCACGTCGCCGCGGAACCCGTGCTCGTCGGCGGTGCGGTGGCCCGGCTCGTAGATGCCCCCGTAGACCGCCCGGCCCATGTGCTCGACGAACGAGCCGAACACCCGCGGATCCACCTCCGCGATCGTGAAGGCCGGATCGATGACCATCCGCGCCCCGTCTTGACCCACCGTTTCCCTCCGCATCCTCAACCTCGACTCGTGCACGACGGCAGGCCGGCCACCGGTGCCGCCGCGCACTGTCTTCCCCGCCCGGGGCGCGTGTCAACACGGACCCGCGGCGGTTCCGCTATGCCGAACGGCGCGCGCGCGCTCACTTCAGCGCGCCGCTCAGCAGCCCGCCGACGTAGTAGCGCTGCAACAGCAGGTAGATGACGATGCAGGGCACGATGGTCAGCGCGACGCCGGCCTGCAGCAGGCCCCAGTTGATCGAGCCGAAGGTGCCGCTGGAGATCAGCGTCAGCGTGACCGGGAGCGTGAACTTGGCCTGGTCGCTGATGAGGATCAGCGCGGCGAAGAACTCGTTCCACGAGGCGAAGAAGGTGAACAGCGCGGTGGTGATCAGCCCCGGGATCGCCACGGGCAGCATCACCCGCCACATCGCGCCGACGGGACCGCAGCCGTCGATCAGCGCCGCGTCCTCGAGCGTGCTCGGGACCGAGGCGAACGAGTTGCGCATCAGGAACAGGCCGAAGGGCAGGTTGAACGTCGTGTAGACGAGCGCGAGGCCGAGCAGCGAGTTCTGCAGCCCGAGGTCCTTCAGGACGATGTAGAGCGGCGTGATGATCGCCTGGAACGGGATCATGAACGTCGCCAACGTCGCGAAGAACACGAGGTTGCTGCCCGGGAAGCGCAGCTTGGCGAACGCGTAGCCGCCGAGCGTGGCGAGGACGACGGTGGCGATCGTCGCGCCGATCGACACCATCGCGCTGTTGAGGATGTGGTCGAAGACGTTGATCCCGCCCGTGTGCGCGAGCCCGCTGTAGTTCGCGGTCGAGAGGTCGTGCGGGAACAACGTCGGCGGGGCCTGCGCAGCCTCCTGCGGGGTCTTCAGGGACTGCGCGATCATCACGTACAGCGGATAGATGAAGAGCACGGCGGCCGCCGTGCAGGTGCCCCACCACGCGGCGCGGGGCATGATCCGGTTCGACGGCGCGCGGCGCTTCTTCGTCTCCGCGCGCGCGCCGCCGGCGAGGGTGGCAGTGGCCATGGCGAGCTTCCCTCCTCAGTCGTGGTCGGAGTTGCGGAGCAGCAGCAGCTGCAGGGCGCTGACCGCGGCCAGCACGATCATCAGCAGGACGGAGAGCGCGGCCCCGTAGCCAAGCTGGAACTGCACGAACGACACGCGGTAGATCTGGTAGACCGCGGTGATCGTCGAGTTGTTGGGCCCGCCGTTGGTCATGATGAAGAACTGGTCGAAGGCGAGCAGCGAGCCGGCGACGGAGAACACGAGCACGAGCGCGAGCGTCGGGCGCAGCAGCGGCAGCGTGATGTAGCGGAAGGACTGCCAGCGGCCCGCGCCGTCGATGCGCGCCGCCTCCTCCACCTCCACGGGAATCGACTGCAGCCCCGCGAGGAGCAGCAGCATCTGCATCCCGACGAACTTCCACGCCACCGACAGCACGACGTAGAACAGCGCCGACTGCCGGTCCGCGAACCAGTTCGTGTCGGGGTTCGTGAGGCCGAGCCGGCGGAACACGTCGAACAGCGGCCCGAGGCCCGGCTGGCCCATGTAGAGCCAGAGGAAGCTGCTCGCCGCGAAGCCGATCACGACCGGCATGAAGTACACGGACTGGAAGACGCGCGCGCCCCGCCGCGGCCGGCGCACGAGCAGGGCGAGGCCGAGCCCGATCAGGAAGAGCACCGGGGTGACGACCGCCGTGTACTCGAGGGTGAAGACGAACGCGTCGCGGAAGTTCGCGTCGCTGAACGCGCGCGTGTAGTTGTCGAACCCGATCCAGGTGTGCGCGCCCAGCAGCGACCACTGGTTGAGCGACATGTAGAACGTCAGCCCGAGCGGCACCAGGAAGAACACGGTGATCATGGCGACGGCGGGCGCCGCCATCAGCGCGCCGATCGCCTGCCGCCGCCCGCGCAGGGTCAGGCGCCGCCGCTGCGGCGGACGCGCGCGGCGCGCGACGGGCGGCGTCACCGTCGCGCCCGTCGCGCCCTGCGTCGCGCCGCCGGCCGGGAGTTGGCTCGTCATGGCGTTCCTCCTCCGCCGTGCCGGGGCCTACTGCGCCTGGTCGATAAGGGACTGCGCGGCCTGCTGCCCGGAGGACTGCGCGTCCTTGATGTTCCCCGTGAAGACGGCCTGGTTGATCATCTTGATCCAGGGACCGTTGTTGTCGTTGAAGATGGCGTTCTCCACGACGCTGTACGGCGTCTTGCCCTTGGCCATCATGTCGCCGAGGATCTTGTAACGCGGGTCCTGCGGCGCGTAGACCTTGTCGATCAGGTCCGTGCGGACGGGCACGATGCCCTCCTTCGCCAGCACCGTCTGCGCCGCCTCGTCCGTCGCCCACTTGATGAACTCCTGCGCGCCCGCCTTGTTCTTCGAGCCGGTCGGGATGGCGATCTCGTCGCCGCCCGCGAACGACGAGCTGCTGCCGTCCTTGCCCGGCAGCGGCGTGACGCCGAAGTCGATCTTGGCGTCCTTGAAGGTGGACACCGCGAAGGCGCCGAGCGGCGTCATGCCGACCTTGCCGCTCGAGAAGGTCGGCACCTGCAGGCTGCCGCCGTCGGTCTTGACGCCCGGAGGCATCACGCCCGCCGTGTACATGTCGCGGTAGAACTGCAGCGCGTCGGTCACCTCGGGGGTGTCGAGCGTCGCCTTCGAGCCGTCCGCGGAGAGCACGTCGCCGCCGCTGGCCCAGACGTGCGGGGTGAACTCGAACACGTTGCAGCCGCCGCAGGCGCCCGCGAACGCGAAGCCGTAGGTGTCCTTGCCGAGCGCGCGCAGCTTCTTCGCGTCCGCGAGGATCTCGGCGTAGGTGGTCGGCGGCTTGTTCGGGTTCAGGCCGGCCTTCTTGAAGAGGCCCTTGTTGTAGTAGAGGACGGAGGCCTCGGCGGTGAACGGCAGCGCGTAGGTCTTGCCCTGGTAGGTCGCGAGCTTCTTGTGCGCCGGGCTCAGCGAGTCGTTGTAGGGCAGCCCGTTCGCCAGGTCGGTGATGTCGTCCAGCGCGCCCTGGGAGGCGAAGTACGGCAGGAAGACGAGGTCGATCGACGCGACGTCGGGCGCCGTGCCGGAGGCCGCCGCGGTGCCGAACTTCTGCACGAACTGGGCGGACGGGATGATGCTGAGCTTCGCCTGCGCCTTGTGGGACTTGTTGTAGGCGTCCACGAGCTTGCCCATGAACACCTTCTGGGCGTCGCGCGCCCAGATCGTGATGGTGCCCGTGGCCGGGCCCGACGACTCCGCGCTCGAGCTGCCGCTGTCGGACCCGCCGCCGCAGGCGCCGATCGCCAGCGCGCACGCCACCAGTGCGACGAGCGCGCCGATCGTCTTGGAACGCATCCTCTTGACTCCTCTCTCGAACTGGTCGCCGGTGCCCGTCCGGCGGATGACTCGGGGTGTCGCGGGCGCGCGGCCCGCGCGGTCGCGCGGCCGGCTCATGCGGTGGGGATCCACACGCGCATGGCGTTCGCCCCGCGGTTGGCCCAGCGGAAGTACGGGATCGCCGTGAGCGTCGCCGGCAGGCGGCTCGGCTCCTCGGCGGCGTCGAACTCGCGGTACAGCTCCGCGCCCGGCGCCTCGACCAGGCCCCAGCCGGTGAGCGTCACGGGCACCCCGAGCTCGTCGTTGGCCCCGGCCGCCTGCGGCGGCGCGGCGGGATCCAGCCGGAGATCCTCGACCGGGATCTCCGCCGGGTGGTCGGCCTGCTCGATGCAGTAGACGACCGGTCCGCGGGCGAGCGCGACGCAGCCGCGCACGGAGTCCACGCGCGGGTGCGGCGCAAGCACGCGCACGGGAAGCGGCAGGTCGAGCACGATCTGCGTCGTGCCCTCCCACGTCCGGGAGACGCGTGCGTAGCCGTGCTCGTCGGGCGCGGCGGGCGCCGCCTCGCCGTCGACCGTGAGCGTCGCGCCCTCGCACCAGGCGGGGATGCGCAGGGAGAGCGTCCACTCGCTCGCGGGGCCCTCGACGTCGATCGCGATCCGCCCGTCCCACGGGTAGTCCGTCGACACCGTGAGCGCCGCCGTGCCGCCGGCGACGGGGGCCTCGATCCGCCCGGGGGCGAGCAGGTGCAGCTGGATGCCGTCGGCGTCGCGCGTGGCCACGTAGTGGTGCAGGGAGGCGACGAGCCGCGCCACGTTCGGCGGGCAGCACGCGCAGCTGAACCACGGGAGCCGCTCCGACGGCGCGTCCTCGTGGGACCCGTCGTGGCCCTCGCGCAGGTGCAGCGGGTTGGAGTAGGTGAAGTGGCAGCCGTCGAGCGACGTCGACACCGCGATGGCGTTGTGGAGCAGCCGCTCCATCTCGTCCGCGTAGCGGCCGTCGCCCGTCGCCAGCAGCATCCGCCAGCTCCAGTGGAAGCCGCCGATCGCGGCGCACGTCTCGCCGTAGGCGCGGTCCGGCGGCAGCTCGTAGGCATCGCCGAACGCCTCGTCGCGGTGTCGCGAGCCGATGGCGCCGGTGACGTACGCCTTCTCCGCCACCATGCGCTCCCACAGCGTCTTCATCGCCTCGAGCAGCGATGCGTCGCCGTTCTCGAGGTAGACGTCGGTGACGCCGGCGGCCAGGTACACCTGGCGCACGGCGTGGCCGATCGGCTCGGTCGCGTCGCGGACGGGCAGGTGGTCCTGCAGGTACTGCGGGCCGAAGTGGGTGCCGTCGAGCAGGCCGCGGCCGCGCCGCTCCACCATGCTCGCGGCGAGCGCGAGGTAGCGCTCTTCGCCCGTGTGGCGGTAGAGCTCGACGAGCGCGGTCTCCGGCTCGGGATGGCCGTCGAGGCCCGGCTCGCCGCCGTCCTGGCCGAACCGCTCGACGGCCAGGTCGGCGAACCGGCGCACGACGCCGAGCAGCTCCTCGCGGCCCGTCCCGCGTGCGACGGCGACGGCACCCTGCACCAGGTGGCCGAGGCAGTAGAGCTCGTGGCTCCACTCGAGGCCCTGCCAGCGCCGCTCCGGCTGCACGCCCTGGATCCACGTGTTGAGGTAGCCGTCGGGCTCCTGGGCCTCGCGCAGCAGCGCGGCGGCCTCGTCGAGGAAGGCGTTCCAGCCGGCGTCGCCCGCGCGGCCGCTCTCCCAGCCGACGGCCTCGAGGACCTTGTAGAGGTCCGAGTCGGCGAACCACTTGCCGTGGTACGGCTCGGCGGCCGGGTCGGCGAGGCGGCGGAAGTTGTCGAGGTTGCCCGCCGACTCGAGGTTGGCGATGCAGTGGTCGATCGTCGCCGCGCGATTGAGCGCCTGCCAGCCGCCGAGCAGCCCGGCCGGGTCCAGGGCCGCGGCGCGGAAGTCGAGCGGCCGCACGACCGCGCTCGCGTGGCTCGTCGGCGCCACGGGCCCGCGGCCGTCGCCCGTCGGCCCCGTCGCCTGCGCGGCTCCCGCCGGCGTGGCCGCCGGGGCCTCGGTCGTCGCGGCGCGGCCGCGACCATCGCTGGCGCTTGCCTGCATGCTCCCCCTCTGCTCGGTTCACTTTTCGGAGCAATTCCGGAAACTTCGGAAAAGCTTTTCCGGCACGCTAGCGCGGTATAGGATCTGCGTCAAGGCATGTTCGTCATCTCCTTTTCCGCGCCTCGGGCGCAACGCTGATAGGAGTCACGCATGGCACGACGCCCAGGGGTGCCGACCGTCGCGGACGTCGCCGCGCTGGCCGGCGTGTCGGCGGGCACGGTGTCCAAGGCCATGAACGGCCGCGGCCAGCTCCGCAGCGAGACGCGCGAGCGCGTGCTCGCCGCCGCGAAGGAGCTCGGCTTCCAGCCCAACGCGCTCGCGCGCGGGCTGCTCGAGGGCCGCACCTACACCGTCGGCGTCCTCACGACGGAGAGCTTCGGGCGCTTCACCATCCCGATCATGCTCGGCGTGGAGGACGCGCTGGGCGCCGGCGAGATCTCCACGCTGCTGTGCGACGGCCGCGACGACCCGCTGCGCGAGCAGCACTACGTGCGCACGCTGCTGAGCCGCCGCGTCGACGGCATCGTGGTCACCGGGCGCCGGCGCGATCCGCGGCACCCGATCGGCGTCCTGCCGATCCCGGTGGTGTACGTGTTCGCGGTCTCCGAGAGCCCGGACGACCTGTCGATCACCTACGACGACGAGCAGGGCGGCGCGCTGGCCATCAACCACCTGCTCCGCACGGGCCGTACGCGCATCGCCCATGTCACGGGGCCGCAGCGGCACCTCTCCGCCTGCCTGCGCGAGGTGGGCGCCCGCCAGGCGCTCGCGGGCTCGCGCGGGACGTTCGCGGGCGGCGGCGCGCTGTGGGGCGAGTGGAGCGAGGCCTGGGGCCGCGAGGCCGGCCACATCCTGCTCCGCTCCGGCGACCCGTTCGACGCCGTGTTCTGCGGCAGCGACCAGATCGCGCGCGGCGTCGCCGACACGCTGCGGGAGACCGGCCATCGCGTGCCCGAGGACGTCGCGCTCGTCGGCTTCGACAACTGGGACGTGATGGCCGAGGCGTGCCGGCCGCCGCTCACCACCATCGACCCGAACCTGCCCGAGCTCGGCCGCTTCGCCGCCGGCCGGCTGCTCAGGGCGATCGAGACCGGGGCGGTGGAGCCGGGCCGGATCCTCCTCCCCTGCGACCTCGTGATCCGCCAGTCGACCGGGGCCGCGGTCGCGCGGGCGTAGCGACGCATCTCAAGTTCCGCACACCGGACGCCGGGGGCTTTGACATGTCGGCGCCGACTCTGGTCTGCTTGCCACAGGACGACCAGACCCGGCCGGCACCCCGACCCAAGGACATCCACATGCGGGCTACGGAGATCGACGAGGCCAAGCTCGCGGCCTTCATGGGGAAGGCCGTCACCGACATGGGGGCGATCATCAGCGCGCCGCTCATGGTGATCGGCGAGAAGCTCGGCCTGTACAAGGCCATGGCCGGCGCCGGCCCGCTGACCTCGCAGGAGGTGGCGGAGCGGTCGGGCGCGGCTGAACGCTCGGTGCGGGAGTGGCTGCGAAACCAGGCAGCCGGCGGCTATGTGACCTATGAGCCGAAAAGCGATCGCTACACGCTGCCCGACGAGCACGCGCTTGCGCTCGCGGATGAGGACAGCCCGTTCTACATCCTGAGCGCGTACGAGTCGATCGCGTCCTTGTACGCCGACGAGGACCAGATCCTCGAGGCGTTCCGCAGCGGCGGAGGAATGGGCTGGCACGAGCACGATGACCGCCTGTTCCGGGGCACCGAGCGGTTCTTCCGACCCGGCTATCGCGCCCACCTGGTGGCCGAATGGCTCCCGGCGCTGGACGGCGTCACGGAGAAGCTCGAGCGAGGCGCGAAGGTCGCCGATGTCGGCTGCGGGCACGGAGCATCGACGGTGATCATGGCCGGGGCGTTCCCGCACTCCGAGTTCTTCGGCTTCGACTACCACGCCGCCTCGATCGAGCGTGCCCGCGAGGCGGCCAGAGAGGCGGGCGTCCAGGGCCAGATCACGTTCGAGGTGGCATCGGCCAAGGACTACCCGGGGACCGGCTACGACCTCGTGTGCATGTTCGACTGCCTCCACGACATGGGCGACCCCGTCGGCGCTTCGGCGCACGTGTTGGAGACTCTGCACCACGACGGCACGTGGATGATCGTCGAGCCGTTCGCCAACGATCGTGTCGAGGAGAACCTCAATCCGGTGGGGCGCCTGTTCTATGGAGCCTCGACCGTGATCTGCACGCCGGCGTCGCTCGCCCAAGAGGTCGGGCTCGCCCTGGGAGCGCAGGCGGGCGAGGCCCGGATTACCGAAGTGGTCAGGCAGGGCGGGTTCACTCGAGTGCGGCGCGCCACCGAGACGCAGTTCAACCTCATCCTCGCAGCGCTGCCCTAGCTGCTCCTCGCAGGGCAGCGCGCGCCTGGTCGGTCGAGACGGAATCATCGGCGGCCGGGTCATCGGCGCCATCCATCCGGGACGAGGAGTCAGTCGACGATCACCGGCGGCTCGCCGGGCCGCTGGATGCCGACGACCGGCCGCGTCGTCCGGTTGAGGGCGACCGGCTCGTCGAAGACGTCGGCGAGCACCTCGGCCAGGTCCGCGTTGTGGCGGTGCAGGTCCTCCTCGGAGGACCAGATCTCGGTGACGTAGAGGGCGCCGTCCTCGCCGTAGCAGACGTGGAACTCGCGGCCGTCCGGCGGCTCGGGGATCCGCTCGCCGATGGCGTGGTACTGCTCGCGGGTCATCGGCACCGGCCCGAACGTCACGCAGATCACGACGAACACCTCCTGCGGCGGCTTCTCGACGCCGGGACCCTACCCGCCGACCCGCGCGACGCTCGTCACGACCTTCACGGGCGGCGGGCCGGCGCGCTCGTCATCACGAACGGCCAGATGAAGGTGTTCCGCGCGGTCTCCGGCCGCTCCCGGCCGGGTCGGCTCAGCGCCGTCCGGCGCGAGGCTCCGGAGGTGCGACGGGGTCCCGGTCCAGGCGCGCCTCGCACTCCTCGTCGCCGAGCCGGCGCCCGCCCGAGACGCTGCGCGCGATGTGGCAGGCGGAGGCGACGGTCAGGCGCGTGTACGCGTCCCGCGACGCGTCCCAGCGCTGGGCGGGGACGGACATGCTGAGCGCGGCGAGCACCTCGCCGTTGGCGTGCACGATGGGCGCGGCGACCGAGCAGGCGCCCGGGGCGTGCTCCTGGTCGTCGTAGGCGAACCCGCGCCGGCGCACGCCCGCGAGCTCCTCCCGCAGGCTGTCGCTCGTCGCGATCGTGCGCTCCGTCATGCGCTCCAGGCGCTCGCGCGAGAGCAGCGCGGCGATCTCGGCCGACGGGCGGCTCGCCAGCAGCACCTTGCCCGGTCCGGTGCAGTGGACGGGCAGCCCCATCCCGGCCGGCACGACGGAGACGGCGCGCTCGCGGCGCCCCTCCGAGCCGGCCACGCACACGGCGCTCGCTCCCGACCACACGGTGAGCTGGACGGTCTCCCCGCAGCGCGACGCGAGCGTGCGCATCATGCGCGTCGCGGCCTGCCCGACGTCGCTCGTGCTCCACAGGAGCGAGTGCAGCGCCACCACCCGCCAGCCGAGCCGGTAGCGGCCGCGCTCGCGATGCAGCAACCCGATCTCGCACAGGCTGGCGAGGAGCTCGTGCGCCTGCGACTTCGCGATGCCGAGCTCCACGGCCACCGCCGTGACGCCCCACTCGTGGCGCTCGGGCGTGAAGAGGTCGAGCACGCGCCCGGCGCGGGTCAGCGTCTGCAGCATCCGGCCCTCCCTCCCCGGGTCGCCGCGGCGCCGACGGTGTCCGGCGACGGCATGGTCACGCGACCGCCGGTCCGGTGCTCGAGCGCAGCACGAGGCTGGGCTGGATCATGACGGACGGCTCGCCCTGCGTCGCGGCCGCCATCCGGCGCAGCAGGAGCGCGAGGCTCCGCCGGCCGAGCTCGTTGAAGTCCTGGCGCACGGTGGTGAGCGGCGGGGTGAAGTAGGCCGCCTCCGGGACGTCGTCGAAGCCGACGACGCTCACGTCGCCGGGCACCGCGCGGCCGGCCTCGTGCAGCCGCCGCAGCAGGCCGAGCGCCATCTGGTCGTTGGCCACGAACACCGCGGTCGCCTCCGGATCCTCGGCGAGCGCGCCGCCGAGCTCGTAGCCCGAGCGCGGGCTCCAGTCGCCCTCCAGCACCGGGCCGGGCTCCGCGCCGACCGCCGCGAGCGCGCCCCGCCAGCCGGCCACGCGCTGCTGGGCCTCGGGCCAGTCCTGCGGGCCGGCGAGGTGGCGCACGGTGCGGTGGCCGAGCGAGAGGAGGTGCTCCGTGGCCGCCACCGCGCCGGCGATCTGGTCGACGGTGACCGCCGGGACGGCGCCGTCCGCGCCGGCCTCGGCGACCACGACGGGCGGCCCGGGCGGGATGTCGTCGAGCGCGCCGGCGGCCGAGGCCATCGGCGCGATGACCACGATGCCGTCGACGCCCTGGTCGCGCAGGCGGTCCATGGCGGTGCGCACGGAGGCCGCATCGAGCGAGCGGACGCTCGCCAGGCTCACGAAGTAGCCGGCGGCATGGGCGGCGCGCTCGATGCCGAGCACGGTCGAGGCGGGGCCGTAGAGCGTCGTGTCGAAGCTCACGACCCCGAGCGTCATCGAGCGGCCGGTGACCAGCGCGCGCGCCACGGTGTTGGGGCGATAGCGGAGCTCCTGCATCGCGGCGATCACCCGCGAGCGCGTCTCCGGCCGTACGCGCGGGCTGTCGTGGAGCACGCGCGAGACCGTCTGGTGCGACACGCCCGCGAGGCGCGCGACGTCGGCCATCACCGTCGTGCGGACGCCCGCGCGGTCCTCGGTCACCGTTCCCCTCGCATGCGGCCGCCCACCACGCTCCCTCTCTCCCCCCGGCGGCAGCGCGGTCGCTGTCGTGCCGGCGGCGCGCGATGTTAGCGTTCACATGACGCGTGCGCAACTCTCTTTTGCCGGCGGTCGCGCGTGTGGCCCGGCGGTCAGCCGGACCGCTCGGCCGCGCCGCCGAGGACCCGCTGCTCGAGCCACTCGGTCCGGAACGCGCCGCGCGGGTCGAGCCGCTCCATGAGGGCGGCGAAGTCGGGCAGCCGCGGGAAGAGGGGCGCGACGGCGGGCGCCTCGGCGCGGAAGAGCTTGCCCCAGTGCGGCCGCGCGCCGAACGGGGCGAGGGCCTCCTCCATGTCCGCGAGCACCGCCTCGACGGCCGGCTGGTCGGGCACCCAGGTGAAGTGAAAGGCCGTCGTGTCCTGCTCGTACTGCGCGCTCATCCACAGCCGGTCGGCGGCGATCGTGCGGAACTCCGTGACCTGGTTGAGCGGACGCATCGCCGCGGAGAGCGGGCGCAGCGCGCGCATCGCGTCGACCGCGTGGCGGCGCGGCAGGTGGTACTCCGACTGCAGCTCCTCGCCGACGCTCGGCGTGAAGCCCATGCGAAAGTGCGGCAGCCGGTCGGACCAGCGCCCGGCGATGCCGAGCTGCGGGCAGCAGTTGACCGGGTCGAGGCCCAGGATGGGATGACGGTGGACCGTCGCGGCCGGCGCCCCGAAGAGCTCGTCGCGCACCTCCTCCGGCGCGTCCGTGACGCGGCTCTTGATCCACACCTGCTCCGTCGCCTCGCCCCAGCGGCTGAACACGCTGACGCTGTAGCCGGACGCGGTGATCTCGTCGTAGTGCTCGAACAGCGCGTCCCACTCGAGCCCCTCGAAGACGCGCTGGCGCACGTCGTAGTCCGGCTCGACGTCCAGCGTGAGGCGGGTCAGCGCGCCGAGGGCGCCCAGGTGCACGACCATGCCGTCGAAGTCGGCGTCGCCGCGGCGCGCCGTGACGACGTCGCCGTCCGAGGTCACCAGCTCGAGCGCGGCGACCGCGGTCGCCAGGTTGCCGTTGGCGTCGCCGGACCCGTGCGTGCCGGTGGCGATCGCGCCGGCCACGGAGATGTGCGGGAGCGAGGCCAGGTTGTGGAGCGCGAGGCCCTCCTGCTCGAGCACCGCGGCCAGGTCGCCGTAGCGGAGCCCGGCGCTGAACGAGACGGTCCCCGCGTCGCGGTCGACGGCGATGTCGGCGGGCAGCGCGTCGAGCGAGACGAGCTCGCGGGCGTCCGCGATCGCGTTGAACGAGTGGCGCGAGCCGAGCACGTGCACGCTCGGCGCGGCCGCCACGATCGCGCGCAGCTGGTCGAGCGTCGCCGGCCGGTGCAGCACCTCGGCGGGGTAGCGGTGGTTGCCGGCCCAGTTGACCTCGCTCACCGCGGGAACACTATTCATCCACGGCGGGGGACGATCACTCCTCCGCGGTGGGCTCGCCGCGGTGGCGGGCGAGGGTCACTCCTCCGCGGTGGGCTCGCCGCGGTG
>Ga0105243_10002039_pt1 | contig 17130 bp, 13 predicted proteins | sample KBSM34metaG_FD_81525 | JGI IMG/M metagenome (GOLD analysis project Ga0105243, IMG submission 81525) | Miscanthus rhizosphere microbial communities from Kellogg Biological Station, Michigan, USA - KBS M3-4 metaG | ecosystem: Host-associated > Plants > Roots > Rhizosphere > Soil | place... | reverse complement strand
GAAGACTACGTTGAATCCTCGGCCCGGAAAACCTCTCAGGGCTTGGTGTTCGAGCTGACCTTCCAAGAGGCAGATGAAGACGGATCGTCGAGCAAGGTCACCATGCGCTACACCTACGACCTCAACCGTCATCTGGTGCTTGTGGAGCAGAAGGTGGCGGCCAAGCGTTTTGCCATTCAGTGGGATCGCACCCGCGCCGTTCAAGAACGATTGGCCAAACTTGAAGCGCTGCTCTCTAACCGTCTGCCACAGGAGAGCGTCGCCGCGATCATATCGACCATGCCGCAAGACTACCTTGCAATCGCTCCTCGCCTGCAGTTGGTAGCCTAACCCTCACCTCCTCCTCACTGCGGCTGATCGTCAAGCAGCGACGATTTCGCCGCAGTGAATCTGCTCAATACGCCGATACGTCTCGTACAAAGAGATTAGGTCTCCTTGGGCCATGATCTCCAGAGGCGTGCGACCCTCAAAAAATGGATTGGCATTCTTGAACCCTGGAAAGCCTCTCACATTATCCTGGTTGCTGAATGCAGCTCTCAAGAATCCATGGATGCCTATCACCAGGCCCATCCGCTGCTGCTGATCCAAATCGAGTCTTTGCCCGCACGCCAGATCCCGCAAAGCGCGCCGATACGTCGACAGAGAGATCCGCAGGATGCTGCAGGCTTGTTCAGGGGTTGCTGCCCAGGCATCGATGATTCGAAGCGCGACTTTCAAGCCGACCGAACACTGCTCGCCGCTAAGGCGCTGTCCGCTGATCATGATTTCAACTCCTACGCTTTTAATGAGCTTACCGCTGAGTAAGCCGGTGATCAAAGCCGACGCCGTCCTTTTACCGGGCTAGATCAATCCTGATCATTCGCGTTCTCCAAAAATCCGATCGCTGGTCTATTGCGGTAGTAAGCGTTTCCACCGAGAACAACGTGGAAGCCGGGAGGTCCCTGCCAATCTCGTGAAACGCCGGTTGATCTGAGTAGGGCTTCCGGATCTACGCCATTTTTTGCGAAGCTCTCCAAATCCCATTCGAAGAGGCTGACTAAAGCATGGAATACTGGGTTTGCAACGCTGGAAACTATATGAAGGCTACCTGTATTTATTGGAAGGTTTAGTCTAACCATATCGTCAACAGCACAAATCAATCGCCTCAAACGGAAGTGCCAGACCGACTCCAAGAGGAGATCAACCTGTTCTAGAGCTAGGGGAAATTTGTGCTTGCGGGTTGGGCAATGCCTCGGCAGATTGATCGGGAGTAGATTCTGTAAATTGGTAATGTTGACTCGCTTCTGCCCTCTCGAAATCCGATACATCTCCTCAGCGCCCTCAATCAAGATGGCCGCAAACCCTTTGTCACGAGGGTCAGTGGCGCTTTCGACCTCAACAGGCGTGGGCTTTGGCTTGCAGAGCTTCGCCATCAGCCACGATTTATCGTTCTCGTAAAGCCACCGTGTCGCTTTATAGGCATTCACCCAGAGATACTCCAAGCTGACATCCGCCCGCACCGCCAGGAGAGTTTCAATTTTCTGCCGGAACTGTGCCTCTTTGCCCACGAGTGGTTTGACCTGCAGTCCGTGCAGCCTTGCACCAGCGATACTTTTAAGTATGCTTTCTTTCTTCAAGGCACTTTCAAACGCATCAGCACTGCCGAAAAGATGCAGCGCGATGATCATATGCCGTGCAAGCGGCATATCCATCTGTCCTTTGTGGGAAGTGAACCTTATCCATTGTTCATGCTTTCCTGCTGCGTAGGCGCTGCACATCTGAGACAAGGCTTCATCACCATATGTGTCACGAATACTGTCGAACAGTTTTGCTGTTCCAGCAAATCTTCCATGTATGAAGCCCCGTTTTTTGCATTGTCGCAGATAGCTAGAACACAAAGCTTCACTACTCATCGGCGGTAAATTGCGCTGTAGCAATTCGTGTGCGAATTGTGCAAATTTCTTTTCAAGCTGAGTACCCTGACGCACTGGCGCAGGAGTGAGCGTGCTCCAACCGCAGACACACGGATCAGAAAGGCTCGGTAGCATCCGATTTTTTCTGAAGAATGGGTGAGAGCATCTCGGGCATGCCTGCATCAACAGGTCACCGTGACGCCAACAGACGGACACACCTGGCAGGTGGTGCGAGCGATGCCAGTACGCATAACCCAGTTCGAGAAGATCCTGCTGAACGCAGGTGGGACAGAGCTTTGCCTTGCAGTGGACCGTCCCCTCCCTGCGGGGAATGCGGGCTACTCCAATGAAGCTGGGGCCTGTCGAAGCTACCTCCGCCCCTTCACTAATTCCCAGAAATGGTCGGTAAGCGGGAAAGGTAGTGTTGGTGCAGATCAGCTCATCGAGATTGTTTGCTGTGGCACCTGGCAGCCTGGCGGCCAGCACCTCAATCTTCTTCGGGAGCATACCAACGTTGAAGGGATCCGAGCCAAACAGATCGCGGAACGTCTCCCCTACGGTTCTGTTACCTGAAAGGAAGTGGTAACGCGTAATACGAGAGTGCAGCATCTCGTCCGGCATCGACATAGGGAAAAATAGAAGATCAGACATCAGTTACCGACTTACAAGATAGGGCTCGGAAAGGACGCACATCCAGTGATTGGCATACTTGTAACACACGAAATCTTGTATCGGGGTCAGGACTTTTGAAAATTTACACATAGCACGACGTCAATTAGCCTTAGCACTTTGACACACTTGCAGGCATATCCCGGTCAGTATCTATCCGATACAAACCACGTATACATCAGGAACTACGGGGGGGTACACGTCGATCCACCCCCAAGATACCCTCACACCTTTTGGCAATACTACGCCTGTAGAAACGTACATTAAGACCCGAAAGCATCACGCTCAATTTCCAACTGGTGTGACGAATGCGAGGGGGCTGGCCACGTCGACTCGCGATGGCCGCTTGCGTGCGGAACCACATTGGGGGCTGGTTTTTTCTTCGTCCAAGGCTGACCAACGAGTACCAAAGCCGGGTGCCAGATCCCGGTTGGTGTCATCAAAATCAAGTTCCCTATGGAATTCTCCTGGACGGAGCGAAATCAGCCCCATGTCATCGAGACGCGTGATCGCATCGGCCATGTGGTGCCTGAGTACACCAGTGCAAGCCGACAGGCGATCGTAGCTGATGGGTGCGATGCCTCGGCGATCCCTGGATGCCAGGATGGCGATGAAGATCTTGAAGGCGTGGAACGAAAGCTGAGTGAAGTTGACCTCGCTCAGCAGCAACATGCGTCCGTAATTACCGTCGTAAAGCCATAACCTCGGAATTTTTCCCCATCCATAGGCCTGGAATTCAAGCTCACGCCCTACTGCACGCTGAGACTTTGTCGCATTCCTGGATTCGGGCCGACTGGCAGTCGATGAATACTTGACGGATGTCAGAAAAGAGATAGAGTTTCTGACATTAAGGCAATCCTTCTTGGTTGAGGTATATGAAGACCCTTCCCGAATCGATCCTGGAGCACAGCAGGCAGCTTCCTGAGGGGGGAATACTCACCCCCAAGGAGTTTCTGCACCTGGGTAGCCGCGCGGCCGTAGATCAGGCGTTTTCTCGGTTGGCGAAGGCAGGGCAAATCATCCGAGCAGCTCGTGGGCTCTACGTGGCTCCAACAGTTGATCGGAAGGGTGTGCCCTCGATGAAGATGGTTGTCAGTGGGCTGGCCTCGAAGACTCAAGAAGTGATCGCCCTTGATGGCGCCGGCTCCGCAAAAATGTTGGGCCTGACCAATCAAATCCCTGATGGACACGTTTTTCTCACTAGCGGGCGAGCTCGGAGTCTTAGTGTGGGGGATGTTCAGGCCGAGATCAGGCATGCACCCCGTTGGATGCTATCCCTCGGTGCAACGACTGCCGGCGCTGTCGTTCGAGCCTTGGCTTGGCTGGGAGAGGCTCAGGTAAGCGTGGCGATGGGGAAACTGCGAAAGCAACTGACGCCACCCGACTGGCAAGCTTTGATTTCGGCCCGGTCGCTCCTTCCCTCGTGGATGGCGGTAGCGATCGGTCATGAGGTGGTTTGATCGTCTGCAGCTCGGCGGATTTTCTAAGATAGCCTTTTAAGGCTGCCTGAAAGTGGACTAGGCTACGCCGCCATGCCAGCTGCCCTGCTTCACAGAGTTAGCGCCAAGGTGTACACGTAATCGATGGGAACGGAGTCCTTGACTATGCAAATCAAAATGCGACACGAGTTATTGCAAGCCTTGTAGTCACGACAGGTTTGTCGATGTCTATCAAAACAGCAGTACGCAATAATTCAGAGGGTGGTGACTATGGCCAATGGAAAGATTCTCCGTCAGCTGTTCCGAGCAGGTACAGCGGGCGATGCCGATGCGTTTCGCCTTGCCTCCAAAGCGGTGATCGAAGAAGAGCGGCAGAAACAACACCACCTTCTGGCTAACGACCTAGAGCAGATTCTTTACGGCAGCGATTTGAATCTGCGAGCGTCGAGCAGTGCGCCCCGCGTTCACTATGATGTTCCTGTCGATAAAGAGCGTGGCTTACCACTGCTTGATATAAGAACGCCTAAGCGCTCGCTCGATGAGGTGATTCTCCCTCCGAGTAGTTCCGCAGCGCTGGAAGAGATTCTTGAGGAAAATCGCCGTGCTGATGTTCTGCGCAGTTACGGCATGAAGCCTGCGGGCAAGGTGATTTTCTTTGGTCCACCTGGCTGCGGAAAGACGTTGGCTGCTGAGGTTGTGGCGTTTGAGCTGGATAGGCCCTTGGCTATTGTCCGGCTCGACGCACTGGTCTCTTCCTTCCTAGGGGAGACAGCTGCCAACCTTCGAAAGGTCTTCGATTTCATTGCCCAACACCCTTTCGTGGTGCTCTTTGATGAATTCGATGCCATAGGTAAAGAACGTGGCGATAGCGGCGACCATGGTGAGCTTCGCCGCGTCGTGAACGCAGTGCTGCAGATGATGGACTCCTACGAAGGTCGTAGTTTGATTTTGGCCGCTACGAACCATGAGACGATCCTTGACTCTGCCATTTGGCGACGATTCGATGAATCCATTGAGTTTCCGCTTCCGGACGAGAAGCAACTGAAGGACATTTTGTCGCTGAAATTGAGAGGCATCCGACGTCAATTTGAGATTGACGACAAGGAAGTATTGAAGGAATTTAAAGGTAAGAGCGGAGCGGATATCGAGCGAGTCATACGCCGCGCTGCGAAACGAATGATCCTGAGGGGGCAGGAATTTCTGACCATCAAGGAGCTGAAAAGCGCCCTTGCACGGGAGGACCTTAGGAAGTCATAAAAATGGGCTCTCAAGGAAGAAGCAGTGGCTACCTACAAGCATCTGAGCATTGCGCGGGCAGTTCTCGACAATTCTCGTCGGACCAAGAATCCGCCCCACTTCGTAACACGTGAAGATCGTCGCGGGCATGGCCAGAAGCTAAACGGATATTTTGCTACTGCTGAAGGGCAAGCCAAAAAGCAGATCGGCTCTTCCGCAAATTCCCCCTATGTCCTCAAGCTGCAATACGACGGTGCACTCACCTTTGCTCACCTCTCAGCCCACGGGTTGGAATTTGTCAGCCAAGAGGGTAAGCAGCTCTGTGTGGTGTTCGCGACAGAAGCGGGGCTGGCCCAATTTGCCGATCACCTCAGAAAGCTGGGCGTGATGGACGCCGCACTGACCTACCGACAGATCCTGGAAGCCATCGCCGGGGTTGAGGCGTGGTCACCCGAAGATCGGATGAGCTGGGCGCTCAATAACATTGGGTTTCCGAATACGCCGACGTTCAAGCTCGACGTTGAGCTGTGGCCCGTCTACGTTGCGAACCATCCTACCCGTATCCTGCTCACAAATGCGTTCGAGGCCTGGTTGGCTGCGGAGCGTATCCATCAGCTCGACAAAATCAACCTGGACAGCCTGCTCATGTACCGTGTGGAGGTAACTATTGACCAGGCACAACTGCTGCTGAACCACCGCGATGTACGCCTGGTGGACCTCATCCCCTCCACCGGTATCAGCATTCAGCAGCTAAATCGGGACATCAATGAGCTTCCCAGAGATATTCCCTCTCCACCTGCAGATGCCGCACGCATCTGCATTCTCGACAGTGGCATCAACGCTAACCACCCACTGCTTCGACCGGCGATGGGCGAAAGCGCGTCTTTTGTGGATGAAGAGGGTGAGGCCGACGAAGCGGGTCACGGTACTGCGGTGGCTGGTATAGCCTTGTACGGCGACGTAGAGGCCTGCAACAACTCGAATTTTTGGCGGCCTGAGCTCTGGATTTTCAACGGTAAGGTGATGAAGAAGTGCCCTCATACCGGCAATGCCGTCTATGACGAACTTTCTCTCGAGGCTTCACTGACGAAGGCTGTTGCGCACTTCGTCGAGCTGGGCTGCAGGATCTTCAATCTCTCTCTGGGCAACAACAATGCGCCCTACGACGGATCTCATGTCAGAGGCCTTGCCTACATCCTGGATGTCCTATCCAGGCGCCACAACATCCTGTTCGTGGTTTCGACAGGTAACTTCTGCGGTTCCGATAACCCACCTGTACCCATCAACAGCTGGCGTGATGAATACCCCGAGTACCTGGTCTCTGCGCAGAGCGCGATCATCGACCCTGCCCCGGCCATGACGGTGCTAACAGTGGGGAGCATTTCCCGGCACAACGCCACTTTCGACAGCCAGCGGTTCCCAGAGATCTATCAGCTCTCGCCGGCATCGGAGAATCAGCCTTCGCCCTTTACTCGCCACGGGCCATCGGTGAAGGGAGCGCTCAAGCCGGAGCTCGTCGCTGCAGGAGGTAACTTTGCCAGCCCCATGCGACAGGCGAATGCGCAGTGGGCGCCCCACATGAGGGGACTGGGTGTGCTGACGCTCAATCACCAAGTGGTCGGTGCAACCGTCTTCAAGGAGGTCAGCGGAACGAGCTTAGCGGCGCCGTACATCACTCACCTGGCCGGGCGTTTGTTGAACCACTATCCAACGGCCTCTGCGAACATGCTTCGCGCCATGCTGGTGAACCAAGCTTATCTTCCGAAGGAGGTAACGACCTCATTTTCCGAGGATTTCAGAAAGAGCTACAAGGAGGCCAAGGCAACGCTCAATCGCGACGTTGCAAGGGATGTGGCAGGCTATGGCGCTGTGAATGAGGCTGATTTGTTCAGATCCTCCGACCACTGCGTGGTGTTGATGTCGGAGGAGACTATCGAGAACGATGGTTGCCAGTTCTTCGAGCTCCCACTGCCGGAGAACTTCCTTCGCTCCTCCAGAGGTACCCGTGAGCTTTCCATCACGCTGGCCTATTCTCCAGTCGTGCGCACCACCCGCATCGAGTACCTAGCCACCCAGATCAACTACCGCTTGGTGACGGGGGCTTCTCTGGATGAAGTCCAGAAACACTTCAACCAAGAGCTGAAGGCCAAGACTGAAGTACTCAAGGAGGCGCGGTCCACCAACCGGGATATCACCGCCCAGTTGAGAAACCATGGCACGGTGCAGTCATCCCGCTGGACTGTCAAACAGTGCACGCCTGGGGAAAAGTGGTTTGTGGTCGTAGTGCGCCAGGATCGTGACTGGAACCCATCAGCGGCAGAGAAAGAAGCATACTCGCTGGTGGTAACCGTGGCCGATAGGGACAATGAACATGCCCAACTCTACACCCAGATGCAGGCGTTGTTAGCTGAGCAGGCTTTGGTGAGGGAGCAGCAACAGGCTCAGCTGGAGGCAGCTCGCGTGCAGTACCGAGGATGAGCACCCCCGCCTGTGTGTTTGGGTAGGATGTGCTCTTCGACCCTGATCTGACACTAGGGTGTGTCCAACAATCAGACCACTGTTATTCCTCACGAATCATCTCTGGCCTGATGCAAGCAGTACGGTACAACGCCGATCGGGTAACGCTGCTCTGCTCATCCAACAGCTTCGCCTCGGCCCATAACAGGCGCCGAGTGCGAAATTGCTCGACGGACTCACAAGCTTGGTCCAACGCAATCCGGCAAAGGGGCAGCTTTGAGAGCTGTTTTTCGAAGCGAGCCTGGACATGCAGATCTCGCCCAACTCTTGTCCGCGAGATCCAGACAGGCCTTCCTGGTAAAGCACGAAGCCGTCGTGAACAACACCAGATCTGCTCGGCGAGTGTCGCGTCAATTGCAGCGAATCTGCCAGTGCTGTCCGGCCGGCCTGCATGGAGATTTCCGTTTTTCGCTATGCAGTCCGAAAGCCAGGCCCGGTCACATCGATACAGCCACGCATAATCCCGGCATTGGTGTGCTGGCAGGTTCCGATACTCATCCTCAAAACATGTCCGACGCTTCCGACGCTGCCTCAGCAATCTCGCTTCTCTCCATGCGCTGGGGCCAAGGTTTACTGCGCGAATGACCCGGTACACGCAAACCAGAGATACACCCACTGCATCGGCGATCTGCCGTGCTTCGCTCCCCGCGAGAGCAAGCTTCCAAATCTCAGCCGGTAATCCAGCAAATCCCCCGACTAGGGGCTGAGATCGCATCTTTTGTGAAGACCAGGCAACAAAAAGGGATGGTCGCTTACGAGCAGGCTCTGATGGCTTGTCGATGCAGGAGATACGCGTCAGGTCTACCTTCAAAGCGTTGGCCAGAACAATGTACTTGAGTGGATGGTGGGTGCCTCTTGGTCGACGAAGCAGCTTGGTGACCCAGGTCGCAGGAAAAACTGCTGAGCACTCGCGAAGAATCGAGTACTCCCAGGCGACGGGGAGCGCTTTGAAAAAGCTGACCATGTGCGTACCCAAGCGGCGCAAGTCCAACCGATGCGCTGCACCAGTGGTCAGATCAAGGTATTCAGCGCCTTGCAGAAGGTTAGCGCGAACTACATCGGCTTGGAGAGAACAAGGCTGCAGACACAGCAGCCGCTGTGAACTCTCTGCGATCTGCCGCAGCCCTGGTAGGGTCTCCTCGGGAGCATCGAGCAGGATCGCATGGGCTTGCACGCCGTCATCGTCAGGAAGGTTGAGCTGACGTGAATTGCGGCTGCTCCAACCAGGGTCCACAACCTTGAGAAGAGTGCCATGGTTAGGACATACCAACACACCTGGAAGCTGGTGAGCTCGGTGCCAGTAGGCTGCACCAACTCGGCGGATGTCTTCTTCAAGGCACTCAGAACAGAACCGGGCTCTCGAAGCCCACTCGATTCGGCTGGCATTGATGCCCAGCTTGACCATCAGTCTTCTGGTATCCCCAGCCATTGAGGCTTCGGCAAACTGCAACTGATTGCTGGTGAGGAAGGGTGCGTAGTAAGGCAGCAGAGTATGACGCGCGATGATTTGAGACACCGAGAAGCAGGCGCCATACGGAAGTGCCTCGACCAAATCACCCAATCGACTTGGAAACGCAACGTTCTGGGTGAACGAAGCAGCAGCTCTCTCCCCAGCGAACGCTGCTTTGCAGCTACTTCCACCGCAAAGCCGGGCATAACGAGAAAGGACACTGTGCAGTGTCTCGTCGGGAAAAGCCGTTGGGAAGAAATGAAATTTCAGCTCCATTTCGCCACCTTCGAATCATGACTTGCGGTATGCCGGCGAAAACTCAAAGAGATCCGTGGTTATCCAACCCGCCGACTTGAGTGCTGCTATGGTGTCATGCTGCTCACTCAGTGCCTTTGCCTGCGACGCCTCCACTGCGACAACTGCAGGTGCAGCGGGAGCTACGGGTTTACTTGGAGCTGCTGCTGAAGGTGGGGCCACTGGCTTCGTATGCGACTTCACACCACGGAGCAGCGCAAGCCGGTCTGCTCGTGGAAGCCCATCAAACGACATCATGTCGATTAACTGCTCCTCAATGGGAAGTAGATCATCGAACTGCCGCATACGAGCAGGATCCCGGCTGCGCAGAGCTGAAAGTGCTGGCTTGAGGATTTGCATCTTGGCATTGCTCACCTTGCCGATCGCCTCCGCAGTCAGGCATTCGGAGCCACTTTGAATGGCATAGCGCTGGCAGAGCACGAGTAGCTTCACCAGGAAGTCTGTTACGCCTTGGGTGTGCTCGTACAACGCGTCAAAGATCTCGGGGGTCAGTTCTGTCGGCTGCTTACACCATTGATAACTCCACAGGTTTTCAACCAAGAACTGCCACTCCTCATCATCCTTTTCGAACCGCTTGAACTCGACCGTACTGCCACTGCGTCGGGCAACACGCATGACGTCCGAGAACAAGCTGATCATCGAGTTCGTGCCGATGAACACGACGGGGATGCCGATGTTGTTCACAAGGTGGAGGAAGAAGTTCAGCATGCTTTCCTTTCCTCCCGTTTTCGCCAGGTGAAGGTTTTGCAGCTCATCAATAAGTAAGGCGCCAATGAAGAACGTACTAGCTACCTGCTCCATCTGCTGCAGCGCATCGTTGATGTTCCGGTGCCGGTGCCGCTTGTGATAATCCTGGTCGCCGAGCGCTTGACCGACGGCATGGAAAAACTGCTGGCAGAATCCAGCCAGCGATCCATCGCGCGGGCAATCCAATTTGAGCCAGGTGATTTGGGTGTGGACAAATTGGCTGCCCTCATAGCGCTCATGTCGAATCGTCTGCGGGTAGAGGCTCAGAATGGCGTGGAGCGCTGTGGACTTCCCAATACCACTCAGGCCTACAACGCTGAAGGAATCAGCCGTCGATTTGAAAGAGTCATGATAGCGCTGGGCACCCGACAACGAATGCAAGTGCCTCACCGTGTCGGGTGAGGTTGGATTGCGTCCAACATATCCGCGGCGGACCAATAGAGAGAACATGGACTCCAGCTCCAAATGCAGCAGGAACGGCTGCACGACGGTCTTCAGTCGCTCAATGCAGTGAATGCGTGTCGCTCCATCGAGCTCAAGCTCTTCAGGTGTTACTGGCTGAGGGAAATTCGATATCAACTCGATGGCCGTCGCTTCCGGAAGAATTGGCGGCAAGGCCTCGATCAACGGGTTTCCCGCATATTCAGATATGGCCTGGTTGGTGTAGCTCGCGAAAATCCGTGCGCCTTTCATTTGCTCTGTCCCGGACGATGTCTTCTGAGCAGATCGATGACCTGCGCGCTGCGGGGGCCCGCATACGAGTCGTGTGCAATGGTGGGGGCTTCCACTGCGGGTTCGGGCTCTGCCCGGACACCCTCTGGGACAGTGGCGTTTTCACGCTCCCGCTGGCGTTCCTCAGTACGATTTGCGCGGATGTTGGCCACCGCTTCAGACTTGCTACTCGCAGGAGGCTCAAGCTTGCGCTCGGCCTTGGCAGTGCTAATGATCTGCTCCACGGTGTCAACCAAGCCAACACGGCTTTCCAGTTCCGCGCGTTTATGAGCGGGTGGTGTTTGCCGATACGCTTCCAGCAGATCGTAGATCTCGTCTGAGCGATAACCGGCGTACTTCGCATCCGACTGTCGAAGATCGCAGCGCAGAAACTGCTTGTTCTCACCCTGGATCCAGATATGAGCGGCAGAGTTCGGATCGAACCGGCAATCGATCGACCAAACGCCATTGCGGCGAGCTTTGGCAAACCAGTTTTCTTGGATCGCAAACTCACACACGTAGTGCATACCGCGGAACATCACGCCGCCCTTCTGCACCGAGGCTCGCTCACGAGGCAACAGGTGGAGATAGATTAAATCGTCAGGCCGGTTGTTGGCCTGGATCAGATCATTTTCCGAGGCCCAGGACCATATGCCCATGGGAGTAGGCTCAACGCCATCGAGCATCATCGATTGAGTGAGGCGTTCTGGCTGTCGATGATAACGGTTATAGTGCAAGACGCACTCAATGACGATCTGCGTGAACTCCTTCAGGTTGAGAGTGGCGTCGAGCCGATAATCGCGCTCGCCTCGCTCCTTCTCCCGCGCGGCCACACCGCCCGGAAGCCACCTGATACCGGTCAAATCATTGAGGATCCCGAACCTGCTTTCGACCATGGGCTTCCAATCTGGACGGTACGGAGGCGCCGTGCCCATCTCGATGCCCAAACCAGTTGCCAATCCTTCCGCAGCCAGAGACAACATCTCGCCTCGGTCGGCGTAGATTTGCTGAGGTAGGTGGTGGCAGTCCCAGTCCTCGGAATTGATAACGACGCCGTTCTGCGCGCAGAAATCCACCTTGGAGGTGAATGCATTGAACAATGCCTGCCGCGCACCATTCCAGCTGGGCCCCTCCAGACCAACATATAGGCCAACAATCATCCCCGAAAAGCTGTCCACCACGATGTAGACCACTGGCCTTCCAATCACCATCCGCCGGGAATAACTGTTGACCAAGTAGATATCTGCAATCGTCGCGTCAATCTCGAATTGGTGACAAGGACCCCTAAGCCAATCGCGGACGGTACCGGACAGCGGGCGGCAGTCCTTGAGCCACTTCCTCAAACCCTTACGCCCACGATCAGTATCTATCTCGTCAAAAAATATTTTGCCCCAATAATCGAACTGATTGTAATTAGGTATCTCGGTATCTGGAAGTAAGCGAATTCGATTTTCTGCGTTCTTCGAAATTTCTTTTACAGAATAGAATTTCTTAAGCATCTTGTCATAAGCAATGCGAATTGAAGGTGCTTTATCGGTAACATACAGTGAGTAACCTACCCGAATACACCGCTTATCAACGACACTGAGCAGCTTGGAAGGCGTGGTCAGAGCTCCCTGAAACTTAGGCTTAGGACCGGGCCGCTTATCTTGGGTGTAGTTCCTGCTGGCAACACCTACCGCTGAATAATTTTTGAGAAGTGCATTTCTTACCTGGCCATAGAACCAATACCTATACAAAAGACGATAAACAGTCTTTCGATGCATGCCCAGTTCAGCGGCGCGGTTTCCCACAAGGCGCCCCATCTCGCCACGAACGAAGATCTGTCCTGGGTAGGCCGAATCCAGCAGCGGCGCAATCACCGCCCATTTTTCATCCCTATCGCGCTTAGTACTTTCATCGAGATCATCTTCCAAGACCAGCAAAAACTCGGGCACTCCCGTGGCGACGGATTTGGTGTTGCCAGCCCCCAGCGAGAGCCTGAGTTCTTCAAGCCCCAAAGGGTAGGGCTTTCTTGGCGGCTCGACGAGGTCTATCACGATCACTGCGTCGTGATCCTCATCTAGATGAAGGACTCTTGCTAAGGTAGTGAGTACCGAGAGTTCTGTGACGGGCTCGAATACATCATTAATTGAAATATTCATAACGACCCCTCACTCAATGCGTTCCAGTCAGAAGGGTAAATAATCTTGAAATCAGGCAGTGGTGATTTCAGGTGCAATGGGGCACCACTCAAATCGATCTGAATGATTTTCCGCCATATAAGATTGAAGAATATATCCCTAGCATCGCCATACGTTATTCCTAAACGTGTGGCAATTTTTCTCAGGCATTCAGAAGTGGACCAGGGGTAAGGTCTGCTAAACTCTAGAAGCTCTAGGAATTCAGTGTGAAGTGATGAGTTCATCAGCGCACGGGGCAGTTGCGCATACCGCCTAAGGAGTCCGAGGTTTTTAATCAGATCTTGAGTAAATGACTCTTCAGTGACAATTGCCCAGTCCACTCCCTGGCTCATCCAGAACCGCCTCTCGATTTCGAATTTTTCCAAAGTCCGAAGAGAGTCCTGTTTGAGGTCTTGCTGATACTTAATTGTCTTTGCTACGGATTTGAAGTCTCCGTTTGGCTGCCTAACAGTCAGGAGGAAGTCCGTCGTCATTACCAGCGGCAGGGCAGTAGCTTTGTATCTGGGGTAGCGGACACCAATCGCCTTTGCGATTGCTTGAGTGCTTTCAAAAGGCAGCAACGGGTATTGCTCACGAATGTCCACTACGTCTTCAGAGAACTCGCAGACCAAGAGGTAGGCACGTTCGAGATCGGACAAGAGATGATGTATGCGCTCGACTTTAACGCCTTGAATTTTATGAGAGCGCCCCATCGAAGGGACATCCTGGACGCGCAACCAAGGCACGTAACCGGCTCCGGCGCCGGATCCAAATCCGTTGGCGATGTGCCGTTCAATATCCTGCTTTGAAGCAAACCTACGACCGCGCAAACCCCTACCTCCTCAGTCCAACCGGAGTGCTTCACCTGATCCTCAAAAAATAGTCATAGGAAAATATGGCCCTATCCGGCGGCCACATCGAAGGGACTTCCAGACTACTCTCGCTGCCAAGCGAAGCGGTTAATCCGGACCAACGGCATGGCCCAGAAACGGAAAACCCCCGTAAATACGGGGGTTTGCGCGTTGTGTCAAACTTTAATAGCTTGTGTCAGACTTTAACCTTTTGTGTCAATCTTTAATCCGAACAGCCACAGCTTTTTAACTGTACCCGCCGGTTTATTCCACCGTCACCGACTTCGCCAAGTTGCGCGGCTGGTCAACGTCGGTGCCCTTGAGCACCGCCACGTAGTACGACAGCAACTGCAGCGGGATGGTGTACAGGATTGGCGCCAGGGCGTCAGCGATGTGCGGCACCTTGATCACGTGGGTGCCTTCGCCGTTGGTCATGCCAGCGTGCTCGTCGGCAAACACCACCAGCTCACCGCCACGGGCACGCACTTCCTGCAAGTTGGACTTGAGCTTCTCCAGCAGTTCGTTGTTCGGCGCCACGGTCACGACTGGCATGTCGTTATCCACAAGTGCCAGCGGGCCGTGCTTCAGCTCGCCTGCCGGGTAGGCTTCGGCGTGGATGTAGGAGATTTCCTTGAGCTTGAGCGCGCCTTCCATCGCTACCGGATACTGGGCGCCGCGGCCCAGGAACAGGGTGTGGTGCTTGTCGGCGAACAGCTCGGCGATCTTTTCGACAGTTGCGTCCATGGCCAGTGCCTCGCCCAGGCGGGCCGGCAGGCGACGCAATTCTTCAACCAGCTCGGCTTCGACACCGGCTTCGAGGGTGCCGCGTACCTGGCCCAGGGCCAGGGTCAGCATCATCAGCGAGACCAGCTGGGTGGTGAACGCCTTGGTCGAAGCAACGCCGATTTCCGGGCCAGCCAGGGTCAGCAGGGTCAGGTCGGATTCACGCACCAGCGAGCTGATGCCGACGTTGCAGATCGCCAGGCTGCCGAGGAAGCCCAGCTCCTTGGCGTTGCGCAGGGCAGCCAGGGTGTCGGCAGTCTCACCGGATTGCGAGATCGAGACGAACAGGGTGTCGGGCTGCACCACCACCTTGCGGTAGCGGAACTCGCTGGCGACTTCGACCTGGCAAGGGATGCCGGCCAGGCTTTCCAGCCAGTAACGGGCGACCATGCCGGCGTGGTAGCTGGTGCCGCAGGCAACGATCTGTACGTTGCGCACTTTGGCGAACAGGTCGGCGGCTTTCGGGCCAAAGGCCTGTACCAGCACGTGGTCTTTGCCCAGACGGCCTTCCAGGGTGCGCTGGACCACGCTTGGCTGCTCGTGGATTTCTTTGAGCATGAAGTGACGGTAGTTGCCCTTGTCCGCCGCTTCTGCACCTTCGTGATACTGCACGGTTTCACGTTGGACCTTGTTGCCAGCCTGGTCCCAGATGCTGACCTGGTCACGGCGGATTTCAGCGATATCGCCTTCTTCCAGGTACATGAAACGGTCGGTGACCTGGCGCAGGGCCAGCTGGTCCGAGGCCAGGAAGTTCTCGCCAAGGCCCAGGCCGATCACCAGCGGGCTGCCGCTGCGGGCAGCTACCAGGCGGTCTGGCTGTTTAGCGCTGATCAGGGCCAGGCCATAAGCACCGTGCAGGCGCTTCACCGCAGCCTTCAGCGCGTCGGTCAGGTCTGCAACGGTCTTGAGCGTGTGGTGGATCAGGTGGACGATGACTTCGGTATCGGTCTGCGAGGTGAACACGTAGCCGAGGCCTTTGAGCTCTTCACGCAGTTCTTCGTGGTTCTCGATGATGCCGTTGTGCACGACCGCCAATTCACTGCCCGAGAAGTGTGGGTGGGCATTGCCTTCGGTTGGCGCGCCGTGGGTAGCCCAACGCGTGTGTGCGATACCCAGCTGGCCGACGAGCGGCTCGGCGGCCACGGCAGCTTCCAGCTCGCTGACCTTGCCAATCCGGCGGCGACGCTCCAGGCCACCCTGCTGGCTGTAGACCGCCAGGCCGGCACTGTCGTACCCGCGGTACTCAAGGCGCTTGAGGCCTTCGATCAGGATGGCGGTGATATTACGTTCGGCTACGGCACCAACGATTCCACACATGTTCATTGCTCCTGGCTGATCGCGGCGCAAATCAGGTTGATGCCGCGGGCTTGAATTTGTTCGCGTGCCGCTGCGGGCAGGCGTTCGTCAGTAATGAGGGTATTCACGCTGCCCCACGGCAGCTCAAGGTTGGGGATCTTGCGCCCCACCTTGTCGGACTCGACCATCACGATCACCTCACGGGCGACCTCGGCCATGACTCGGCTCAGGCCCAGCAGCTCATTGAAGGTGGTGGTACCCCGGTTGAGGTCGATGCCATCGGCACCGATGAACAGCTGATCGAAATCGTAGGAGCGCAACACCTGCTCGGCAACCTGCCCCTGGAACGACTCGGAGTGCGGGTCCCAGGTACCACCGGTCATCAGCAGTACAGGCTCATGCTCGAGATCGCTGATGGCACGGGCCACGTTCAAGGAATTGGTCATCACCACCAGGCCAGGCTGTCGGCCCAGCTCGGGAATCATCGCCGCAGTGGTGCTGCCACTGTCGATGATGATCCGCGCATGTTCGCGGATACGCCCTACCGCCGCACGGGCAATGGCCTTCTTGTAGGCAGACACGGGCTGGGCCGGCTCACCGAGCAGCTCTTGCGGCACCGGTACCGCACCGCCATAGCGGCGTAGCAACAGGCCGTTGGTTTCTAGGGCAGCGAGGTCTTTGCGAATGGTCACTTCCGAGGTTTCGAAGCGCTTGGCCAATGCATCCACACTCACCTCCCCTTGCTCACTGAGCATGGCCAGGATGTTGTGGCGGCGTTGAGGCGTGTTACGTTTCGACATGAGCGCTTAAGTTTCGTTTCGAAAGATAATGGTTGCAATCAAAACCTAAGACGCACGTTTCGTCAAGCAGTTGCTGCCTGTGGATAGTTTCACCCTTGTAGGAGCGGCCTTGTGTCGCGATGGGCCGCAACGCGGCCCCAGTGATTTCGAGGTAAAGCTCCATTTTGGGGCTGCGTTGCAGCCCATCGCGACACAAGGCCGCTCCTACAGGGACCGCAACTCACGCCCAAAAAAAAGCCGACTTATTCACATAAGTCGGCTT
>Ga0105243_10002037_pt1 | contig 17142 bp, 18 predicted proteins | sample KBSM34metaG_FD_81525 | JGI IMG/M metagenome (GOLD analysis project Ga0105243, IMG submission 81525) | Miscanthus rhizosphere microbial communities from Kellogg Biological Station, Michigan, USA - KBS M3-4 metaG | ecosystem: Host-associated > Plants > Roots > Rhizosphere > Soil | place... | reverse complement strand
TCGTGTCCTCTTCACCAACAACGACGTAAACAAGATGTGGCGGATAGAACGATCCGAGATACTCGACTTCAATCTCGGTCCAACGCTTCAACGAGCCTTCAAAGAACTGCGTATCCTCAAGGTTCGCATCGTCGCGAACGACCGGCATCTTTATGCTTCGATGACGCGCCACAGCATCGAGCGGCACTTCGTGTGTGCGCGCACGACTCACTAGTTGGTCGGTGAAACGACGTTGCGGTTGCAGACCAATCGCCGCGTCCATATCTGCGCGCGAGAGGTTGAGAATAATTCGCAGACTATCAAGCTTGGCGGTTCCGGGTTGGCGAATACTGCCACTGATAATATTTCCCAAGGTTGATTTGCCAACACGCATGTCCACGTTGTTGTTCAGCGTCGCCAGGTGTTCACTCTCGGCAACGATATCTTTGTAACTCAGACCGAGAAGTCTCATCGCGCTCAAAATCAAGATGCCTAAAGGCGCAGTTGTTTGTCGCTGCGGCCGGCCACGCTTTGTGTCGCCGCGACGTCGCCCTCGTTCTTCAGCTTCGCCCATAAGCCTGAGGATGGCGGACGGCAATGTCTCGGACGAACCGAAGCGACAAAGACGGGGGGAACCGCTTTCTAGCTCAAAATGTCCATCAAAGGAGTCGAAATTTAATTGGGAGGTGGGCGAAGGACGAATCTTACACCATGCCGGTCCTTTTTAAATACAAAATCCGCGTTACTCTTAAAACCGAATATTTGCCCGGTGGAGGTTTCATGTCCCGGCTACTTCGATCCCCAAACCTCTTATGTCGCTCTCTTGGTCTTTGCGTTCTGCTGATTGCTGTTACGCTGACAAGTCCCGCTGCTCAACTTCAGAATCAAACCGCGCTCGAATTGTCTAAACCCATCGCACGCACGATCAACGCACGCGAAGCAGATTCATACACACTTACTCTAACCTCCGGTCAATACGCTCATCTCACTGTCGATCAGCAGGGTGTTGATGTCGTGGTGTCTATTTACACACCCGATGGGACCAAGGTCGCGCGAGTTGATATGCCGAACGGCGATAAAGGTATCGAGCCGGTATTTCTCGTAGCCGAAACTTCGGGTGCGTATCGAGTTGAAGTGCTTTCAACTTCGCCGAAGATAGCAGGCAACTACGAAGTAAAACTCGAGGAGTTACGCGCTGCGACCGAGCCGGATCGCAACCGTGTCGCAGCACAAACACTCTTCACCAAAGCGAAAGCTTTGCGCAACGAGCGAACACGTCAATCGTATCAACAAGCGATCGAGAAATATGAGGCCGCATTTGTTCTCTGGCAAAACCTCAACGAGAAATTGCTGCAGGCATTCACACTTCACGAAGTCGGGAATATCTACGGCGACATCGGTCAGTTTCAGAAGGCGATCGACTCACACACCAAAGCTGCTGCTCTTTACAAAGAAGCAAAGAACCCGCGCGGCGAAGCAGCTGTGACTGTGAATATCGGTTGGGTATACGGCGAGTTAGGCGACACTCAGAATCGTCTCGCGATGTACGATCGAGCGGCGGCGATCTACTTAACAACTGGCGACATCGATCCGGTACTGATCAGTAATTTCGGAACGACTTACGCGAAGCTCGGACAGTACCAGCGCGCGCTCGACATTCATCTACACGTCCTGGAAATGCGACGCCCAATTGGCGAGCCACTCGGCCTCGGTATTACTCTCCGCAATATCGGTGACTGTTATGAACATCTTGGAAACAAACAGAAGGCGCTCGACTCTTTCAACGAGTCGCTTCCGTTCATGGAGAAAGCCGGCAATCACTTTTACACGGCTTCGACTTTGGTCAACCTCGGACTCCTCTATGAAAGTCTTGGGCAAAAAGAGAAGGCGCTTGACTATTTCAATCAGACGCTCAAGATTCGCCAAACGATCAACGATGAAAGAGGAACTGGCAGCGCGCTCTTTTATCTCGCGCGCGTCGAACGCGACCTTGGCAATCTCAGCGAAGCGCGCAAACGGATCGAAGCTGCGTTAACCCTCGTCGAACGTTTGCGGAACAGGGTTGCGAGCCAGCAGTTACGCGCGACGTTCTTCGCTTCAGTGCAACAGTTCCGAGAGTTTTATATCGACCTGTTGATGCGTTTACACAAAGAGAATCCCTCACAGCGATTGGACGTGGCAGCTTTTAATGCGAGTGAAACAGGACGCGCGCGTTCGCTGCTCGAGTTGCTCAGCGAGGCGAACGCGGAAATTCATCACGGCGTGGATCCGCAATTGTTGGAACGTAAACGCGATTTGGGACAATCGATTGCAGATAAAGCCGAGAGCCAGGTGCGGTTGCTGAGTGAAAAACACACGGAAGAACAGGCCACAGCCGCGGCAAAAGAAATCGCAGCACTCACCACAGAGTACGAGCAAATTGAAGCGCGCATTCGCGAGACGAGCCCACAGTACGCAGCGCTGACTCAGCCGCTGCCACTCACTCTCGAAGAAACTCAAAAACAAGTTCTCGATCCCGAAACCCTGCTACTCGAATACTCACTTGGCGAGCAGAAGAGTTTCCTTTGGGCAGTCACGTCTGACTCAGTCAGGACTTATGAATTGCCTAACCGCGCGGTTATCGAACCGCTCGCGCGAAGTGTTTATGAATTGTTAACCGCACGTAATCAAAGAGTCGCAAACGAAACACTTGAACAAAGACGGCTCAGATTGGAATCGGCGGATGCAGAATACGTGAAGTCAGCAGCGAGTTTGAGTCAGATCTTACTTGGACCAGCCGCTGCCGAGTTGAAGAGCAGGCGACTGCTGATCGTCAGCGACGGCGTGTTGCAGTTCATTCCTTTTTCGGGGCTACCTGATCCAACAAACGCAGAGCCGCTGATGTTGGGCCACGAGATTGTGACTGCACCGTCAACAGCAGTCGTCGCGTTGCTCAGACGCGAAACTACGAATCGCAAACCGGCGCCAAAAACTCTGGCCGTGTTTGCCGATCCAGTTTTCTCGACTGAAGATTCACGTGTTCTGACCGCAAAACTCGCGCACGCTGCGCGTGAGGAAAAAACCTCGGGCGCAGACGCCGTCAGATCAGCTTCCGAGATTGGCCTCGGCGACTTGAGACGACTGCGGTTCAGTCGTCAGGAAGCCGACGAGATCACGCGCTACGCAACCAACGACTTGAAACTCGAAGCCGTTGACTTCCAGGCAAACCGCACACTCGCAACCAGTGCCGAGCTGGGCCAATATCAAATCGTTCATTTCGCTACCCACGGTCTAATCAACAATACTCATCCAGAATTGTCGGGAGTTGTCTTGTCGCTTGTTGACGAGAAGGGTCGCCCGCAAAACGGATTTTTGCGGCTTTACGATCTTTACAATTTGAAATTGTCGGCAGATCTCGTGGTGCTGAGCGCGTGTCAAACGGCGCTCGGTAAAGAGATCAGAGGCGAGGGTCTCGTCGGACTGACGCGCGGGTTCATGTACGCCGGTGCGCCTCGCGTCGTCGCGAGTCTCTGGCAGATAGACGACCGGGCGACGGCCGAGTTCATGAAACGCTTTTATGAAGGAATGCTCGGACAAAAATTGCGCCCCGCGGCCGCGCTTCGTGCTGCTCAAGCCTCGATGTCCAAGGACGCGCGCTGGCGCCAGCCACACTACTGGGCCGCCTTCACGCTCCAGGGTGAATGGAAGTAGCCACAAAAAGGCACAAAAAGTACAAATAAGGAAGCAATGAAAATGAAATCATTTTTTGTGCTTTTTGTGCCTTTTTGTGGCTAGCTTTTTGAAGATGAAGAGTAACGCACCGTGGTGGTGGTTTGAGGGTGGCACCGAAATTTGTTCGATGTGCCAGCAATCGTACGCGTATCAAACGGGCTCTTACTGTATCGATTGTGACTGCAATGTTTGTCCAGTATGCGTACAGGAATCTGAAACCCGCGAACCACTTTGTTCCGGTTGTTGCGAGGAACGATAAGAGAGATTTTATGGCAGCGCGTGCTATCTGGAAGGGTGAAATAAAACTCGGCACTACTAAGGTGCCGGTCAAACTGTATTCGGCCGTGCAGGATCGCACGGTGCGATTTCACGTGCTCGACGATCGACAAAAACATCGTGTGAAGCAACACATGATCGATCCCGATTCAGGCGATGAAGTGCCGGCTGAAGAGATTCAAAAGGGCTATGAGATCGAGCCGGGTAAATACGTGATCCTGACAAAGGAAGATCTTGACGCACTCACACCGCCGCCTTCTCGGGATATCGAGGTCGTCGAGTTTGTTCCGCAGGCCAAGATCAGTCAGCAATGGTATGAACGTCCTTATTATCTCGGCCCCGATGGCGATGAAAAAGATTACTTCGCTCTCGCTGAAGCGCTACAGAATAAAGAAAGTGAAGGCATCGCGCACTGGGTGATGCGCAATAAGTATTACGCGGGCGCACTGCGCGCCATCGACGATTATCTCTATCTGTTCACGTTGCGAGACGCGAATGAAGTGATTCTCGCGGATCAGCTCACTAAGCCGACAGCCGCTGCCCCAACTCAGAAGGAGTTGGCCATGGCGAAACAGTTAGTGGAGATGTTGCAGGGCGAGTTCAAAGCGACGGAATACAAAGATGAATATCGCGAGCGCGTGATGGAGTTCATCGAGAAGAAAGCCAGGGGACATGCGCCGCGCTTGAAGGCCGTTAAGACGAAACGGAAGACAGCGGCGCTCGACAGTGTTCTTGCCAAGAGCATTGCGTCGTTGAGGAAGGAGAAACGAGCTGCCTAGAACGACACGCAAAAGTGCAGAACCCGAAGAGGAGAATGCCGGCGGGCGGCCGTTCTGGTCCGGAACGCTGACGTTTGGACTCGTGAGTGTGCCGGTAAACTTGTTTCCGGCGGCACGCTCGAATCGCGCTTCACTGCGTATGCTTGGTCCAGATGGACAACCGCTGGCGCGCAAGTACTTTGCGGAAAAGACAGGGAAGGATCTGGATGTTGACGAGGTGGTGCGTGGTTACGAGATCGATAAAGAGAAATACGTGATCGTTACTGACGAGGAGTTGGAACGACTCGCTCCCGAAAAAACTCGCGACATCGATCTCAAGCAGTTTGTTCCGGCTGACTCGATCCCGCCGCTCTATTTCGAGCGTGGGTATTTCCTGACACCGGCCGAGGGTTCTCAAAAGGCTTATAAACTGCTTGCGGAAACGATGGACAAGAGTGACCTCGCCGGCGTTGCGACTTTTGTGATGCGTGGCAAGGAGTACCTGGTCGCGATCTTTTCAGATAAGGGAATTCTGCGTGCCGAGACGATGCGTTTTGCGGATGAGCTGCGATCGCCTGCTGACATCGGTCTGCCGAAGAAGAAGGAAGCGCCGAAAGCAACGGTACACAAGTTTGAGAAGTTGATCGCGACGAAATCGAAGAAACAGTTCACACCGACCAAGCTCGCAGACAAGCAAACCGATTCGCTGTTGAAGTTAGTGAAAAAGAAACAGGCGAAACGCGCGAACGTGGTTAAGGTTGAGGAAGAGGTCGATACCGGTCACAAGGTCGTTGATCTGGTTCAAATTCTCAAGAAAAGCCTAAATGCTAAGAGATAGCTAGCCGCAGATTTACGCGGATGAACGCTGATCTGCGTTTATCTGCGTAAATCTGCGGCTTATTCAACTTTAATCGTCCGCCACTTCCCTTGCCTGAACCGGATCACGCTCAACACACAACGCGTCGCGTGGCCTGCGAGGATCGCGAGCCAGATGTCGATTGGATCGAGTCTGCTGGTTTCCTTGATCACGAGACACGTGCCCAATGGCACGACGATCTGCGAGATGATCGAAATATAAAGCGGACTGCGCGTGTCTCCAGTTCCCTGCAACCCACCTGTATAAGTCAAAGCGACGGTAATCAACAGACCTGAAACACTCAACACACGTAGCAACTGAACGCCAATCTCCACAACAGCCGGATCGTGCATTCCGAAGATCGCGAGCAGTTGCCGCGGCAAAAAGAGAAAGAAGAGCCCAACAAACACTGCCACCGCAAATCCGAAACGCGCTGCAACGTGTACCGCAGCGTCCGCACGATCGGGTTTTTTCGCACCGAGGTTTTGTCCGGCGACCGCTGCAGCCGCACCCATCAATCCCACTGACGTCCACGTAATCAGCGAAAACAATTCCGTGTATGAGACTGCGAACGCCGCCTGTGCGGCAGCACTTTGCGCGAGCGAACCGATGAACGAAAGCATGAACACGCCGCCAATGTTCATCGCAATTCCCTGCACGCCCGTCGGCAGTCCGAATTTGAAGATTGACTTGATGATGGACCAGTCAGGTCCGTAACCTCCGCCGCGAGGAATCGCGATCACCCACTTGCCGCCCCACAGTCGCGCCAATGAATAAGCTGCCACCAGCCCGGATGCGATGCAGGTTCCCATTGCGGCGCCTTTTGTTCCAAACGCTGGAATCGGCCCAAGTCCGCGGATTAGCACTATATTCAAAAGAAGGTTGAGCACAGTCAACGCGATGCCCAGCATCATCGGCGTGCGCGCGTCTCCGGCGGAACGCAATGCGCCACCCAGCATGAAAAACACCATCATGCCGAAACTGAACACAAACATGATGCGCAGGAACGGCAAAGCTTCTGCTTTCACATCAGGCGCCGCATTGACAAGGTTGAGTAACGACGGCGACACGAAATAACCGATCGGCGCCATGACCCCGAGTGCAATGAAGATCGCGGTGAGAAATGCCTGGTAGACAGTGCGGTTAACTTTCTCCTCGTCACCCGCGCCCGCAAAACGAGCCACGAGCACGCTCATTCCCGTGAACAACGACGAAATAAAAACAATCACGACCAGAAACACTTGCCAACTCACGCCGATGGCCGCGTTGGCTTTGAACCCAACGAGGTTGCCGACAAGCGCGTGGTCCACCATGCCCTGCAGACCACCGATAACATTCGTGAGCATCGTCGGCCATGCAATCTTCCAGACCGCCGGAACCAGTGGTCCTTCGACAATCGATCGATCGTAGCGGGGTTTAGCTGCGACAGGTGTTTCAGTCTCAGTCGCTATTGGAACTGTTGCTGTCGCCGCCGAGACATCACTCATGTGTTGATTAACCGTTTCTCTAACTTTCGCACTCTCGCGAGCAACCGCGCACTCTCAATCTTTTCCGTCATTGCAGGAAATTCTTTCGTCGCACCGCGCCAGCGCAATTCATCAACGTCTTTGAAAAGCGGCGCATCAGTACGCAAGGTCGCGAGATCTTTGAAGAGCAGTGCGAGCGTGCGATTCTCGTCGTTCAAGACATCCGGACCAAAGTTTTCCAGTGCTCCGTAACGATTGATGAGTGTTGCCGCAGTCTTTGCTCCACATCCGGAAATGCCCGGAAAACCATCGGCAGCGTCGCCCACTAACGCAAGATAATCGGGAATAAACTCCGGCAACACGCCAAACTTTGCCCGCACTTCCACGGCGCCGCGAATAGCGCCGCTGCGACGGTCCACTTGTACCACACGCTCCTCGACGACGCATTGCGCGAGATCTTTATCAGGCGTCCAGATGCAAATCTTTTCGACTCGCTCATCCTGTGCAGCGAGGTAAGCGGCGGACGCAAGTGCGTCGTCTGCTTCCAACTCGACCATTGCCCAGACCACGACACCCATCGCGGCGAGCGCATCCTCGAGTGGAGTAAACTGTTTGCGCAACACCGGTTCGATGCCTGCGCCCGTCTTGTAACCCGCCCACATGTTGTTGCGAAACGACTCAATGACGTGGTCCGTCGCTACTCCGACATGTGTCGCGCCATCTTCGAGCAGTTGCGCGACTCCTGCCAGTACGCCGGCAACGGCGCCAAACGGCGGATCTGTTTTCTTGAAGCGACGAATTCCGTAGAAGTTGCGGAAAAGTTCGTAAGTACCGTCCACGAGATGAATGATCATACGCGTCAGATGTTAGCATTCAGCGATACATCCGTCAGACCTAAAAAACTTTCTGAGCGATTGTCGAATTCGTCGTTGCTCGTTCGACTAGTAAGTGAAAGGGCAGAAAACAGGCTCTAATTTGGGAAATTAAGGAGATATTAAGATGCGAGTCATGGTCGTTATCCAAGGTAACGCGCAATCAGAGGCGGGGATTATGCCGAGCGAGCAACTGCTCGCCGATATGGGTAAGTTCAACGAGGAGCTGGTGAATGCCGGCATCATGCTCGAGGGTGAGGGACTGCATCCGTCGTCGAAAGCTAAACGAGTCACGTTTTCAGTCGGCAATCGCCTCGTCACGGATGGTCCATTCGCAGAGGCGCGCGAACTGATTGCGGGTTATTGGATCTGGAAAGTGAAATCAATGGATGAAGCGGTTGAATGGGCTAAGCGCATACCTTTCAGCGCCGCCGACACTCCGGAGGGTGAGGCAGTAGTCGACATTCGGCCGATTTTCGAAGCCGACGACTTCGGCGCCGAGCTCACTCCGGAACTGCGCAAACTGGAAGATCGAATCCGCGCCAAGGCCACGAAGCTCAAACAATAATCCGCGTTTCATCCGTGTTCAGTCAGCCGCTGATTTGCCGAAAGAATACAACGCGCTGCGAGTGCGGATGTAGATGTGGCCGTCGGCAATCGCCGGGGTTGCGTAGCACTCATCGTCCAATTCATTGACGGCGAGAACTTGCCAATCGCCACCGGCCTTGAGCACGGAGACCTGTCCACCCTGACCGATCAGATAGACCTTGTCATCAGCTGCGACGGGTGAGGAGAAATATTTATCAATGGCGCCGTGCAGCCGGCCCTGCTTGATCACATTGCCAGTCGCAGGATCAAACGAGATCAGGATGCCGCTGTCGTTAATCATGTAAAGCACGCCCTGATAGAGCAGCGTCGACGGAACCTGCGGAACCGGTTTCGTGTAACGCCAGCGAATCGCATTCGCCGTCTGGTCGCCCTTGCCGCCCATCTTGATCGCGAGCAGGCCATTCTCTGACGCCATCATCGCGCGGAACACTTCCCAATCTCTCTCGTTCAACTTCTCGTCGCGATTCATGTCAAACGCTTCGAAAGCCGCACTCAACATCTTGTCCATCATCGCTGTGCCGCCCGCAGCAGTGACCTCGGCTTTCGTGATCATCTTGTCTTTGTCTTTGTCGTACGCGGCGAGACCTTCTTCAAACGAAATCGTCGGCACCTGCCTGCCGGGTTGATTCTGAGGAAATCCCCAGCCGTTGATGTAGAGATACTCGGAATCGTGACTCGCGATCGACTTCATCTCGCACGCGAGACCGCGCACCCACCAGACTCTCTTGCCGTCTGCAACCGAGTATGCCGACAGTTGGAACGACTCAGGGACAATGATCTGTTTCGGACCTTGTGCGGGTTTGTAAACGATTGGTGTTGAGTAGCCGGAGATCACGACTGGTCGATCGATCTTCCAACGCACCTTCCCGCTGTCTTTATCGACCGCCAGCAGATATGAACTGGGATTGTCTTGATCCACAGGCAATATGATTTTGTCGTCGACGAGAATCGGCGATGCACCAAAGCCGTAGAACATGTTGAATGGACCCAGCGGCAGCTTCCAGCGTTCTTTGCCTGCAGGGTCGTACGAGATCATTCCGAAGTCCTGGAAGAAAACGTAAACGTTTGTGCCGTCAGTCACCGGACTCGGAGACGCCGGCCCATTCACGTTCTGCAGACGTCCGGCTTGCGCGCGTGGCGCTTCCTTCTGCCAGAGAATCTTTCCCGTTTGTCGATCCAGCGAGATCACAAACAGTTTCTCTTTGTCGTGTGCGGTGACAAAGATCCGATCGTGCGTCAACACGGGAGACGAATGACCCGCCGGAAGTGGAGTTTTCCAAACAACGTTCTTGTTTGGTCCAAACTCCGAGGGCAATCCTTTGGTTTCAGAAACACCGGTGCCGTTGGGTCCACGAAACTGTGACCATTCATCGTTGGCAAAGCTGGTTGAGACGCACGCAAACAGAATTGCGACAAGAAGGGTGCTGGGCTTTAACATTTTTAATTGGCTCCGCCGTAAAGTGACCAGATAATAACGCCTTCACGGTTCGGGGTAAATCTGTGTAATCTGTGAGCCGGAAAGGAACCCGACAAAATGAAAACAATCTTGCTCCTCCTGGCATTTGTCTCCTGTGCGACGGCGCAGAATCCCACACTGCAAAAGGACCGCCAAGTACTATTTGACTTTCGCGTCGATCGGAAAATTACCGACATCAGGATTCCAGCCGCGACTACAAGAAACGTCCTGTCAAAAGTGTTTCGCAGGTACTTGACTGACTCGAATCGTTGTAACTCCGAAGTTGATACGAGCAAAGGCACAGATCCACTCGCCGAGGCGCGTAAGGCCGGACAGATAGTGCCCTCGATTGTCGACATGACGACCGGCAGTTTCACCGCCGCCAACCAAACACAGACTCTTTACGTGATTTCCGTGAGTGAGTGCAACGCTTCGCACGCAGATAACTTCGGCACAAAGCGCGTCGCGATCTTCTCAGGCCAACAACTGCTCGCCGACGTCGACGCGGATTTCGCTAGCAGCATCGTGCGCAAGACCGATCTCAACAGCGACGGCATCGACGAACTGCTGATGTCTACCGGTGACATGGCCCAGGGAACGCTGACTGAGATGACAACGCTCGTTAGCTTCCAGGGTGGACGCCGCCGCGTGATTCATGATTTTGGCGCTGTCGTTGAGGACTCGTGCGCCGTAGGAACAGCAGGCTCTACGACAGACGCATCGGTGCTCTACATTTCCGACGTCGTTCCCGGCAACCTGCCGAAGATCACCCAAGAGAATTACAGTGCGAGTTGCCGGGGTAAGGCCAGACGATGGCGACTCGTCTCACGCGGCAAGAGACAGTAAAGTAATGAGTTGACTACGAACATTGGGAGGAAGAGATGGCAGAACTGTTGCAGGAGTACACGACCGTTGTGCGTGGGTCGGATGACACGACTTATACGGTGCGTAGCTACGGAGAAGAGCGAGCTGACGGAACATGGATAGGATGGCTCGAGTTTGAACCAACGGACTCAACTAAGCCGACGCTTTTGACCGACCAGGAAACGTCACAACCAAATCGAACAACTGTTGAGTACTGGGCGACTGGTCTGGAGCCGGTTTACATCGAAGGCGCATTCGAACGTGCAAAGTAACCACAGATTACGCGGATGAAATTGAACGGATTGGTTGTCTGTCTAGTGCTCGCGATATCCAATGTCGCGTTTGCACAGGGCAAGCCGAAACAGATCGTTATCGCTGCGAGCACTGTGTTTGACGGCAAGGGTGGTGTCGTTCATAACACACGCATCGTCATTGAAGGCTCGAAGATCGTTCGAATCGATCCGAAGGCAGGCCCGGTCGATTACGATTTGCGCGGGTTGACGGTGTTGCCGGGATGGATTGACAGTCACGTCCACATCACCTGGATTTTTGGACCCGACGGAAAAAACGCAGGCGGCGGTGACAACTCAAAGTTCGCCGCCGATGCAGCGGCCGCTAACGCAAAAGCCACGCTGATGGCGGGCTTCACCACCGTGCAGAGTGTCGGATCGCCTAACGATCTGCCTCTGCGCGATGCGATTACAAGAGGAACGCTGCCCGGTCCCAGAATCCTCACCTCCGCTGAACCACTCATGGGCCGCGGCGATCAAACCGGCACGCCCGACGAGATCCGCGCATTTGTCAGAAAACAAAAGGAAGCGGGCGCCGACCTGATCAAGATCTTCGCGGCTGGCAGCGTTCGACGGCCGCAGATGTTGTTGTCGCAGGAACAGCTCAATGCCGCTTGCGATGAAGCGAAGAAACTCGGTTTGCGTACCCTCGTTCATGCGTACAAGGACGCTGTCGGTGCTGCCGCTCGCGCAGGCTGCACGCAGATTGAACATGGAACGCTTGCGAGCGACGACGATCTGAAGTTACTGGTCCAGAAAGGCGTGTGGCTCGATCCACAGGCAGGACTGGTGATGGAAAACTATTTGCTTAACAAGGACAAGTTCGTCGGTACGCCAGGTTTTCCTGAAGAAGCGTTCCAAATCATCAAAGAGATAATCCCGTCATATCACGACTTCCTGAAACAAGCCCTCAAGATTCCGGGATTGAAGATCGTCTTTGGATCCGACGCGCTCGCCGGCTCGCACGGAAGAAATGCAGAGGAGTTTATCGATCGTGTGCGTGATGGAGGCGTCGATCCGATGGCCGCGATGGTTTCAGCCAACTCCCTCGCGGCGGAAGCGCTGCGCATGAGTAATCAGATCGGCTCGATCGCACCGGGCCTCGAAGCCGACATCATCGCGCTCGATGGCGATCCTTTAAAGGACATTACTGCGGTACGGCGCGTCGTGTTTGTGATGAAGGGCGGCGTTTACAAGAACTCGCGCTGACTACTTGCTCAACTTCCAACCCGCAAACGGCTTCACAGTTGCGCACGTTGGACTTCCATCCTTACCTGTTCCCGGCACTCGTGCTTCAAGAACTTTCTTTCCGCGTGTTGCCTGATTAACAACGTCCCATGTGATGTCCCGGAATGGAACTTTCAGTCGGCGACTCCACGGCGTGTCTGTCTGTCCCGCATAGGCTCCGATGTCGATGTAACAGAAGCGCTCGTCCGGTGGTCCCTGCACAAACGGTCCCAGCAGTGTCGGCGATCCGTCTTTTCCTTCTTTGACCCGCACATCAAACTCGAAGCTTAGATTCCCTTTGCTCGACCGCTGCTTCTGCACAACCTCAAACTCGTTTCCACGACCCTTCTGCAAACCAAAGTCAACTCCGGGCGGCGGACTCTCAAGAATGATGCGAAAGGTAAGCTGCTGCTCCATGCCACGAAGAATACGACGAAAGACGCGCCACCAAAAAGCACAAAAGCACAAAAAAGACTTTAATCAATTTTGTGCTTCTTGTGCCTTTTGTGGCCGATTGGAATGGATCCTGCGTTGTAACCGACTGGGTCTCCCGAGTGTCTTATAGATTAGGTCGGGCTCTCTCCAGGACAGATGGAAGGGCCCGACCAAGTTTTTTGTGTTAAAGGGGAAACAAACGATGAAAAAAGTACTGGGAATTGCATTGGCACTGCTCTCCATTGGTTTTGTGGCACCATCGGCGGTAGAAGCGGCCGATGTAACACACCAGAACAGCACTGTGGCTGCGAACGCTGCGCCGCAGTGGCAACGTGATCGCGATGGCCGACGTTATGATCGGCGTTACAACAACCGCCGGCGTTCAGTGACTCGGTCGCGTCTGGTTCGCTATGGACGGCGTCTCTATCGTGAAACTTATGTGGTGACTTACTGGCCGAATGGCCGTACTGACACCCGATTGATTAGCCGCACGCGCGTTGGTTAAGACGTGAAGGGCGACTTAGAACAAGGAAGGTCGAAAGATGAAAGGAAAATATTTGCGGAAGATTGGCAGTCTGGCTCTCACCGCGCTGATGTTGTTTGGCATCGGATTCGTCTCAACGAGCGAGGTGCAGGCGCAGACGCGACAGAGGGTGATCATCATTCGCCCCCATCGCATCTATCGTCCGTTTGGATTTAGAAGGTGGGGATACCCATGGGGATACGATCCTTATGGATTCAACTACCGGTATAGTCATTACGTTTTTGACAACAGCGAAAAAGCTGGCACTCAAGCGTACAAAGATGGCTTCAAGACCGGAAAGGATGATGGTAAGAAGGACAAGAGCTACGATCCCCAGCGCTCTCATTACTTCCAGGAAGCGGGCTTCGGTAACTTCGCTGAAGTTTACCGGCCAAGCTTCGAAAGAGGTTACCAGGATGGGTACAGGGAAGGTGCGAACCAACGTCGCGTTGGTTAACGCCTAAAACTGATGAAACCGCCGCGATCGAAATCGCGGCGGTTTTTTATTTCAACAATTTCGAAACCTCGAGCACTTGCTCGGGTCTCGCGCGTACAAAATAGTTCTCAGTCAGATTGATCCATCGAACCGTACCGGTCGAATCAAGCAGGAACTCCGCTGGTCGAGCAATGTCATGACCATTCTCACCAGCTCCCGCATGAACCAGATCGTAACGATGAATCACCTCCACGTTCTGATCTGAAAGTAACGGAAACGTGTAACCTTGCTGCTGCGCGAGATTGCGCGAGACGTCGGGAGCATCAACACTGATCGCGACCGGACGTATTCCCGCTTCACTCAACTTGTCCAAACTTTTTTCAATACCCCGCAACTCGGAGTTGCACAAAGGTCACCAGTAACCTCTGTAAAAAATCAGCAGCACGCCTCTTGGCGCCTTGCCGTTGACTGGCGCAGTCATCAGTTCGTTGAGCGCCACCTGCTTGCCTGTGGTATCAGGAAGAGTAAAGTCCGGCGCTCGTTGTCCAACTTGCGGCGCACCTTTCGATGCCGGCAACATGCGTCCGCCAACAAAGTACGCAAAAACAAAAAAACCAATCACCAGGAAGCTAACTGCGCTTACAAGCACGCTGATGATCTTCGAGCGCATGGGATGCGGGCGATCCGAGGCAAAGCCACGTCGCAGTCCCATGACGAGCAACACTCCTGCCAGCACGAAGAGCACAAAGTTGGCCCACGGAAAGTCGCGTGTAAACGGGAACCAGACGAAGATGAAGAAGTAACTCATGAAGCCGGCGAGGGCGAGCAATAAGCCCACCCAGAGCGGCCAATTGATGCGTCGTAAGATCATCTTGTTAATCCTGAAAAAATCCTGCTTATCCTGTCCAGGGTTTTATCGATAAAACGGACTCAACTTAGTCCTGCCATACGCTACAAACGCGCACAAGAGACAAATTACCACGTTCCCAATAGCTGCCCCCATTCCAAAGGTTATAACAGTTACAACGACCGCGCCGATCATGATGATCGTTAATCCGATCGCAGCAAGCGCTGTCAGAAATGGCTTAATCCGCAAAAGTCCGGGAAGCACCAGTCCGAGGCCGCCGAGTATTTCGCACACGCCGATGAAGTGCATAAACCATCCCGGAAAGAGAATCTGATTCGGCGGTCCCAACGCTCGCATCTGCTCGATTGTGTAATAAAACTTGGTCCCACCGGCAAACAGGAATAGTAACGCCAGTAATATCTGAATAATCCAAAGTAAGATGTTCATGTTTAGTGTCCTTTAAGAATCAAGATCGATTACTACTTCGCAAAGGGATCAGAGCACGCAAGCGCGTATCGTGTAAGTAAAGTCCAAGCCAGAGCAACACTCCAAAGATAATCGGAAAAACGATCGGGAATACACCTTCAGCAACGCGCACGTGAGTCGCCACAGCACCACCGAGATAACCGGTCAACAGAATCGCTCCGAGCACCGAGGTCGTTGGAATCAAATAAAGAAGAGTACATGCGATTAAAATGATTCCGATCGGGACGATGAGACTCTCTGAGTATCCGAGTTTAGTAGTTGCTTCCACCACCACGGCGGGCTTCACGAGTTTCATCGCGCCATCAACCAGCAGAAAGAGTGCCGGCAGTCCACTCACGATTCGTCCGATCCAAATAGTCGACTTCGAAATAGAAGTTTGTAAATCAGTTTGCGCCATCACTCCTCCTCTCACTGCTGCGGCAGTCCTTTAATCTCTAACACCGGACGAATCTCGATCGTGCCGTACTTCGCACCCGGAATACGTTCAGCAATACTCATCGCTTCATCGAGATCTCGCGCATCAACCAGATAGTAGCCGCCGAGGTGCTCGCGAGTTTCCGCGAATGGACCATCGGTTACGAGCCGTTTGCCATTTCTTACCTGGACGCTCGTGGCTGTCGACACGGGGTGCAAAGGACTAGCCGCCAGGTATTTGCCCGAAGCGCTGAGGTCCTGTGCGAGTTGCGCCGATTCGACGTAACAGTGCTCTCGCTCATTGTCGCTCATGGCGTCTTCGGCGAGATAAACCAGCAACATGTATTTCATAGTTTCGTGCCTCCACTGCTAAATCGAACGGCGAGTTTCTGAATCGACACCTCAACCGGAATTTTTTTATTATCAAACGTGCTTTCGAACTCCAACGTTACCGTCGACGCAGTTTACCGATCCGACTGGGGCCGGATTGTTGCAACTCTCATACGTCAGTTTGGCGATTTCGAACTCGCCGAAGACGCTGCACAGGACGCATTTACTGCCGCCGTCCACCAGTGGCCAACCGAAGGCATCCCCGAATCGCCGCGCGCATGGATCATCCAGACTGCGAAGCACAAAGCCATCGATCGCCTGCGACGCCAAGTCCGCCTTCAGGAAAAACTCGAAGCCGATCCGGACTTTGCTTCTGAACCAATCGTCGAAGGTCCAAAACTCGATTTCGAAGAGATTCCCGACGATCGTCTACGCCTGATCTTTACCTGCTGCCACCCAGCTTTGTCTCTCGAAGCACAGGTCGCCCTCACGTTGCGTACTCTCGGCGGTCTTCAGACTGATGAAATCGCACGCTCATTTCTGGTTCCTGCCACCACGATGGCCCAGCGACTGGTGCGCGCAAAACGAAAAATACGCGACGCCGGAATTCCTTTTAGCGTTCCAGACACGACGGAAATGCCGGCGCGTCTGGATGGTGTGTTGACCGCAATCTATCTCATCTTCACCGAAGGCTACGCGCCAACGCGCGGCGCACCACTCGTGCGAGCCGACCTCTGCGCGGAAGCGATTCGTCTCGGCCGCCTGCTACGAACATTGCTCGGACCAAAGCCGCCGTCTGAAGCGACTGCGCTGGTAGCACTCATGTTGTTACACGACTCGCGACGCGAGGCTCGACTGGATGAAGATGGCGATCTGGTTACACTCGAAGAGCAAGACCGCTCGCTTTGGAACCGACGACAAATTGACGAGGCACTCGCGTTAGTTGATGAAGCACTCGCCGGCCGGCCTGGTCCATTTGCGCTAGAGGCTGCTATTGCCGCCGAACACTGTAAAGCCGCTCGAGCTGAAGACACGAACTGGGAAGAAATCGTCAAACTATATGATCTCCTCGCAGAACTAATGCCTTCTCCGATCGTGTCGTTGAATCGTGCCGTCGCAGTCGCGATGGCCCGCGGTCCCAAACCGGCGCTCGAGTTGATCGACGAGCTCGCCGAAGCGGGCGAGCTCGCTGAATATCATTTGTTACACGCAGCCCGCGCTGACATGCTGCGGCGACTCGGATCCAATGATGAAGCCGCTGAGAGTTACGAAACAGCTTTGCGATTGGTCACCAACGACAGCGAGCG
>Ga0105243_10002036_pt1 | contig 17143 bp, 17 predicted proteins | sample KBSM34metaG_FD_81525 | JGI IMG/M metagenome (GOLD analysis project Ga0105243, IMG submission 81525) | Miscanthus rhizosphere microbial communities from Kellogg Biological Station, Michigan, USA - KBS M3-4 metaG | ecosystem: Host-associated > Plants > Roots > Rhizosphere > Soil | place... | reverse complement strand
GCGACCTGCCTGAGCCCGACCTGGTCGCCGACCTGCGCAACGTGGTCGCCGGCGACGCCTCGCCCGACGGCAAGGGCGTGCTGGCCATCGAGCGCGGCATCGAAGTGGGCCACGTCTTCGTGCTGGGCACCAAGTACAGCAAGGACATGAACGCCACTTACCTCGACGAAGGCGGCAAGCCGCAGTTCCTCGAGATGGGCTGCTACGGCATCGGCATCACGCGCCTGCCGGCTGCCGCCATCGAACAGAACCACGACGAGCGCGGCATCATCTGGCCCGACGCGCTGGCACCGTTCACCGTGGTGGTCTGCCCGATCGGCATGGACCGCAGCCCCGAGGTCAAGGTCGCGGCCGAAGCGCTCTACGAAGAGCTGCTGGCCAAGGGCGTCGACGTGCTGCTGGACGACCGTGGCGAGCGCCCCGGCGCGATGTTCGCCGACTGGGAACTGATCGGCGTGCCGCACCGCGTCGTCATCTCCGACCGCGGCCTCAAGGAAGGCCAGCTCGAGTACCAGGGCCGGCGCGACACCGCAGCCACCAAGGTGCCCGCGGCCGGCATCGCCGACTTCATCGCCGGCAAGCTCGCGGCATGAGCTTGGCGGGGGGCCTTTCGCGACGCAGCTGCCTGTTGGGCAGCGCCGCCGCCGGCGCCCTCACTGCTCTGTCGCTGCCGCAAACGGCCTGGGCCGGCGCGCAGATCGAAGAGCCGCTGATCGACTCGGTGCGCACCGCGCTGAGTTCGGCCATCCACAACAAGGCGCCGCCGGTGCCGCAGTTCGCCGACACCGAGGCCCGCCTCGCGTACCTGCGGTGGCTCGGCGAGATGAGCGAGCGCCTGCGCAAGAAGGTCGCCGACCCGGCCACGCGCATCGAGTTCCTGCAGACCGTCTGGTACGAGGCCAAGCGCTCGGGGCTCGACGTGAGCCTGGTGCTCGGGCTGATCCAGGTCGAGAGCAACTTCCGCAAGTTCGCGGTGTCCAGCGCCGGTGCGCGCGGCTACATGCAGGTGATGCCGTTCTGGACCCGCGTGATCGGCGACAGCGATTCGGCCAAGCTGTTCCACATGCAGACCAACCTGCGCTTCGGCTGCGTGATCCTGCGCCACTACCTCGACCGCGAGAAGGGCGACCTGTTCATGACGCTGGGTCGCTACAACGGCAGCCGGGGCCGCGCGCCGTACCCGAACGCGGTGTTCGCGAACCAGCGGCTGTGGGCTTACGTCGACAGGGACCGCTCGGCGGCCTGAAGGCAGCCGCCGTCGCTCAGTCGGCGACCACGGCCTTGGCGGTCGCCGAGCCCCTGGTCACCATCACCTGGTCGATGCGGTAGCTGTCGACGTCCATCACCTCGAAGGTGTAGCCGCCCCAGGTCACGCTGTCCGTGCGCTTGGGCACCCGGCGCAGCATCACCATCAGGAAGCCGGCCAGCGTTTCATATTCCTCGGCGTGCGGCAGCTCGTCGATGTGCAGCGCGCGCTGCACGTCCTGGATGGGCGCGATGCCGTCGATCAGCCATGAGTTCTCGTCGCGCTTCACGATCTGTTCTTCTTCAGGCGTCGAGGTCGACACCAGGTCGCCCATCACCGTGCTCATCACGTCGTTGAGCGTGATCACGCCGACCACCAGGCTGTACTCGTTGACGATGATCGCGAAGTCTTCGCGCGCCTGCTGGAACTGCTCGAGCACCTCGGTGAGCGAGAGCCGGTCGGGAATCACCAGCGCCTTGTGCAGCGTCAGGCCCTGGTCGAAGGCCAGCGGCTGGCCGCTGAGCACGCGCTGGAACATGTCCTTGGCATCCACGTAGCCCAGCACGTGGTCGATGTCGCCGTCGCACACCGGGTAGGCGGAATAGGGCTCGGCCACGATGCGCGCGCGCAGCACCGACTCGGGGTCGTCGTGCAAGAACCAGGCGATGCTCTCGCGCGCCGTCATCACGCTGCTGACGAGGCGCGTGTCCAGCTCGAACACGTTGGCGATCACCTGCTGCTCTCGCGCCGCCAGCACGCCGGCCTGCGCGCCGGCCTCGGTCATGGCCAGGATGTCGGCCGAGGTGATCTTGTCGTCGCGTGCCATCGGCATGCCCAGCACCTTGAACAAGAGGTCGGTCGCGCGCGTGAAGAACCACACCAGCGGCTTGAAGGCGGTGATCAGCAGCAGCATCGGCCCGACGATGCGCACGGCAAGCCGCTCGGGCGCGCTCATGCCCAGGCGCTTGGGGAACAGGTCGGCGAACACCAGGAACACCGCGATCACGATCACGAACGAGCACAGGAAGGCGATGTTGGCCGCCACCTCGACGCTGAGCCAGTTCTCGAAGAAGCGGGCGAAATACGGGCTCAGCGAGCCTTCGCCCACCACGCCGCCGAGGATCGCCACCGCGTTCAGGCCGATCTGCACCACGGTGAAGTAGTGGCCCGGCTGCTCCTGCACGCGCAGCACTTTTTCCGCGCGCGGGTCGCCCTCGTCGGCCATCTGGCGCAGACGCAGGCGGCGCGAGGCGGCCAGGCAGATTTCGGCGAGGGAGAAGAAGGCGCTCATCGCGATCAGCAGCGCGATGATGAGCAGGCTTTGGGTGAGGGTCATGGCGGCACGTCGTAGACCGCCATGGTGCCATGACTGGCACCGGGTTCGGGCGCGCGCGGGGCGCGGCGCCCGTCAAACGGGGAGCGGAAGGCTCAGGCGGACGCGCCGCCGCCGATCACCTGCTGCAGCTCGCCCGACTCGTACATCTCCATCATGATGTCGGAGCCGCCCACGAATTCGCCCTTCACGTAGAGCTGGGGGATGGTGGGCCAGTTGCTGTATTCCTTGATGCCCTGGCGGATGCCGTCGTCTTCGAGCACGTTGACGGTCTTGAGCGTCTTGGTGTCGACGCCCACGGCCTTGAGGATCTGGATGGCGCGGCCCGAGAAACCGCACATCGGGAAGCTGGCGTTGCCCTTCATGAAGAGCACGAGTTCGTTGGACTTGACGAGGTCGTCGATGCGTTGTTGAGCGTCGGACATGGGGACTCCTGAAGAAAAGTGGGCTGGGGGGATTATTTCACCGTGCGCCAGATGCCGCCGGAGCAGCGCGCGATGCCGGCGAGGTCGTCACGGCTTTGTACTTCGGCGAAGCCGCGGGCGGCCAGCAGTTGGCGCACGGCCTCGGCCTGGTCGTGGCCGTGCTCCAGCAGCAGCCAGCCGCCGTCGGCCAGGTGGGTGGGCGCGTCGCGCACGATCTGGCGGATGTCGTCGAGGCCGTCGGCGCCTGCGACCAGCGCGCGGGTGGGCTCGTGGCGCAACGCGGGCAGGTGCGGGTCGCCGGCGGCGACGTACGGCGGGTTGCTGGCGATGACCGCGTAGCCGTCGGCCGCGCCGTCGAGCCAGCTCGATTCGGTGAAGCGCACCGGCAGGCCCAGGCGCTGCGCGTTGGCCCGGGCCACGGCAAGCGCGTCGGCGCTGGCGTCGACCGCGTCGACCTGCGCGTCGGGGCGCGCATGCTGCAGCGCCAGCGCGATCGCGCCGCTGCCCGTGCCGAGGTCGAGCACGCGCGGGGCCGGGCGGCCGTCGAGGCAGGCCAGGGCCCACTCGACCAGCGTCTCGGTGTCGGGGCGCGGCACCAGCACGCGGGCGTCGACCTGCAGCTGCAGGCCGTGGAATTCCTTCTCGCCCAGCAGGTAGGCGACCGGCTCGCCCGCCGTGCGGCGCGACAGCTGGCGCGCGAACGCGGGCCAGGCCTCGCCGGGAAACGAATCGGTGTCGTGTGCGAGCAGCCAGGCGCGGTCGTTCACGGGGCGGCCCAGCGCGTGCAGCAGCAGCAGCTGGGCGTCGAGGCGGTCGATGCCCAGAGCCATGGCCGCGGCCAGTGCCTGCGCCACGGTGGACGGTGCGGATGCTTCGGTCATCACGCGGGCAGGCTCGATTCGAGTTCGGCCAGCTGCTCGGCCTCGCGCGCGGCGCGCAGCGCCTCAAGCACGTCGCCCAGGTCGCCTTCCATGATGGCCAGCAGCTTGTAGAGCGTGAGGTTGATGCGGTGGTCGGTGAGCCGGCCCTGCGGGAAGTTGTAGGTGCGGATGCGGTCCGAGCGGTCGCCGCTGCCGATCAGGCCCTTGCGCATGGCGGCGTCCTTGGCGGCGCGCTCGCTGCGCTCCTTCTCCTGGATGCGCGCCGACAGCACCTGCAGCGCCTTGGCCTTGTTGCGGTGCTGGCTGCGGTCGTCCTGGCACTCGGCCACGATGCCGGTCGGGATGTGCGTGATGCGCACGGCCGAGTCGGTCTTGTTGATGTGCTGCCCGCCCGCGCCGCTGGCGCGGTAGGTGTCGATGCGCAGGTCGGCCGGGTTGATCTGCACCGCCACGGTCTCGTCGGGCTCGGCCAGCACGGCGACCGTGCAGGCGCTGGTGTGGATGCGGCCTTGCGTCTCGGTGGCCGGCACGCGCTGCACGCGGTGGCCGCCCGACTCGAAGCGCAGGTGGCCGAACACGTCGTCGCCCACGATGCGGATCACCACTTCCTTGTAGCCGCCGAGCTCGCTCTCGCTTTCGCTCACCACTTCGCAGCGCCAGCCGGCGCGCTCGCAGTAGCGCGTGTACATGCGCAGCAGGTCGCCCGCGAACAGCGCCGATTCGTCGCCGCCCGTGCCGGCGCGGATTTCCATGAAGGCGTTGCGCGCGTCGTCCGGGTCCTTGGGCAGCAGCAGGCGCTGCAGTTCGTCTTCGAGTTGCACCAGCTCGGCCTCGGCACCGGCGATTTCTTCCCTGGCCATCTCGGCCATGTCGGGGTCGTCGAGCATTTCCTTCGCACCCGCGATGTCGGCCTCGCGCTGCTTGAAGCGCTCGTAGCGGCCGGCGATCTGCGTGACCTCGGCATGCTCGCGCGAAATGGTGCGGTACTGCGCCATGTCGCTCATGATGTCTTCGCGCGAGAGCAGGAAGTCGAGCTCGCCCAGGCGTTGGACGTAGCGTTCGAGTTGGTGGCGCAGAAAGGATTTCACGACGGAAGGGGTTCGAAGAATGGGGAGGAACGCCGCAGTGCAGCGGCAGGGCGCATGAAAAGCGTGGCCCGCGCGGGGGGCGGGGCCATCGACGCGCGTCGTCGCTAACGCTCTTTGCGCAGGAACAGGCGCGACAGCGTCTGCGCCGTCTGTTCGCGCGAGGCGGCATCGCCCGCGTGCAGCTCGGCCATGGCGCCGTGCATCATCTTCTGCGTGAGCCCGCGCGACATGGCTTCGAGCACCGCATCGATCGATTCGCCCTTGGCCAGCAGCTTGCGCGCGCGGGCCATCTCGGTGGCGCGCCATTCGTCGGCCTGCGCATTGAGCTGCTGGATCAGCGGCACGGTGCCGCGCTGGCCCAGCCAGTGCATGAAGCTCTGCACGCCGGCGTCGATGATGACCTCGGCCTGCGCCACGGCGGCCTGGCGGTTGGCCTGGCCCTGCTGCACGACCTGGGCGAGGTCGTCCACGGTGTACAGGTAGATGTCTTCGAGGGCCTTCACCTCAGGTTCGATGTCGCGCGGCACGGCCAGGTCGACCATGAACATCGGGCGGTGCTTGCGCGCCTTGAGCGCGCGCTCCACGGCGCCCAGGCCGATGATCGGCAGCGTGCTCGCGGTGCAGCTGATGACGATGTCGAACTCGGCCAGCCGCGCCGGCAGGTCAGCCAGCCGCATGGCTTCGCCGCCGAAGCGCGAGGCCAGCTTTTCGCCGCGCTCCAGTGTGCGGTTGGCGATGGCGATGGCCTTGGGCTCCTTGGCCGCGAAGTGCGTGGCCGCGAGGTCGATCATTTCGCCCGCGCCGACGAACAGCACGCGGGTCTTGCGCAGGTCTTCGAACAGCTGGCCGGCCAGGCGCACGGCGGCGGCGGCCATGCTGATCGAATGGGCGCCGATCTCGGTGGCGGTGCGCACTTCCTTGGCGACCGCGAACGAGCGCTGGAACAGCTGGTTGAGCGTGCTGCCGAGCGCGCCGGCGGTTTCGGCCGCGCGCACGGCGTCTTTCATCTGGCCGAGTATCTGGGCTTCGCCCAGCACCATGGAGTCGAGCCCGCTGGCCACGCGGAAGGCATGGCGCGCGGCTTCGTCGTCGTGCAGGGTGTAGGCGTGCGAGCGCAGCAGGGCGGGGGCCACGCCGCCGCTCTGGGCCAGCCAGCCGAAGGTGTGGTCGAGCGCGATGTGCTCGGAGGCGCAGTAGATCTCGGTGCGGTTGCAGGTCGAGATGATCGCGGCCTCGACCTGAGGGTGGCTGCTGTTGCCGGCGAAAGAACTGCGCAGGCTGTGCAGCGTCGGGGCGATCTGGTCGAGCGCGAACGCGAAACGACCGCGCAGATCGAGCGGCGCGGTCGTGTGGTTCAAGCCGAGAGCCCAGACTGACATGTCCATGATTATAAAATCAGCAGCCGGGCGAGGTTTGCCGAGGGGCAAATGGCTTTCCCTATGACAGCCATACGCTTCGCCACATGGCCCCGCGCCCCCTCGTGGCCCCCTCATGGACCTTCTGGATCTCTTCAATCACCTGCTTAATTTTGCGGCACCGGCGGCCTTCATTGCCTTGGTGTTGGTGGCTGTCGGGCGCTTTCTCGGCGGCCCGCGCACCGGCATTCCGCGCTGGTGGAAGCAATGGGCGATCACCTTCGGGGCCGGCCTGCTGACCTCGCTGGCCGGGCTGATCCTCACGGGACGCGACGGCTCGATGGCCACCTATGCCGCGCTGGCGGTGGTCTGCGGCACCGTGCAGTGGCTCGCGATGCGCGGCTGGGGCCGCTGAGCCGGACTGCTCAGTCCAGCCGGCGGGCCATGTAGACCGAGTCCCCGGGGTAGGTCGCCAGCCGGGCCTGTTGCAGGTCGTCGGCCGGCACCGTGGCCGCATAGCCCTGGCGCTCCCAGAACCCGACCGAAGCCTGCACCGACACCAGCGTCGAATGCTGCCAGCCCGCGCGCAGCGCGTGCGCCCAGGCATGGCGCACGAGGCGCGGCCCCAGGCCCAGCCCCGAGGCCTCGGGGTGCACCGCCAGGTCGTGCAGGTACAGCGCGTCGGCGTCGGGCGCCACCTCGAAATCGCCGTGCAGCGGCGTGAGCTTGCCGCGCTGAGAGGGGTAGGCCGCCAGGTAGGCCCGCACGGCGCCGCCGTGCTCGGCCACCCAGCCGGTGTGCGGCGAGGCCGCCAGCCGCCGCGCGATGAGCACGCCGTCCTCCACGAACCCCGCGCCGTAGCAGGCGAGCTGGATCGCCAGCACCGCGTCGAGGTCGTCCGCGCGCATGTCGCGCACGAGGAGACGGGAAGGCACCGCGTCCATCAGGCCAGCAGCAGCTTGTCGTCGTCCAGCTTCTCGCCGCGCGTCTGCTCGAACATGCGCAGCAGGTCGGGCACGTCCAGGCCCGCGCGCTGGTCGCCGGCCACGTCGAGGATCACCTGGCCTTCGTGCAGCATCACGGTGCGCGTGCCGTAGTCCAGCGCCTGGCGCATGCTGTGCGTGACCATCATTGCGGTGAGCTGGCTGCCTTCGACGATCTTGGCGGTGAGCTCCAGCACGAAGGCGGCGGTCTTCGGGTCGAGCGCGGCCGTGTGCTCGTCCAGCAGCAGGATGCGCGAGGGCCGCAGCGAGGCCATCAGCAGGCTCACGGCCTGGCGCTGGCCGCCTGAGAGCAGGCCGATGCGGTCGGCCAGACGGTTTTCCAGGCCCAGCTTCAGGATCGACAGCTTTTCGCGGAACAGCTCGCGCAGGTTGCGGTTGAGCGAGAAGCCGAAGCCCCTGCGCTCGCCGCGCTTCCACGCCAGTGCCATGTTTTCCTCGATGGTCAGCGCCTCGCAGGTGCCGGCCATCGGGTCCTGGAACACGCGGGCCACCATGCCCGAGCGCTGCCAGGCGTTCAGGCGGGTCACGTCCTTGCCGTCGATGTCGATGCGGCCCTTGTCGACCATCAGGTCGCCGCTGATCGCATTGAGAAAGGTCGACTTGCCCGCGCCGTTGGAGCCGATCACGGTGACGAACTGGCCGGTCGGAATGTCCAGGCTCAGGCCGCGCAGCACGCGGTTCTCGATCGGCGTGCCCGGGTTGAAGGTGATTTCGAGTTGTTGGGCGCGCAGCATCAGTTCTTCCCCTTGAAGAGTCCGCCCAGCTTGCGCTTGTAGGCGGGCACCAGCAGCGCGAACGCCACGAGCACGGCGGTGACCAGGTTCAGGTCCTGCGCCTGCAGGCCCATGAAGTCGGTGTTCAGCGCCATCGCGATGAAGAAGCGATACAGCAGCGCGCCCAGCACGCAGGCCAGCGTGGTGATGACCATGCTGCGCGCGGGCAGCAGGGTCTCGCCGATGATCACGGCGGCCAGGCCGATCACGATCGTGCCCACGCCCATCGAGATGTCGGCCGTGCCCTGGCTCTGCGCGAACAGCGCGCCGGCCAGCGCCACCAGCGCATTGGAGAGCGCCAGGCCCGCCATGGTCTGGAAGTCGGTCGAGATGCCCTGGGCCCGCGCCATGCGCGCGTTGCCGCCGGTGGCGCGCATCGCGAGGCCCGCTTCGGAGGCAAAGAACAGGTCGACCACGATCTTCGCGGCGATCACGATGATCAGCAGCAACAGCGGCTTGGCCCACTGCTCGGGCATGCCGCCGAAGCTGACCATGCTGAACACCGTGGGTTCGGTGATGAGCGCCACGTTGGGCTTGCCCATCACGCGCAGGTTGATGGAGTACAGCGCGATCATCACCAGGATGCTCGCGAGCAGCTGCATGATCTTCAGCTTGACGTTGAGCCAGGCCGTGAGCCAGCCCGAGGCGGCACCGGCCACGCAGGCCACGGCCGTGGCGGCGGCGGGGTTCCAGCCCGCGACGATGAGCGTCGCGGCCACGGCGGCGCCCAGCGGAAAGCTGCCGTCCACCGTGAGGTCGGGAAAGTTGATGATGCGAAACGACATGAAGACGCCCAGCGCGACCAGTCCGAAAATCAGACCGATCTCGATGGCGCCCAGCGAAGCAATGAGGGACATGGGGGCTTCCGGCGGGAGCGCAGTCGGCGGGCCCCGGCGCCCGGCGAGCGGCCGGGAGCGGAGGGCCCGCCGGGGCGGCGTTTACTTGGTGCTGACGACCTTCGCCGACTTCAGCAGCGCGTCCGACAGGGTCACGCCCTGCAGCTTGGCCGCGCCGGGGTTCACCACCAGCTCGAAGTTGGTGCTGGTCTGCGAGGCGATGGTGCCGGGCTTCTCGCCCTTGAGGATGCGCACCACGATCTTGCCGGTCTGGCGGCCGATGTCGGTGTAGTTCAGGCCCAGCGCGGCCACGGCGCCGCGCTCGACGGTGGCGGTGTCGGCGGCCACCACGGGCAGCTTGGCCTGCTGGGCCACCTTCACGATGCCCTCGAAGGCCGAGACCACGTTGTTGTCGGTGGGCGTGTAGATCACGTCGGCCTTGCCGACCAGGCTCTGGGCGGCGGTGGGCACGTCGACCGTGCGCGCGGCGGCGGCTTCGACCACCGTCATGCCGGCGGCCGAGGCGGCCTTCTTGAGCGACTCGACGATGGCCACCGAGTTGGCTTCGCCGGGGCTGTAGATCACGCCGACGCGCTTGGCGTTCGGCACGACCTTCTTGATCAGGTCGATGTGCTTCTCCAGCGGCGACAGGTCGGACACGCCGGTCACGTTGGTGCCCGAGGGCTCCCAGTTCTTCACCAGCTTGGCGGCCACCGGATCGGTGATGGCCGAGTACACGACGGGAATGGTCTTGGTGGCGGCCACGGTCGCCTGCGCCGACGGCGTGGCGATGGCGACGATCACGTCGGGCGCATCGCCCACGTACTTGCGGGCGATCTGGGCGGCGGTGCCCACGTTGCCCTGCGCGCTCTGGTAGGTGAACTTGAGGTTCTTGCCCGCTTCGTAGCCGGCGGCCTTCAGCTCTTCCTTCACGCCGTCGCGCACGGCGTCCAGCGCCGGGTGCTCGACGATGGCGGTCACGGCGACCGACTTGTCGGCGGCCAGGGCCGGTGCGGCGGCGAGCACGCCGAGGGCCAGGGCCACGGCGCTGAAGGGGGTGCGAAGCAAAGCGTTTTTCACGTAAGGGTCTCCGGGTGGGGAAAGGGGTGTGGGTGCGTTCGAAGCCGCCGGCAAGGCACCGGCAAAGCACCAGGGCGCGCAATTCAGCGGCCCGGCGTGGCGCAACGCCGTCCGGGCGCGTCGAAGTCTAGATCGTACTTTGCACAATTAAGGTGCATGAATGCCTCGGGCTTTCCCCGCTTTAGGAAACATAATTGCATCATTGATGCGTATGGGGAGACGAAATTGCAGATCATCGAACTCGACCGGACCGATCGGCGGATTCTGGACCACCTCCAGGCGCACGGTCGCGCGTCCAACCTGGACCTGGCCGAGGTGGCCCAGTTGTCGCCCGCGCAGTGCCTGCGGCGCCACCGGCGGCTCGAGGAACTGGGGCTGATCAGCGGCTACGCCGCGCGGCTCAACGCACGGCACATCGGGCTGGGCGTGATCGCCTTCATCCACGTCACGATGGCGCGCGGCCACGTCGACGAGCTGCCCAAGTTCCAGGACCTGATCGCCGACATGCGCCAGATCCTGGAGTGCTACTCGGTGACCGGCGACTTCGACTACGTGCTCAAGGTGGTCGCGCGCGACCTGGAGGCGCTGTCGCAGTTCCTGATGCACACGCTGATGCACATGCCGGGCGTGTCGGCCGTGCGCTCCAGCGTGTGCCTGAACGAGATCAAGTGCACGGGGGCGCTGCCGCTCGAATAGGGCAGCGGGCGCAACAGGCGCTTCAGGTGCTGGTGGTGCCCGGCAGCGGAGACGCCGGCGTGGCCGGCGCCGGCGACGGCTCGGCGGGCAGCACCGGTGCGGGCGCCGCCATCACCAGCGTCGTGGGCGTGGCCAGCGGCAGGTCGGCCTGCTTGAGCGCGTCGAGGATCGTGAACAGCAGGTCGCTGCGCACGCCGCCCGCGAGCCGGGGGCTCGGCACGTAGGCGATGGCCTGGAAGATCAGCAGCCCGTTCTCGATGCCCTCGAGCGTGAGCGAGGGCGCCGGCGTTTCCAGCACGCCCTCGTGCGCGCGGCAGGCTTCGAGGATCAGCTCGCGCACGCGCTGCGCATCGGTGGTCAGCGGCATGGGCAGGCGGATCAGCACGCGGCCCTCGGCGTTGGCCAGCGTCATGTTGCGCACGGTCTTGGTGATGAACTCCGAGTTCGGCACGATCAGCGTCGAGCGGTCGCCCAGCTGGATCTCGGTGGCGCGCACGTTGATGCGCCGCACGTCGCCCTCGGTGGTGCCCAGCACCACCCAGTCGCCCACCTTCACCGGCTGCTCGGCCAGCAGGATCAGCCCCGAGATGAAGTTCTGCACGATGGCCTGCAGGCCGAAGCCGATGCCCACCGACAGCGCGCTCGCCACCCACGCGATGCGCTCGATGCCGATGCCCAGCGCCGACAGCGAGAACGCCACCACCAGGATGCCGCCCACGTAGCCCAGCAGCGTGGTGATCGAGCTTTGCATGCCGGGCTCGAACTGCGTGCTCGGCAGGTAGCTGCGCGAGAGCCAGCGCTTGAACACCCGCAGCACGATGAAGCCGATCACCGCCACCGCCACCGCGCTGAGGATCGCGCCGGGCACCAGCTGGAACTCGCCCACCTTCACGCCGGTGCCGAGCTTGCCGCCGCGCTGGAACACCTCGCCCGGGCCCGTGCCCAGCGGCGCGGCCAGCGCCACCAGCATGTAGAAGAACAGCGCCACGCGGCTCAGGCCGGAGAGCACCGTGGCCGCCTGGTCGAGCGTCTGCGGCGCCAGGCCGAAGCTCTTCTGCAGCCGCTGGCCGGAGGCGCTGCGCGAGGACACCACGGCCATGAACAGGTCGTCGGCGAACTTGAACAGCACATAGAAGGCCGCTGCGACGATGCCGCTCCAGGTGAGCTGCGAGGCCAGGAAGCTCGCCAGCGCCACGTAGCCGAAGGCCACCAGTACCCAGATCGCGATCACCAGCACCACGATCAGCGCCACCAGCACCCCGACCCACATCGGCCGCTCCGGCAGGCCGGCATCGGGCGCGTCGGCACGCAGCGCCTTCAGGCGGTACACGACGGTGCCCACCAGCGCGGTGAGCAGCAGCGCCGTCGCCACGTGCGTGGTGACCACGGCGGCAAAGCTGGCGTCGATGAGCGCGTTGATCTCGGCCGGCGTCCACGCCAGCGCGGCCACCAGCGCCACCAGCCACGGCAGCGCCGACAGGCGCTGCGCCGTGAGGTCGGGAATGGCCGGCAGGCGCCACGACGGCCGCCCCGTGGCCAGCAGCCCGCGCCCCAGGCCGATGATGAACGCCATGAAGGTCAGCGTCTGCGCCGCCGATTGCAGCGCCTTGCGCGCCTGCGCGTCCCACATCGCGTGGGCCTTGAGCACTTCGACGACGCCGTGCGCGGCCACGGCGACCAGCAGCACGTGCGTGGCGACGATGGCGATCACCAGCAGCGAGCGGCGCAGCCGCCCGGCCGGCAGCACGCGCGTGGCCAGGCGCGCCAGCCCGCGCTCGGCGGCCCAGACGCCGAGCCAGGCGAGCAGCAGCGCGCCGATGAACGAGGCGATCACCGGCGTGCGGCTTTCGGGCTGCAGCGCCTGGTCGAAGCCGTCGCCGAGCGCCGCCCCGATCGCCTGCAGCCGTTCGAAGTCGTCGGGCCAGGCCTCGCGCAGGTCGTCCCAGAACTCGCCGCTGAGCGGCGAGGCGGCGCGGCTGGTGAGCTCGGCCTCGAACTGCTGGCGCCGCTGCGACACCACGTCGGTGCCGCGCTGGCGCACGTCGATCGCCAGCAGCTTGGCCAGGCGGATGTCCGCGTCGAGCGCGTTGCGCTCCTTGGTCAGCTGCGCGCGCTGGCGCGTGATGTTGGGGTCTTCGGTGGCGCCGGCGGCGGGCGGGTTGCCGAGTTCGCCGAGGCGCGCGTTCAGGTCGGCCAGCTCGCTGGCGCGGGCGGCGACGAACTTGTCGGCCTGCACGCCGATCTCGTTGATCTGCGCGAGCTGCTTGCGTGCGTCGTCTTCGGCGCCCGGAACGACACTGGCGTTGGCCTTGCCCGAGGGCGCGATGCGGGCGAACTGCGCGCGCAGCTCGGCGATGGTGGGGGGCAGGGCGGCGGCCGCCGCGGTGTTGGCGCTGTTGTTGGGGTTGCCGTTGCCTGCGTTCATGCTGGCGTCCGGCTGCGCGAAGGCGCCGCCGCACGTCAGCAGGGCCCACAGAGCCAGGAGGGCGGGAAGGCACAGGCCCGCCAGGCGAGAGGTCCGATTCATGGCCGCATCATAGAAGCCGCCATGACGTAAGAACGGGTAAGAAATGCAGCGTCAGCCCGCGGGGCTGAACAGGTCCACCCGGTCGGTGATGATGCCGTCGGTGCCCAGGTCGATGAGCCGCTGCGCCGCCCAGTCGTCGTTCACCGTGTAGCTCAGCGAGCGCAGGCCCGCGCCATGCACCTGCGCCACCGTGGCGGCGTCCCACAGCGCGTGGTTGCAGACGATGGCCTGGCAACCCAGGCCCAGCGCGGTGTCGAGCCAGCCATTCCAGAGCGTGTCGAGCAGCAGGCCGCGCGGCAGCTCGGGCTGCACGGCCTGTGCGCCCTTCAACGCATCGACCTGGAACGAGGTGAGCAGTGGCGGCACGGCCGCACCCTGCCAGAGGCGCGCGGCTTCGCGTGCCACCACCTCGCCGGTCTCGCGTTCGGTGCCGGGCGTGGGCTTGATCTCGATGTTCAGCAGCAGCTCGTTGGCGAGGCAGAAGCGCGCCAGGTTCTCCAGCGTGGGCAGCGGCTCGCCCGCGAAGGCGCGCGAATGCCAGCCGCCGGCGTCGAGCTGCGACAGCGCGCTCCACGCCTGCTGGCCGCCGATGCCGTGGCCGTTGGTGGTGCGATCGAGCGTGGCGTCGTGCATCAGGAACACCACGCCGTCGGCGCTGAGCTTGGCGTCGCATTCGAACATGCGGTAGCCGTGCGAGGCGCCGAAGCGGAAGGCCGCAAGCGTGTTCTCGGGCGCCAGCTTGCCGGCGCCGCGGTGCGCGACCCAGCGGGGGTAGGGCCAGGGGCTGCGTTCGGCCATCGCTCAGTCGGCGCGCTTGCCGGAGCCGGCGTCGAACCAGTGCAGCTTGTCTTCGCGCGCGGCGATCTTCACCGTGTCGCCGGCCACCGGCGGGTGGTCGCCTTCGTCGGTGCGCATGATGATCTGTTCTTCGCCGATGCGGCCGTACACCAGGCGCTCGGCGCCCAGCAGTTCGACCTGCTCGACCTGCACCGTCCAGCCGCTTTCGTCGAGCTTCATGTGCTCGGGGCGGATGCCCAGGATCTGGCCCGGGCGCACGCCCGGTGCGTGCTTGAGCAGGTTCATCGGCGGCGAGCCGATGAAGCTCGCCACGAAGGTGGTGGCGGGCCGGGAGTACACCTCTTCGGGCGTGGCGAACTGGTCCATCACGCCGCCGTTCATCACGATGATGCGCTGCGCCAGCGTCATGGCCTCGACCTGGTCGTGCGTGACGAACAGCGAGGTGATGCCGAGCTCGCGGTGCAGCTTCTGGATCTCGAGGCGGGTCTGGGCGCGCAGCTTGGCGTCGAGGTTCGACAGCGGTTCGTCGAACAGGAACACCTGCGGCTGGCGCACGATGGCGCGGCCCATGGCCACGCGCTGGCGCTGGCCGCCCGAGAGCTCGCGCGGCTTGCGCTCGAGCAGGTGGCCCAGCTCGAGGATCTTGGCGGCCTTGTCGACGCGCACCTTGATCTCGGCCGTCGGCACCTTGGCGATCTTCAGGCCGTAGGCCATGTTCGCGAACACGCTCATGTGCGGGTACAGCGCGTAGTTCTGGAACACCATGGCGATGTCGCGCTCGGAGGGTTCGAGCTGGTTCACCACCTTGCCGCCGATGCAGATTTCGCCGGCCGAGATTTCCTCCAGGCCCGCGACCATGCGCAGCAGCGTCGACTTGCCGCAGCCCGAAGGGCCGACGATGACGATGAATTCGTGGTCGGCGATCTCGGCGCTCACGCCGTGGATGACCTGGTTGGCTTTCGGCCCGTGGCCGTAGCGCTTGATGACGTTGCGTAGGGAAAGAGCTGCCATTTTTTATTTCTCGGTATCTACAAGGCCCTTGACGAACCACTTTTGCATCAGGATCACCACCAGCGCGGGCGGCAGCATCGCCAGGATGGCGGTGGCCATCACGACGTTCCATTCGTTCTGTCCGTCGCCGCCGGCAATCATCCGCTTGATGCCGACCACCACGGGGTACATGTCTTCGCTCGTGGTCGCCAGCAGCGGCCACAGGTACTGGTTCCAGCCGTAGATGAACTGGATCACGAACAGCGCCGCGATCGAGGTCTTGGACAGCGGCAGCAGCACGTCGAAGAAGAAGCGCATGGGGCTGGCGCCATCCATGCGCGACGCTTCGGTGAGCTCGTCGGGCACCGTGAGGAAGAACTGGCGGAACAGGAAGGTCGCCGTGGCCGACGCGATCAGCGGCACCGTCAGGCCCGCGTAGGTGTTCAGCATGTTCAGGTCGGACAGCACCTTGTAGGTGGGCAGGATGCGCACCTCCACCGGCAGCATCAGCGTCACGAAGATGGCCCAGAAGCAGATCTTCTTGAACGGGAAGCGGAAGTACACGATGGCGAAGGCCGACAGCAGCGAGATGGTGATCTTGCCGATGGCGATGACCATGGCCGTCACGAAGCTCACCCACATCATGTGCGCCACCGGGGCGTTGGAGCCCGCGCTGCTCTCGCGCCCGAACAGGGCGCCCTTGTAGCTGTCGACGATGTTCGAGCCGGGGGTCAGGGGCATCGGCGCCTGCACGATCTCCTGGGCCGTGTGCGTGGAGGCCACGAACGCCAGGTAGAGCGGGAAGGCGACGATGAACACGCCCAGGATCATGATGACGTGGGCCAGGATGCCCTGCGTGCCGCGTTTCTCAACCATGCTGCGCTCCGCCGGATTCGATTTGTTCTTGTTGCTTCATCAGTACTGCACTTTCTTCTCGACGTAGCGGAACTGGATGACGGTCAGCGCCACCACGATCACCATCAGCACCACCGACTGCGCGGCCGAGCCGCCGAGGTCCAGGCCCTTGAAACCGTCGTGGTAGACCTTGTAGACCAGGATGGTCGTGTCCTTGCCCGGGCCGCCCTGCGTGGCCGCATCGACGATCGCGAAGGTGTCGAAGAAGGCGTACACCACGTTGATCACCAGCAGGAAGAAGGTGGTGGGCGACAGCAGCGGGAACTGCACGGTCCAGAAGCGGCGCCACGGGCGCGCGCCGTCGATGGCCGCGGCCTCGATCAGCGACTTCGGAATGGACTGCAGCCCGGCCAGGAAGAACAGGAAGTTGTACGAGATCTGCTTCCACACCGAGGCCATCACGATCAGCGTCATGGCGTGGCCCGAGTCGAGCAGGTGGTTCCAGTTGATGCCGATCTTGCCCAGGGCATAGGCCACTACGCCCAGCGAGGGCGAGAACATGAAGACCCACAGCACGGCCGCCACGGCGGGTGCCACGGCGTACGGCAGGATCAGCATGGTCTTGTAGAACATGCCGCCGCGCACGATGCGGTCGGCGAACACGGCCAGCATCAGCGACAGGCTGATGCCGATGCCGGCCACCAGCACCGAGAACAGCGCGGTGGTCTTGAACGACTCGGCGTAGGCCGGGTCGTCGAACAGGTGGCGGAAGTTGTCGAACCCGACGAACTCGACCGACGTGCCGAACGCGTCCTGCTGCTGCAGCGACTGCAACAGCGCCTGGCCGGCCGGCCAGAAGAAAAACACGAGGATCACCGCCATCTGCGGTGTCAGCAGCAGCCAGGGCAACCAGCCCGAGCGAAAGAAAACGCGTTTTTCCATGAAGCCCCTACATAAAAAATCCCGCCCGGCGCACCCTGGAAGAAGGGCGTGCGGGGGCGGGCGATATTAGCCGGACACGGAGCCCGGATCTTCAATCGTTAGCTTTTGTTCGCCTTTTGGAAGCGTTCGAGCTGCTCGTTGCCGCGGGTCACGATCGAATCGAGGGCTTCCTTGGCGGTCTTCTTGCCGCCCCAGACCTGTTCGAGCTCTTCGTCCTCGATGGCGCGGATCTGCACGTAGTTGCCCAGGCGGATGCCGCGGCTCTTGTCGGTGACCTTGCGGATCATCTGCGTCACGGCCACGTCGGTGCCGGG
>Ga0105243_10002035_pt1 | contig 17148 bp, 30 predicted proteins | sample KBSM34metaG_FD_81525 | JGI IMG/M metagenome (GOLD analysis project Ga0105243, IMG submission 81525) | Miscanthus rhizosphere microbial communities from Kellogg Biological Station, Michigan, USA - KBS M3-4 metaG | ecosystem: Host-associated > Plants > Roots > Rhizosphere > Soil | place... | reverse complement strand
GGCGGGAGAGAGCGAATCGATGGAAATATTTCGGCGTTGGGTCGGGCCGGCGGCGGCCGCGGCAGTGCTCCTTGCGGCCGGCTGCCCCAGCGGGGACGGCGGCGGCGACTTGCCCCCAGGTCCTCCGCAGGTGGCCCTCAGCCTCGAACGCGTGTTCCCCGGGCTGCCGGATTTTTCCGCCCCACTCGCGATGCTGCAAGCGCCCAACGACCCCACTCGCTGGTTCGTCGTCGAGCAGGGCGGCGTGGTACGCGTGTTCCCGAACCTGCCGGCAGTCGCGACGAGCAGCGTGTTCATCGACATCTCCGACCGAGTGGCGATGGATGGCGAGGCGGGTCTCCTAGGCATGGCCTTTCATCCGGACTTTCCTGGCGACCGGCGCGTATATCTTTTCTATTCGCACAGGGATACCCCCAACACGCCGCCGCTCGTGTCGCGGCTATCGGAATTCACCGCGGCAATCGGCGCCGCGACGCTCGACCCGAACTCCGAACGCATCCTGATCACACTTGTGAAAAATCCAGGTACGGAAACAAACCACAACGGCGGCAACCTTGCTTTCGGACCTGACCGATTGCTATACGCGGGCATCGGGGATGGCGGCGGCGGGAACGACCAGCACGGCGCTTTCGGCAACGCGCAGAACCCGAACACCCTCTTCGGCAAGATGCTGCGCATCCAGCCCCTCGTTGCGCCCGGAACATACGGCATTCCGCCCGGCAATCCTTTCGCCAGCAGCACTACGCTCTGCGGCACAAACGGCACCGGGACGCAGCCCTGTCCAGAGATCTTCGCCACCGGCTTGCGCAATCCCTGGCGCTGGAGCTTCGACCGCGCCAACGGGCAGCTCTGGGTCGGCGACGTAGGTCAGGGGGCGATCGAGGAAGTCGACCGCGTGAACCTCGGCGGCAACTACGGCTGGCGCTGCTTCGAGGGTACGCGCGCCAACACCGACGTTAGCTGCGGCGTTCCGGGACCGTTCATACCGCCGGTCGCCCAGTACGGTCGCAACGTGGGCGTGACCGTGACCGGCGGCTACGTCTACCGCGGTACGCGCTTCCAGGGGCTCGTGGGACGCTACATTTTCGCGGACTTCGGCGTCGGCACGATTTTCAGTATCGACGCCACCGCGCAGGGCGTGCTCAACATGACGGACGGTTTTGCTTCGGGCCTCGCTATCTCGTCATTCGGCCAAGGCATCGACGGGGAAATCTTCGCCGTCGACTACGGCGGCGGCGGGCTGTACCACATCCGCCAGTAGGTCAGGCCCGGATCAGGGACGCCTCGCGCGCGCGGCGAGGGCGACGAAAACCAGCGCCGCCGCGGCGGCCTCGAGCCAGATCGTCGCATTCATCGCGGCCGTGTGCGCGCGCGCGGGCGCGAGGGCGTAGTGGACAAAGGCGTCGAACCCGAGCGCTGCGTAAACGGCGATGACGCCCAAGCCGAAGGCAGTGTGGCCGCGGCGCAGGAGCAGGTAGCCGGCGACGCCGAGCATCGTCTCGCAGGCCCATGCCGCGTAGACCGACGACCGCGTGATCCACGCCGGCATGTTCGGGTACTCGGAGAGGAACTCCGCGTTGTGCACGTGGTGCACCAGGCTCGCGCTGGCGTAGGCGAAGAGCAGGACGGCGAGGGTCCTTGCCCAGGCGCGCTCGAACGCCATCGCGCGTTCCCGGCTCATGCGCAGAGCCTGCCGAAGCCCTCGCTGCCTTTCGGGGTGATGCTCACCGCGCGCGAGCGCCGCATGCGCAGGATCCAGCCCCGCGCGAGGTACATCTCGAGGAGGGCCGCGCCGAGCGCGCCGCCGATGTGTGGGCGCCTTTGCGTCAAGTCCACGCACGCGTGCGCGAACGCGCGCCGCGAGTGGCGTGCCGCCTCGACGTCGACGCCGAGAGCGGCGAGCCGCTCCCCGCCGAGCGGCGTCACGCGGAAGTCGCGTCCCTCGGCGGCGAGCCAGCGCGCATCTAGCATGCCGGCGCAGACTTGCACGGCGGTTTCGCCCGCGAGATGGTCGTAGCAGGTGCGCGCGCGCAGGAACTCCGCCGGCGCCGCCTTGGGGAGCGCCGGCGCGCGCGGCGCGCGCGGCCGCAGCACCTCGCCGAGCGATCCCAGGCTTTCCACCGCGTCTGCCACCTCGGAGTTCGCGATGCGGAAGTAGCGGTGGCGCCCCTGCGCCTGCAGCTCGAGCAGGCCGCCGTCGACCAGCTTCGCGAGGTGCGCGCTCGCCGATTGCGCCGAGATGTTGGCGGCGAACGCGAGCTCGCCCGCCGGCCGCAGGGTGCCGTCGATCAGGGTGCGCAGGATGCGCGCCCGCGCCGGGTCGGCGAAGAGCCCGGCGATGCGCGCGAGGTCGGATCCATCCATATTTCACCTTTGCATGAAACGTAGACGCTACACCTTGCGGACAATCCTTGTCCACTGTGGAGGTCAAATGCAGCGAGAAGCGATCCGCGTGGAGGGCGGCTTCGTCTTCGTCTCCGGCCTGCCGCCGTTCGATCCCGCGACCGGCGAGGCACGTCGGCGCCCCTTCGGCGAGCAGGCGCAGACCGATGCCGCGCGCTTCGACGAGTTCAACGAGGTCTTCGCGCGCTACTTTCCCGCGGGCTCCCCCGCGCGCATCTTCCTTTGCGTCGGGGCCTTCCCCGGGTCGTTCGACATCGAGGTCGACTGCATCGCGGTGATCTAGAAGCGGCGCGCCACGAGGAACATCGCGGCGGCGACGACGATCGTGATCCACGCCACGGTGACGCCGAGCTGGCGGCCTTCCCACAGCCCGGCGAACCAGCGGTTGAACTGGTCGAACATCACCGCCGCCTTGCCGCCGAAGCGCTCGAGCTGGTGGACATAGGGCTTCGAGCCGTGCATCTCCGCGAGCGCCGCGCTCGCCGGAGCATCGTCCGCGGCGAGGTACATGCCGAGCGCGCCCGCGAGTCCGAGGACCAGGACTACGAGCGCGCCCAGCTGAAGGCGGGCTCTTCTGCCCATTACTTCTGTTCCGGCTCGGTCTGGCGCTTGTACGAGTCGTAGGTTGCGCTGGCCTTGCTCATGCAGCGGTCGTACTCCACTTTGTCAGGGATTTGGCCGCACTGATTTTGCTGCCACGCCTGGCCGGAGCCGTAGACCTGCTCCGCAGTGCAGCCTGACAGCGACAACGCGACAAACAGCGCCAGCAGACTGAATCGAACTCGCGACGGCATGCGCATCCGCCGATCGTAGGCTGATCCGCGCGCCTGCACAAACGACTGCGGGCGGCCGGAGCCGCCCGCAGGTCTTACACCCGCACGTCTCAGTTCTGGCCGAACGGCCCCCGAAGATTCGCCGGGATCTTCGCCGCGTTGAAAATGAAGTCGCGCGAGTTCTCCAGCTGCCGGCGCAGATTGCGGATGTCGACGTCGACGAGCTTGCCTTTCCACTTGCGGACCTTCCCGGCGACGATCACGGTCTCGACGTTGGTGCGGTCCATCAGCGAGACGACCGCTCCCGGCACGCTGTTGATTGGCGCGACGTTGATCGCCTCGGCGTCGAGGATGAGGATATCCGCCTCCTTGCCGGGGGTAAGCGTGCCGGTCTTGCCGTCGAGGCGCAGATGCTTGGCACCGTTGATCGTGGCAAAGCGCAGCGCGTCGCGGGTCGTCAGCGGGGCCGGGATCTCCTTGGGCGGCGTCGGCCAGAAGGGAAAGCCCGGGACGTCGTTCGACAGGACCGCGGTCTGCGGCAGCTCCCAATTTCGCGGGTCGGGAAGGTTCTGGTTCCCGTTGGGCTTGTCGAGGGTCATCTGGTTCACGACCAGGCGCTGCAAGTTCATGCACGAGCGCATCTGGGTGAAGAAGTCCGCCGTCAGCGTGACCTCGACGTCGGTGCTGAGCGAGGGCTCCATGCCCATCTCCTGCATGCGGATGATGGGCGGCATGCCGTGGCGCATGTTCATTTCGATCGGGAAGGCGATCGACACCTGCGCGCCGACCTGCTTGACCTTGGCCCAGGCGGTGTCGGACATGCCCGTCATGTGGATGAACAGGTTGTCTCCGCCGAGGCCGATAGTGCCGTTGCCGCCTTTCCCGGCGGCGAGGTCGTCGAAGACCGGCCGGATGCCGAAGGGCGAAAGAATATGCGCCGCCACCTGCAGGCCGAGCTCGCGACCGATTTTCCAGGAGTCGTCGGTGCTTTGAGGGCCGAGATAGACCTCGCCGCCCATGATCATGTGGACGAGCTGGTCGCTGGAGGAGAACCACTGCTTCTTGATGCGCCGCGCGTCGAACGGATATTGATTGCCGGCAACCCCGCCGGCGCTCTCGAAGTAGCCGAAGGCGGCGCGGCGCCCGGTGTCGAACAGCGCCTGGATCGCGGCATCGGAGTGCTGGGGCGAGTGGTGGATCTGCGAGACGTCGTGCACCGTCGTCACGCCGTCGTCGAGCTGCGACAGCCCGCCGAACAGCTCGCTGATGTACACGTCCTGGGGACGGTACACCGGGGCCAGCGTGAGCAGAATGAACTCGAAATACGAGGGAAACGCGCTCGCCGAGCCCGATTGGTCGTTGATCAGGATGCCGTTGGAAAGGAAGCTGCGCAGCGCGGTCTCGAACTGGTGGTGGTGCGTGTCGATGAACCCCGGCATGACGATCTTGCCGCGGGCGTCGATCTCGCCGGCACCGCCTGCTTTGAGGTTCGGCCCGACCGCGACGATCTTCTTGCCCTCGACCAGCACGTCGGCGCTGGCGAACTCGCCCTTGTTGGGCATGCTCGGGTCCATCGTCATCACGATTCCGCCGCGGATCACATAGCGCCGACCCCGCCTGCCGCTGTCCTGCGGCGGCCCATCGTCGTCACCGTCGTGCGCGCGCGCCGGCGCGTTGAACAGGCTCATCCCCGCGGCACCGGCCGCGGCTGCCGTCGAAGCCTTCAGGAAATCGCGCCGTCCGAGCTGCGACTGCGCGTGGTTCTGCGGACGTCCTTGATCGCACAGGATGCACATTCTTGGTCCCCTCCTCTAAGGGCGAAGTCGCGCGTTGTGCCGACTCCTCGATTCATTCTGGCTCCGAAACCGCTCCGCTGTAAATCCGATCTTCGAACGCCTTGCCGCCGTGTGGGAAGCAGCCCAAGTGGGCAGCTTGGCGGGGAGTCGGCCCACCGTGCAATTCCAGTACCTTCCGGCGACTTGCTGACCAATGAGCTGAGCTTGTGTACGGCTCCGGTCAGGTGGCTCCGGACCTCATGCGGGCGCCGAGCGCCGCGACCGCGTGGAGAGCCGCACCGCCGAGGGCGAGAAAGATGGCGAGCTGGCCGACGGGTCGATCGAGCTCCGGATTGTGCTGCTCGGCGAAGAAGGACGCGCACAGCATGAACGGACCCGCCAGGATCAGGAGTGAGCCGAGCGATTGGACGTGCCGGAGAAGCCCTCGCTCCAGGCGCCCGAGGTAACAGCGCCGGACGCCATGAATGCGACCAGTCCGGCGACGCCGACGATGAGGTGGAGCACGCGCAAGCCCATGTCAATCTCCAGAAGAGGTCCGCTCGCTCTTGCGGATGACGAGCTTCAGCCCGGACCAGACTTCGCTCACTGCGCACACCTTGACGTCCACGAAGCCGAGCGGCAGGGCGATCTCGCGGATCGTGTTCTCGGTGATGTCAGTCTCGAGCTTGGCGGCCTTCTTCGGCCAGGAAACCCACACGAAGCCGCTCTGCTCCAGGCGCTTGCGAAGCCCGGCGAGGTGCTTTTCGAGGCCCGTACGCCGGGTGGCAAAAACGTGCACGGCGCGCAGCGGGCGCACCGGACCCGAAACGATGCTCACGCCGCTGGGCAACTCGCCGAGCCAGGCGCGATATTCCGTCGGCGCGTCGATCGACACCAGCGTCATCGGCGGCGCGATGCCGAGCTTTTTCGAGAGCGGCGTGCCCGAATGGCCTGCCGGCATCGCCGCCTATTTCTTGGGCCGGAAGCGCATCGCGCTCCACACCTCGTCGAGCGCGATCTGGCGCACTCCCTGGATGCCTTTAGCCAGCATGTGGCGCCAGAGGATGTCGCGGTTGAGGTCGGTATCGAGCTTGCCCGCCTTGGGGTACGCGATCTTGGCGATGCGATCCTCCTTTGCCGCGTCGACGGCCGGGCCCGCGCGCGACGCTACCTCGGCGAGCGACTTCACGAACACGATGACCGCCTCGGCCCTGGCCGAGCCCGTTGCCAACCCGGCGAGATTCAGGTCCGAAGGCTTCCCTACGACGCGAACCTTCATTCCGGGCCTCAGGTTCAGCTTGGCCGCGAGCGACGACGACGTCATTTCGCCCTCATTTTGCTTCCTGGCACGAGATGCGCAGCTTCCTGCCGCCGAAGTGGTCTTCGTTCTCGGAGACCACCTTGTAGCCTCCGGGGCAGAGCTGGCCGGCCTTTTCGTAGCAGATGTACCAGCCGAAGTAGCCGCACGAGATCTGATATTCCCCGGCCCGGGACGTGTCCGGCGCCTGCTGGCTGCTGGCGCACCCGGCCATGGCGAGCGAGAGCGCGATCGCCATCGGCGCGACGCGCCCCTCAGTACGGCGAGCCATCCTTGTGCACGAACTTCCATTTGCCGTCGACGAACGCCGCCTGGATGTCGTCGTCGGGATAGCTGCCTTCGTCGCCGGGCGTGCGGTCTCCGATCTCGAGGTAGACCACGTCCGCGCCGGTCTCGTTGACGAGCCGGTGGCCGTTGCCTGTGCCCTTCCTGAAGCCGGCGCACATTCCGGGCGCGAGCCTCGATCGGCCCTCGTCGGTGTGCAGCGTCGGATGGCCTTCGAGGATGTAGACGAGCTCGTCCTGCTTCGAGTGGGCATGGCGCAGCGCGGAGACCGCGCCCGGCGCGAGCCGCGTCAGGTTGACGCCGAAGTTGGAGAGCCCGAAGACGTCGCCGAGCGGGCGCTTCAGCCTGCCCGCCATGCGGGAGGCGAAAGGCTCGGGATAGCTGGTGGGCTTGGTCTTCGCCGGCGCTTCGGCCGCTACGATGGCGACGGGATAGGTCTGGCCTGCCATGCGGTTCTCGTGGGGAAACGGAGGCCGAAGCCTAGCGCACTTCACCGTGCGGCATCGGTTGATTTTGTTTCTGCCAGACGAGAAAGCGGCGCACCTGCGTGCTGCCCGACGCCTCGATGATCGCCTGGTGGTCGATCCCTGAAAAGCGCTGCTGCAGGATCGCGACCAGGCCGTGCTTCACCGCGAGCTCGTTCGAGACGGCCACCCCCTTTCCTTCGTGACCCTCCAGGAGGAAAAAGAAGTCGTCCGCGTACGGACCCTCGTCGGTGGTCAGGATCTCGATCCGAACCAGCTCCTCCCAGAGCACGCGCTCCTCTCTTTTCTTCCCCAGCCGCGGGCCGAAGCGCCTCGTCACCCCGAGCTCGCCGACCTCGATCTCGTCGAGCGAACCTTTCGAGCCGGGCAGAAGCAGCCCGAGAAAGCACACGACCCAGAACGCCCCGGCCCACCACGGCATGCCGCCCTGCAGGGCCAAGGCGTAGCTCAGCGCGGCGAACACCGCGCAGCCGATGAGCGCGATGCGCTTGCGCGAGCGGATCGCTCTCGTCACCGGTTGCGCTCCGGCCTCAGCCGCGCGGATAGTCGAACGAGCCGAGCTCCAGCCTCTTGGTGCCGCTCGCGCGCACCACGTCGATCAGCTCGACGAACGCGTCGAGCGGCGCCGAGCCGAAATCCACCGAGAACGACCATCCGCCCCGAGTCCTTTCGGGCTGCGTCACGTTATGCACGATCTGCGACAGGCGGTTCTCGTCCTTCGGCTTCCTTTCGGGGATGTCCATCCACTTGTCCATCCAGGCGAGGAGCCCGGCCTCGTTCGCGAGGTCGCCGTCGAGCCTGAATTCGAGCCCGTTCCACACGAACGGGTGCAGCGTGACGTCGAGCCCCTGCCAGTCTTCCCGGATCGGCGGAAACGCGCTCGCGGCGGCGATGTTCACCTCGATCGGACCCGACTTGTCGCCGCGGCGGCAGAAGATGTCCAGCGTGTAGTAGCGATACGGCTTGCGGAACTTCTCCTGGGTGGTCTCGACCTTGACCTCGGCGACCGCCACGTCGTGCGCCCGCCGCGCCTCGGAGATCGCGCGCAGGTAGATCGCAAGGTAGTTCTCGCGCTCGGCGTCGACCCTTTGCATGATCGAGCGCGGCTGCTTGCCTTTGAATAGCCCGCGAAGTCTGCCCACGGCCGGTTTTCGTGCAACCACCATCGGGTGAACACTCTGGCCGGCCGATGCATTCCTCACGCCCCCGGCCGGGCGCCGCGCTAGATCCACACGTCGTTCTGCGCCGTGCGCTCGCCGCCTTCCTCGCCGGTGTTGGGCACGCCGCGCGGCTCGATCAGCAGGAGCTTCACCTCGGATTCGGCGTACGGCTTGTGCTCCACGCCTTTCGGCACCACGAACATCTCGCCCGGGCGCAGGGTCACCGCGCCATCCCGAAAGTCGATCCGCAGGGAGCCGTCCATGACGATGAAGCTCTCGTCGGTGTCCTTGTGGTGGTGCCAGACGAAGTCGCCCTTCAGCCTGACGACCTTGAACTGGTAGTCGTTCATCTCCGCCACCACCTTCGGCGCCCACTGCTCGGTGAAAAGCGAAAACTTCTGCTGGAAATTGATCGGCGTATAGGTCACGGGCGCTTCCAATTCTGTATCTGGAGCCTTGCCGGGCGCTACGGCGTCGTCGGCAGCGCGAGCTCGCCGGCGGATTGAAAGCTCGTCGACCCGAAGCTCGGGCCGGCGAGCTTGCCGCTCAGCTTGTAGCGGACCTTCTCGGCGGGCTTGTCGCCGAGCACGAAACCGAGCGTGTTCAGCGCCACGCGCAGCGTGGAGACGGTCACGGGCACGCTGATCACGGATTCGCCGAAGCGGGGAATGCTGCCGCGCTCGTCGCTGACGCCGGTCGCGAAGGTCTTGTCGAGCACCTCGAGCTTGACGTAGACGCCATCGTACTCGACCGGCGTCTCGCCGGGATTCTGGACCCGGAGCTTGACCATCATGCGCATCTCGAGGCCTTCTCCGGGCAGCGATTCGATGCCTGCGACGCTGACTTGAACCGGATCGCGCCCGGACATGCCGGCGCAGCCGCCGAGAGCCAACACCGCGAGGATCACCGGGATCGACAGGAACGAGCGTCGCATGGCTGCACCCTCCCCAGGGAACTGCGTCGGTTCGGACTAGTATCCTCGCCGGATCTGCCGCTGTCCATTTATCCTGCTACGCTTGCCGCTCGACAGGCCGACCCGGACCATGAGCTACAGCCGCAGCAACCCGAGCCCGCGCTTTCGCGAGCTGCTCGACCAGTACCGCGCGATGCACCGCGACGGCGACGTGCGGCGCGGCACGCCCGCGGAGCAAACCTTCGACGGCAAGAGCCTGCCGCGGCAGGCGGCGCGCATCAGGAAGCTGATCCAGCGCAGCGACGCGAAGACGTTGCTCGACTACGGCAGCGGCAAGGGCAGCCAGTACCTGCCGGCGAAGATCATGGACAACGGCGTGGCCATCGCGAACAGCATCCAGCAGTACTGGGGCGTCGAGTCGATCCGCTGCTACGACCCCGGTCATGTACCGTTCTCGGCGCTGCCCGAGGGCCGCTTCGACGGCGTGGTCTGCACCGACGTGCTCGAGCACTGCCCGGAAGAGGACCTGCCGTGGATCGTGGGCGAGCTCTTCGGCTACGCGCGCCTTTTCGTGTTCGCGAACGTCGCCTGCTATCCCGCGGCAAAGATACTGCCGAACGGCGAGAACGCGCACTGCACCATCCGCCCGGTCGAGTTCTGGAGGGAGACTTTCGACAAGGCCGCGGCGGCGAGCGGCAACCCCCTCTGGGAAGTGTGGGCCGACACGCCATTCAACGACGCGCGGCGCGAGCAACGCATCGGCAATTTCGAGCCGCCGCCCGAGGCGCCGCCCGCCCCGCAGCCGAATCGCATCCCGCTCTGGCGCATGGTTTGACGGCGCGGCGGCAGGCGTTGGCGGTTCGCTATGCGCCGCCAGGTCGCTTCAGGATCCCGGCGATCTCGGCGCCCCACAGAGCGAGAAACTTCTCATAGTTCTCCTTGAGCTGCGCATCGGCCTGCGTGACGCGCTCGACTTCCGGGCTGAGCTCACCGAGCAGCAGGCCGATGTAGTCGAACCACTCGTCCATGCTGACCGAAGCCAGGCCGACGAGCTGGACCAGCAGGCGCCGCGTGTGTGCCGTCCGCAGATTGGCGATGAGCTTGCCTTCAGCGTCGGAAACCTCGTCCGGGTCGCACGAAGCGAGCAGCGTCACCGCCTCCTCGAGCGCATGGGCCTTGAGCTCGGGCCGCGTCTCGCGCTCGGCCTTCTCGAACAGCGCGCGTGCGGCGGCTATGTCCTGGGCGACGCTCACCGTGCGCGGTCCGCCTTCTTTGTATGACGAGCGCGTACGCCCACTACATATCCGACCAGATAGCCAGGTACCAGGGGAACCGCTGCGAACGATGCAAGAAAAGTAATGTTCGGCCAGAAGTTCTTTTCAATCGCGCTATCGCTCGCCACCTCGAGTAGCACCATAGCAGCGCCCGATACTGCCAGTGTGCCAGCGATGGACGCCGCCAAGCGGTGGCCAGACCACCCGCTTAGCGTTCCGCCGAGACCACCAATAAGCAGCCCTCCGACTACGGTCAGATAAATGATGGACATGACGCCACCATCATGAGCAATGGCAGCTGGCGAAGCCGTCGCAAGTACTCCAGCAAACGGTTGCCATGCAATGCGTCGCTCCATTAACGTTCGCGCCTTCCCACGCCGCGCTCGTGCGAATACATCAACGGTACGTACTGGCTATCAGGAATCCCAGCAGCATTGCCGATCCCATCAAGAGAACGCAGCCCCGTCGTGTTTTCGTTGCGGCAAACCCGGGACGAAACGTCGCTGTGACCCCGAAGATGGCCATGATCACGGTGGCGCCCACTACGGTGTCGAGGGTTCCCTGTCCAGAGAGAACGACGGCCGCCAGCCCAAAGACTCCCCCGAGTACCGCCCCCAATAGGCGGCGCTCCATCCAAGTCGGTGCTTCGCTCCACCAATTGGGATGGACCATTCGCTCGCCTAACGCGATCGCCCAAGTTTTTTCCTTCGCGCCCCGGACGCCGCGGCACTCATCAGGCGGCGGAAAGTAGGGCATTCCATGTGACTCGGCGCGGGGCAGGCCGCGGCGTGTCGTAGTCCATCGCGCATGGCGCTGAGCTTGCGGATGGTGCGGTCCAGCTCATCGGCCTTGCCCGCTAGCAGCTGCCGGTCGATTTTCGGACGGCCGTCGGGCGCGAAGACGCGCGCGATCTCGTCCAGCGAGAATCCGGCAGCGCGCCCCAGCGCGATCAGCGCCAGCCGCTCCACCACGCGCGGTTCGAACGTGCGGCGCAGGCCACGCCTTCCGACCGACGCGATCAACCCCTTCTCCTCGTAGTAACGCAGCGTCGACGCAGGCACGCCGGAGGCGCGCGCCACCTCGTTGATGTCCATGGCCCGGGAACCCTTGACTTCAAGTTGACTTGAAGTGGCACTGTGCCGTCTCCGCCTCCTGAAGGCAAGCGAATGGAGAATCGCATGGACTACGCAGGCAGCACTCTTTTCATAGGTGCCGGCGCGACGCTGGCGACCGACCTCTGGGCGATAGTGCGCGGGCGCCTGCTCGGCGTGCCTGCGCCGGACTGGGGCCTCGTCGGCCGCTGGCTCGGACACATGGCGCGCGGGCGCTTCCGCCACGAGCGCATCGCTACGGCGGCGCCCGTGCGCGGCGAGCGCATGATCGGATGGACCGCCCACTATCTGATCGGCATCGCGTTCGCGGGAGTGCTGCTCGCGATCTGTGGGCTCGCGTGGGCGCGTCAGCCGACGCTTGGCCCGGCACTTGCGCTCGGCATAGCCGCGGTCGCGGCGCCGTTCCTGCTGATGCAGCCCGGCATGGGCGCCGGCATCGCCGCCAGCCGCACGCCGCGGCCAAACTCCGCACGGCTGCAAAGCCTCGTCACGCACGCCGTCTTCGGCCTGGGCCTCTACGCCGCCGGCCTCGCACTCAAACTACTCTCAGGAGACTGAAATGCGCATCCCCGCCCGCTTTGCCCCGATCCTCTTCGGCGCCCTGCTCTCTGCGGTCATGGTCGCGCTGGTGTCCGGTTTCGTCATCGCCATCACGCAGGGCATTCACCAGGGGTTCGCCGCGCAGTGGATCAGGAGCTGCGCCACCACTTGGCCGGTCGCATTTCCGACCGTGACCTTGGTCGCGCCTTGGGTTCGCCGCATCGTTAGCCGCTTGGCGGCCTAGCGTTCCGTTTTGCCTCGCCCCCGACCATCAGAGGCCAACCAGGCCTCTGAGACACATGTACGTACCGAGCGCAAGCAAGCCGATGAAAAACGCGCGACGAAAGACCTGTTCTGCCGTGCGCTGCCGCACGATTTGCCCAACGTACATCCCAGCTACCGAGAAAACCAGCGCTACCACCCAGCTGCCGGCGACTTCCATTCGAAGCTCCCCATGCACCATGAGGGCTGCCGCCAATGCAAGGGGACAAACGAACGCATTAATGCCGACGCTCTGCACCAGCTCCTCCTTGTCGAGTCGGAGCGACGTCAGGTACGGAGCCCCGGGAATGACAAATACGCCGGTTGCGCCATTCAGCATGCCCGTCGCAAAGCCGACGAGGGGCGATAGCCACCGCTCCCAGCGCGGGCGAATTTCCAACCTTGCTCCGACAAGTCCGTAGATCCCATACGCCGCGAGCACTGCGCCCAATGCGCCAGTGGCGGTGGATCCCGACGACGTAGTGAGGAACCCAACGGTCGAAAACGTTCCGATCACGGTGGCGACGATCATCAGAGCGAACCGGCGTAGAAGCGCGAGGAGCATAGGCCCCGATGCAACCTGCCAGATGTTCGTAACGAGCGCTGGAATGACCAAGATGCCGGCGGCTTGGGCGGGCGTCATTACGATGCTGAGGAGCCCCATGCCAACCGTGGGCAATCCCAGTCCAAGTACACCCTTGACGCCTCCAGCGAGCAGGAATACGGCGGCGATGAACACGGCGAGCGCGAATTCGGACATCTGCAGGGATTGATCGTCAGGTGGGTAGCGTCAGCAAACGCGCACCATGTCTGTACATCACAACTTCTTCACCCATCGACGCAACCCTGCGGTTTCCATTCGCGGCCTAACGTGCTGCGTCACGCGCGCCGCTTGCGGGCGTCGCGCGCACGCAGGGTTTTAGATTGCAGTCCATCCTTGCCCGCTATTGGTCGCGTTCCCAGGTTAGGACGCCGCGGACCATTCGGTTGTCAACGGTGGCAGTCCCCCGCACCCATTGAGTGATGACATGCAATTGCTTGCCGTCAAATTTGTAGAAGCGCTCTTGGTCGGTTCCAACCCACGAAACATTCCAAGCCGCATCAACCTTTGTGATCCATTTGTCGCCTTCGAGGCGATATTTGCCTGAATAAGCCTGCAAGGTTCGATAGGCAGCCGCCTGCTCTTCAGGTGTTTGCGGCGCCTTGCGAGTCTCCGCTTCCAAATACGCCATCATCCGACCCTCGGGCGTAAAGATGATGTAACCCACCGGCTTCTTGCCAAAAAACGGTCGGCGTTCTCCAGTATCCTGGAACTCCAGGTCATACGAGACGAGTCGCCACACGCCCAGCATCTTTGAACGGTCGTCCGCGGACGCTGGTTGCGCTACCAAAGTGCTTACGAAGATTACGGATAGCCACCTAAGCATAGCTCCCCCTTCTGCAACTGCAATCTAACGTCCCGGTTGTGGCGCAACGCGCGTGGCGCGTGGCGGCATGCGAAAGTTGGAATCTTCCCCCGGTTTCATTGACACCCCGTTGCTCGAGCCTGCTGTTCGAACGTCGCAGGCGGCACGTAGTGCAATGATGAGTGAAGACGCTCCTGGTTGTAAAACGAGACGTAGCTCCGCAGCGCGAGGCGCAGCTGCTCATCGGTGGCGAAGCGGACACCGTGATAAATCTCGGTCTTCATCGAATGGAAAAACGATTGGACGTAGGCGTTGTCGGTCATCTTGCCGGGGCGGTTCATGCTTTGGCGAAACCCGAGCTTGGCAAGGCGCTCGCGGAAGGCCGTGGCGCCGTATTCCAGGCCCCGATCGGTATGGAACACCAACGCCTGCCGCGGCCGGCGGCTGCGCACAGCGCTGTCTAGCGCCGCCAGCGTCAGACGGACGTCTTTCCTAGGCCCGAAGCTCCACCCCACGATGCGCCGGCTGTAGCGGTCCATCACCACCGCGAGGTAGCGATAGAGCGCGCCCACCTTGAGGTAGGTGATGTCACCCACCCAGCCTGGTCGGCGTGCGTGAGCTCAAGCTCGAGCTGCTCGTTTCGCGGACCGGCGTAGTAACGCTGCAGCCCCGGGCTGGTATAGCGGATCGTGGCAACGCGCGCCTTGATCGCGTGCCTGCGCATCAGGCGTGCGACTCGGTTCTCCCCCACCCGATGGCCACGGCTGCGTAGCACACGGTGCACCCGCGGGCTGCCGTAAGTTCCGGCGCTTTGCGCATGCACGCTGCGGATCTCGGCTGCCAAGACCTCGTCCTGGCGCTCACGCTCGCTACGCTCGCGCGAGCGCCAGGCGTAGTAGCCGGCTCGCGTGACCCCATAGAGCCGGCACATCATCGTAACGTCGTGCTCGTCCCGGTTTACTTCGATGAACTCGAAGATCTCCGCTTTCGACCCGAAGCAAACCGGATGGCTTTTTTTAGGAGCTCGTGCTCCTCCTTGAGCACCTTGTAGCGGCGCTCGAGCTCCTTGAGCCGTCTCAGCTCTGCCGTGGTCTGCACATCGAGCTTGGAGGCTCTGGCCACGATCACCCCCTCCCTGACCTGTCTACGCCAGAGTGACAGCATGAACGGGTGAATGTCCAGCGCAGCCGCGACATCCTTGATCTGCACGCCGGGCAAGCTGCTTAACCTCACCGCAGTCGCCTTGAACCGATCCCCGTACCTCTCGATCCTGCGAGGCCCTGCCTTTGCCACAACCCACCTCCGACCTGTTAGGCCGGGGTGTCAACTAAATCGGGGGAAGATTGGCGTCGGTCACCAACGCGCTGTTAGGCTGCAGCTTCATAGGTCAGCGCACACTGTAAATAGCATGCGGCAAACCAAGGAGCGCGGACATCGAGCTACCAACAATGATCAAGATACCGGTCATGCTCAACGCGAAGTCGCAGGCAGCTGCTCGAGCTTGAGTTGCGTTGCGCGGGCGCAGTTCTCTGTCACCCTGAAATAACGCTGCACCTGGCCGGCGCCGATCTCATATGGGTGCGGGCCATCGCCGCGGCCGGCAAGCATGAGGTTTTTCTTCCACGCCTCGTCGAACTCCGAATGGTTCGACAACAGGACGGTCGCGCCGGCCTCCTTAGCCTTCCCGGCGAGGTGGCGCTGCGACTCTATATAAGTCTGCAGGTTCTTGATGCTCCATTCGCGCTGGTCCCATTCGTAGACCAGCGCGGTGCCGCCCGAATAGACCACGTTCACGGGACGGCCGCGGTCGAGCACCTGGAACGTGAAGGAGATCGTCCCATCCGTATGGCCGGGCGTGAACCAGATGTTGACCGTCGATTCACCTAGCGTGAGCTTCATGCCGTCGGTCGCCACAACGTCGCGCTTCGGGGCCATGGTCTTGAAGCGATTCGGCAGCTTCTCGACCAGCGCCCAGTCCGGCTCGGACATCACGACGCGCGAACCGTAGCGCCTCTGGATCATCTCCGCCCCGCCGATGTGGTCCTGATGCGCGTGCGAGATAACCACGTACTTGATGTTCTTCGGATCGAGCCCTACTTTTTTCATCCCGCCGACGATGAGCTCTTCCGAGTTGTAAGGGTAGATCGTGTCCAGGAGAATGATGCCCTCGCGCGTCGTGAGCGCCCATGCGGAGTGGACCTTTCCGCCCACGAAGTAGAGGTTGTCGAAGACCTTCCGGGGGTCCGCATACCACGCCGCCCGCGGTGGCGCGGTGCCCCGGTCCGTCACATACGGTGCGGGAATGTCGCGGAGATCCTCGCTCCTGCTCGGCGGCAGGAAGCAAGTCCGCGCGAGGGTGCCGAGAAATTCGAAGCCGGCCGCGGTCTTTGCGGCCTGCTGTGCCACTTCCACGTCACTCACTGGCCTCGGTGACGCCGGCGCGACCTGTTGCCCGGACGCCGCTCTTGCGACGGTCAGGGCACCGACAATGAGCGCCGCCACCGAAACGGCCCGCACTAACGATCTGTCAAGCATCGCTACTCCTTCCGGCCAGCCCGTCGGCATTACCCGAATATCGATCTCTCGCTCTACGCAGGTCCATGCCGGCTAGGCAGAACCTTCTGGTTTCTTCCTTACTGGGATAAAACGGACGCTGCGCCATTTGCTGTCGCTTAACGTTCGCGTTTTGCCGCGCGGTACGCGCGGCGTAGCCGTGAGCCCAACGCGTCGGCCAACAACGCGCTGTTAGGTGGCTTTCGTTGCATGGAGAAGAGAGCGCCTCACTGTTTGGGGCGGCTCGATCTCGACGAACCGCTCCGCTGAGTAGAGATAGTCTTCGCCACTTTCATCGACGACGCGGATATCGCCGTCAGCCGCCGCCGCCGCATCTGGGACAACGCGGTAGATCTTGTGCAGCTCGAGCGACGACGGATAGCCACGGTTATCTATACAGACAGCGAATGTCGTGCGGGATTTGCGTTGTTTCATGACTATTCGTCCAGGTATCTCTTTCGCTTAAATTCCTTCTTTCCAATCCCGTGCGCCTCGTACCAGTGAATCTCGGCGACTCGGATATCTCCGTTCCTAAGGCGAATGCGCGCAGAGCCTTTCATCTTTCTCCACCGGCCTTTGCCATAGTTGCGCTGCAACCGCCTGAGGTCGCGAACTCCACGCCCCGAGGCAATTGTCTCGAGAACGGTAATATCGCCCAGGATCTCAAAGTCCACCGCGTCATTGTGCCAGTATCACCGTGAGCGCTTTCGCTAAGCCGCCTAACGTCCGCGTTTTGCCGCGCCGTGCTGAGCGCGGAGCGGCGAGGAATAGGTGTCGGTCAACAACGCGCTGTTAGGCTGCGCAGTCAGCCTAAAGAGCTTTCGTATATCGACAGCGAGGCGTGCGCCGTCGAAGTCCAGCCTTGCCGCCTTGGCCTTGCGGTCGAGGTC
>Ga0105243_10002031_pt1 | contig 17171 bp, 18 predicted proteins | sample KBSM34metaG_FD_81525 | JGI IMG/M metagenome (GOLD analysis project Ga0105243, IMG submission 81525) | Miscanthus rhizosphere microbial communities from Kellogg Biological Station, Michigan, USA - KBS M3-4 metaG | ecosystem: Host-associated > Plants > Roots > Rhizosphere > Soil | place... | reverse complement strand
CTACGACGACCCACGCTCCCGCCCGCTCCGCGGCGCCGAAGAGCGCATGAAGATCTTGTGGCCGACAAGGCCGGCCGGTCGGACTATTGGGATGACAAATAAAGACCGCATCGATCGCCGGCCGGGCTCGTCGCTGTCTCGACAATCGACGTAGGACCTGCTCGAGCGGAGGACGGTACTCCTCTTCTTTCTTCGCCATCACCATGCTGATTCGGCCGCCGGCATGACGAACGGCACGGACATATTCTGCATACGTCGGCCCGACGATCACGGCGGAGCGAATGGACAGCGCGCGGGGCATGACATCGATCAGTTCGGTCGAGCCGTTTCCGACGACAATACGGTCGGGCGAAATGTGCCATCGACGTTCGATCGCATACTTGAGACGATGGCAGTCAGGATCGGGGTAGTGCTGAACGAGCTGGGCCGCATCGATCAGAGCCCGGACGGCCTTGGGTGAGGGCCCCAACGGATTGATGCTCGCGCTGAAATCAAGAATGGACCCGATGGGCCTGCGCAATTCACGCGCCGCGGCGTGGACGTTGCCGCCGTGCACCGGCGAGGGACTCACCACGAGAGAGCCCCCACCACTCCCACGATGGCCATCACATAGGCTGCGGTCATGATGCGTTCGGCACGATCCACGTGCCTAGCTGACAAGGGCGCCTCGGCATCCCCCAGCGCAGGCCGTTCAGCACGACGGCCTCCGTAAAAGTTCACGCCTCCAAGCTGAACTCCCAATGCGCCGGCCATTGCCGCTTCAGGCCTTCCGCTGTTTGGACTGGGATGCTTATGCCCATCCCGCAGCAGAATGGCACCGCTCCGCTTTGCCGATTTGGCACTCAGGAGTACGAGTCCAGCCGCGGCAGCAATCAACCAGGCCGTGATGCGTGCCGGAATCCAATTGGCGAGGTCATCGAGCCTCGCCGAGGCCCATCCGAAATCTCGATACTCTTCGTCACGATGTCCGACCATCGAATCGAGGGTCGAAACGGCCTTGTAGGCCAACGCCAGCGACGGTCCCCCGACGACCAGAAACAACAACGGTGCGATAACGCCGTCGCATGCACTTTCCGCAGTCGTTTCCACTGCGGCTCTGACCACTTCTTCCTCGGACAAGTTCTGCGTGTCTCTGCCGACGATCAAACCGACCGCGTTCCTGGCACGTTCCAGCGATCCTGATTTCAAGGCCCCGGACACCGCGCGCACATGATCAACCAGGTCTCTCCAGGCGAGCGTCGTCGAAGCCAGACAAATCCCGATCCCCTGCCCGATCCAGTCATGGACTGCCATGCCAGCCGCAATCAACATCCAGCCGACCATGAATGCCATCGCCGGCAAACCCAGCGCCAAGAACGTGCCGGCAGCGCGAAGCGAGCGTGGTCCCATCCCACGAGTGCGCACCCACTGATGCACATAGGCTGACAGGCTGCCCATCCACCGCACGGGGTGAGGCAAGATCCGCGGATCGCCCACCGCCGCATCGAGCGCGCAGGCCGCGACAACCTCCATGGCAGTCATGACCACGTCACGAGCAACGGCATAAACAGAACGAAGCTCACTTCGATGAGCTCGTTGGTCGCGCCAAGCGTATCGCCGGTGATGCCGCCGAGAAAATGGCGGTAGAAGGCCGTGGCGACCCGGCTGAACAGACCTCCGAACAATAGGGCCACCAGCGCGGGAGCGGCTCCGAACGACCAGACCATCAGACACAGGACCACGATGGTCGCACCAAGGACGTGCCTCGCCGAGAGATGCGCAAGAAACGGCGCAGCCAGGCCTCCCTCTGCCCGTGCATAGGAGGCGCCATAGGCGCCGACGACCATACCCCATCGTCCGATGGCCGGCATACATAAGAGAACAGGAAGCCTCAGCGCCTCCGGTAAAGACACGAGCGCGCCGTAGCGCAGGATCAATGAGAGAAAGAGGCCGGTCGCCCCAATGGCTCCAATGCGGGGATCCCTCATAATGGACAGGCGATCGGAAGCGGTGCGTCCTCCGGCCAAGCCGTCCAGCGTGTCCGCCAGCCCGTCCTGATGGAGTCCACGGGTCATGGCGACCAGCACAAGAATGAGCAGCGCGGCAACCGCTTCACGCGGCAGCCATCGCGCCAGGAACACATCCGTCATCGCAAGGAGCCCCCCCAGAAGAATGCCCACAAAGGGATACCACAACATCGACCCGGCCAATTCATCAGGAGCCGGATCATGGAAATCCCGGCTCACAGGCACCGCCGTCAGAAATTGCCAGGCACAAATCAATGGTTTCAGATGGGTCGTCACGCGTTTCGTCCCGAAACACCGGCCTCACCGAACGTCGCCATTTCCGTCAGGATCTTGATCGCGGCTTGGACGAGTCCAATTCCCAGACAGGCCCCTGTCCCCTCTCCCAATCGCAGATCGAGATCGAAGAGCGGCTTCAATTGCAGTCTTTCGAGAAGCACCCGATGGCCTCGTTCAACGGACCGGTGAGAGGCAATCATGTATGGCCGACAGCGCGGCTGCAGCCCAACCGCGATCGCCGCGGCAGCTCCAGCGATGAATCCATCCAGCACGACGGGCATGCGCGCTGCGGCGCTGCCCAAGATGACGCCGGTGATTCCGGCAATTTCAAGGCCGCCGACTTTCGAGAGCACATCTAAGGGATCGTGCGCATTCGGCCGGTGGCAGGCCAGCGCCCGCTCGATCACGGACACCTTCCGAGCGAAGCCGTGCTCGTCAATTCCAGTACCCGAGCCGGTCACGCCCTTCACCGCCTCTCCGGTCATGACCGCCGCAATCGCCGCACTTGCGGTGGTGTTTCCGATGCCCATATCACCAGTCCCGATCAACCCGACGCCTTGATGCGCCGCATCGCTGGCAATCTCGATGCCGGTCATGACTGCTTCTTCGGCCGTAGTTCGATCCATCGCGGGAGCGTGAAGCATGTTTCGAGTGCCCCTCATTAACTTGCGATGCATGAGTCCGGCGATGGGCCCGAAGTCATGGGCCACCCCGATGTCGACAACACGGACTTCGACATCGACGTGGCGGGCCAGGACATTGACCCCTGCGCCGCCTCGAAGAAAATTCAACACCATCTGCGCCGTCACGTCCCGAGGATAGGCGCTGACGCCTTCTTCCACCACACCGTGATCAGCAGCAAATGTCACCACCATGGCCCGAGGCACGGCGGGCTTGCGTTCCCCGGTGATCGCGCAGTATTGGACGGCTAATTCTTCAAGGCGGCCTAAACTGCCTTGAGGTTTGGTCAGCCGGTCAAGCCGTCGCTGCGTCTCTGCCGCCACAGTTGCATCGGTGTCTCCTATCTGCGCTAACACGTCGGTCAGGTTCATAGCGCCTCTTTTCTCAAGGGAATGAGCAATCCACTCACGACGAAATAGGTGTCATCCGCCTCTTGGGCGACGAGACGATTGACTTCGCCGGCCAATTCCCGGAAGCGGCGCGATGCGGCGCCAGGCGGAACCAAGCCCATGCCCAATTCATTCGACACCAGCACGACCCGTCCGCCGATTCGTCGGATCAGCCGGAGCAATGCCCTTGTCTCCTCCAGGATTTCACGTTCCTTCGTCCCTCGCTCAATGTGATTCGACAGCCACATGGTCAGACAATCGACCAGCATGACGCGATAGTTCCGACTGTGTTCCTTGAACCACGTGCTCAGGTCGAGCGGCACCTCGGCCGTCACCCACTGCGATGATCTCGACTGCCGGTGCCGAGCGATCTTCATCGTCATTTCTTCGTCCAGCCCTTCACCGGTCGCCACAAAGGCACGCGGCGCTGTCTTGTCGATTCCCTTGGCGGCCAGTCGCAGCGCAGCCTCGCTCTTCCCCGACGACGCGCCACCAACAATGAACACCAGATGCGACCGCCTGCGTCGGGAAGCCATCGCTTAGACTCCGTCCTCGAGAAGCCGGTCAATCAGGGATACGTCGAGGTGCCGTTCCACAAAATCGGCCAAGTGGTCCAGTCTGGTATCGAGAGAAGGCTGCTGGGTCTCGGGAAGCCCCGTCCATCCTTTTGACGCCCTCAAGCGGTTGACCCACCAGCGGCGGAAGAGCGCCTGATCGAAGAGCCCATGGAGAGAGGTTCCAAAGAGCCGGCCGCCGTGAAGGCTCATCCCCTCGGTGCAGTGCTGCAAGCCATGATTCACCGTCAGCTCAAGGAACGGCTGGGCCTCCGAGGGAACGGCGGTCCGTCCCATTCGTACCTGATAGCCTACAACCGAACATCCGCTCTCCGCATGCCGGCCTGACGCCTGTTCGACAATCTTAGGAACGGCAAAGGTCGTCTCGGCTGGAAGCATCCCGAGGCCGTCCACGGCTTCTTGAGATGATTCTAGACGTTCAGGATCTCGAATGACCCTTCCCATCAGTTGATAGCCGCCGCAAATGCCGCCCACCGTTCCGCCTGCAGCCAATACGCGATGCGCAAGCCGATCGAGACCACGCTCACGCACGAAGCGCAAGGCCTGGATTGTCTGCTTCGATCCTGGAAAGATGACGGCATCCAATGGACAGTCCGTCGCTTCACTGAGTCGAACCACTTCGACATCAGGCTCTCCCGTCAACGGCTCGAAGTCCGTGAAGTTGGAAATGCCGGGCACATCGGCGATCCCGATGACGACGCGATCGGCTCTCTCCGGCGTTCGCCGCTGCGAACCATTCCATCCCAAGGCATCCTCTTCTGGCATATCCAAGTCGCCCCAGTGCGGAAGCACGCCGGCGCAGGGCAATCCCGTTTCACGGGACACTCGTTCGACTCCATCGTCAAGCAGGGTCGCCTCGCCCCTAAATTTATTGATGGCGAACGCCTTCACATGCCGACGATCGGCTTCGTCGAGCAAAGTCCAGGTCCCTACAAGCGAGGCGAATACGCCTCCTCGCTCAATGTCACCGACGAGCAGTACCGGCGCCGAGGCATAGCGGGCCATCTGCATGTTGACGACGTCGCAGTGTCGCAGGTTGACTTCAGCCGGACTCCCGGCGCCCTCGAGCACCACGACATCGAAGGCCTGGGACAGCCGTTGAAAAGCCTCCTGCGCCGCGCTCCAATACTCACGCCGCACGCGACCAAAATCCTTCGCACACAAGGCTCCGACCACCTCGCCTCCGACGACGAGCTGCGCTGTCGTGTGAGATTCGGGCTTGATCAGGATCGGATTGAAGTCGGCTCGCGGAGGCAGCCGGCAGGCGGCGGCTTGGACGGCCTGTGCCCGGCCGATTTCTTTGCCGTCCGGCGTGACGAAGGAATTGTTGGACATGTTCTGCGCCTTGAAGGGTGCGACACGAAGGCCGCGACGGAAAAACGACCGGCACAAGGCCGCCGTGAGGACGGACTTTCCGACATGAGAGGCGGTGCCTTGAATCATGATCGTTCGCGCCGGCATATTCCTATTTCGCCTCGTCCGCGCGGTCGGTTTCACGTTCCCACAGAAATTCCGGTTCCCCTTGTGTCTTGGCCACCCATCGAGCCCAGACAAAGAGCGCATCGCTCAGGCGATTCACAAATTTGATGATCTGCCCATCGAGCGGTTCTTCCCTGGCCAAACGAACGCAGATCCGTTCGGCCCGACGGCAGATGGTCCTCGCCTGGTGCAGCGTCGCCGCCACTTTGCCGCCACCTGGCAGAATGAACTCTTTGAGCGGCGCCAAGTCTTTTTGACATCGATCGATCATGCGCTCGAGCCGAGTGGCATCCTGCGCCTTGATCGTCGGCATGTTCTTGAAGACCTGTCCTGGCGTGGTCGCCAGGATGCTGCCGAGATCAAACAGCTTGTTCTGGACCCATCGAAGATCCTGCTCCAACTGCTTGGCGGACGCGCGACCAGCCTCTCCGTTCATCGCCCTCACCAGGCCGACGGAGGCATTCAATTCATCCACCGTGCCGTACGCCTCGACGCGAAGACTGTCTTTGGAAACCTGCTGTCCCCCGGCCAGCCGCGTCTGACCCTCGTCACCGGTTCTCGTGTACACCTTGGTAATTCGCACCGTTCCCCCTTATTGCGGTTTCGTGACAGAGAGAGGGCCGAGCTTCCTGTCGACCACCTGCTGAAGACAGAGCGGACACAAACAATCGTGAAACGACCTTTCGATCCAATCCATCTGCTCCTGAGAAATGCCGAGCCTTCCACACCAGCATTGATATCCACCGCACTCGAATACTTGCCCGCAATTCTCGCAGATCTTCTTCACTGGCCCTCTCAACACTCGACTCCCGGCTGCGCCTTGACGCCTTTCCGATATGGAAGCGTTGCTTGCGTCATCTCGGTGACGAGGTCGGCGTCTTCAGCCATGAGCCGTGGCCGCCTCGACCCGTGATGACGACATGTTGCGTTGGTCTCACACCAGCCCGCCATCCAGAAGCGGACTGGACCGACGTGCTGCCGCAAGCAAGCCCTTGGCAATCTGTGGCTGACTCGCAAAATGCAGATGCGTATAGAGGGCGAGAACATTGCCCCTCATGAGACCATCCTCTCCGGTTAATTGCCCCCGCGCATCATCCAATTTACAGGCATATTGGAGAGAGCCTCGTGGTGTCAACGTCGAATGATGGAACTCGTGCCCTCTGGCCGTCAGCCCTTGTCTACCAAGCACACAATCTCGTGAGCAGGTCATTGTCCGATAGCCCAACGTCACCGAGGATTTCTGCATCACTGCTTCAGCTGGAAACAGTCCGACCATTTCATGCGAATGGCCATCGAAGTCTCTGATCGCCTCTGTGAGGTACATCATGCCTCCGCACTCCGCGTAGATGACTCCTCCCCGTTCTGCGAACGAGCGAACCGCTCGTCGCATGGTCACGTTTCGAGCAAGTTTGTCACCGTGCAGCTCCGGATAGCCGCCTCCCAAGTACAGCATATCGACGCTCGGCAAGGCCTGATCGTTCATCGGTGAGAACTTCACCAGTTCGGCACCTTCGATTCTCAACAAGTCAAGATTCTCCGGGTAGTAGAAGCAAAACGCGGGATCATCGGCCACGCCGACACGAACGTGCCTCTCCCCACCATTGAGTGAAGCAAGAGCCTCGAGAGTTGACGAAAACCTTCCGGCCGACCGAGCCAAGGACTCAATGAGGTCCAAGTCGATGGTGTCCATGGCAGTTCTTGCCAGTTGATCGTACAACTCCGCCGACTTGTGCTCGACGGCCATGACCAGACCAAGGTGTCGATCTTGTATGGTGACGGATGGATCTGGCCGGAGATAGCCGACGACGCTCACGTCTGTCTCTGCCTCGACCGCCTCCTTCAACAGTCGATAATGCCCATCGGTGCCAACACGATTGAATAAGACCCCAGCGACCTGCAGCGCGGAATCAAATTTCGCATAGCCCGATACCATCGCGGCGGCCGAGCGGGCCATCGCACTCGCATCGACCACGAGCAAGACCGGAACCTGCAACTGCTTCGCAAGTTCGGCTGTGCTCCCTCGTTCATTGATCGCGGAGCTGCCATCAAACAGCCCCATCATCCCCTCTATAATGGAGAGATCAGCATCGGCCGCTGCCCGTGTGAAGATGCCGCGATTACACGCCTCTCCCAACATCCAGGAATCGAGATTGCGTGAAGGCCGACCGGTGATCGCCGCGTGATGACTGGGGTCGATAAAATCCGGTCCCGCCTTGAAGCCTTGCACGCGGCGGCCACGGCGTCTCAGGGCCGCCATCAGCGCCAATGTCACCGTCGTCTTGCCAACACCACTGTGGGTGCCGGAAATGAGTATTCGTGAATACGGTTTATTGGATGTCATAAGGGCATGTCAAAATTGACTCTTACTCCCCCGAAGACCGATTGGATGGGGGTTCCGAAGAACAGCACTTCTTCATACTTTCGGTTGAAAATGTTGTCGGCACGTCCATACACTTGAACCGTCCTGTTCAGATCGTATGTAAACGAGGCATTCCACACATAGAAGTGCGGAAGCGACTCATCATTGCTGGTATCGTTGAACCTCTGCCCCACGAATCGACCTTCCAAATTCGCACGCACCGCTTCGATAGGCTGGTAGCTGAGTATGGCTGACCATTGATTGAGAGGCCATTTGGGCAGGCGTGTGTTGGCATTGTCCGTTTCGTTTCTCGTGCTCGTGTGGGTGTATTGAAACTGTATGTCCAAACTCTTGATCCATGGCCGGTCGCGAACAAGCTGGACCTTTGCATTGGCTTCGATTCCCTCCGCCATTGAAGAGCCGATATTCTGCGCGCAGAACCCCTGGGTGTCTGGGATGGAGGCACACCCTACGGGATCGAACACCGAGAGAATGAGATTTTGATACCGTGTCCAGAAGTACCCGACACTGAGAAATACGCGATCATTGAGCAAAGATTGTTCGAGTGCAATATCCAGCCCTTTGCTTTTTTCCGGCTTCAAATTGGGATTGCCGAACCCAGGGAAATAGAGTTGATTGATGGTCGGTGCCCGGAAGCCGGTCCCGTAGCTCCCTCGCAGCTTGGTGCCGGTCTCTTTGTGAAGATATCCGCCCGTCACACGATACGTCGTGGCACTGCCGAAGGTATTATATTCATCCTGCCGAATGCCCGCCGTTCCGAACAGCCGGTCCCAAAGATTGAGTTTGGCTTCGGCAAATCCTGCGTTGCTGCTGACGATCTTGGTGGGTATGGTCGTGGCACCGGTGAGCGTATCCAGATTCTCTCCGAGTTGTTCACGGAATTGATAACCGGCCGTCAGCGCCAGGGGCTTGGCTATCTGAAAATCGTGCTGCCATTCGATACGATTACTCGTCGTGTTGATTTCTGAGGCCGTTTGAAAGGGGACATCCTCGACACCCGTCACGAGATTACGCTGAAAACTACCCAGATAGGAGGTAAGACTCTCCGTCGCGCGCGCCAAGGTCAGCTTTTGCGACCACCAATTCGTAAGAGGTTGGAGGTAGCTGCCCGAATAGACGTACTGCTGACTTGTGGATTTGGCGCCCAACACGTCAGCCGGATCTGAAGTAAAGGTAGCCGGATTAAACGCAAACCCGTCAAAATTCGTGATGCCGTTCATCCATCGAAAATTAAACTCCAGCCGTCCGTCCTTGGGGAGGTCAACGCCGAGCCTGACGGACCCTTGCCAGTTGTGAAATCCATCCCGTTCGCTTGCGCCTCGCCGATAGTTGATGGCCGAGAAGCTCGACGTGTCCCATCGGGTGAGCGCCGCAGCGACGTCGAACGCTCCCTTTTTTCCTGAGACCGTGGCACCTTCCCGAATTGTCGTGAAAGAACCATACTCCGCAAAGGCAGCGATCTTCGGAGTGTCGCGTCCTCGCTTTGTGGTGATGTTAATCACACCACCCATCGCATCTGATCCCCACATCATGCCCTGGCTCCCTCTGAGGATTTCGATCCGTTCGATATTATCGCTCGTCAAATTCGCAAAGTCGTACGACCCGAGCGTGGCACTGTTCACAATGGCCCCGTCGATCAAGACGAGTGTCTGCTCAGGCGTCCCTCCCCGCATCCGCACGTCGACGAGCGTGCCCGGCCCTCCACTTTGGAACACGGCAAGTCCTTGTGCCAAGCGCAGTGCCTCGGCGACAGTTCTCACCTTCCGTTGCTGCATCTGCTCGCCAGTAATGACTTCCACTGCGCTGGTGACTTCCTTCACTGGAATGGGAGTCTTCGTCGCACTCACGACGACTTCAGGAGTCTCGATCACGTCCGGCTGATCGGCCATCGCCACTTCTTCGGCTGATGCGGGTTGAAGAGGAAGCAGGAAGCACAGCGCGGACACCAGCACACCGCGCACAGGACACGAACGACTCCACGACATAGAAACCTCCCTTTGACTCGAAGGGTGTTGATGGTCCCGTCAGTCGGGTCTCCTGACTCGCGGCTCGTCGTGTCCCTGCGCCTTCCCGTGGAGCGAGATCCACAGTGGCATAACGGCAGGTCACTCCCCGCTTACAGTGGCGGCACCGTGATGGCTTTGCACCATCTTCCCCGGCGCTGACGGCTATCCTGTAATAATCCCCCGCGATACATGTGATGCGCCCGAATGCTTCGGTCTCAGGAAGAGGGGCGACATCCCTTCCTGCACCGCAGTCATCCTCGGATATAGGATGCCCGGTACACGGTAGATAGCGGCAGCATGGTGCCAAAATCCCAGTCAAAGGTCAGAACGGCAGTCCGGTCGGATGTATGTGACAGGAGGCGTTCCCCCTTCTTCAGCACCAGACTTGGCGCTTTCCAAAAATCAAGTGTCCGCTCAGCCCCCGTCCTGTTACACACGATGACAGGAAGCCCTGTCTCTTTGGATCGTGCCTCCCATTCGCCATTCGGACCATGGATTCCAGGTCCCCATGACGCCGGCGAAATGAGCAGTTGGGCCCCCTTGGCCTGTAACGTCCCTGCGATATTCGCAGTGTACATATCACTGCAAATCAACATGCCCACGCTTATGCCATCGCAGTGAACTGGAACGAGAGAGTCTCCCGGACTCGACCAAGACAGCGAATCACTCGCGACATGAATTTTCCGATGTTTGCCGATGATTGCACCGTCCGGACTAATGACGAAGACAGAGTTGTACAGTTTGTGTAATTCACGCTCTGGACAGCAAAGAAAGACCGTCCGCTTCAAGCTTTTCACGAGCCGGCAAAACTCCTGCATCCATGCGTCTGGCTGCGGCCGGATCCAGTCGGTGCCGATCACCTGAGCAAACTGCAGTCCGGATATGGCGAGCTCTGGAGTGATGATCCACTGTGCCCCGACAGCAGCAGCGTGTTTGACGGCTTCAACGATCACCTGTTTGTTGCGATCGATATCGCCTGGAACCATCGCGAGATGGAGAAGCGCAATTTTCCCTGGTTTCATTTCCAATCTGCTCCGTGAATCACCTCGCCTCCTCCTTAGCTATCGTTCGACTCCATGCCCGACGCACCGTTGGTTGCCGTCTCGAGTTGTGACGTGAAATGTGAAAGCCCCCTACGGACCACCAGACTGGTGGTTTCGGCTTGGCAAGGTCACCCGAGGCAAACCGGACATCGGATGTTTGTCCACAAGGACGTGGCACCGGTACACTGTTCTCAATATCTCTGGCTGGATGACATCTTCGGGACTCCCAAGACGAAACACCCGCCCCTGATCCAACAGAAGAACTCGGTCACAATACTCACTCGCTAAGTTTAAATCATGCGAGACGACGACGATGGTCAGTTGACGCTCAAGCTTGAGTCTGTGCAGGACCGAACAAATCTCAATGTGATGCTGAAGATCCAGAAAAGCGGTCGGCTCATCGAGCAAAAGTATTTCAGGATTCTGTGCAAGGGCTCGAGCGATGACCACACGCTGGCGCTCCCCTCCGGAAAGTCCGGTGACTGAGCGTCCGGCGATGTGCCACACGTCCATTGTCATCATCGCCCGTTGCGCGATGGCACGATCTTCAGATGTATCCCAGCCAAATCCCAGATCCCAGATTTTTCGATGGCGATGAGGGAATCGACCCATCAGAACCGTCTCGGCTACACTGAAAGGAAACGCCTGGTAGGTATCTTGTGGAACAAATGCGACGCTCCGCGCAACAGCCTCCTGACGCAAGTGAGAAAGGGGTTTCCCAAACAGCGCAATCGAACCGTGTTGGAGAGCAGTCACCTTCGCGAGCAACTTCAGCAGCGACGTCTTTCCAGAGCCGTTGGGACCGACGATGCCCAACATCTCTCCTGGTTGCACGCAGAAGTTAATGCCTTGGAGAACCCACGGCGCCTTATCTGAGGATGAGCCGGTCCCATATCGAAAATTCAGCCCTTGAACATCATAGGCGGATTGACTGCGATCCTGCGTAACCATGGTCACGACATTTGATCCTTCCGCCAGACGAGTAGATAGATGAAAAATGGGCCGCCTGCCAACGCCGTCATGATGCCAACGGGAAGTTCAGATGGCGAAACAAACGTCCTCGCGAACGTATCAGCGATCATCAAAAATGCACCGCCGACCAATGCAGCCGCAGGCAGGAGTAGACGATGGTCGGCTCCGAAGATCAGGCGCACGGCGTGCGGAACGACCATACCGATGAAGCCGATCATGCCGCTGACCGAGACGACCGCTCCGGTCATCAATGCCGACACGAGGAAAATGTATTTCTTGGTCCGTTCAGTATCGATCCCAAGTGACCGCGCAGATTCCTCCCCAAATGCCATGATGTTCAATACCCTGACCTGCCTCAACAGCAACGTGAGTCCAACGACGAGGTACAACGAGAACACCAGCAATCCAGGATACGTGGGCGCCGTCAGCGAACCCATCAACCAGATCATCATGCCGAAAGAACGATTTGGATCCATGATCGATGTCACAAACATGATCAGCGCCGAAAAGATGGCGTTGAGGATCACGCCTGCCAACAACAAGCTGTGGACCGGGAGCCGGTCGTAACTGGCTGCCAATCGATAAATCACGAGCAGAGCTGCCAGGCTTCCGAGAAACCCACAAATGGGTAAGACGGACGCTGCCAACATCGTCGTACCCACACCGGCCAATACAGCGACCGAGACGCCAAGCGCTGCCCCGCTGGACACGCCGAGGAGGTATGGGTCTGCCAGAGGATTTCTGAGTAAGGCCTGTAACGCGACTCCGACGGATGCCAGACAGCAGCCGATGAGAAATCCAAGGAAGACTCTCGGCAAACGCACATGTAAGAGAATCGTGGCGGTCGTGTCGAGCTCGCCGCTTCCAGCGACCCCCTGAAAAAGGACATGGAAGATTTGAGGGAGTCCTATGTAGGCCGCGCCAAATTGGAGACACACGAACGCTGAGACGATGGCCGTAATAAGGAGGAGTCCGATGACCTTCGTCCAACGTGCAGCTGTCAGCGTCGATTGGTGAAACAACTGCTCATCGACTGGACGAGGGGACGTACGCGACGACTCGGTCGATGGCGCAAGCATACCGGCCGGAGGGGTACTGGGAGGACGACTCGTTCGCATCATTGGCGCTGGGATGTTGTGTCCGAGAGATAGGCGTCCGGATGAATCGCGCGAGCCAGATGCTCCAATCCTTCAACCACCCGAGGACCCGGCCGATTGAGAGCATCCGAAGACACATCGCGGAGTCGTCCATCTCGAACGGCTGACAAATTGCCCCATCGATTCCATTCTTGCTGTTCATTCTTGGGAATACTCTCCATGGAGCCAACAGGAAAAATGAGAACCTCAGGATCCTCTTGTAGCACCGTTTCGAGGCTGAGTTTGGGATAGGCAGCCCCACTGTCGGCGGCAATGTTGATTCCACCAGCCAAGCCGATCATTTGATGAATGTAGCTTCCGGGACCGACGGTGATGAGCGGGTGGCTATTGAGAACGTAGAGCACACGTTTTTTTGGCGACGCGGCGATGCGTCTGGTCACTTCAGCCATTCGGGCTCGCATGGAACCGGTAACGGCGTCAGACAGTGACGTTCGGTTGAACATCTTCCCGAGGCTTTGGATTTGGATCAGGATATCCTCCACCGACTTTGCCTCCAACAAGAACACCGGGATCTTCAATTCATCCAATTTTGCGATGGTATCGGCCCGGAGAAATTCTTGCGGAGCGACAATCAGTTCTGGCCGAAGCGCGACCAAGGACTCGAGACTGGGGCGAGCATAGCCTACCTTCGGTTTTTTTAGTGCGGCGGCGGGGTAGTTGCAAAATTCCGTGACGCCAACAATCTCTTCATCGAGTCCCAGTGCGAACAACATTTCCGTTATGCTCGGCGCTAATGACACCACGCGCGTCGGCGGCTTGGCAACATAGAGCTTTCTTCCTGCATCATCGACAAAGGTGCGAGCCGTAATGTTTGCCATGAAGGGCATACCCGTGAGAATGCCCTGCTGTCTTCGCTTCATGTGTGAGGTCTCGTCGCCACTGAACGCGAGCCCTGGCCAAGCGGCCAGTAGCAGCAGCGCTCCTAGTAGCACCCTGCACGATCGGCCTATTGTCATGTTTGAGCGATGCAAATAAAAAATCCTCAAGGCCTAGACAGACCCTGAGGATTGCACCCGCTTCTCATCCTCGCCGGTTCCCCAGCCCTCGAGGGAACGATGGTCAATTATCTGGGTAGGTCTTCTGGCTCATGGTTCGTCCTACTCCCCGTGCCTTCCCATCCGTCAAACCGGACAGTGGCGTTCGCGGGTTTCGTCCCCATTCACAGCGGCGGGACCGCGAGGGATTCGCACCCTCTTCCCTTACCCGGAAATCATTAATATGAGGTGGCACTCTAGGAGACAGGGTCAATTCCTGTCAAGTTCATTAATGTGCGGACATCCATGTCCGGCAGCGATGGCTGGCCAACGGCCGCGAACAACTGTCGGAAACATCACGACTTTCCAGTTTCCGCAACGGCACGGCGTTTGCGTGATTGTGTGTAAGGGATATCAACTTGGGGGCGTCTCTACACAGGTAATGTGTGGGAGGACGCCGGTTGATTCTACGTATTACCCATGAAGCACCTTGCCATTGCAGCAATCCTTCTGTGGGCGGCCTTCCAGTTCGGAGGGATGTTCTTTTCCTCAGCAGACCGTGCGACGGAGGCCGAGTTCAGCCATCTGGTCGAGCCACCTCAACGATCGATCGAGAACCCTTATCGCAACGGGTACTTCTACCTCTTCGGGCTGACGGCGGCGTCTTCGTTGGATCCTGCCAAAACAGGCTATGAAATTTGGGTAGACGAAACCGAGGACGCACGGCGCTCGGAAATTCCTGAGCGAAGAGCAACCAGGGCCGATCTCGTTTACACGCTGACGCTCGAGGCGACCGCTTCCTCCTGGGACGCCGACGACCCGCTGGCCGAGTTTCGAAAAAAGGATGCGCCATTCCACGCCGCAACAGCCCAATACCGTATGCTTCTCTTGCGCTATGACCACTGGATCGGCATGCCGTTCGATGATTGGGGATTCGGGCGCCGAGCCACGACGCTGGGAACGGATATCCTGGCCGTTCACCGTTTGTATGTCGCGGAAGGCTTTGCCAGCAGCCCGATGGAAGGCGTGGAGCGGCTCCACAAAGACTTTCACTTGTGGCGCACCGTGCTTCGTGAAGCCAAAACCATCAGCACGAAAGTCCTCGCCCAGGTCGTAATCAACGATGATTTGCAATTGCTGTCACGGATGCTGGCCAAACCCACGGTGGACAAGACGATCCTGACGATGGGACTTCAACTCACCCTACCACTGTCCGTTCCGGAGTATTCCCTGCGCTGGCCCATCCGGCACCAAGTGGTGTTGGCCATGAAGGAAGGATCGGCAGGCCTCGGACCTGAGAGTGTACGACGCCGCCTCTATGAGGACTGGCTGAGTCGAACGGGGCATCTTCCTACCAACGCGTTCGACAGCATCATTCATCCGCCCACTCGTCCAGCAACCGGTAGTTTCCAGTGGGGGCAAGCGGCCGGTGCCTACGCAGCCTATTACGAGGCCATCATTAAGGCTTCCGAGAACCACGTGAACTATTTACCCGGCATGCAGGAAGTGGTGGGAACGCTTCATCGCGGTCTGTTCGATGGTGTCCTGAAATCACGTCCGGTCGAGCCCGGCTGGGAGATCTTCCACGCTCAACTGGTCGAAACCGACACGCGGCTGCGTCTGGCCTCGCTACAGCTTCAGCTTCGGCACCCAAGCGCGCAAACCGCTGTGCCGACCAGGCTCGCAGAAGTCGGCTCTCAATACTTTGATCCTTTTACGGGCCTGCCAATGTTGTGGAGTCCTACCCAACACAAACTCTATAGCGTCGGAAGAGATCGATTGGATGATGGAGGAGATCCGACCTTCGATATTAGCGTGCCCGCCGTGGTGGGACAGATACTAGCCAGACCCGCTGCGCCGGTGCCGCTGGTCACTCGCCAGGGACGCCGCTGATCAGCTCGACTGAGCTGACCTTGCGGCACTTGTCATCACCAAATTCCCTATGATACAGTCACGCTACAATTGCACCGTCAGAACTTTCTGAGTGAAGGAGTACGCCGTGGCATTCGTATGTGACATCTGCTCCAAGAAACATCAGTCAGGACATAACGTCAGTCACGCCAATAACAAGACGAAGCGAACCTTCAATCCCAACCTCCAGCGTGTGCGCGCCGTGGTCGAGGGATCGACGAGGCGCATCCGAGTCTGCACCCGTTGCCTCCGAAGCGGTAAGGTCCGGAAAGCTGTCTAATCGCCTTCTTACGGCGCCGACCACAAAATTCGCCCCGAACGATCACTGAGCTTGGCGGCCACCGGCCCGTCTGGAGAGAAGGCCAGGGTTCGATTGCCGTCTCGGCTGGTCAAGACCAGACCGACTTCCCCGTTGGAGTCCAACCCCAAACCCGCACGGGCTTTCCCCGTTTGATCCAGCAACAGAAATTCTTCGGCATGCACACCATTCGCCTTCTGTGCGTGGACGACCCCGGCGACGAATAGCCGTTCGGCCAGAATTCCGCCGATCAGGCTGCCGGCGAACGTGGTTGCCAACATAACAACCCATGAGAGTTTCGTCATGACTCATCCTTTCTTGCTATCCAATATGGGAGATTTCAGGAGTCTGGGATGATGATGTGTGCCACACATGGCTTGTCGTGGCTTCACATTCAGGAGGTAAAGGGGTTGGAGCGGGCGATGGGATTTGAACCCACGACAACTAGCTTGGGAAGCTAGGACTCTACCACTGAGCTACGCCCGCTCACTGAGTCGAATCCTACGCTGGGCCTCCGTACCAAGTCAAGAAAGTCCGGGCAATCACTCCCTAAACTCAATCAGCGCAAATTTTCTGCGGCCGATTTTGAAACGATAGGATCGTCCGCTTGCGAGGGTAAGAACGCTGTTCGCATCGGTAATCTTCTGCTCATCCACTTCGAGGCCGCCTTGAATGATGAGCCGACGGGCCTCGCTCTTACTCGGCACAAGCCCTGTCTTGGTCACCAGATCGACAAGACTGATCGTCTGTCCCTCTCGCAGATCGGCCGGGGTCAAGATCAATCGCACATCCGGTTCACTCGGAAATTCACGCTCGGAAAATTTCTGCTGGAATGCCGCCTTCGCCTGCCTGCCTGCCTCCTCCCCGTGATACCGGGCGACGATCAACGATGCGAGCGCTTGCTTCGCTTCCATGGGATGAGCAGCCTTGACTCCAGACATATCCTCTGTCGTGAGCAGTTCGTAGTACCGGAGCATCAAGGAGTCGCTGATCGACATCACCTTGCCGAACATGTCGTTCGGTG
>Ga0105243_10002030_pt1 | contig 17185 bp, 15 predicted proteins | sample KBSM34metaG_FD_81525 | JGI IMG/M metagenome (GOLD analysis project Ga0105243, IMG submission 81525) | Miscanthus rhizosphere microbial communities from Kellogg Biological Station, Michigan, USA - KBS M3-4 metaG | ecosystem: Host-associated > Plants > Roots > Rhizosphere > Soil | place... | reverse complement strand
GACGGCGTCGACAACGACATGCGCATCGCACGCGAGGAGATCTTCGGACCGGTCGTGTCGATCATCCCCTTCGATACCGAGGAGGAGGCGCTTCGCCTCGCGAACGCGACCCCGTACGGCCTGTCCGGCTCCATCTGGAGCCGTGATATCGGCAAGGCGATGCGAGCCGCGCGGGCCCTCCAGTCCGGCGTGATCAGCGTCAACTCGAACAGCTCGGTCCACACCGAGGCACCGTTCGGCGGCTACAAGATGTCGGGCATCGGCCGCGAGCTCGGGATGGCCGCGCTCGACCTCTATACCGAGACGAAGAACGTCTTCATCGACATCTCCTGAGCCGGCTCCCGTCGAGCGCGCACCGACGTCGGCTCGCTTCTCGGGCAGGATCGGAGGACGCGGCGCCCGTCGATCGCGGCGTGGCACGTTCATCGCTGCCGCCTGGATCGCCGGCCTGGTCGGCGTGGTGGGCATCGGCTGGCTGGGTTCCCGGTCGACCCTGCCGTCGGACGTGGTCACCCCCGCCGGGTCCCCGATCGCGTCGGCGGAGGATGTCGCTGCCGCGGGCGGCTGGGTCCGACTCGATTCGCCGGCCGGTCCGGACCAGGTCTTCGCGAGCCAGGCGATCCTGATCCGCGGCGAGGTCGGACCGGCCGTCACGGCCGTCTGGCTGGGACTCGAATCACGGACCGGCAAGATCCTCGCATCACGCACGATCCAGCGCGACGATCCGAGCCTCCGGGCGGCGATGCCGTTCGAGGGTCGATTCGGCCTCGCCTCGCCGAGTGCCAGCGGGCGACTGTTCGTGACGGCGACCGCGATCGGGATCGACGGCGTCCCGACCCAGTCCATCCGTCGCCGGATCGAGACCACCGCAGGCGTCGCGTCCGATGACGCGCGCGCCGACGGTCTCCATCGCGGGCCCCACGCCGACCTCGGGATCGACGGTCCGGTCGTCGAGCTCGCGCGGCCCTAGGCGCCAAGGTCGCCGGCGGGCCACGCGACGTCGGGTCGGCGCTGATCGATCCAATCGCGCAGCATCCACATCGTCGTGCGGAAGGCCAGCCCGTTCCACGGGATCTCCTCCGGCGTGAAGGAGGCGATCTCGAGCGCCTCGCGGGTGGGCGCAGCGGTCCCGCCGACGACCTTCGATTCGAAGGCGATCGTGACGACCGCAGCCTCCAGTCGCGTATAGAGCCCGATGATCTCGCCGGGCTCGACGATGAGTCCGGTCTCCTCGTACGTCTCGCGGATCGCCGCTTGGTGGACGGTCTCGTCGACCTCCAGGAACCCACCCGGCTGGGCCCACGCCCCGCGCCCCGGCTCGATCCCACGACGGAGGAGGACGACCTCGCCGTCCGCGGTCACCGGCAGGGTCGTCACGACGAGTCGTGGGTTCACGTAGGTGATGTGGCCGCAGGAAGGGCACGAGAGCCGGTCGCGATCCTCCCCATCGATGGCGCCGAACTGGAGCGCCGTGCCGCAGCGCGAACAGAAGTTGAGCGTCCGCGCGATCCAGTCCGGGACGCCTCGACCGGACTCGAGGTCCGTCGAGCGCCCGTCCGGCCCGAGCTCGAAGGTCTACACCCTCAGGCCACGAGGACGGCGATGGCGGCGCCGACCAGCGCCGTCAGCCCGATCACGCTGACCGCTACCCAGGCCAGCCGGAACCAGGCCTTGCCCCGGTCGACCGGCATCCACGCCCACGCCGAGCGCCAGATGCGCAGGATCGCGTCGGCGGTCGTGATCACCAGCAGCGGCGCCGCGATCAGGACGCACAACTTGACCAGGGGATCACCGAGTCGAGCGCCGAGCTCGAGCGCGGTGATCGCGATCGCGCCGCAGATCAGGACCGGCACCGACAGGTTGATGTAGTGCTTCTGGAGGGGAGTCGGGGCGACCTCGGGGACCGACCGAGGCGGGAGGCCCTGGAGGCTCGGCGGCAACGTCGTCGGTCGCACGGGCTGGCGATCGAGCACGGGCATGCCCGGCTCCCAGCGTTCGTCGTCCATCACGTCGCGAGTGTAGTGGGGGCGGCGGTTCGGCTAGACGAACCGCTCCTCGTGCGCGTCGGCGGCGTCGACGACGGCGCTGCACGTCGGGCAGAAGAAGCGAGCTTCCAGCGCCGTACCACAGGCGGCGTGGCGCAGCGGCTCGACGTCATTGGAACGGCGCGCGCCCCAGTCGGCGAGCAGCCGAAGCGCAGAGGCCAGCGCGCGTCCGTCGGCGGTCAGCTCGTACGTGAACCGCGTCGGGCGCTCCTGGTACGGGCTCGAGCGCAGGATGCCGGCACGCTCGAGGCGGCGGAGGCGGTCGGTCAGGATGTTCGGCGCGATGCCCGGGAGCGCGTCGCCGAGATCGCCGAAGCGGCGCGGTCCATCGAGCAGCGCCTCGACCAGCAGCAGGCTCCAGCGGTCGCCGACGCGGTCGAGCGCTGCCTCGAGGGGCAGCGGTCGACGGTCGGGCGTTCGGTCGGTGGTGCGTTGTGCCGTCATCGGATCCATCGATGGTAGCGGTTCATGGGCTTGTCACCATGCCACGTCAGTAGTAACTTGCAAGTCGCTAGTCACTCATCCAACCCACGCGAACCCAGGAGCACGCGACATGACCAGCCTTGATGAACTGAGCGGCGCCATCGCGACGGTCGCCGAGCGCGTCGGAACATCGATCGTGAGCGTCGGGCGCGACGGACGGGGATCCGGTGTCGTCGTCGGCGATGGCCAGGTGCTGACGAACGCCCACAACCTGCGCGGTGGCGAGATCACCGTCACGTTCGCCGATGGGCGATCAGTCCGCGGCGAGGTCCGCGGCGTCGACGCCGACGGCGACCTTGCGGTCGTCGCTGTCGACACGGCGGGCGCCGCGCCGCTCGAGTGGGGCGCGGCCGAGTCCGCGTCGGTCGGCACGCCCGTATTCGGAGCCGCTGCGACATTCGGCGGTGGGGCCCGAGTCACGGTCGGCTTCGTCTCGTCGATCGCACGGTCGTTCCGTGGGCCCGGCGGGCGTCGGATCTCCGGCAGCATCGAGCACACGGCGCCCCTCGCTCCCGGGTCGTCCGGTGGGGCGCTGCTCGACGCGGAAGGCCGGCTGATCGGTCTCAACACGAACCGCATCGGCGAGGGCTTCTACCTGGCCTTGCCCGCGGACGCGGCGCTTCGCGGAAGGGTCGAGGCGCTCGGCAAAGGTGAGTCGGTCGAACGGCCGCGCCTTGGTGTGGCGATCGCCCCGAACCACGTCGCGCGTCGGCTTCGCCGCTCGGTCGGCCTCCCGGAGCGGGACGGCATCCTGGTCCGCGGTGTCGAAGAGGGCAGCGCTGCGGCTGCGGCAGGCATCGCAGTCGGTGATCTGATCGTGTCGGCCGGTGGGCGCGCCATCGCGGACGCCGACGACCTGCAGGACGCCCTCGGCACGCTGAAGCTGCCATTCGATGTCGTCATCGTGCGAGGCGCCGACGAGAAGACCGTGACGGTCTCGGGAGCCAAGCAGCAGCGAACGCCCGGCGACGCGTAGGAGCGTCGCCTCCGACCCGGGCTGACATCCGGGGTAGCAACGGCCGGTCGTCGAGCCGTTAGCATCCCGGCGTGGATCGGATCGTCGCCTGGTATCGCCTCGGCTCCTCGATCGGGGCTGTCGTGGCGCTCGTCGTCGCGAACCTCATCCCGCTCATCGGGGTGCTGTTCTTCGGCTGGAGCGTCTGGAACATCCTCGTCATCTACTGGCTCGAGAACGGCATCGTCGGCGTGATCAATGTCCTGAAGATGTCGGTCGCGACCGGCGATGAGGTGACGCCGGGCGTGACCTTGATGGTCAACGGCCGGCCGGCGACTTCCGCGACGAAGATGGGCCTGATCCCGTTCTTCATCGTCCACTACGGGATCTTCTGGTTCGTGCACGGGATCTTCGTGTTGACGTTGCCCGCGTTCTTCAGCCTCATGTCAGACGACGGGATGACGCTCGACCTCGGCCCGGTCGTGTTTGCCGCGCTCGGTCTGGCGATCAGCCACGGCCTTTCGTTCTGGTGGAATTTCCTGCACGGCGGCGAGTACCGGCGCACCGCTGCTGCCGCATTGATGTTCGCCCCCTACAAGCGCCTGGTCGCGCTCCACATCACGATCATCTTCGGGGCATTCGCGGTGATGTTCACCGGCGCACCAGCCGCCGCGGTCGCGGTCCTCGTCGCGATCAAGACCGCGATCGACCTCGGCCTCCACCTCGCCGAGCACCGCGGCGAGCTGACGCCACGTGGCGTCGTCACGAACTGAGGGCGTCCCCCGCATTCGACGGATCGTCCATCACGGAGGCCGTCTGACGCTCCCGCCACGCCGACAGCCGATCGGCGAGGTCCGCATCGGCGAGCGCCAGGATCGCCGCGGCCAGTAGCCCGGCATTGGTCGCGTTGCCGATGGCGACCGTCGCGACCGGGATGCCGCGCGGCATCTGGACGATCGAGAGGAGCGAGTCGAGACCACCGAGATGTTTCGTCGGGATCGGGACGCCGATGACCGGCAGCGTCGTCTTGGCGGCGAGCATGCCTGGAAGGTGAGCCGCGCCACCGGCACCGGCGACGAGCACCTTCAGGCCACGAGCTGAGGCCTCCTCGGCGTAGCGGAACAGGTGATCAGGCGTGCGATGCGCGGACACGACCCGTAGCTCGGACGTGACACCGAGCTCCGTCAGCACGGTCACGGCGTCCTCGAGGACCGGGAAGTCCGAGCGGCTCCCACCGACCACGCCGACGAGGGGACTCGAACCCTCCGAGCTCATGCGGTCCCGCCGGCCTCGTCGGCTGCGTCGGTCCAGCGGAGGAGCTCGACCGCTGCCTTGGCGCGAGCGAGCGCTTCCTCGGTCGAGGGACCGATCGCCGTCACGTGGCCCATCTTCCGACGCTCGAAGACCTGGCGCTTGTCGTAGAGATGGAGGTGGACGGTGGGGTCGGCCATCGCCCGGGCGAGGCCGAGCGAGTCGAGGTGTGCCTCGCGGGCAGGACCCGTGCCGAGCAGGTTCACCATCGCCGTCGGCGTCAGGGCGTCCGAAGCACCGAGATCCAGCCCGCAGATGGCTCGGACGTGCTGCTCGAATTGCGACGTCGCGGCACCTTCGATCGTCCAGTGGCCGCTGTTGTGGACCCGCGGCGCCAGTTCGTTGGCGATCAGACGCTGGTCGGGCATGAGGAACAGCTCGACGGTCAGCGTCCCGGTGATGCCCATCATCACGGCCAGGCGCTCTCCGATGGCCGCGGCACGTTCGGGGATCTCGGGATCGAGCGATGCCGGCGCGAGGCTCTCGACGAGGATCCCCTCGTCGTGCCGGTTGCACGCGAGTGGGAACGTCGCGATGCGCCCGACTGCGCTCCGCGCGACGACGATCGAGACCTCCGACGCGAAGGCCAGCTCGGTCTCGGCGAGGAGCGGTTCGCCGGGCGGCCGGCCGATACGCTCGATGGCGCCATCGATCTCCGACGCGTCGCTCAGCCGCAGCTGACCGCGACCGTCGTAGCCACCGGTCGAGACCTTCAGGCGCAGCGGCAGCCCGATCTCGTCGGCGGCTCGGCGCAGGTCTTCGGTCGTGCGGACCTGACGCCAGTCCGCGACCTCGACCCCGGCGCTCTCGAGGAACCGTCGCTCGGCGATCCGATCCTGGGTGACGTGCAGCGGCAGGCGTCCGGGGCGAACAGGCTTCACTACGTCGATCGCGTCCACGACCTCGGTCGCGACGTGCTCGAGCTCGTAGGTCACGACGTCGCTGAAGCTCGCGAGTCGGAGTGCCGCACCGACATCGTCGTACGTACTGACCACCATGCGGTCAGCGATGCCCGAGGCTGGGCAGTTCGGGTCCGGGTCGAGGACGACGATGCGATAGCCCATCGCCCTGGCGGCCATACCGATCATCCGCCCGAGCTGGCCCCCACCGAGGATGCCGATCGTCGCGGGTGGCGTGATCGGCCGTCGTTCGACGCCGAGCTTCCGATGGACGTCGGAGATCCAGGCCTGTTTGCGATACGTGTACTGATGCGGCTCGAGCGGGCCGCTCGTGACGATCCCGGTCTTGAGGGCCGCATACCCCTCCACGAGCGCGGGGTCGGCGAGGAGCGCATCCCGGAATGCGATGTCGCGCTTGAGCTCCTCCTGCTCCGGCAGGACATGGCAGTGGATGCGGAACGTCGTACCGGCACGGACGATCGACCCGACGAGCATCGGCCGGCCCGGAGGCCACGGGTCCGGCCCCGGCTGCGGTCCGAACCCGAGGTCGCGCAGCATCGCGGCCACGGCCGGCACGTCGTCCGGCGTCGTGGCGATGGACAGGTCGACGATGCCCTTGCCCGGCAGACCTGGTACCGCGGTGCTGCCGATGTGCTCGACGACGAGATCGGGGCGATGCTCGTGGATCAGCTCGGCGACCGCCTTGGCGACCTCGATGGCTCTGGGATCCCACGGCTCGAGAGTGGCAGGCCGTCGCTCATATGGCCCGATCGGGGGAAGCACCGAGGGAGTGTAGACTGCCGCTCCATGCGACACGTCATCGGACGACGCACCCTCGAGGTGGACGTCGGCTAAGTCCGCGATCTGATCGCCCGGGCCGACCGGGTGATCGTCGATGTCGGCACGGGCGACGGCCGTGTCGTGCTCGCTCGTGCCGCTCACGACCCTGCTGCGCTGGTCATCGGCGTGGACGCGGTGGCCGCCTCGATGGCCGAGGCATCCCGACGCGCGGACCGCCGCGGTCCGAGCAACGCCCTATTCCTTGCCGCCGGTGTCGAGACGCTGCCGGCTTCACCGCTCACGGGGTCGGCAGACCTCGTCACCGTCATGTTCCCGTGGGGATCGCTGTTGCGAGGCGTCCTCGGCCTGGACGAACGCGCGTTGTGCGGCGTGGCTTCGGTCGCGCGCCCGGCAGCTCGCATCGAGGTGCTCACCTCGGTCATCCCGTCGGATGGCATCCCCGGGATCGAGCGCCTCGACGCGTCGCGGCGCCCGCGGATCGAGGCTGCCTGGTCGGCTGCCGGCCTCGAGCTGACCTCGATGTGCGCGGCGGCGCCCGCCGACATCACGGCCGCGTCCTCGTGGGCCCGTCGTCTGGGTGCCGAGCGCGCCGTGTGGCGTCTCGAGGGCGTCCGCTCCGGCTAGCATCGCGCGATGACCGATCCCACGCCGATGCCCGTGATCCTCGACGTCGATACCGGCATCGACGACAGCCTCGCGCTCCTCTATGCGCTCGGATCGCGCGAGGCGGACATCCTCGCCGTCACGTGTGTGTCGGGAAACGTCGAGGCGCGTCAGGTCGCGATCAACACGCTGGCAGTCCTCGAACTTTCGGGACGGACCGACATCGAGGTCGCCGTGGGGCGTGAAGTCCCGCTCGAGCGACCGCTCGAGACGACCCCGGAGACACACGGGCCGCGCGGCATCGGGTACGCCGAGCTGCCACCGCCGTCTCGTGCGATCAGCGACCGACATGGCGTCGACGTCATCGTCGAGGCCGCTCGCGCGCGGCCTGGCGAGATCACGCTCGTCACGCTCGGACCCCTCACGAACCTCGCGGTCGCACTGCAGCGGGAGCCGCGCCTGCCCCAGCTGTTACGCCGTCATATCCTGATGGGCGGCGCCTTCGGGGCGCCGGGAAACACGACGCCGACGACGGAATGGAACCTCCACTGCGACCCGGAGGCCGCCAAGATCGCGTTCGGCGCCTGGGCGCAGGCCATCGCCGTCGACCCTTCCGTGCCGCGACCCGTGGCGCTCGGCCTCGATGTGACGGAGGGCGCGCGGATCGGCCCGGAGCACGTCGTCGCGCTCGCGCATCGCGCGGGGAGCCGTCCTGACGAGAACCTGGCGTCCGCCCAGGTCGATCCACTGGCGCCGCGGATGTCGGTCGCCTCGAACCCGGTGATCCGGTTCATCGCCGATGCGCTGCGCTGGTACTACGAGTTCCACGAACGCTATGACGGCTTCTACGGCGCATTCATCCACGACCCACTTGCCGTCGCCGCGGCACTCGATCCCGGCCTGATCACGACGGAAGCGCTATACGTCGACGTCGAGACGCGCGGCGAGCTCACGTCCGGGATGACCGTCGCCGACCGGCGCCACCTCACCCGCAAGCCGCCGAACGTCGATGTCGCAGCGACAGCTGACATCGACGCGTTCCTCAAGCGGCTCATCGAACGGGTCGGCGCGCTCGCTGGCGCTCGCGAAACGCCCAGCCGCTACTGATCGGTCGCGGGCACGAGTCCGAGGCGTTCGGCCGACCTTCGCAGCGACGCCAGGCGGACGGGCTGGGGAGAGGCGACCGTCGCGTCCACGCCGAGCCATCGGACGGACCAGTACAGCCGGGCCGCCTCCAGCTCCCCTTCGAACATGGTCATCTTCGGGTCATCAGGCCCTCGTTCGGCCATATAAGCGGCCTCGGCAGCGGCGACGATCTCCGAGGGCCATGGGCCCTCCGTCAGGCACGCGACGTCGATCGCCGCGGGACCGATCGCGGCGGACTGCCAGTCGACGGCTCGGATCCGCCCGGCACTGACAAGGAGATTCTCGGGATACGGCTCGCCATGGATGAACTCACCCGCCGCCCTCACGAGCCTCGGGATCATCACGTCATCGAACCGCGCAAGAAGCGGCGTGACCCAGGTCGTCTCTGGCGCAGCGCCGATGGCCGCCATGGCGCACCGCGACAGGCCTAGGTAGAAGGCGCGGTCATAGGCGCGTATGCCGGGATGCCGGCGAGCGATCGGCGTCAGGTCGCGATGGAGGCGCCCCAACCAGCGCGCTGCTTCGACCAGCCAGGGCGCATCGCTCCGACCCAGGCGCCACCCGTCGACGTGTTCGACCGCCAAGTAGGTGTCGCCGGACGCGAGATCCGACCACGAGCCATAGAAGGCGGGCGTCCCGAGGTCGCGCGCGGCGAGGATGTCGCGGTACACACGTGCCTCATAAGGGCCACCCGCCCAGAAGGGCCCGCCCGCATGCAGGCCCGGGACATCGCGTTTCACGAAGACTCGTCGCTCGATGCCGTCGTCGAATGCACACCGGACCGTCGCGATCGGGGAGGTGCTTCGGTAGACGTCGGGGGTCGCCTCGATGACATCGACGATCCGCTGGTCACCGTATTGGTCCATCTGGCGAAGGCCCTGGGCCAGCGCGGATCGGTCCAACCAGCCATCCGCCGCTTCGCTGGCCTCCGCCCGTCGGATGTTCGAGGCCTCGAGGCCGACAGTGACGAGCGTCGACCGGAGCCGCGCGGTGTGGGTCGACAGGCGGGCAACGACGCGCGGGAGCCAGCTCAGGCGTAGACCGGGCATCTCCCAGTCGATGGCGGCGATCAGGCGCAAAAAGCGGGCGACGTCCGAGAGACGGTCGAGGTCGCGGGCTCGGACGCCCCAGAGGACGCCCGCCACCTCCATATACGCCCCGACATCGACCGCCGCGAGGTCACGGACCGGCGGTCCCCAACCGGCGACGTCCCAGTCGAAGACGTCAAGCGTTCGCGTTTCGCCGTCGTCGCGAAGGCGCATGTTCTTGCCCACGAAGTCGGCGTGGACGAGCGTCGCCGGCAGCTCACCGACGACTCCGACGACCCGGTGCCACCCGTCCCCGATCGCGTCTAACAGCCCGACGAGGTCCTCGAGCGAACGTCGACCTTGATCATCGATGTCCGTCCGATCGATCGTCGACATCAGGGTCGCGCGGCTCGACGCAAGGGTCCGGCGCGCGTCATCGAGATCGCGGTCAGGGAGCCCGTCCGGCCGCGGCTGCTCGGCCATGTCGAGGTGGAGCTCGCCCAGCCATCGCCCGGCCAGGACACGATCGTCATACCGGCGGAGGTCCGCGCGCACCTCGCCGGCGTCGTCGAGGAACATCCACGACGTCCCGTCGGCCTCGTCGACGACCCCGTGGAGCCGTAATCGCGAGACGCGGGCACGCGAGAGCGCTTTCTCGTAGATCGTCGTTTCGAGGCGGGTGATCGCGGCCGCTCGGCGCGTCGCGACGATGTTCCCACCGTCGGGACCGCAACCTGACAAGCGATAGGCGCGCGTCTTGTCGATCTCCTTGAGGATCTGGACACCGACCGGGTCGTTCCGTCGGCCACCCAGGCTGCGCCAGGCGGCGGCCGCCGGGTGAGCGACCGGGTCGGTGACATCGACGATGGGCGTACGACGCTCAGCCATCGACGGTCGCCATGACAGAGACGTCGCGCGACTGCCGGGCTCGCCCGACACCTTTCGGCCGCCGGTACGTCCGCCGATGGACGAGCCGCCCGTGGTCGAGCTCGAGCCACATGTCGCAGTCACGTGTCGCTGTCCGACGGTGGGTGATCAGGAAGCATGTCCGACCCTCGAGCAGGCGGTCGATCGCTGCGATGATCGCCGCCTCCGTGGAGGCATCGACGGAGCTTGTCGGCTCATCGAGGATCAGGATCGGGGCGTCCTTGAGGAACGCGCGAGCGAGCGAGATCCGTTGGCGCTCACCTCCGGACAGGCTCATGCCTCGTTCACCGACGTCCGTGTCATAGCCGCCTGGTAACGCGGCGATGAACTCGTGCGCGCTCGCCATCCGTGCCGCCTCGACGATCTCGTCGAATGTGGCGTCCTCACGCGCATAGGCGATGTTCTCGGCGATGGTGGTCCCGAACAGGACGGGCTCCTGCAGGACGATCCCGAACTGGTTGCGAAGGTCCGCGACGCGGTGATCGCGAATGTCGTTCCCGTCGAGCAGGATCCTCCCACGGGTCGGATCGGCGAAACGGGTCAGCAGGCTGAGCAGCGTCGTCTTGCCGGCTCCGGTCGCGCCGAGCACGCCCACGCGACTCCCGGCAGGGATGGAGAAGGAGACATCGTCGAGGGCCAGCGGCCCATCGCCGTAGCGATAGGAAACGTGCTGGAACGCGATGCGACCGGACGCCCTGGGCAGTGGGATCGTATATGGCGACTCGGGCACGTCGGGGCGCTCGTCGAGCAGCGTGAAGGCGCGCTCCGCGCTTGCGATGGACGACTGCATCCGCGTCACGCGACTCGCGATCGTATTGATCGGGTCGTACAGGAGCGCGATATAGCCGAGGATCAGCAGCAGGTCTCCGAGTGAGATCACGCCCGACTGGACGTGCAGCGCGCCCAGATACAGGACGCCCGCCGTCCCGAGAGCCACGATCCCCTTGTTGATCACGCCGAAGAGGCCCTCGGAGAACGCGAGCCGCATGCGAGCGCTGACGCCTTCCGCAGCACGTGACATGAACCGGGCGTGCTCCCGCTCCTCCTGCCCGAACGCCTTGACGACGCGTAGCGAGGTCAGCTGTTCCTGCACCGCCGCAAGGGCGGAGCTCTCCACCTGCTTCACATGGCGATAGCGCGGTCGGACCAGGCTGCGATATCGGCCCGTCGAGAGCAGCAGGAGCGGCGTGATCGCGATGCTCACCATGCCGAGCTGCGGGTCGAGATTCCAGATCACGATCAGCATCGACGCGGCCGTGACGGTCGCGATGACGATCGGGATGACCCCATCTAAGGCGATCGCGCTGATCGCGCTCGCGTCCCACATGATCCGGTATGTCGCGTCCGCGGTCCCGGACCTGTCATGGCGCAACACGGAGAGACGCTGGGCGTGGCGGAGGATCCGCGCCCGGAAGCCAAGGACGAGCATCTCGGACGCGTAGGTTCGCGTCAGCTCCGTGCCGCGCGCCTGGAGCTCGCGAAGCAGCGCGACGCCGATCGTGAGAAACACTGCGAAAGCCAGGACGGCGTCCGGGGATAGCCCTTGGAGCACGCCCTGCGGCGGTTGGCCGCCGATCACGGAGTCGGCGACGATCTTGATCGGGACGGGCGTCAGGAGACTCAACGGGCTCGCGAGCAATCCGATCGCGAAGTACAGCGCGATCAGGCCGGCCCTCGGGCGCGCCTCGGCGAACGCGCGTCGATAGATCGATCGCTCGGACGGTGACCCCCGCCGGCTCATCGATCGGCCAGCTGGGGCCCTGCCGCAGCGGTGATGGCGGAGAGCGCTTCGCTAGCGTCAAGGAGGGCTCGGATCGCGACAACGGCGGCAAGAGCGATCAACACCCCTGCCGCAAGGGATGCTCCGGAGATCATCGCCATCGATCCCAGGAACGCGAGGGCGATGGCCCCGACGATCGGGACCCGCGCGAACCGGGGCCAGGCACGCCATCGGCTCATCTGTCGACCGTGACCGTGCTCCTCGACTGTGCCGAGGAGGCGTGCACTCGCGAACGTACCCGTCCGCGCTTCGAGGTCCCACCGGTCGGTGGGGCCGCCCCGTCTCACCGCCAGCCGCTGCTCGACGAGGCGACCTTCGACAGCACGCAGCCTGGCCTCCAGCGCGTGCCATTCCTCGCTCCAGTCGTCGAGACGGTGCGTGCGCGGGGCGATCGGAGGCGTGACACGTCGCCGGCGCCACGGGACGAGGCCTCCCGCGCTCCGTCCGCGGAGGCGGGCGAGTGATTGGCGTAGGACGAGCCAGGTCAGAAGCGCTGCGTCGGCGGCTGTCCCGCCTTCGCGACCCACGTCGTCGAGTCGATCGAGCGCGATAACGCCCGCGATCGTCAACGACGCGATCCCCATGACGGCGGCGATGGCCCAGGCCAGCCAGAGCGTCGGCCAGGACACCCCCAACACGCCGATCGCGAGGAGCCCGCCGATCGCGAGCCACCACTCGGGCATCAGGGGCGCGGCAGCCCAATGCGACGATCGCTTATAGACGGATTGGTAGGGCGCGCTTCCCCATGTCCCGCCGTATACGGACGTCGAGGCAAAGGGACCCGAGCCGCTGCCGCTCCCATACAGCTGGCCGGGCCAGGTCACGTGGCCGAGTGGGCTGAAGCGCCCCGGCCATTTCTGCTCGAGCAATGCCTCGGCGAAGCCGTACCCCCGTTGTTGTCGGGCGTAGCCGCGGACCGTCCCGCGGCGGTGGTGCCAGACCATCGCCCCTGGAGCGAAACCGATCGTCCAACCACGTTCCTGCAGCCGCCAGCAGACGTCGACATCGTCACCGGCGGTCCGGAAACTGGCGTCGTATCCGCCGATCGCTCGCAACCGGTCCGTCCGGAACGAGGAGTTGCAGCCCGGGATGTGCTCGGCCTCCGTGTCGGTGCGCAGGACGTGAAGCGGACCGCCCGGTGCGAGAGCGACCAGCCGAGCGGTCCGGCCGTCACCTGCTGGCGGCAGGTTGGGCCCGCCGACGCCGACGTGATCCGTGGTGACGTACACCCATGCGAGGTACCGCAGCCAATCGCGATCGGGCCACGCGTCGTCGTCGATGTACGCCACGATCTCGCCTCGCGCCAGGGCGAGACCTTCGTTCCGTGCAGCGCTGAGCCCCTGGTTCGGGGTGCTGACCAGGGTCACGTCGTACGTCCCGGCGATCTTCGCCGTCTCGTCCGTCGACCCGTCGTCGATGACGATGACCTCGTAGTCGGGGTAATCCTGACGGGCAAGTCCATCGAGGCACTGCCCGATGACCTTCGCGCCGTTGTAGGAGCAGAGGACGACCGAGATCGCGGGCCACGCCGTCGCGGTCGGGAACGGCACGTCGCGATAGGCGGCACCGAGCGAGACGAGCGCCGGCTTCGACTGACGATCTCGGGTCGTGATCCCGAAGTCCCAATCCACGACCTGTGTCCCTCCGCGTGCCCATTCATCGGTCCATGCGAAGACGAACGTCCCGGCCGATCCGGCCGCGAACGCAGCCCGGACTTCCGCCTCGATGAGCGTCGCCTGCGCGGCTTCACCGTGCCGCCGACTGTCCGCACCAAGCTCGGCGATGACCACGGGTCGCTCCGGGGACAGGTTCTGGAGACGCGCGACGTACCGCTCGAAGTCCGCGGTGTCCTCGAGGTACACGTTCCACGAATCGAAGTCGACGCTCCGGATCCGGAGGTACTCGGTCGTCGGATAATTGACGTAGGTCACCAGGGCGTCGGGGTCGGCGCCTCGGGCACCGTCGATCAGCCGTTCGATGTGATCGCCGATGCGCTCACGACCATGCCAGCGGACGATGGCCGACGGGATCTCGTTCCCGACTGCGAAAGCCAGGACAGCCGGGTGCCCCGCCACCGATCGCACGCGCTCTCCGGTCCGCCTGATGATGGACTCGGGCATCTCGTCGGTCTCGAGGAAGGCAACGTGTTCCTCCCAGGGGACATCGACGCTGACCCATAGACCGTGTCGGAGGGCGGCGTCGAGCAACCAGACGGGCGGCACCTCGTAGACGCGGATCGCGTTGATGCCCGACGCGACCATCCGAGCGAAGTCCTCGTCGACACGCGTCGGGTCGTAACCGTCATCGCCCGCGACCGACGGCATGAACGTGCCATACGTCACGCCCCGGACGTACAGCTTGTCGTCACCGACGCTCAGGAACCTGCCCGCGACGCGAGGCCGCTGGCCGTCGCCGGGGCGGGCATCGGGACGACGAGTGATCCCTTCGCGTCGGACGAGCGCCTCACGCTCGCCAGACAGCAGCGCATCGCTGCTCGAGAGGATCGGCTGGTGGTCCATCATGCGGCGAGCACGCGGCAGGGAAGGAGGAGCGGGTGCGGGTCCTGGTGACAGGTGGGGCGGGCTACATCGGATCCCACGCGGTCCGTGCACTGGCGGACAACGGCCATGACGTGGTCGTGTTCGACCTTCGATCGATGCCCTTCGCCACGGCGCTCGACCGTATCACCGCCGTGCTCGGTGACGTCCGGGACACACCCACGCTGGCGGACCTGCTTCGGCGCGAGCGGATCGACGGCGTCGTCCACTTCGCGGGGCTGCGATCGGTCGCCGAATCGATGCGCGATCCGGGGAGCTATTTCGACACGAATCTGATGGGCTCGATCTCGGTCCTCAGGGCGATGGCCGAGGCGGGCACCCCGAGCCTCGTCTTCTCGTCGAGCTGCTCGGTCTACGGCAGCCCGGCTCGCGTACCCGCCGATGAGACCCTGCCGTTCGCCCCGGAAAGCCCGTATGCCGCCTCGAAGGTCGCAGTCGAGCACGTCCTGCCCTGGTTCGTCGAACGACACGGACTTCGGGTCACGAGCCTCCGCTACTTCAATGCCGCAGGTGCATCGCTCGACGGCACGCTCGGAGAGGACTGGGACCGCTCGCCGATGTTGATCCCCAACCTCATCAAGGCAGCCCTCGGTCGACGGGCGCCACTCGACATCTATGGCTCGGACTATCCGACGCCGGACGGCAGCGCGATCCGAGACTACGTCCACGTGGTGGACCTGGCTGACGCGCACGTTCGGGCGCTCGACGCGATCGCGTCCCAGCCGGCTGGCTCGGTCGACGCCGTCAACCTGGGTACCGGCGTCGGCTCGTCGGTTCGTGAGGTCATCGCCCTGGTCGAAGAGATCGGCGGACGACCGGTGCCGGTGCACTGGACTGCTCGACGACCAGGCGACCCGGCCGAGGTCTGGGCGGATCCGACCCGGGCGAGTACGACACTTCGCTGGCACGCTCGGTACGACCTTCGAGCGATGATCGAGACGGCGTGGGCCTGGCACAGCCGCGTCTCCCCCATGGACGCCCCGGGCCGCTAGGCCGCGCCGACGGCGTCGGCGGGCAGGCCGTCGTCGAGCCTGGGAACGTGGTTCGACGGCGTCGGCTTCGATGCGCGGAACGCCGCCACGGTCTGGCGGAGCCCGTCCGTCAATTGGATGCGTGGGACCCAGCCGTAGCGTGCCTGCATCCGCTTGATGACCGGTCGTCGCCGTTCCGGATCACCGGGCCGCGCCTCCAAATGGCGCAGCTCGCCGTCACCGGCCGAGACGTGGACGATCCGTTTCGCGAGCTCGAGCATGGTGATCTCGCGGGGATTGCCGATGTTCATGATCAGCCCATCGGCCGCGTCGTCGAGGAGGACGCAGCGCAGGCCGGCGACCAAGTCGGAGACGTAGCAGAAGCTCCTGGTCTGGAGCCCATCGCCGTGGATCATGAGCGGCCGGCGGTCGAGGGCAGCGGAGATCATCTCCGGGATCACCCGGCCATCATCGCGCCGCATCGACGGGCCGTACGTGTTGAACGGGCGGACGATGTTCGCGCGGAGGCCACCCTCACGCCTCGCGGCGACGACGAGCGCCTCCCCGAAACGCTTCGATTCGTCGTAGCAGGACCTCGGCCCGACCGGGTCGACGTTGCCCCAGTACTCCTCCGGCTGCGGATGGACCAGAGGATCGCCATAGACCTCGGACGTGGACACGTACAGGAACGCCGCACCGGATCTCCCAGCGACGTCGATCAAGCGGAACGTGCCAAGCGAGTTGGCACGCATCGTGTGGACCGGGATGCGGTCGTAGTCGACGGGACTCGCGGGCGACGCGAGATGGGCGACGACGTCGACATTTCGGAACGGTGCATCGGCGACGTCGCCGTGGACGAACTCGAAATGGGGCTCATCGAGGAGGTCGGCGATGTTGGCTCGGCTGCCCGTGCTGAGGTCGTCGACAACAACGACGGCATGACCGTCCCCGATCAGGCTGCGGCTGAGGTGGCTCCCGACGAACCCGGCACCGCCGGCGATCATGAACCTCATCGAGGCAGCCCCGGCCGCGATGATGTGATGAGGGCGCGATCACACGCCCGAATCGACGGTACGGCGTGGTCGACGGTCACGGCCGCATCCCCTCCACCGACGCTGATGCCGCAACGCCCAGCCTCGATGCCCTGCCCCGGCGGTGTCGGAACAGTAGCGTGCGGAGCGCTCCGGAGGGGTTGCAGCAGCCGGGTCGGCAGCGATTAACGGTGCATGAAGGCACCGTCCGGTGACGAAGTTAACGGCTCCGCCCGACGACCAGGAGCAGGAACGAGGTCTCGATCACGTCGATCCCGGCGATGACCGCCGCCACGATGAGCGGTAGCGGGTGGGCGAGTGCCCAGCCGGCGGCAGCAGCGAACGCGGCCACGGCGAGGAACGCGAGGCGGACCGCGCGGATCAGTCCCGGGACATCGGGCTCGCCACCGGGCGTGTCGCCGGAGGCGCTCATGCGAGCGATCGACCGCGTCAACAGCGTGACTCCGGCGGCGACGGCGAGACCGACGAGGAACGCCCGAACGATCGGTGGCGGGGCGACGATGGCGTCAAGCAGACCCGCATTCCAGCCGACCGCCGTCGCCACGATGACCGCGACGAGACCGAGGACCGTTGCGATCGCCGCACCGGCGCGAGGGCGCGCGACGGTCGTCATCCGGTGACGACCT